>MPLZ02076572.1_pt1 | contig 75080 bp, 59 predicted proteins | sample 1617311 | NCBI WGS metagenome assembly MPLZ02 (sample SAMN05944806, study PRJNA350692) | marine metagenome | biome: marine; feature: ODZ; material: water; isolation source: 160 m water sample filtered on 0.2 um supor filter | place: Pacific Ocean | collected 2012-04-08 | depth 160m m | reverse complement strand
CGGCACGCACGGACCTCAGCATGCACCGATCTCAATAGCGAGATCCTCGAGAGTGCGGATGGAAGCGTGTACCCCCTGACCGACCGGCGGCCTTGACACCGGCTGGCTCTCTCATGGAAGGGCCAAAGCCCTGCCCTACAGCCAAACCCCGGGTCCAGACCTCTTGTAGGGCAGTCCTTCAGGGCTGCCAGGGCGACGCCCCTCAACGGTCGCGCCCGCTTCCCGCCAGGGCCTCGCGGCTTCGCTGGATGAACTCGCGCTGCTCGTCGGATCTCGGTGTAGCCGATGACGACCGCCGCCGCCGCGCTCGCGAACGTCTCGCCCTCGGAGACCCGTCGCTGGATCTCCACGTGGTCTGCGTGGCTCAGGCGCCTTCCATGGTCTCCTCGTCGACGTCGCATCTGGCCTCCCTCCGAACCCCTGGGCTCGGATGATCGCCGAGATGTTGCGTCGACCGGTTGAGACCGCCCGCTAGCGTCGCGTCCCCGTCACATCCGTCTCGACCCTGAACAACGTCTTCCCGGCCGTCACGTAGAGCGTTCGGAGATCCGCCCCCCCGAACGCGACGTTCGTCACCGTGTCCTCGGGGACCGGGATGAACTCGACCAGCTCGCCGTCGGGCGAGAAGACATGGACGCCGGCCGGCGTGTCGAGCGTCTCGCTGCTACCGCGCTGCCGGTTCAACCCGGCGGCGACCCAGAGGTTGCCCTCGGCATCGACCGTCATCCCGTCGCCGCTCCGGCCGGGGTAGAAGTCGTGAAAGACCCGCATGCTGCCGACCGTGCCATCGTCGTCCAGGTCGTAGGCGCGGATCATCCGCGCGCCGCCCTCGTTGCCGGCGGCCTCGATCAGGTAGAACGTCCGGTCGTCGGGTGAGATGACCAGGCCGTTCGGCCGCTCGATCTCCGGTTCAGTGAGAATTCGCTCGATCGTTCCGTCCGGATCGACCCGGTACACCCCGTGGACGCCGGTCTGCTCCGGCGTCGGGTTCGGCCCCGGCCGGTCGGTGAAGTAGACCCGTCCACTGCCGTCGGTCGTCACGTCGTTCGGCTGGTGGAGCCGCAACCCCTCGTAGCCGTCGGCCAGGACCTCGATCTCGCCGGTCGCGATATTCGTCCGCGTGATCCGCGGCAGGATCTCACCGCCATCGCCGGCCTCGCACGCCAGCAGCCGCCACTCATCGTCGAAGATGAGGCCGTTGGCGCCGTGGCTCGGCTGGCGGAACGTCGTCAGCGCACCATCGGTCGAGAGCCGCATGATCCGATTGTTCGGAAAGTCGGTGAAGTAGACGTGCCCCGCCTCGTCGACCGTCGGCCCCTCGGTGAATGCGACCGTCGTCGCGACGTCGACCTGGCGTGTGGAGGCGACCGGCACTGCCGCGGGATCCGTCGTGTCGGTTGTTGTCGGCGCCTCGACCGCGCAGCCCGACAGGAGTAGTGCCACTGCTACTGGGAGAATCGGCGATCGCAAGAACATCATCATCGGGCGCATTCCTCGCTCAGGACTTGCCTTCACTGCACTCCCACGAATGTCACGGCCTCACTCGGCGCGTAGCCGATTCGATGCGCGACCGCGACCAGTGTCCGATCGGGACCAACGGTCACCGGCTCGACGTAGACCTGCCAGGTCGGTCCGGGTTCCGCGTCGGCGGCCAGCAGCTGATAGCCGATCGACGCGCCGTCCGTGGCGCTCCGTAACGTCATCTGCTCGCCCCGGCGCTCGCCCGTCGGCGGCGCGGTGACCGGCTGCACCCCATCCGGCCAGATCGACGCGAAGAAGGCAGATTCGTCTAGCAGCCCCTGGTCGTCGATCGCCGCCATCCACCGATCGGCCTCGGCGCGCAGCTCGGCCAGCTTGCTCGCGTAGGCCGGATCGCCGGCCAGATTGTTCAGCTCGTGCGGATCGTTCTCGGTGTCGAACAGCTCTTCATCGGGTTTCGACTCCCTGAACCACTGGGCCTGCGTCTCGTTCAACTCGCCCGCGTCGCGCATCCTGAGCAGCTCCTGCATGATCGGCATCTGCTCGCGGTAGGGCAGCGGCAGATAGTAGCCGCGTTCCGGATGCAGATTACGCAGGTACTTGAAGCGGCGATCCCTCACGGCGCGGATCGTGTCGGGGTGGCCGTCGAGCCGGTCCGCCGCGGCGTGCACGTAGGTGCGCGGCTCGGTCGTCGCGGCGTCGCCCAGAAACGCCCGGCCGTCGAGGTAGTCGGGCAACTCGAGGCCCGCCAGCGACAGGATGGTCGGTTTGAAGTCGACGAAGCTCACGAGCTGATCGTCGATCTCCCCGACGCGCAATCCGTCCGGGAAGCGGATGATGAGCGGGAGGCGCATGCCGGAGTCGTAGAGCAGGCGCTTCTGTCGCGGCAGCGGCCCGCCGTGGTCGGCGTACCAGAAGATGATCGTGCGCTCCAGCAGACCGTCGGCCTCCAGCTCGGCGAGGATGCGGCCGACCTGCTCGTCCATCTCGACGATGTTCGAGTACATCCGCCGGACGTCGCGCCGCCCGACGTCGTTGTCGGGCAGGTAGGGCGGAACCGGGACCTCGAGGTCTGAATCTACGCGCAGCGGGTCATCGGCTTTCAGCCAGATACGGGATTCGTGCGTGCCCCCGAGGTTGAAGATCGCGAAGAAGGGCTGCCCGGGCGCGCGGTTGCGCCAGTGGGCCTCCGGGCCGCTGTCGTCCCAGGCGGTCACCGGCTTCCGGAACTGGTAGTCCTCCTTGGCATTGTTGGAGGTGTAGTACCCCGCCCGGCGGAGGTACTCGCTGTGCATCTTCACCGTGGGCGGCGGGAGGGCTTCGTACGGCGCGACCCCCGGCGGCATGTACCTCGCGGCGTTGGCCAGAGCCTGAGGAACCGGGTTGGCCGCCCCGGTCCGCATATGCTGCGCGCCGATGGCCGTCGGGTACATCCCGGTGGCGATGGCGGCCCGGCTGGGCGCGCAGACGCCCGACGGCGAGAAGACGTGCGTGTAGCGCACGCCCTCGCTGGCCAGCCGGCTGAGCGACGGGGTCTCGACGGTGGTGTCGCCGAACGGCGGAATGTACGGGCCGAGATCCTCGGCCACGAGCCAGAGGATGTTCGGCCGGTCGTCCCCGACAGGCGTCCCTTCGCCCGAGTTCTCGGGCTGGACGCCGCAGCTCAAGAGTCCGAGCGTCCAGAGCGCCGAGAGCGCGAGGGTCAGGCCGAGCCCGCGGGTCCTGGACGTCACGGGGTCCTCTCGAAGTACTTCTCGACGATCCAGTCCGGCTGCCACTGGTCGACCGTCCGCTCCGCACCGGTGAGGTCGATCGCGCCGGGCTGCGGCGATTCGACGATCAACGGCTGCTCATCGCCCATTCGCGCCTGCCAGGTCTCGAGCAGCGCGGTCAGCTGCGCCAGGCGGTCCGCCTGCGATCCGTCTTCGGATAGGTCATTCAGCTCGTCGGGATCGACGACGAGGTCGAAGAGCTGCGTCCGATCGATCTGCGGGTAGCGAATCAGCTTGAACCGATCGTCGCGCACCGAGCGGGCGACGTCCCGGTAGGCGAGGAAGATCGCGTCGCGAATGCTCTGCCGCTCGCCGAGCCAGATTCCCGACAGGTCGTGGCCGTCGATCCCCTCCGGGTTCTCGACACCGGCCAGTGCCGTCACCGTCGGGAAGATGTCGAGCAGATAGGTGAACGCCCTCGACTCGCCCCGGGGCACGTCCGGGCCGACGACGATCAACGGCGCGCGCTGGCTGTGCTCGTAGACCGACTGCTTCCCGAGCAGGCCGTGCGACCCCATGGCGAGCCCATGGTCGGCGGCGTAGATGATGTAGGTGTTCTCGGCGTGGCCGGTCTCGTCCAGGACGTCGAGGATCCGCCCGACCTCTTCGTCCATGTGGGTGATCAGGCCGTAGTACTCGGCGAGCTGGTCGCTCACGACCTCCTCGGTGCGCGGCCACGCCGCGAGCTGCTCGTCGCGAACCATCGGGTCGCCGATGAGGAACGGATGCTGCGGTGCGAAGTTCGCCGGCAGCGGCGGCCGGTTCTCGTAGTACCGATCGCGATGCGGCAGCGGCGGCTGCCGCGGATCGTGGGGCGCGGTGAAGGCGACGTAGGCGTAGAACGGCGTGTCGTCGGTATGGCCACGGAGGAAGTCGATGACCGCGTCGGCGAACAGGACGCTCGAGAACCCGTCCTCGCGATCCTTGCCGAGTATGCCGTCGGGCAGCCGGTCCTGGAGCGGCACCTGCGTGTGATCGCTCATACCACCGAAGAAGATCGCCGTACCGTTCTGGAAGCCGCGCAGCCACGACTCCCGCCCGTTGTGCCACTTCCCCGTTCCGAACGTCGTGTAGCCCTGATCGCCCAGCAACTCCGGCAGCAGCCGCGCGCCGCTCATGTCGTCCGGCACGCGGAAGTAGCTCATCCCGGTGTTGACCATCACCCGACTCGGCTGGCAGACCGCGCCGTGGTGCCCACCCAGGTTGTAGTTGGCGCGAAAGCTGAACCCGGCGTCGGCGAGGCGGTCGAGGCTCGGCGTCTCGATGTAGGGGTTCCCCCACGCGCCGATCGTGTCGGTCCGCTGGTCGTCGGCGAACAGGAAGAGGAAGTTCGGCCGCGCGTCATCGGTCTCCGTCTCTGTCATCGGCGGCGAGGGCGAACAGGCCGAGAGGATAAAGGTCGCGACGAAGAGGGTGAGGCGCTGTGAAGTGGTCCTGCGAGGCATGTCAGGCCTGCGCTTCGCTCGGCCAGGCAGGGCTCAACGAGCCGATTTCGAGTGGCATGGGTGGAACACCGGATTATAGCGGGTTCAGGGCAATCCTTCGGATTGCCGGTTGGCGCCCCTGAAGGGGCGCCCCACCGTCGTACCATGGTCGGTAGCGCACCCCTTCAGGGGCGCGAATGGCACGGCGCATGGGCCGGAAAGCGCCCGACGCACGGTGATGGCCGGCTGCACGACGGTCGAGCACGGCGCGCTGGTCGACCGGGCGACACTCGAACTAATGGCCGAACGCGGCACGTTCTACGACCCGAACACTGACCTGATCTTCCGGAACTACTTCGAGAACAAAGAGAAGTTCCTCGGTATCGGCAACTACACGGAGGAAGGGTTCGCGCAGATGGAGCGCGCGGCGCCGCTGGCACTGGCGGCCTTCAAGACAGCGCTCGAGTTGCCGGAGCTCAAGATCGTCTTCGGTACCGATGCGGTCGCTGGCGCCCACGGGCGCAACGCGCAAGAGCTCGCCTACCGCGTGCGCACGGGCGGCCAGACGGCCGGTGACGCCATCGTATCGGCGACCTCTCTGGCGGCTGAGTCGCTGGGGCTGGAGGACGAGATCGGCGCGATCGCGCCGGGGGTGGCCGCCGACATCATCGCGCTCGACGGAGACCCGCTCGAGGAGATCGGCGCGCTCGGCCGCGTGGTGTTCGTCATGAAGGGCGGCACGGTCTACAAGTTCGAGCCGGCCGGCTCGCGATGACGCATACGGCATCGGACGTGACGGAGGCGAGGACGTCGCCCTGTCGGGCTCGTCCAGGCGGTTTCGCCCTGCGGGCTCGCCGAGGCAGCCCTGAAGGACTGCCCTACAACGTTGGCTATCTCCGCTTCCCCAACTGCACCTGGCACTTCGCGATGAATTCCTTCTGCTCGTCGTCGAGCGGGGCATTCTCCGCCCCGGCGGTCCAGGCCTCCCGCGCCTCGTCGTCGCGACCGAGCGCGGCCAGCGCGCTCCCCCGCCAGTACCGAGCCCGGGCCTCGCGCGGCCTCGACGGGCGTCCGACGTGGACGTTTTCGGGGTAGGTCAGCGCCGCGTCGAAGTCCTGTAGCGCCGCCGCCGCGTCTCTCGGGTCGCCCGCATCCAGCCGCAGCCGGCCCCGCTCGATGTGGGCAGAGACGAAGACCAGCCAGTTGTCGATGTCGCCTTCCCAGTTCGAGTAGGTCGACCGCTCCAGGAGATGGATGGCGTCGTCGTAGCGCTGCTCGTCGAGATAGGCACGCGCCAGGACCGTCGTCACGTCGCCGCGCCACGGCAATTCGGTCTTCATCGCTTCCAGGATCGCGATCGCCTCGGGCCGGTGGCCCGCTGCAACCAGGACGTCGGCGAGGTCACGGTGGGCGACCTGGTCGGACGGTTGCGCCTCGACCGCATCGCGCAGCCAGGCAGCCGCCTCGTCGAGCGCGCCTTTCCGCTTCCAGGCGTCGATGCCGAGATTCCGAGACGCCACCGACCGTGTCGCGTCCCGCGCCGCGGCCTCCCAGTGTCGAGCGGCGTCTTCGGATCGGCCGAGGCCGGCCAGGAGGTTGCCGAGGTAGAGATGCGCCGCGGCATCGTCGGACTCCCGATCGATCGCATCCTCGAAGATCGGCAACGCGTCGATCTGCGACGGAAAGACGTAGTCCGCCCTACACGCTCTGGCGCGCTGGAGATACTCGTCGGCGTCCGCGTCGTCACCGGCCCGCCTGGCGTAGTAGGCAGCGTGATACAGCGGCAACGGGCGAATGGCGTCGTCAGGCGCCGAGTCGATCAGCGTCGCGGCCACCATCGCGGCGGCCTCGGCGAACCGGCCGACGTCGGCCATAGCGAGACCCAGTTCGAGGCAGGTGAACTCCAGTTCGCCGGTCATCTCTCGGGCCCCGGTGGCGAAACTCGCCCAGTCGCCGGCGGAGAGCGCGATGACGGCACTCGGAACGAGCCGATTCGTGCCCTGGGCGATCGCCTCTTCGGCCAGTCGCGTCGCCCGATCCGAATCGCCTGCGAAGTGCGCCGCCAGCAGCATCCACTCGAACAAACGGACCCGGTCGATCTCGGCCAGTTCGTGCGCCGTCGTGAACGCGGCGAGCGCTTCATCGAATGCGCCTTGACGCATCGTGACCCGACCGACGACGCCGAGGCCGAGTGCCTCGCTCTCGCGTCGCGCGGCGGCCTCGGTTCCGCACGCCAGCGCCTCGTCCAGTCGATCCTGACGGAGTCGGATGACGCCGAGCAGGTGCCAGGCGGCGCCATTGTCGGAATCGACGTCCACGACCCGCGTGAGGCGGTTGGCCGCCGACTCGTACAATCCTGCTTCCAGGTCGAGCCGGGCGAGCGCGACAAGCGCGCCGGCATGCGCCGGTGAGGCTGCCAGCGCCCGCTCGTGCCAGTCGCGCGCCTTCACGCGGTCCATCAGCCGTTCGAACTCGACGCCGTGGGCGTGCATCGCATCGACGTCACCTGGCTCGGGCTCGGGTAGTTCGACGTGGAGTGTTGTCGGAATCTCCACGTCCGGAATCTCCAGGGGCGATCGATACGCCGCCAGCGCCGTCCCGTCAGCCGCGGTGATCTGGACGTCTACCGGCGCGCCTTCGCCGACCTTCAGGCTGACGCGCGTCGCCTCTTCGGGCCGGAGATCCACCTGAAGGCCGATGAGCGAGGTCGCGTCTCGCGTCAGTTCGACCCGGGCGTTCGGGAACTCCGCCGTCGCGGCGATCCGGAACTCGACATGGCCGTCGGCCTCCGCCCGCTCGATGGCGACATCTTTCGTCGCATACTCGAAGCCGGTCCCGAGTCCGCCAACCGGATACCACCACTCCTGCCAGGCGACCTCGCCGCCAGGCCCGAGGACGCCGTAGTCGGTCTGGGTGCGGAGCGGACCGCTCTGCACCTCGATGTACGAGCGCGGGTCGTCGGCCAGTGCAATCTGGCTCATCCGGCCGGCGTCGGATTGGCCCCAGGTCCACGCCTTCTTGCCCGGGACGAAGCGGTGGTCGGCGCACTGCACCAGGCCGTAGTCGTCGCCGACGTCGTAGGCGCCGAAGAAATCGAACGGGCAGTCGTAGGCGAAGACCGGAGTGGCATCGGGATAGTTTCGGAGCCAGCGCAGGTCGCGGCCGTCGGCATCGGCAAACGGCCAGGCAAAGAACCGATCGTGATCGCTCGCGACCTTCATCGGATAGCAGAACCGCGTCTCGGGCGTGTTCGGAAACGCCGTGTTGTTCCAGAAGTAGTAGCTGTGCGGGCCGTCGGTCGGATTGAAGATCACGATCCGCTCGTCGAGCGCGGCCCGGCCGGGATGCAGCGTGAACCGGACCTCCCAGGCCGTCCGGAAGTTCATTTCGGTGTAGCCGATGACGAACGACGCCGAGCCGTCGGGGTGTTCGACGCTCACCACATCGACCGGGGCATAGCTCGTCACGGTGTGGCTCTGCGGGCCCCGGTTCCACTCGACACCGCCCGAGAACCAGGCGCCTCTGAGCGCGATGAGCCCCGGCTTGATCACCGGGTTCCGGTAGAACATCTCGCGACCACGGACCTTGTCGAAGACGGACAGGATGCGGCCGCCCAGTTCGGGGATGCACATCGCGCTCAGATACTCGTTCTCGAGGAAGAGCGCGCGGTAGGTCGTGTCGACCTTCGTCCGTGAGAGATGGTCCTGCATCGTGTAGGGGTAGATGAGCGTCCCCTCCAGCTCGAAGAACCGCGGGTTCACGTCGTCGGGATGCAGCGGATAGGTCGGAACGACGACCTGGTCGGTCCAGGTTCTGACGGCAGCCATGAGGCGAGTCGGGCGACAGCGGCCGGGCTACTTCACCGCCTTCGTTTCGCGAAGCTTGGCGATCTCGGCATCGTCGTAGCCGGCTTCGCGCAGCACGACGTCGGTGTGCTGCCCCAGAAGCGGTGCCGGTCGGCCGGTCGTCACGGGCGTCGCCGACAGCTTGAGCGGCGAGCCCAGCGTGCGAATCGTCCCAAGCGTCGGGTGCTCGGTCTCGACGACCATCTCGCGCGCCCGAACCTGAGGATCGTCCACGACTGCCGCGTAGTTGTTGATCGGCCCGGAGGGAATGTCGTGCGCCTCGAACAGTTCGAGCCAGTGGTCGCGCGGCTCGGTCTCGGTGATCCCCTCGATCTTCTTGGCCAGGGCCGCGCGATTCCTGACTCGGGCCGTGTCGTCGACGTAGTCGGGATCGGTCGCCCACTCGGCATGGCCCAGCAGGCCGCACACGCGCTGAAAGATCCGATCGTTGGCGCCGCCGAGCGTGATGTAGCCGTCCGAGCACTTCACCGCCTGGTAGGGCGCGCTCATCCGATGCGCCGACCCGAGGGGCGCCGGCACGCCGGTGCCGGAGAAGTACTCGGTCGCCTCCCACACCGACATCGCCACACCCGCGTCGACGAGCGACGTGTCGATCTGCTGGCCGCGGCCGGTCGTCGCGCGATGATGCAACGCCGCGAGGATGCCGGTCGTCGCGAAGAGCGCCGCGCCGAGATCAGTGATCGGGATGCCGGCCTTGGTCGGCGGGCGCCCGGGTTCGCCGGTGACCGAGATGATGCCGGAGACCCCCTGTGCCACCAGGTCGAACCCGCCGTGGGTCGCCTTGGGGCCGGTCTGGCCGTAGCCGGAGATCGACGCGTAGATCAGTCGCGGATTGACGTCGGCCAGCGTCGCGTAGTCGAGACCGAGGCCGGCCATGACTCCTGGGCGAAAATTCTCGATGAGGACGTCGGCCGACGAGGCCAGGCGCTCGAAGACCCCACGACCGGCATCGGACTTGAGGTCGATGACGATGCCGCGCTTGCCGCGGTTGACCGCGTTGAAGCTCGGGCTGTCGCCGCCGGTCGCCCCAGCCATTCGCCGCGTGGAGTCGCCGGCGCGCGGCTCGACCTTGATCACGTCGGCACCCATGTCGCACAGTAGCATCGCGCAGTACGGCCCGGCCATCACCTGGGTGACGTCGAGCACGCGGAGACCGGCCAGAGTGCCGCCGCTAGGCATGGGCCATACTAGCAGTCCGTCAACCGCAGGAGCCACGCATCGTGCCTACCCCTCACGCCACCTTCGAAACGATCGGTCCGCTGGCCACGCTGACGTTCAACCGGCCAGAGGTGCGGAACGCCATGACCTGGGAGATGTACCAGGCGCTGTTCGACGCCTGCGAGGCCGTCGACTCGTCCGAGGAGATCCGCACCCTCATCCTGAAGGGCGCGGGCGGCGAGGCGTTCGTGTCGGGCACCGACATCGCGCAGTTCCAGGAGTTCGACTCGCCGGGCGACGGCATCGCCTACGAGCGGAGGCTCGACGAGGTCATGGACCGGCTCGAACGGGTGGCGAAGCCGACCATCGCCCAGATCGAGGGCGTGGCAACCGGCGGCGGCTGCGCGATCGCGCTGGCGTGCGACCTGCGCTACTGCACGCCGGAGTCGCGCTTCGGCATGCCGATCGCCCGCACCCTGGGCAATTGCCTATCGGTGGCCAACCATGCCCGGCTGGTCGACCTGATCGGCCCGGCCCGCGTGAAGGAGTTGCTCTTCACCGGCCGGCTCATCGATGCCGCCGAGGCGGCGTCGCTGGGGTTCGTGAATCGGATCGTCGACGCCCGGCGGCTGGGGCAGTCGGTGCGCGAGACGGCGGCGGCGATCGCCGAGAACGCGCCGCTGACGATCATGGCCACGAAGGAGATCGTTCGCCGGATTCAGGCCGGACGACGGCTCGACCCGGATGACGCGCGCGATCTGATCGAGCTGTGCTACACGAGCGAGGACTTCGCCGAGGGGGTCGCGGCGTTCCTGGCGAAGCGGCCGCCGAAGTGGACGGGGAAGTGAGGCCTTCGCTGCCGCCTCAGCGGCCGGTCACCTTGCGGAACTCGTCGACGAAGACCTCGTTCTCGAGCGGCAACCCCACCGACACCCGCATGTAGCCGTCCATCTCGAACGCCTGGCGCACCTTGACCTTGCGCTCCTGCAGCAGCGAGAGGAACGTCTCGAGCGTGTCGCCGACATCGACTGTCACGAAGATGGTCTGCGTCCGCAGCGGCGCGTATCCCAGCGCCTCGAGTTGATCGTACAGATACTGCTTGCCCTCACGCACGACCTCGACCGAGCGCGTGACGTGATCGGGATCCTCGAGGGCGCCGAGCGCGGCGGCGATCGAGAGCGTGTTCTTGTTCAGCTGGCCGAACCCGAACCTGGCCAACCGCTGCATCAGTTCGGGGTTGCCGATCCCGTAGCCGACCCGGATCCCCCCGAGCCCGTACGCCTTCGAGAACGTGCGTGTGACGAGCACGTTCTCGCGCTCCTGCGCCAGGGCGATCGCCGAGGGATAGTCTGGCTCGTCGACGAAGTGGATGTAGGCCTCGTCGACGCAGAGCACGACATCGTTCGGCACCCGCTCGGCGAAACGCCGCAACTCGCCGGCGGCGAGCAGTTGCCCGGTCGGGTTGTTGGGGTTGCAGACGAACACGATGCGGGTCTCGTCGTCGATGGCGTCGAGCATCGCGTCGAGGTCGAGGCTGAAATCGTTCGTCAATGGTACCCGTCGAACTTCGCGATCCAGCGTCTCGGTCTTGCGCGGCACATCGGGATACGACGGCGACGCCGTCACCGTGTTGCCGGAGCGATCGAAGTACGATGCCGTCACCAGCAGGCTGAGAATCTCAGACGACCCGACACCGGTCAGGATCGTCTCCTCCGGAATGTCGTGATGCGCCGCGAGCGCCTGCTCGAGCTGGTTGTGGAACGGATACCGGTTCATGCCGAACATCCGACTGGCGACGGCTTCGATGGCGCGGCGAGACGAGCCCAGTGGGTTCTCGTTGATCGACAGTTCGACCAGTTCGGGGTCGTCGAGACCCACGCCGCGAATGTCGCGCAGCACCGGCGAGTTGACGAGCTGCGCGGCGGCTTCCCACCAGGGCGTACCCGCCAGGGTCAACCCGGCGCTGCCGGCGATCGTGCGGCGGAAAAAGCTTCGGCGATTCATCTGGTTCTCCCCTTCCGACTAGCCAATCCCGATCTTCAGCACGGTGAATAGCAGATAACAGACGGCGGCGCCGACGACGGTCATCGAAAGGCCCCAGGCCATCAGTTTATTGAACAGGGCGCGCGGGTCCTCGCTCTTGGGCGCGGCCGCCAGGCAGAGCGCGCCGAGTGTCGACAGGGCCGAGACATCGACGATGTGCCCGCCGACGTTCATCGCCGACGCGATCGCTATCGGCGGCACGCCGCCCAGTGCCTCGGACAGTCCCGGCACCGTCGGCAGCATCGCCGGCAGGACGACGCCCGACGTCGAGCTGTAGATCGAGATGAACCCGGTCGAAAAGGCGATGACCGCCGTGACCGACTCGGGTGTGGACATGCCGGCCAGCAGCCGGGTGAACAGGTCGAGGCCGCCGGTCTCGTCGAGCAGTGAGATCAGCACGGTCACGCCGCAGACCATCATGATGACGCGCCACGGCATCATGTTGACCGCTTGAAACTCGTCGCCCACCTTGAAGAGCGACAGCAGAATGGCGCCGGTGAAGGCGCCCATCCCGATATTCACGCCGAAGAAGATGACTCCGACGATCAGCGCGAGGATCACCGCCATCGTCACGTAGTGATCGCGCGTGAAACTCCAGTCGGTATCCTCGCCGCCGCTCCCCGGCACCTCGATCTCGCCGGTGTGGCGCTTCCCCATCAGCTTCAATCCGCCGAGCAAGAAGTACGCGCCAAAGGCGATCACCGTGTGCGCCGCCATGTTGTTCAGATAGTTGTGCCACTCGAACCCGATGAGCCCAACGTCGGCCATGACGCCGTTGACGATGACGCCGGTCGGCGCGATCGGTGACAGCGAACCGGCATTGGCGCCGTTCCCCACCATGATGGCGACCAGGAACGCCGGGATGCCGACCTGTCCGGCCACGGCCATCGCCATCGGCGCAATGATCGCCGTCGACGCGATATTGCCGGGGCCGATCGACGCCAGGACGAACGCCAGGACGAAGAACATCATCGGGATGACGCCGACATTTCCGCGGCAGTAGAGCACCGCGCGGCGGGCAATCCGGTCAAGCGTGCCGTTCGCCTGGGCCTGAGAGAAGAGCAAGGTCACGCCGGCTAGTGTGAGGAAGAGCCGGGTCGGGAAGCCCGCCATGATTTGGTTCGGCCCGACGCCGGCGTAGAGGCCGACCAGCCAGGCGAGCGCGATCGCGAGAAAGCCGACGTGCAGCCGGATCGTGCAACTGACGACGATCGCAACCAGCAGGGCGAGCAACGAGACCGAAGCGGCATCGAACATGGGGCGGCGAGTATATCAAGGAGGCGGGAGGCCCGGCGGCGGGTGAGCCGAGCGTACGACGGCGGAAGCGTAACTCAGCCCGGTTCCAGCCGATCTCCAGGACGCGGGCCGGCAGCGGGATCGCATAGGTGTTCCAACCGGGCTCCAACGTCACGCGACCCACACGACGGTCGTTGACCTCCAGGCTGAGCCCATGTCGAACGGAAGCGCCGAGACCGGAGTTGACCTCGATCTCCAGCGTGCCGGAACCGCCGGTCGCCACGTAGAAGCGGAAGCTCGCCCACCAGTCGACAATGGCGCGACTGTCGGCCGTCGTCGAAACCTGGGCACGCCGCTCCCAGCCATGGCCCAGGAAGTCGTCGAACGCCGGGTCCACCGGGTCGATGACGTCGGTGCTGACCGAAAGCTGCTGAGCCGGGACGTAGTCGGTAAACGGTTCGACGCGCTGGGGCGAGTTGCACGCCGCCAAGGCCAGCACAAGCGCCGCGCCGAGCCAGGTTGACCAACGCAAAGGTGTCATCACCGACCCTCAAGGTGTCTCAGGACCGAGCGGTTGTCGCCCTGCGCTACACTCAATGCCGATGCGCGACCCGATTCATCCGATCGCCGAGCGCCTCGCGCGCGAGTTGGAGGGCGACGTCCGGTTCGACGCGATGACGCGGGAGCTGTTCTCGACCGATGCGAGCAGCTATCGGATCGTGCCGCTCGGCGTCGTCTTTCCGAAGCATGCTGACGACGTCCAGCGGATTGTCGATCTGACGGCGCGCGATCGGATCGCACTCTTGCCGCGCGGCGGAGGCACCAGCCTGGCCGGCCAAGCCGTTGGCGAGGCACTGGTCATCGATTTCTCCAAGTACATGAACCGCGTCGTCGAAACCCACATCCCCGAGCACGACGACGACGCGTGGGCGAGGGTGCAGCCTGGAGTCGTCCTCGACAACTTCAATACCCACCTGCGGCCCACCGGCTTCATGTTCGGCCCGGAGGTCTCGCCGTCGTCCCAGGCGACGCTGGGCGGCATGGTGGGCAACAACTCGTGCGGGTCGCGCTCGATCCGCTACGGCAAGATGGTCGACCACGTCATCGAGCTGCAGGGGTTCCTGGCGAGCGGCGCGCCCTTTCGATTCGGACAGCTGTCGGAAACCGAACTGGCCACCGCACTCGCGGGCGATGACGACACCGACCGGATCATCCAGACGGTGAACCACCTCGCCGTCACCCACCGTGACGAGGTCGATCGCCGTTTCCCGAAGATTCAGCGCCGCGTGGCCGGCTACAACCTCGACGAACTGGGGCTCAGGAACGGATTCAACCTGGCGGGGCTGCTGGTCGGGTCCGAGGGCACGCTGGCCATCAACCACGAAGCCCGCGTCCGGCTCGTCCGGAAGTCTGCCCACACAATCCTCGGCGTCTGCCACTTCGACACCTTCGCCGCATCGATGCACGCCTCGGCGCCGATCGTCGGGCTGTCGCCCCACGCCATCGAACTCAGCGACAAGCTGCTGATCGATCTGGCGCGCGAGTCGCCGCTCCATCGCGACAAGCTCCACTTCGTCCGCGGCCGTCCCGAAGCGCTGCTCATCGTCGAGTTCGCCGGCGAGACGCTCGAACCGCTGATGCGGCAGCTCGACGACCTGGCGACGCTGATGCGCGACCTCGGCCACGGCGACAACGTCGTCCGGATCACCGAGCCCGCGCGCTGCGCCGACGTCTGGGCGGTCCGCAAGGCGGGCCTCGGCCTGTTCGGCAGCGTCAAGGGCGATGCCAAGCCTGTCGCGTTCGTGGAGGATACGGCGGTTGCGCCCGAACAGTTGCCGGCGTTCACGGCCGAGTTCCGCGAGTTGCTCGAGCGCCACGGCGTCCGCGCCGCCTTCTACGGCCATGCGTCGGTCGGGTGTCTGCACATCCGCCCGATGCTCGACCTGCGCACGGCCGATGGCGTCACGAAGTACCGCGCGGTCGCCGAAGAGGTGACCGAGCTGGCCCTGAAGTACGGCGGCACCCACTCGGGTGAACATGGCGAGGGGCTGGCCCGCTCCGAATTCAACCCCAAGGTCTTCGGGGAGACGCTCTACGCCGCGTTCCGGGAGGTGAAGGCGGCGTTCGACCCCGACGGCCGGATGAACCCCGGCAAGAAGGTCGACGCGCCGCCGATGGACGAGAACCTCCGCTACGGTGCCGATTACACCACTGCATTCCCGGTGCCGCTGCTGGACTACTCGGACGTCGGCACGATGGCCGACGCGATCGAGATGTGCAACGGCAACGCACGCTGCCGCAAGTCCGAGGTCGGCACGATGTGTCCTTCCTACATGGTGACGCTCGACGAGATGCACTCGACGCGCGGCCGCGCCAACGCGCTGCGCGCGGCAATCTCGGGAGCGCTGCCCGCCGAGAGTCTCTTCTCGGAGGAGATGCACGAGGTCATGGATCTGTGCATCGGATGCAAGGCGTGCAAGCTCGAGTGCCCGTCGCACGTCGACATGGCGAAACACAAATACGAGTTTCAGATCGGCTACCACGCGCGCGAGGGCGTCCCGCTTCGCACCCTGGCCCTGGGGAACGCGCACACGGTAGCGGCAATCGGTTCGGCGCTCGCGCCGCTCTCGAACCTCGGCCGATCCGGCCCGCTACGCTGGCTCACCAACGCTGTGCTCGGTCTCGACCCGCGGCGGTCACTCCCGCGATTCCGACGCGACACGTTCTGGCGCTGGTGGCAGCGGCGGACGGCGCCGGCCCACCAGGACCCGGCGCACACGGTGGTGCTGCTGGCCGACACCTTCACGAACTTCTACGAGCCGGAAGTGCCAATCGATGCGGTGCGGGTGCTCGAGGCAGCGGGGCGAACGGTCGTCGTGCCGGAGCCGACGTGCTGTGGCCGACCGCAGATCTCGAAGGGGCTTCACACCCAGGCCCTCGATGCCGCCGGCGCGTCCCTCCGACAGTTGACCGGGTACGTCGAGCGCGGCGTGCCGATCCTCGGCCTCGAACCATCGTGCCTCCTCACCTACCGGGACGAGTACCCGATGTTGCTGCGGACCGACGCCGCGCGTTCGCTGGCGGCCGGATCCTGGCTGGTGGAGGAGTACCTCGCGAACGAGAGTGCGGCGGGCCGTCTGGCTCTGCCCCTTCGACCGGTCGACACGCCGGCGCTACTCCACGGACATTGTCATCAGAAGGCGATCGCGACGACCCGGGCCACGCGGGCGGTGCTCGATCTGGTGCCTGGCCTCGACCTCACCGAGATTGATTCGGGGTGCTGCGGCATGGCCGGCTCGTTCGGCTACGAGGCCGGCCACTTCGACATCTCGATGGCGATGGCGGAGCGCGTTCTGGCGCCGCGCGTCCGGGGAGCGTCGAGCGACACGATCATCGTGGCCAACGGCACATCGTGCCGGCACCAGATCGCGGACACGACCGGCCGCCAAGCGATGCACGCCGTGCAGGTGCTGGCGCGGGCGCTGGACTTCGCCTCCGGCTCGTCCCGGCAGCCCTGAAGGACTGCCCTACACCTGTCCGAGACTCGTCCCGGCAGCCCTACGCTTCGTCTCGTGCTCGGCCACGCAGCGTGCTCGCGGCCGCGGCGTCGAGCCACCAGGTGAGCGTGCCGTGCACTGGTACCAGGCGCTGCGCCGGCCAGCGATCGGGATCGTGCGGCCCCTCCAGCGTCTCAAGCACGGCGTCCGCCTTCGAGGCGCCGATCACAATCAGGTGCACCGCCGCACTTCGCTTGATGAACGCGGATGTCAATGTCAGCCGTCTCGGTGGCGGCTTCGGACTGTCGCGAACGGCCACGACCAACCGATCCGACCGACCGACCGCGCCCGCACCGGGAAAGAGCGATGCGATGTGGCCGTCCGGCCCCAGCCCGAGGAGAACCGCATCGAGCGCGGGCGCTTCGCCGCCCGTGGCGTCCCGGAGCACGCGCTCGTAGCTGGCAGCGACGTCCTCGAGGTCGGCTTCATCCAGATCGTCGCTTGCGACCATCGGGTGGATCCGATCCTCGGCCACCGGATCCGTCGCCAGGAGCGTTTCGCGGACCATCCGGTAGTTGCTATCGGCGTGGTCGCGGGGCACGACTCGCTCGTCGCTCCAGAACAGCTCGAGCGCATCCCAGGGCAAGTCGCCCCACGCCGCCGGTGAGGGCGAGCCGGTACGGGCCGCCGGCCGCCTGGCAGGCGCGCGCCTCTTCGACGATTGTGGCGGCCAGCGCCTGGTGCAATTCCCCGGCCTGGTCGAAGATGCGTCGTCGGGCTGCGGCTCCAATCTTCATCGCCCCGAAGGATAGCAGGCCACGTCGGGGAATAGTCTGACGCGGCCGTCGGTGATAGGCTCTGCCTTCCGGAAGCCCAAGGCGAGCACAGCGCGCCTCGCGCGGGTCGGAGTGGGGCACTTGGGGTCCGCGCGGGGGTTCGGGGCGTAGCCCCGACTTAGACATGCCACTGACCCACACGATCGTCGCACCGCACACGCCCCGCATGGGTGTCGAGGAGCGCGCGCCCGACTTCGTTCGCGCCCTCAGCGAGAGCCAGAAGGAGATGGGCGCGGCGATCCGCGCGACGAAGCCCGACGTCCTCATCATCAACTCGGCACACTGGGTCTGCACGTTCAACTGGCACGTCACCTGCCAGGCCGAGCATGTCGGTCACTGCGTCGCCGACGAGGCGCCGGACCTGATCGACGGTGTGCCCTATCGCTATCGCGGCGATCCCGAGATGGGCCGGGCGATCCTCGCCGGGTTCGAGGCCGACGAGATTCCGTGCGCGCCCAACGAGAGCACGCACTTCCAGTGGGACTACGGATCGTGGGTGCCCAGCAAGCACCTCGACCCTGACGCCCAGTTGGCGATCATTCTCATTGGCACGGTCACGAGTTCCGACGTCGACGAGTGCATGAAAGCCGGCACCGCCATCCGGCGCGCCGTCGAAAAGCTGGACCGGCGCGCCGTCTTCGCCGCCAGCTGCGCGTTCACCCACGAACTCGTCCGCGGCCCCGCGTCCTGGCCGACCGAGGAGCGGCAGAAGCTCGACGGCAAGTTCATCGAGATGCTCACGTCGGGTCGAATTGCCGAGGCCAAGAGCTGGTTCAAGGAGTACAACGCGGCCGTCGTCGGTGAGATGGGTGGTCGCACCCTCGCCACGTTCCTCGGGTGCCTTGACGAAGCGTCGACACGACCCTACACCGGAAAACAGTACGGCCCCTATACGCAGTCGTCGGGCAGCGGCAACGCCAACATCGCGCTCTGGCAGGCGTAGCGGACGGTTCCACCAGCCGAAAGGAATAGGGCGAGGATGAGCACGCAGGAAGACTACGAGAAGATCTACACCGAACTGATCGGGTTCGTACCGCCGCGTATCCACAACCGGATCCGGCTTGGCCTCGAAGTCGACCCCGAGTTGCTGCGCCAGGCCGAGGAGATCCGTCAGACAGCGATGTACCCGAAGTGCTTCGACGTGAAGACGGCTCAGCTGATGCTGGTCGGCATCTTGCTGGCCCACGCGGCACCCGCCGCCGAGTTCCACGCCCGTGCCGCCAAGCGCGCCGGCGCGACGAAAGAGGAGCTGCACGCGGTGGCCGGCCTGGCGTTCCTGTTCCGGGGCCTTCCCGCGTTCAACCTGGCGTCCGAGATCATCAACAAGATCTTCGACGAAGACGCCGCCTAGCGACGTCACGGCCGATGAAGCGCCTCGTCCAGGAACTGACGGTCGAGTGGGCGCACTGCGACGCCGCCGGCATTGTCTTCTACCCGTACTTCTACACCTGGTTCGACCAGGCCACTGAGCGGCTCTTCGGCGCCAACGGGCTGACCTACCCCGAACTGCGGACGCGCGGCATCGTCGGCATGCCACTGCTCGAAAGCGGAGCGAGCTACGAGAATCCCTGTCAGCTGGGCGAACGCTTGACGATGGACACGTGGGTCGACGACTGGCAGCGGAAGACGTTGCTGGTCAAGCATCGGCTGACGCACGCCGACGGGCGCCCCGCGCTAGAAGGCTTCGAGCGACGCGCCTGGGTCATCGCGGCGCCCGACGCTTCGCGCGGCATGCGGGCCGAGCCGATCCCGACAGACATCATCGCCCGCTTCGACGACTAGCGCGGGTATACTACGGGTTCGCCCCGTACCACGATGTCGCAGCAGTTGACGTCAGCAACGCCGGTTACCGCCCTGGGTTCGCCCGCGATCGACACGCGCGTCGTCGGCATCTCCACGGCGCTGTTCGCGGCGGGCACCGTCTACCTGGCAGCGACGGTTCACGCGCAGCAGGCGATGCTGTTCCTGGTGGGCGGCGTGCTGGGGTTGCTGCTCTACCACGCCGCGTTCGGGTTCACCTCGTCGTGGCGGATCTTCATCGCCGACCGGCGCGGCGCCGGGCTGCGGGCGCAAATGCTGATGCTCGCGGTGGCGTGCCTGCTGTTCTTCCCGGTCCTGGCGTCGGGCAATCCGATCTTCACCGAGTCGATCCGCGGCAATGTCAGCCCGCTGGGCTTCTCGGTCGTGGCGGGCGCGTTCATCTTCGGCGTCGGCATGCAGATCGGCGGCGGTTGAGCGTCGGGCACCCTCTTTGCCGCCGGCGGCGGCAACACCCGGACCATGATCACGCTCGGCGCCTTCATCGTCGGCTCGACGTTCGGCGCGCTGCACGAGCACTGGTGGAAGGCGCTGCCCGAGCTGCCGGCGGTATCCCTGGTTGCCAGCCTGGGCCTCGCCGGTGGCCTGGCGACCAGCTTCGCGATGTTCGGCGGCGTCGTGGCGATCACGCTCATGGCCGAACGCCAGCGTCACGGCCGCGTGCGGCAGCCCGCCAGGGCGCCGCGGCACGGCATGGCTCGTATTCTCCGCGGACCGTGGCCCCTCGTTGTCGGCGCGGTCGGCCTGGCGCTCGCCAACTTTGCGACGCTGGCGCTGGCCGGCCGGCCCTGGGGCGTGACCTCCGGGTTCGCGCTCTGGGGCTCGAAGGTCGCCGGAGTGATCGGCTTTGCGCCTGAGTCCTGGCCCTACTGGGCGTCGGCATCACGGGCCGCCTCGCTCGAGGGCAGCCTGTCCACCGACATCACGTCGGTCATGAATTTCGGCATCATCTTCGGCGCGATGATGGCCGCCGGCTTGGCCGGACGATTCAGTCCGATCTGGCAGATCCCCCGGCGCTCGCTCGTGGCTGCCGTGCTCGGCGGGTTGCTGCTGGGCTACGGCGCGCGCCAGGCCTACGGCTGCAACATCGGCGCGTACTTCAGCGGCATCGCCTCGGGCAGCCTGCACGGCTGGCTCTGGCTGCTGGCGGCCTTCTGCGGCGGCATCCTCGGCACGCGGCTCAGGCCGCTGTTCGGCCTGGCGGTCGAGCGAACCGGTGGAAGCTGCTAGGCAGGCGGAGATCTCCGGCACGGCAGGTCCGATTCGGAGGGACTCAGCGGGGCCGTGCATCAACGACCCGATGCGCCTTCGTCCCCGCGACGGCTGGGGGCAGCGTGCCCGGAGGCAGCAGTTCGATGGTGGCGCGCACGCGGACTGCGGCCGAGAGCGCCTGCTGGAGTCGCCGCTCGAGATCGCTCCTGACCTCACCTTCCACGACCGATCGGGCCTCGACGCGGAGGGTCAGTGCGGGCAACGTGCCGGTGTCGTCGATAACGATCGCGTACTCGTGGGCCAGTTCCTCGAAGCCACGGACGACGCCCTCGATGGCCGACGGGTACAGATTGACGCCACGGAACCAGATCATGTCGTCGACCCGTCCCTCGATCGAATCGCGCAGGCGATCGCCGGTGAACCCACATGCGCAGGGTCCGTCGGTGGCCAGCCGGGCGATGTCGCGCGAGCGATACCGCAAGAGGGGCTGCGTGTCGCCGACCAGGTTCGTGTAGACGACCTCGCCCGGCTCGCCGGGCCGAACAGCCTGGCCAGAGTCGGGATTGACGATCTCCGTGATCACGAAGTCACCAGCGATGTGGAGTGACGTCGAGTGTCGGCACCCGCCGCCGAGCGGAAAGAGTTCCGTCATGCCGTAGCCATCGTTGACGAAGGTGCCCCACCCGTCCATCAGGCGTTTGCGGGTGGCGGGCACGGCCGCGCCTGGTTCGCCGACGGACAGGATCGCCCTGATTCTCAGGCCTGGCAGATCGACGCCGATCTCCCGTGCGAGCTCAGCCAGATACAGCAGGTACGATGCCGTGCCGGTGACGACCGTCGGACGTAGCTCGGTGAGCACCCGAAGCTTCGTCTTCGAATCGTACAGGCCGGCCAGCACGACCATCGCACCCGCGCGGGCGGCGCTCTCGGTCCCCGCCATCGGCCCCATCAGCCCGTCGACCGGTCCTAGCGCCACGGTGATGTCGCCCGGCCCCGCGCGTGGATTGCGCTGAAACTTGTCGAGCACGTAGCCCCAGTCGCGCGCCGAGAAGACACGACGCAGCGGCCGGCCCGTCGTGCCGGACGTGGTCATGTACTTCGTCAGCTTCTCGCGACCGACGCCGACGTACGACCCGAACGGCGGGCAGGCAGCCTGGTCGGCCTGCAACTCCTCCTTCGTGCAGAACGGCAGCCGGGGCAGATCGTCGAGCCCGGCGACGTCGCCCGGCGTCACGCCGGCCGCATCGAGCTTCCTGCGCCAGAACGGCGCGGCGTCATAGACGTAGGCCACCATCGCCCGCAGCCGTTCGGCCTGCAGCGCCCTGAGCTCCTCGAGGGGCAACCGCCGGAGATCGGGATCCAAGACTGTGTAGTCGGGAAGCATCGCCATCACACGGTCAACTCGACAGAAACAGCGGGCAGCGCCACGACCGCGACAACATGGTGAACGCGTCAGGTCGACGTCGCCGCTAAGAGCACCTGGGCGGAATGGAGTCGCGGTCGCCCGGCTGCGGCACCAGTTCGCCGCCGACCGGACGGAACAGCCGCTTGTGGGGCACTGGTAGACCGTAGAGCCGTGCCGCGTTCCCGCCCAGGATCAGATTGAGATCGTCCTGCACGATGTCGAGCCGCAGGAGTTGCTTCAGGCTCCAGCCCCAGACATCGACCTGGTGCCGGACGAGCGGCTGCTTCCGCAGCTGCACGGCATAGGCCGGCGGCTGGTGGCCGTACTGTGCGTGGAACGGGATGCTCGCGCCCCAATCACAGCCCCAGAGCAGCTTCTCGGCCCCGATGTTCGGGTCGAGCAACGCCTTCATGTACATGTCGGTCCACCACAGCCCGGTCTCGAGGTAGACGTTGTCGTGCGCGGCGGCGACGTTCATCGCCTCCTCGACGAATCGCTGCGACCACCACCCCTGCAAGCCGCCATGGTCGAGGACGATCGGCACCTCCGGATACTCGGCAGCCACGTCGGTCGCCCAGATCGGGTTGAGCGTCTCGGGCCAGACGTGATGCGTGAGCGGATAGCCCATGACGACGCCGGTGTGGATGCGCGCGACCGATCCGTGCTTTCGCGCGACCTCCATGATCGGGCGGATCTGGTCCATCCGCTCCGTCTGTCCGAGCGTCCGCTTGTTGGTGTGATCGGCGGGCATCCCCTCGCCAAGGCCTACGAACTTCCCGGTCGAGAGCAGCGCGTCGATCTCGGCCGCCGCTGCTTCGGGCGTCCACTCGATCTCGCCGTTCCGCGACTTGCGCTGGGTCTCCATCGCCGTGCACACGGCCACGAACTTCTCGGGGTGTCGTTCGACGATCTCGAGGTTGAGCTCGTTCGTCATGCCGAATGCCGGCAGCAGCACGCACATGTCCACGTCGTAGCAGTCCATGTCATACAGCAGCCGTGCTGAGTTGTCGTATGGCGTGAGGCCGCGCATCACCCGCGCGAGATCGTTGTAGCGCGCCTTCCCGGCGTCGAGCTTCGCCTTCGAGAATTCGGGACCCGCCGCGAAGCGCTGGGCGTGCACGTGAGTGTCGACAATGAACCGACCGAGCTTCATGAGGGTCTCCTCCCGAACGATTGGCGCCAGCCGCGCCGATCCGCCAGGGCTAGAAGCGGTTTCTACGCTTCGTGATACATCCAAGCCCCGGCGAGCGCGTCCAGCGATACTTCGACCAGGCCCCAGACGGCACCGATCATCGCCAGCCGACCCGGCAGGACACCCAGGACGTTCATGGCAACTGTCGGGCCGAAGTAGGCAGGAACCAGATCGCGACGCTGATCGTCACCGCCGTCTTCGGACCGGGCCTGAGCCGCGGCCGCGCCGCGGCTTAGAGCCAGACCAGCAGGATGCCAAAGGCGAACGTCATCGTAACGAACACACCGATGGCTCCCCCACCCACGGCGGGAAGATTTCGCGCCTCCAGCGCCGCCGTCAGGTCGGCGACGAGCAGTTGTTCGTTCAAGATGTATTCGCCGATGTTCATGACGAGCCCAGCGACGAGGCCGCCGACGACGACGCGACCGAGGTTGATGCCGGACATCGGATACCTCCTCGAAACGGGTCGAGACGATCGTGCGCCGGGGCGTCCAGCGCGCAACACAGACGGCCGAGCGAGAGGAGCCGATTATATCGCCGCGCTGCGCAGCCGCCCAGAGTTTACACGCACCGCTATAATCGGCCCGTCGCCGGACACTGCCGATGTCGGAATCGAGTCTCTGCTTCACCACGGCCACCGATCTCGCTGGGCGCATCGCGACCCAGGACGTGTCGGCGCGCGAGGTCATGCAGGCGTACCTAGCGCAGATCGAGCGGGTGAATCCCGAGGTCAACGCCATCGTCACGCTCGTGGCCGACCAGGCGATGGCGGCGGCAGGCGTCGCCGACGAAGCGCTCGCGCGCGATAAGCCGACGGGCCCGCTGCACGGCCTGCCGGTCGCTCACAAGGATCTGATCCCCACTCGCGGTATCCGAACGACCTACGGGTCACGGCTGTTCGCCGACCACATCCCCGAAGAGGACAGCCTCATCGTCAATCGGCTGAAGGCCGCCGGGGCGATCACGATCGGCAAGACGAACACGCCGGAGTTCGGCGCGGGCTCACAGACCTTCAACGCGGTCTTCGGCGCGACCCGAAACCCCTACGACTCGAGCAAGACCTGCGGAGGCAGCAGCGGCGGCGCGGCGGTCGCCCTCGCCACCGGCATGACGTCGCTGGCCGACGGCACAGACCATGGCGGCTCACTGCGAAACCCGGCGGGCTTCTGCAACGTCGTCGGCCTCAGGCCGTCGCCAGGACGCGTGCCGGTCTGGCCGGCGCCCGCCCCCGGATACCGGCTCGACGTGCAGGGGCCGATGGGCCGAACGGTGCAGGATGTCGCGCTGATGCTGAGCGTGATCGCCGGCCCGGATCCGCGCTCGCCGATCGCGCTCGCCGAACCCGGCGTCAGATTCAGGCAGTCGTTGACGCGCGACCTCCACGAGACGCGCATCGCGTGGAGCCCGACCCTGGGCGGACTGCCGGTGGACCGCCGCGTGGCCGCGGTGGTGGACACGGGGCGCGCGGCGCTCGAGGCGCTGGGGTGCCGCGTCGACGAGGCGGAGCCCGATCTGACCGACGCCGACGAGATCTTCCGGGTCTGGCGCGCGTGGCACTACGACCTCGCGCTCGGCGACCTGCTGGACGCGCACCGCGAACAGCTGAAAGACACCGTCGTCTGGAATATCGAAGAGGGCCGCCGGCTCGAACCCCAGCGGATCGGCCGCGCCACTCGGGCCTGGGCGGGTCTCGACCGGCGCATTCGCGAGTTCTTCGACCGCTTCGCGTTCCTGGCGCTACCGGTCAGCCAGGTGCCACCCTTCGACGTCGATCTGCCCTACGTAACCGAGATCGACGGCGTGCGCCTCGACACCTACCTCGACTGGATGCGCTCGTGCTACCTGATCTCAGTCACCGGTCTGCCGGCGATCTCGGTCCCGTGCGGCTTCACCGAGGACGGGCTCCCGGTCGGACTCCAGATCGTGGGCGGACCAAGTGAGGACTTCAGCCTCCTCCAACTTGCCTACGCGTTCGAGGAGGCGACGGGCGTCGGGAGGCGGCGCCCTGCATGCGCCGTGATCGCCGAAGGCTGAGGGCGCTCACTGGACGACGAAGGCGCGCTACGCAGGCGGTCTGAGGTCGAAGACCGACGGCGCGACGTCGAGCGCCTCGCGGTGTGATTCGACCTCGGCCAGGATGTCGGCGATGACCTCGGGATACTGATCGGCCACGTCGAAGCGCTCGCCCGGGTCCTGTCCCAGATGGAACAGGCGCGGCGGGTCATGGACAACGCGCTCTCCACCTTGACCGTACGATCCCTCGGTGATGAAGTGGGCCTTGAACGGCCCCTTGCGCACGGCGTAGAGTATGCCGAGGCGGTAGAAGAACATCGTGTTTCGCGGACTGTCGCCGGTCTCGAAGAGCACCGGGCGCAGATCGAACCCATCCAGAGTGCGGGTCGACGGCAGCTCGCCCCCAGCCAGCGCGGCCGCCGTCGGCAGGAGATCCAGCGTTGAACCGATCTCGCGCACCGTGGCTGGAGCGATCGTGCCGGGCCACCAGAACATCGCCGGCACCCGCATCCCGCCTTCCCACGTCGTGCCCTTGCCGTGGCGGAGCAACCCCGCGGATCCGCCCTGTTGATCGAAGACCAACCACGGACCGTTGTCGCTCGTGAACAGCACCAGCGTCCGTCGATCCAGCCCGTGCTCGCGCAGCGTATCGAGGATCTGCCCGACGCTCCAGTCGATCTCCTCGATGACATCGCCGTACAGGCCCGCCGCGCTCACATCGACGAACGCGTCGCTGGTAAAGAGCGGCACGTGCGGCATCGTGTAGGGCATGTAGAGAAAGAAGGGCTGCTCCCGGTTGGCTTCGATGAACGCGACAGCCTCGTCGGTGTAGCGGCGCGTCAACTGAGTCTGATCCACCGGCTGCTCGATGACCTCCGCGTCGCGCATCAGCGGCACGTTCCAGTACTCGCTGCGCGGCTCGAGGAAGATCGATCCCGGCCACGGCTCGTCGCGCTGCTCCACGAGATCCATGTCGTTCGAGTACGGCAGGCCGAGCCACTGGTCGAAGCCCTGCGCGCCGGGCAGGAAGGCGGCGGGCCGACCCAGATGCCACTTGCCGAACGCTGCGGTCGCGTAGCCGCGCGCCTTCAGGACCTCGGCCACCGTCACCTCGTCGCCGGCGAGCCCGACCGGCGAATCGGGAAACAGGACCCGCGTCCGGTCGAGCGTCCCGTACATCCCGCTGCGCACCGGCAACCGCCCCGTCAGCAGCGCGGCCCGGCTGGGCGAGCACACCGGCGCCGCCACGTAGAAGTTCGTCCACTTCTGGCCTTCAGCCGCCATCTGATCGAGGTGGGGTGTCCGGATCGTCGGATGACCGTACGCCCCCAGATCGCCGTAGCCGAGATCGTCGGCAAAGAGGACGACGATGTTCGGCGGCCGATCGGCGGGCGCCGGGGCATCGTCGGGCGCCGCGCCGCAACCCACGACCACGGTCAGCCCGGCCGCGACGATCGCGAGACGGCATCTGAGTGTCTGGATCACGCTGGGCATCCCTTCGAAAGAACGCTGATTATAGCGCGTCAGCGGCGCGAACCGGGCGGCCGAACGAAAGCGCGCGCCCTGCACCGTGCGCTTCCGGCACATCGCACGGTGCATACGACTGCACGCTCAACCTTAACGTCTTCTTCATCAGTAAGTTGCGGAGGTCTTTCGGATGGCATTGTTCGTGCCTTTGGGAACGGCATGGCTCACGGACGATTCACGCTGCTCGCCGCGTTCCTGGCGCTCCTCGCCGGCTCGCCGCTGAGCGCAATGCCGGCCGCATCGGCAGCGTCGACCGAGCCAGCAGGCGGCAGCGGAGCGAAGAAGGCCGATCGGAAGGACGTGGCGGTGCCGTCGGGGATGATCGTCCAGTAGGCGTAGCGCGGAGGCATCGTGGCGAGGCTAGGGCTGGAGCCGCTTCATCTTCTCCAGCAGCGTCGTTCGCTTCAACTGGAGCAGGTCGGCGGCCCGGCGCTTGTTGCCGTCGGCGCGCCTGAGCGCCTGCCGGATCAGTTCACGTTCGACGTCGTGGACGTAGTTCTCGAAGTCGATCCCGTCGTCGGGAAACGCGACTCGCACGGCCAGTCCTGGTTCGGCGGCCGCCTGGATCTCCGGCGGCAGGTCGGCGACATCGATCTGGGTACGGCCCTGGCTGAACGCGAGCGTACGCTCGACGACGTTCTCGAGTTGCCGGATGTTGCCGGGCCAGGCGTAGGCCATCAATTGCCGCATCGCTTCCTGCGACACGCCGACGTTGGGCCGCGGCGGGACGAGGTCGCGTCCGAGGCGCTCCAAGAAGTGCTGCGTCAAGATCGGGATGTCTTCCCGCCGATCCCGTAGCGGCGGCAACGGAATCGGAATGACGTTGAGTCGATAGAACAAGTCCTCCCGGAACGTGCCTTCCGCCACGAGCTGGGTCAGGTTGGAGTTGGTCGCCGCGATCACCCGGACATCGACTCGTCGCTGCTCGAGTGAGCCGACGCGCTGCACCTCGCCCGCCTCCAGCGTGCGCAGCAGTTTCGCCTGCACGAGCGCCGGCAGTTCGCCGACCTCATCGAGAAACAGGGTGCCGCCGTGGGCCTGCTCGAACATGCCGACTTTGTTCTCGGTGGCGCCGGTGAATGCACCCCGGACGTGGCCGAAGAGCTCGCTCTCGAACAGCGTCTCGACTACGGCCGAACAGTTGATCGTGATGAACTTGCGGACTCGGCGAGGACCCTCGTGGTGGAGCGCGCGCGCGACCAGCTCCTTCCCGGTGCCGGTCTCGCCGGTAATCAACGCGGTCCGCACGTGGGGCGCGAGCCGGCGAATCAAGTCGAACAGCTCCTGCATCCCCGGCCCGCGGCCGATCATGCCGCAGAACTCGGTGCGCTGCGCGAGGTCGCCCTCGATCGCCAGGCGTTCCCTCAACTACGACACGTCACGCTTGATGTCGGCCAACAGGTCCCGCAGGCGATGCAGGTCGAACGGCTTGGTCAGGTAGTCTCGCGCGCCGAGCTTGACAGCTTCGACGGCCGAATCGATCGTCGCCTGCCCCGACATGATGACGACGCGGCAGGACTGGTCGGTCGCCCGGATCGCCTTGATGACCTCGAGGCCGCCGACGTCGGGCATCATGAGGTCGACGAGGACGAGATCGACACGCGCCTCCGCCATCCGCTCCATCGCCTGACGGCCGCCGGTGCAGGTGAGTACGTCGAAGCCCTCGCGGCGCGCCACGCGGCCGAGCATCGCCAGCACGGAGGGATCGTCGTCCACGACGAGGACGAGAGGCCGGTCGGGCGCCGGCTGAGGATCCGACGTCATCGATTCGATAGGGCGAACGCTGCGCCGGCCATGATCCAGTCGCCGCAGAAGCAAGACTCGTGACCGGAACGGCCGTTCACGTCGCCATGATACCGCGCGCGTTGCCGGTACCGACGCCCCGCGTGTTGCTTGCGTTGCATCGATCGCACGACTAGACTGCGGCCGACACGACACCAACGGACACTTTGCGACGATAGATACGGACACCTCCGAGAATGACGACGCGTTCGCCGATCGTCGCCTGGCGCTTCACCCCTTGATCAGAATCCGACGGTGCCGATCACTGCCCTCCCGCCGACCGCGGAAGACCTCGCTCCACTGCCGCCAGAGCCGGACGACGCGTCGCTGACGCGTGAGCTGACGCTGCTCGACGCAACGCTGCTCAACGCCGGCGTCATGCAGGCAGCCACCCTGTTCATCGTCCCGGGAATCGTGTTCGCCAACACCGGCACCGCGTGGCTGGCGGCGCTGGCCTGGATCAGCGCCGGAGCCCTCACCTGGTGCGGCGCCGCTGCGTTTGCCGAACTCGGCGCGCGATATCCGCGCGCCGGTGGGCCGCTCGTCTTCTTCGAACGGGCGTACTCGCCGTTCTGGGGATTCGCATTCGGGTGGACGCTGGTCACGGTGATCCAGCCGGCATCGATCGCCGCCGTCGCGGTGGCCTGCGTGACCTACCTCGAGGCCCTCCTCGCGCTGAACGCGACGCAAACGACGGGTAGCGCGGCTCTCCTCATCATGGCCGTGACGGCTGGGCACATCGCCGGATTTCGCCGGAGTGCCACGGCCCAGAACGTGCTGACGAGCGCCAAGATCGCGCTGTTGACCGTCGTCGCGGCGAGCTGTTTCTGGTTCGGCGGCGATGGTGCCGGGGCGTTCGGGGCCTTCGTGCCGGCCGCGCCGCTGACCCGGACGACCGCCGGATTCGGCGCGGCCGTGGCGGCGGCGCTCTGGGCCTTCAGCGGCTGGACCAGCGTGACGTTCGTCGGCGGCGAACTTCGCGAGCCAGCCGCCACGCTCCCGCGGGCGATGACCTACTCGGTAGTCGGCGTCACGGCACTGACCTTGCTCGTGACCTTGGGCTTTCTCTGGGCCCTGCCGACGTCTGGCCCGGCCGATCCCGACCGGCTTGCGCTCGATGCCGCCGGCCACGCGCTCGGCACTCTCGGTGAGCGGCTCGTCGCAATGGCGGTCGTCGTGTCGTGTCTCGCCGCAATCAGTGGCCTGGTGTTCTCGGGAAGCCGCATCATCTTCGCGATGGCACGACGCGGGTGGTTCCCTCCCCACGCTGGCGCGACGAGCGGGGGGCGGGTTCCCCGCAACGCGATGCTGTACCTCGGCGGCTGGGCGAGCGTGCTCACCTTCACCGGCCGCTATGACGAGCTGTTCACGTACGCCGTGGTAGCGGTCTGGCTCTTCGCGATGCTCGGCGGGCTGGCCGTCATCGTCGTTCGGCACCGACACCCGAACGACACGCGCCCGTACGAAGTGCCGGGCTATCCCTACGTGCCGGCGGTCTTCGGTGTCGCAAGCTGGGCGCTGATGCTGCAGACGCTGTGGACGAGTCCGGTGCAGGCCCTCATCGGTGCCATCCTCGTCCTCGCCGGCCTGCCGGTGTACTGGTACTTTGGGAAGCGAGCCGAGGGGAATCGTGCCTAGAGCATGAGTCTAGGCGGACTTCGCCTGCGGCTCGTCCCGGCAGGGCTAAAGCCCTGCCCTACGCGCCACAGCATCACGACTTACGGGCGTGCTCGTCGAACTGGACGCTCCAGTGCGCACCACTGCAGAAGGGCTTGTTGGTGCTCGCACCGCACCGGCAGAGCTCGAAATGTTCTTGCGAGGCGCCTTCACCCCACTCGACCTCCTGCAGATCGGCGCCGCCGATGATCGCGTAGGGCCCGTTCGGCGCGATGAAGATGACCGGATCACGCGTCTGGTCACGGTGCTCGACACCATCGACCGCATAACTCAACGCGCCCGACGGGCAGCTCTTCACAGTCTCGATGATGTCGTTGGCCGATGCGCCTTGGGGATCGACGAACGGCTCTTGCCGGGTCCTGAACACCGACGGCAGCCCATCGGTGCAACGCCCGGCGTGGGCGCAGATCCCGCGATTGTCGTGGACGGTGACGCCGTCGCCCTCGAAGGTCTTGCGCTTGTCCGGGGTCCGGCCCGGGGCCTTGTCACCGGTGAAGCCGTTGGTCTGGTCATGGCCGTCGCAGAACGGTTTCTTCTTCGACCCGCCACAGCGACAGAGCGCGACGGTACCGTCGGTCTCGTAGACCGTCCCGTCCGAGTAGTTCTTCAGCATCTTGCAGTTCGTGACCAGCAGCGGGCCGTTCATGGCGGCCACGATCGTCGGCTTGTTGCTCATCGTCCGCCCTCCGTCGCTTCTGCGCTCGTCTCGGCCCAGCCGGTCCACCCCGGCCCACGCAGCGCACGTCCCGGTGTCGCGCCCGTATGGTCGCCGTCCTGAAGCACCGGCGTACCGTTGACCCAGACGTGCACCATGCCCACGGCGTACTGATGCGGCTCCTCGTACGTCGCGCGATCCTGGATGGTCGCCGGGTCGAAGGCGACGACGTCGGCGAAGAAACCCGGCGCGAGCTGGCCGCGATCGCGGATGCGAAGGTTGGTGGCTGGAAGCGAGGTCAGCTTCCGCACCGCTTCCTCCAAGGGAATGACCCGCTCATCGCGCACGTATCGACCGAGTAGCCGCGCGAAGTTCCCGTAGGCGCGCGGATGCGTCGACGTGTTGAGAAAGACGCCCTCGGTCGCATACGACCCGGCGTCCGAGCAGAAGCTGACCCAGGGCAGCGCGATCTGCCGGGCCACGTTCTCTTCGGACATCAGGAAGTAGACGACCTGCACCCGGCTGCCGTCCTCGATCACCAGGTCCATGGCGGTATCGGCGACCGACGTGCCGCGCGCCTCCGCGACCTCCGCCAGAGTCTGACCGATGTAACCGCGCAACGCCGGATTCTTGAACCCGACGAGCAACGTACCCTCGGCGCCCGCAGCGAGCAGCAGGTTTTCCCAGGCGTTCGTCGGCGTCGTCATCTCCTGCCGAACCCGATCTCGGATAGCCGGGTCGCCCAGCCGCTCGGCCCAGTCGTCGTAGCCGCCTTCCTGCACCCAGGGTGGCATCCCGGCGTCGAGGCCGGTCGAGCCCGCCGTGTAGTTGTACATGTTGGCAGTGATCTGGAGTCCCTCCGCGCGGGCCGCCTCGACCCGTTCGATCACGGCATCGAGCTTGTCCCAGTTCGATTGACCGCCCGCCTTCAGGTGGTAGATCTCGGCCCGGATGCCGGACTCCCTGGAGATGGTCAGGAGCTCGTCGACCGATTCCAGCAGCGCGTTGCCTTCGCTGCGCATGTGCGAGATGTATAGGCCGTCGTACTCGGCCGCGACCTTCGACAACTCGATGAGCTCGTCGGTCTGTGCATAGAACGCCGGCGCGTAGATCAACGACGAGCCGATACCGACCGCACCCTCCTCCATCGCCTGCCGAACGAGCGCCCGCATCCGGTCCAGCTCGTCGTCGGTGGGTGGGCGGTCTTCGTATCCGATCTCATGCACTCGCAGCGTCGTCGCGCCGACGAACGAGGCAACGTTGGGTGAGATCCCCTTCGTTTCCAGGTGCTCCAGGTACTCGCCGAGGGTCGTCCACTCGACGTCGAACATGATGTCACCCTGGCTGGTAACCTCGAGGTTCTTCATCTGGTCGGTCAGCGGACCGCCCGACGTGCCCTCACCGAAGACCTCGAGCGTCACGCCCTGCCGGATGTCGCCCTGCGACCGGCCATCCTCGATCAGGGCGTCGCCGGCCCAGCTCAGCATGTTGACAAAACCCGGGGCGATCGCCAGCCCCGCGGCGTCGACCTCCGTCACGCCGCGCGCGTTCCCCAGGTCGCCGACCGCGGCAATCCGGTCGCCGTCGATCGCCAAGTCGCCGACGAAACTGGGCGCGCCGGAGCCGTCGATGATTGTGCCGTTGCGGATGATCAGATCGTGCTCGGGTGCCGACGCACAGCCCGCCAGGCTGGCGACGACCAACGTGGCAACGGCGGCGAACCGGATTGGGTGGGTCATGAATCCTCGTATCCACTCAGCTGTCCTTCAACTTCAGCAGCTTGACGGCGTTGGCCCAATAGATCTTGTCCCGGTCAGTATCGCTCAGATCCAGCTCATCGATAATCTTGATCGTCTCGCGGATGTACATCGGCCCCTTCTCTGGATCGAACGGCGCATCGGATGCGAACAAGACGTTGTCGACACCGAAGAACTCGAGGCCGCAGACGGTGGCCGGGCGCCCGCCGAAGACCGCCGTGTCGGCGTAGAACATTTTGAAGTAGTCGATCGGCCGCTTCTTCAATCGTTGCAGCACGGCGCCCAGATCCTCATCGGACGTTCGGCTGCCCAGCTGATCCCAGCCGTAACCGACGCGGCCCTCGAAGTAGGGCACCATGCCGCCCAGATGATGGGCAATGATCTTCAGCGACGGGTGATCATCGAACACCCCGTCGAAGACGATCCGCGACATCGCGACGCTCGTCTCGTAGGGCCAGCCGAAGGTCCACCAGATCTCGTATTTCGAGCTCGACTCCTGGAGGTAGTCGGCGAAGCTCGCGCCACGCGACGGATGGAGCCAGATCGGCAGGTCGTGCTCGGCCATCGCCGCGAAGAGCGGCCGAAACTCGGGCGCGGTCAGCGGCTTGCCGAGCACGTTGGTGAACACCTGGACGCCGCAGGCTCCCAAATCGCGGATCGCGCGGTGGGTCTCGGTCACGAGCCCCTCCGGAGAGTTCATCGGGAGCGACGCGACGAAGCTCGGGAAACGATCGGGGTACTGGCGGACCAGATCGGCCATGCCGTCGTTGGCCGCCTCGGCGAGCTGGGTCGAAACGTCGGGGCCGCCCAGATGCTCGAGCGGCGGGGAGGCGAGCGAGAGGATCTGCCGGTACTCGGCGCCGAATCGATCCATCACCCGGAATCGCTCGTCGAGATTCGCCAGCATCGGAATGCCGCGCACCCGCTTGCCTATATCCTTATGATCGCCCGCCACGCGCTGCATCAGCTCGTGGAACGGCTTCGGGAAGATGTGGTTGAAGATGTCGATTTTCTGCATGATGTCCAAGGGGTCCGAGGCCAGGATATTCTATGGGCCGGCTCCGCTACTTCCAACCGTAGACGTCGAGCGTCGTCCGCCCCTGACGCAGCGCATCGGCGATCGACGCTTCTTTCTTGTCTCGTGTCCGCGCCGCGGCCAGGACGTCGCCCACCGAATCGCGGGCGAGCACGACCACGCCGTCAGCGTCCCCAACCACGAGGTCGCCGGGCGCTACCGTGACATCTCCGACGACGACGGGTTCGTTGATGCTGCCGGGGGCATCGGCCACCTTGGCCGTGCCGCGAATCGCCCGGCCGCGGGCGAACACCGGGAAGCCCGACGCGGCGAGTTCGTCGCCGTCGCGCACGCAGCCGTCGATGACCAGTCCGCCCAGGCCGCCGGCGATTGCCGCGGTCGTCATGATCCCGCCCCAGTACCCGAACTCGTACGCGCCCGCGACGGTGGCCACCAGCACGTCGCCGGGTTTCGCCTGGGCCATCGCCCGGTGCAGCCAGAGGTTGTCGCCCGGGGCACCGGCGACCGTGCAGGCGGGGCCGTACAGGCGCATCGACGTGGCCACCGGTTTGATCGCCGCCGGTAGCGCGCCGACCTGGCTCGCGGCCTCGTGGAGCGTGGCCGAGGAAAAGGCGGCGGCGGCGGTGACCAGCGCGGCGTCGAGAACGCCGTCGCGATCGGTCACGATGTGGAATCCTTCTTCCGCTGCAGCTCGAAGTACTTGTGCTGGACGCGGGCTTCGTCGAGGCGCATACCGCCCTCGAACGCTGCCCGGATCCGATTCTCGGCGGCGTCGATCTCCTGGGCCAACGCGATGACCTCGTCCTCGCGCGACCGCGGCACGGCGACGACGCCGTCGGCATCGCCGAGCAGGGCATCCCCGGGCTCCACGGTGGCGCCGCCGATCGAGACCGGCACACTCATCGCGTCGAGCTGCACCCGGTCCTTGCCGGTGCGCACCGACCAGCCGGCGCTGAAGATCGGGTAGGCCAACTCCAGGCTCAGCGCGGTATCGCGGCAGTGTCCGTCGATGACAGTCCCACCGACCCGGCGCCGATGCGCCACGAAAGTGAGGATATCGCCCCAGACCGTCATGTCGGGCCGGCCGCCGTTGTCGATGACGACCACCTCGCCTTCAGGGACATCGTCGATGTAGTCGCCGACCGTGCCCGGCTCGCCGGATACCGGCACCGTCCGCATGGTGAACGCCCGCCCGCAGAGCCGGAAGGTCGGCGCCAGCGGCTTGATGCCGAGGCACTGACCCGCGATGCCGAGGCGGTCGAGCGCGTCGCTGACCGTCGTGGCCGACAATGTCTTCAACGTCACCAACACCGGATCCATCGTGGTCGCCCTCACTCGTCCGACGAGTCTCGCTCCGCCATCGACTCGTAGGTACGGCCCATGACCTGGCTGACCGGCGTGCCGTTGCGGACCGCCGTGGTCATCATCGCTTCGAGGGCGGCAATCGACTCGGCGAGATCCAGCACCTCGTCGCTCCGCGCCGCGTCGATGAAGACCACGCCGCTGCCGTCGGCGATGACGAGATCGCCCGGCTTCACGTCGACGCCGCCGACGACGATCGGCTCGTTCCAGGCGTGTTCGGCCACCCGCCCCCTCGCCGTGACCGGCACGACATCGCGGGCGAAGACCGGATACCCGAGCGCACGGCTGTCGTCGACATCGCGCACCGAGCCGTCGACGATCGTACCGGCGACGCCGCGCACACAGGCGGCCGTCGACAGCAGCCCACCCCATCCGGCTGCATCATCGCGGCTCCGATGCTCGACGACGATGACATTGGCGGCCGTCGCCGCTTCGATGGCGGCGCTGCACAGGTGACGCGTCGCCGGCGCGTCACCTGCCGGGCCGAGCTTGACCGGCACGACGCGGCCGGCGATCCGCCGCGCGGCCGAGACCTGCCGGATGCCGAGAGCCGTTCCCGGCAGACCGAGTCGATCCAGCGCGTCGGAGACCGTGCAGGTGTCCAGCGCCTGGAGCCGCACCAAAGCAGCGTCGTCTGACGACATGATCAGGTGTTCTCCTCCCGAATCCCGGCCGGCGGGCCGCCTTGCAGACCGGCCGATCCAACTGTCAGTCGGTCATTGTCTCTTGACCGCCGGGGATATTCACTCAAATTGTGCCGCGGCACGGAGCCGGGCGCTCGGCAGTATCATCTAGCACCATGTCCGAATCAAGCCTCGGCCAGCTCCCGGAGTCGAGCGTGGGCGCCGCCGATCGCAAGACGATCGTGGGAATCGCTGGCGCGGTTGCCGCAACCGTCGTCGTCCTTCTGCTCCCGACGCCCGCCGACCTGCCACCCGAGGGCCAGCGCCTCGGCGCCGTGTTCCTGGCCGCAATCATTCTCTGGGCCACCGAGGCGATCCCGATCGCCGTGACCGCGCTGCTCGTCATCGTGCTGCAGCCGATCTTCGAGGTCGCCGAGCTCGACGCCGCGTTCAACGCATTCGTCAGCCCGGTATTTTTCTTCGTGCTCGCGATGTTCTGCATCGCGGCGTCGGTCACCAACGCCGGCCTCGACCGGCGGTTCGCCTACTGGCTGCTCGCCCGCGCCGGCACCGATAGCCGCCGGGTGATTGCCGCGCTCATCATCGGCACGGCGGCCACGTCGGTCATGATCTCCGACGTGCCGGCCTGCGCCATCTTCATGAGCATCGGCCTGGGCGTGATGTCGCGGTTGAACCTCGAGCCCGGCAAGTCGTCGATCGGCAAGGCGATCATGATAGGCGTGCCGATCGGCTCGTTGATCGGCGGGGTCACGACGCCCGCCGGCAGCTCAGTCAACATCATCGGCCTGCACTTCATCCAGGAGTTTGGCAACGTGACCGTCACGTTCGTCGAGTGGATGGCGATCGGTCTACCGATGGCGATTGGTCTCGTGCCGATTGCGTGCTGGGCGGTTCTCAAGAGTTATCCGCCGGAAATCGCGACGATCGGTGATGCCGGCGAGATCGAGCGCGAGCGGGCGGCGCTGGGCACGATGTCAGCCGCCGAGCGGAAGGCGGTCACGCTGCTGTCGATCATGATGGTGCTCTGGATCGCCGGCAGTTGGATTCCGTTCCTCGACGTCCTCACCGTCGGCCTGGGCGGTGCCATCGTCATGTTTCTGCCGGGCATGCGGCTGCTGACCTGGAAACAGGCCGAGCGTGCGATCGGCTGGGACACCTTGCTGATGATCGGCGGCGTGACCTCGCTCGGCACCGCGTCGGTCGAGGCCGGCCTGGCCGGCTGGCTCGTCGACCTGGCCCTGGGAGGCGTGGCCAACTGGCACATCGTCTGGGTCCTGCTGGCGATCAGCGCGTTCACGGTCGTGATCCATCTGGCGCTGCCGATCGGGCCGGTCGTCAACGCGGTCGTCATTCCGCCGATCGCGCTCCTGGCCGTCGGCGCCGGAGTCCACCCGGCGCTCTACGCACTGCCAGTCGCGTTCACCGCCTCGTGCGCGTTCCTGCTGCCGCTGGACGCCGTGGCGCTGCTGACCTACTCGCGCGGCTACTACCGGATGCACGAGATGCTGGCGCCGGGCGCGTTGATCAGCGCGGCCTGGGTCGTCTGGATGACGGTCGTCATGCTCGTCGTCGGCGGGCTCCTCGGATTCGTCTAGCTGGAGGCGCACTCATGAAATCACTTCTGGTCACGTCCGCGGTGTCGCTCGTGCTCGTCCTCAGCGTGCCGGCGTTCGGCCAAGCACAGGACGCTCCCCTTCCCGGCATCACCCTGAGCCTCGACGAGCTCCGGGCGCAGATGTTCCACGTCAGCGCCGGTCGGCGGCTCAAGCCGGAGACTTGGCCCGACGGCAACCGGGTCGCGGTGGCATTGAGCTTCGACGTCGACAACGCCACGGCGACGCTCTCGCGCGGCAACCTGAACTCCGAGGTGATCTCGCGCGGTGAGTACGGCGCGGTCGACGGCCTGCCCCGAATCCTCCGGATGCTGGAGCGGCAGGATGTCCCAGCCTCGTTCTTCATCCCGGCCATCAGTCACCTGCTGCACCCCACCATGGTCGAGCAGATCCTCGCCGCGGGCGTCCACGAGATTGGCGTCCATGGCTGGATTCACGAATTGCTGCCGGTGCTCGATGACGCCGAGGAGGAGCAACGACTGCTCGTCCAGGCGATCGACGCACTCACCGAGGCCGTGGGCAAGCGCCCGGTCGGCTACCGCGCGCCGTCGTGGCAGTTCAGCCAGCACACGATGCAGCAGGTGAAGGAGGCCGGCTTCCTCTACGACAGCTCGCTCATGGCGAGTGACGACGCTTACGAGATTCTGATCGACGGTGAGCCGAGCGGCGTCGTCGAGCTGCCGATCGAACGGATCCTCGACGACTTCCCCTACTTCGGCGGCAATACGAACGGCTCGTCGCCGGTGCCCGAGATCATGGTCAAGGTCTTCGAGAGCGAGTTCGACGTGGCGTGGGAGGAAGGCGGCCTGTTCGTCCTGACGATGCACCCGCACATCATGGGCCACCGCTCGCGCGTCGCCGTGCTCGAGGGTCTGATCCGTCATATGAAGCTCAAGGGCGGCGTCTGGTTCGCCACACACGAAGAGGTCGCGCGCTACGTCCTCGAAGCGGGCTAGCGGCGCCCGAAGCGCTATAATCCGGACAGCGTTCGGGCGCAACGTTGCCCCAACCATGGCCCTGCAGCAAGGCACTCGCCTCGGCCCGTACCGGATCGAAGCCCCCATCGGCGCAGGCGGCATGGGCGAGAGCTGTTTTATCGAATCGGCCGACAGATGATGGTCGTGGACGTCACGTCAGATCCGTTCAGAGTTGGAACGCCACGCCTGCTGTTCGAGACAGGTCCGGGGTTTGCGTCCGGTAACTACCAGACCTACTACGACGTGTCGCCTGATGGACAGCGCTTCCTGATGGAGAGGCAGGTAGAGACAGACGACATGTCCGAGCCAGAGCTCCGCCTGATCTTGCACTGGACGGAGGAACTCAAGCAGCGCGTCCCGATTCCCTAATCCCCATGTCGTCAACGCCCAGCGCCACTCGCGGGCGCGACCGGTGGCTTCCTCGAATGGGCTGCCTCGTTCGGATCGCGGCGCTCGTCTGCGGCGGCTGTGTCCTCTCCGCTCAGTTCGCACACGCCCAGCTGACGTTCGTCCAACGTCCGACGGCCGAGGAGGACGTCAACACCCGGACGATCCTCGGCCCGCCGCCGCCGGTGCCACCGGCGATGGTCGCTCGCGATGACGAGGGGCGGACCACGATGCGCGCGGTGCGCCTGGACGAAGACGCGCCGCTCCAGATCGACGGGCGTCTCGACGAGAGCATCTACACCGAAGTTGCCGGTGTCGGCGGCTTCGTCCAGCAGGAGCCAGACGAGGGCGCCCCGCCTACGCAGCCGACCGAGATCTGGGTCTTCTTCGACGACACGACGTTCTACCTGTCGGTTCGGAACTGGGACAGCGAGCCGGAGCGGATCGTGGCCAGGGAGATGCGCCGCGGCAACGTCGGCGTCGCCAGCGACGATTCGATCACGCTGACGCTCGACACGTTCTACGACCGGCGCAACGGCTTCTACTTCGAGACCAACTCGTTGGGCGGCCTCTACGACGCGCTCGTAACCGACGAGCGGGCCGAGAATCCCGACTGGGACACGGTGTGGGAGACGCAATCGGCGCGGTTCGACGGCGGATGGAGCCTCGAGATGGCCATCCCGTTCAAGTCGCTCCGCTACCCGGAAGGCGGGCCGCAGATCTGGGGGATCAACGTCCGCCGGAAGCTGCTGCGTTACGAGGAACTCTCGTACCTGAGCCCGATTCCGGCGTCGTACGGCCGCGTGGGCGTCTGGAAATTCTCGTCGGCCGCCACGCTGGTCGGCCTCGAGGCGCCGACCGAATCGATCAATCTCGAGGTGAAGCCGTTCGGCATCTCCACGCTCACGACCGACCTCGCCGAGACGCCTCCGTTGACCGACGATCTCACGGGCGACGTCGGATTCGACGCGAAGTACGGCCTGACGAAGGGGTTGATCGCCGATTTCACCTACAACACCGACTTCGCACAGGTCGAGGTCGACGAGGCGCAGGTGAACCTGACGCGGTTCAGCCTCTTCTTCCCGGAGAAGCGGCCGTTCTTCCTGGAAGGGCGGGACATCTTCGCGTTCGGCGGCGCGGGGCCGCGGTTCTCCGGTCTGCCATCGGGCGATACGCCGCTGCTCTTCTTCAGCCGGCGGATCGGCCTGAGCGAGGGGCAGGAGGTGCCGATCATCGCCGGCGGCCGGGTGACCGGTCGTGCCGGACCCTACACAATCGGTCTCCTGAACATTCAGACCGACGAGGATCCCAAGACGCTCGTCGAATCGACAAACTTCTCGGTGGTCCGGCTGAAGCGGGACTTCCTCGACCGCTCGACGATCGGCGTCATCGGGACCCACCGTTCGCAGGCGGTCGATAGCCCGGGAACAAACTCGGTCTGGGGCCTCGACACCCGCCTCGCGTTCTTCTCGAACTTCTTCATCGACGCCTACTACGCCCAGACGCGCACCGAGGGTCGCTCCGATGATGACACGAGCTACCGTGCGCGGGCCGAGAATACGGGTGACCGCTACGGGTTCGCGGCGGAACATCTGCGCGTCGGCAAGAACTTCAATCCGGAAATCGGCTTCATGCGGCGGCAAGATTTTCGAAGGAGTTTCGGGCAGGCCTACTTCAGCCCACGGCATCTTTCGAGCGATCTGGTCCGCAAGTACACGCTGCGGACCAGCCTCGACTACTACGAGGGCGATTCGACCGGCATTGTCGAAACGCGTGAGGTCAAAGCGGAGTTCAATATCCAGTTCGAGAACGGCGAGACCTGGCGCAACAGCTACTCGCAGAACTACGAGTTCTTGACCGAGCCGTTCGAGATCACCGACGGCATCGTCATCCCGGTGGGCGGCTACGACTTCCAGACGGTGCAATCGCGCTACATGCTCCGAACGCACCGGCCGCTCTCCGGAACACTCGCCGTCCAGACCGGCACGTTCTTCGGCGGCGAACGATCAGAAGCCAGCTTCAGCGGCCGCCTGAAGCTCTCGACGAAGCTGGGGATCGAGCCGAGCGTGGCAGTGAACGTCATCGACCTGCCCCAGGGCAGCTTCACGACGCAGATCGCCAGGGCACGCGTCATCTATACGATGTCGCCGCGGATGTTCGTCGAAGCGCTGACGCAGTACAGTTCGGCGTCGGACGCGGTGGGCACGAACGTCCGCTATCGGTGGGAATACACGCCCGGCAGCGACCTCTTCGTCGTCTACACGGAGGCTCGCGACACCCTGATCGACGGCTTCCCCGAGCTGATCAACCGGGGCTTCGCGATCAAGCTGACGAAGTTGATTCGGTTCTAGGATCCCTCGGCGCGAAGGTGGGCATTGCGCCCGGCCCCGGTCACCACTCTTCGGCGACGAGCTTGATCAGGTCGACCAGGACGACCACGTCCTCCAGATCGATCAACTCGACCGGCGAGTGCGAGTAGCGGAGCGGCCAGCCGAAGGGCATGTGGGGCACGCCCCAGTCACGGAACGGCGTGCCGTCGGTGCCGCCGTTGGTCGCGCCCACTTGGAGCGGCAGGGCGTGGCCCTCGGCCAGTTCGAGGAACGCGTCGAGGACCGCGCGGGGCGTGACCGAGCTGCTGTCGACGCCGCGGGCTACCGGCCCGCTGCCGAGCGGCGCGTAGGCGAAATTCTGCCGATCGATCGGGGCGGCCGACGAGACGAACGTATCGATGGCGTGCACGCGGGCCGGCGTGAAGCCGAGGGCGTCGGCGGCCACTCCTGCTCCAACGAGCCCGGCCTCCTCCTGCACCGACCAGATGAAGATGACTTCGTGGTCGAGGGCATCGAGATCGAGTGCCTGTACCGCCAGCAGTTGCGCCGTCGAACCGGCGCGATCGTCGAATGACCGCGCCGTCGCCCGGGTCGCGCCGAGGCGGACGAACTCCTTCGGATTCGAGACCGTGTCACCCACACGGATCCCCAACGCCTCGGTCGCGGCGCGCGTCGCCGTGCCAGCACTCAGCCGGAAACCGTCGGGCGGTCGTCGGGTCGGCGGATCCGCCACCGTGTCGCGCGGCATGAAGATGGCCGGCACCGGCCCGGCACCGGTGTGTATGAGCGCTGGTGTCGCCTCCCACAGATTTGGATAGAAGCCGCCGCGCGTCCGCAGTTGTGCCGTCCCGTCAGCCAGGATCTCCGTAATCTGAAAACCCACCTCGTCCAGGTGGGCGATGAAGACGACGACCGGATCGCCCTGGCCAGCTCTGACCCAAAGATTGCCGACGTCGTCGATCTCGGGCTCGGCCCACTCGGGCAACTGACGCACGACGACGTCGCGGACCCGCTCTTCATCTCCCGACACGCCGTAGGTTTCGATCAACTCTTCGAGCACCTCCGCCACGCGTTCGACCCGGTCGGGCGTCACCTGCGCTGAGACACGACCGCCCGCCCAGAAAATGAGCAGCGTGAGCCAGGCCAGCGACAGGCGAACATGCCGCTTCGCGTTCATGCTCATGGCTGCGTCCCTGCCCAGGCGATGAGCCGATCGGACAGCGCGTCGGCATCGACGAGGTCCACGGTCTCGACCGGCGTCGCCTCGAAGCGCACCGGCAACCGCGACCGCTCCACACCGCCGAAGTCCTCGCCGAGCGCACGGTCCGGAACCTCGTAGTCGATCAGCCACGTTGCCGAGAACGGCCCGTGCGTCCGAGCCACCACCCGCAGCCCAGAGTGTCTGAGGTAGCTCTCGACGACGAATGCGATGACGACAGTGCCGAGCACCTCGCCCGAGGCGACCGTCGACGCGGCACGGGCGAGGGCGGCACAGCCTGCGCGGCGCCCCGCCTCAGGCCCGGCGAGAAGTGACTCGCCGTAGCGGTGGGCCCGCTTGGCGAGCGCGACCGCGTCGAGCACGCGGACGCCAAGCGCCGCGACATCGGCCGCCGAGTCCGCGCCGACATCGATGATCGCGTCGTCGACGTCGAACGGACGGTCGGGCTGCGACGCCCGTCCGCGGCCGAGGTGGGTCGAGGGAATCGACACGACGCCGGGCACCGGCCCGCCGTCGGTCCAGACCGCCACGCGGTGTCCTTCGAGACCCTGGTCGAAGAGTGGCCCGCCGCCGCCCACGCGACGCAGCGTGAGGAACCCGTCGTCCAGGATCCGACCGACGATGTAGCCGCGCTCGTCCATCGGGCAGACGGCCAGGCGCACCGGACTTCCCGATCCGATCACCGCCACGACGTTGCCGGCACGGTCGCGGTCGGCAAACGGCAGCCAGTCGACGAGCGTCTCCGCCATCCGCTGCTCGTAGCCGGTCACGGCCGTCATCGCAACGAAGCGATCCGCGAACTCGGGGGTCGTCTGGGCACTCACCGATGCCGCCACGACCAGGTAGGCCGCAACGGCGAGCGCCCGGCGGAAGAATGTTCGGTTGACGCTGACCATGATCGGCTTCGGGACGCCAAGAATACCGGATCCGGAGGCGCCGGTCCGACAGTCGAGATCGCCAACGAACTGGTGCAGATGGAGAAAATTCGTGATCTGTACCATGTTCGTGGGGTAATTTGCTTGATCCTGAGTCCCGGGCACAGTACTTAAGGAACTCACTGGATGACCGGCCCGCACACCAGAACGCTCGTCACGGCGTGATTCGCGACCACACATTCATGACGACCAACGCCGCCGTCGAGAGGATCCGTCAGACCGTCCGCGCCCTCTCTGGCTACTACGACGTCAACCCAGACGCCGACGTCAAGCTCGATCAGAACGAGAACGCGTACGACTTCCCGGAGCCGTTGAAGCGGGAGACCTTCGAACACGCCGCCGCCGTACACTGGGAGCGCTACCACGAGGTGCGACCCGCCGCCCTGCTCGACGGGCTCGCGGCCCTGACCGGCTGGCCGGCCGATGGGCTCCTCGTGGGCAACGGCTCGAACGAACTGCTGCATGCGACGATCCTCGCTTCGGCCGCCGTGGGCGGGCGCGTCCTGACCGTGCAGCCGAGTTTTCCGCTATACGACCGGCTCTGCCGACTGCTCGGGGCTGAATTGGTCGGCGTTCCGCTGGACGCGCGGCTGGCATTCGACTCGGATCTCATCCGCCGGGAGATCGCTCGCACCGAACCGTCACTGGTCGTGATCTGCAACCCGAACAATCCGACGGGATCGGTGATCGCTCCTGATGGACTCGAGGCCATCCTCGACGATTACAAGGGCATCGTGCTCGTCGACGAAGCCTACTATGAGTTCTCGGATGGCAGCTTCCGTGCGTTCTTGGATCGGCACGACAACCTGCTGTTGCTGCGGACCTTCTCCAAGGCGATGAGCCTGGCCGGCATCCGCGTCGGCTACCTCCTCGGCGCGCCGACCCTGGTCGGGGAGATCTCGAAGGCCAAGCTGCCGTTCACCCTCAACCCGCTATCATGTCAGGCAGCTCTGACCGCGCTGCGGCACCAGCCGGCCCTGCAGTCGCGGGTCGACACGATAGTGACCGAGCGCGAGCGGCTGATTGCCGCACTGGGGAAACGGACGGCCATCGACGTCTATCCGTCCGCGGCGAACTTCGTCTTCATTCGGGTGCCTGGTCATGGCGATCGAACGGTCGCGGGGCTGGCGGACCGGGGCGTCCTCGTCCGCAGGCTGCGCGGGCACCCGCTGCTGGCCGACTCGATGCGCGTGACCGTCGGCACCCCCGAACAGAACGATCGGTTTCTGGCCACGCTCGACGCGGCACTGGCAGACGGTTGACGACGTGCGGGATCTGAAGAACGTGATCTGGAGTGACAGATGGAGAACGTAATCGAAGCCGATGTGGCAGTCGTCGGCGGCGGCCTCGCCGGTCTCTTCGTGGCGATAGGCGCGGCGGAGCAGGGTGCTCGGGTCGTGGTGATGGAGAAGGCCAGGATCGAGCGTAGTGGCGCGATCGGCGGCGGCGTCGATCACTGCCTCGCCTACCTGAACGAAGGTGAACCGTGGGACACCCGCGACGGCTATCTCGCGTTTGTCAAGAAGGCGGCCGCAGGCGCTGTCGACATCGCCGTCCACGAGAAGATCTACTGCGACGAGCTCGCCGCGGCCATCAAGCGGATGGAAAGGATCGGATGCCCGATGCACGACCCGGCGACCGGCACCTACTACCGAACGCGATCGTTCGGCGCGCCGGGCGCCTACTGGATCAACTTCGACGGCAAGAATCTCAAACCACTGGAGGCTCAGGAGGCCCGCCGCCTCGGCTGTGAGGTGCTCGACTACGTCTCGGCCACGAAGCTGTTCATCCAGAACAAACGGATTGCCGGTGTCAGCGGCTACAACATCCGCACCCGAGAGTTCGTGGCCATCCGGTGCCCGGCGGTTGTCGTGGCCACCGGGGCCACCAATCGGCTGTACGAGACGCCGACCGGCATGCCGTTCAACACCTGGCTCTGTCCGTACGACACCGGCGCCGCCCAGGCGCTCGCGTTCGACGCCGGCGCGGAGCTGGCGAACATGGAATACGTGCGGATGACGATCGTCCCGAAAGGCTTCAGCGCGCCCGGGCTCAATGCCTTCACCGGCGAAGGCGCCACGTTCATCAACGCCCTGGGTGAACCGTTCATGACGAAGTACCACAAGCTCGGCGACAGGGCGCCGCGCAATGTCCTGGTCCACGCCTGCTTGACGGAAGGCGCGGAAGGCCGGGGGCCGCTCTTCCTCGACTGCACGAAGCTCCCCGCCGACAACCTGCACCAGCTGAAGACGACGATCGGCACCGACAAGGACACGCTGCCCGACTACTTCGAGCAGAAGGGGATCGACATTGCGGAGGAGCCGTTCGAGGTGGAAGTCTCAGAAGGGATGCAGACCGGGCCGCTGGAGGTCGTGGGCTCCGGCGTGAAGATCAACAGCCAGTGCATGTCGACCGTCGAGGGTCTGTTCGCAGCGGGCGACTGCGCCGATCAGATGAAGGTCGTGCACCTGGCGCTGACCGGAGGCTACGCCGCTGGGCGGGCGGCCGCACAGTACGCCAAGCGAAGCCCCGGGGATGTTCTGGCCGCCGCCGAGGTCGCGGCCGAGCGCTCACGCGTTCTCGCGCCTCTCGACCGACGGTCCGGCGTCCATTACCGCGACATCGAGGATGTGCTGCGGCGGATCATGAAACAGTACGTGGGGCCGATGCGTACCGAGATCGGGCTGAAGACTGCCGCGCGGAAGATCGAACGGCTCAAAGGCGAACTCTCGAACCTGAAGGCCGCCAACCCGCACGAACTGGTCCGAGGGCTGGAGACCGAGACCCTCGTGACCGTCGGTGAGATCATGGCCAAGGCCGCGCAGGCCAGGCGCGAGAGCCGCTTCATCCCGTACCACTACCGACTCGACTATCCCGAGCAGAACGACGCCGAGTGGAACGGGCAGATCGTCGTTCAGAAATCGAATGAGAGCATCACGACCGAATTTAGGCCGTTCTCCTAGAGCTAGCGCGAGGGTGTGAACGATATGGCGGATCAGTTGACCGACGGACCGCAGATTGGCGACACGTGCGTCGGATGTGTCGTCTGCGTCGACCTATGTCCCGGCGACGTGCTGAGGATGGAGGGCGACAAGGCGGTCGTCGAGTACGCCGACGAGTGCTGGTGGTGCGGCGTCTGTCGGGTGGAATGCCCGGTGGAAGGCTGCGTGCAGTTCAAGTTCCCGGTCGCGATGATGAAAGGCTGAGCGACAGGCAACACCCGCAGGCCGACCCAGCCGGGCTGAAGCCCGGAGGGCGCAGGCGGGGCCTCACCCCGCTCGGCCAGCCAGCGCGGCGGCGCGGGCGATGCGGCGCGCCCGGAACTGATCGGTCGACGTGCTTTCGACCTCGCGGCGCGCCGCCATCTGCGCCTGCCGGCGGCGGCGCTCCAACTCACGGTACTTCGGCTCGCGCGGCCTGGCCGAGCGCGGGCGCAAGGTGTCGAGCAGGTCGTTCGACATCGACCTGCCCCGAACGACCGCCTGGGCACGCCGCTGCTTCGCCATCCGCTTCCGCTGCATCTGGTCGTGATAGCACCGGAAGCAGAGCGTGTGGAACAGCTCGGTGCCACCGGGGCGCCGACTGTCCACCATCACCTGACGGATCTGGCAGATGGCGCAGGTCGCCGCGCCGTCAGCGATGGCAGTTTCCTCCGGTCTGGTCCCGGCCGGAGTCGGGACCGGGTCGGGGAACCCGAGGGTCCCGTCCGCCGGGTACTCCAAATCGAGCTGGCGTGCCGAGGTGTCGGTTTGGTATCTCATCTCCAACCCCGCAGTGCACTTCTGAGAAATAATGCGAGCAAAATCGGGGCCAGCTTCGGCGTTGAGGCTCATGGTCCGCCCTCCTTCATTAAGATGCAGTGTAGCCACGGAGGGTGACAGGGTAGGTCACGCCTTTTCTTCGCCCCTGGAAACTGACTACAATTGGGGATTATTCAGGCCATTTGAGGCCAATTCGGAGGACGCGACCCATGACCGGTTCGGCGGAAACATTCCAGTTCCAGGCGGAAACCAAGCAGCTGCTCGATATCGTCATCCACTCGCTGTACTCACAGAAGGAGATCTTTCTCAGGGAACTCATCTCGAACGCATCGGATGCGCTCGACCGGGTGCGACTCGAGGGCCTCACGGATGCCGATCTTCTGGGAGGCGACGAGGCGTTGGAGATCAGGCTCGAGACCGACCCCGAGGCTCGCACGTTCACGATCTCGGACAACGGCATCGGCATGACCCGCGCGGAAGTCGCCGAGCACATTGGCACGATCGCCAAGTCGGGAACGCGCGAACTGGTCGAGCGTCTGCAGTCGATTGCGGGCGGTGACGCCGCGCAGCTGATCGGGCAGTTCGGCGTCGGTTTCTACTCGGTCTTCATGGTAGCGGATCGCGTAACGCTCGTGACACGGCGCGCTGGCGAGGAGAACGCGACGCGGTGGAGCTCGACGGGCGACGGCACGTACGAACTGGCCGACGACAACCGGTTCTCCCGCGGCACGACCATCACGCTGCATCTCAAGCCGGCCGACCCGGAGCACGGCCTCGCCGACTTCATCGATCCGATGGTCTTCCAGGGGTTGGTGAAGCGCTACTCCGACTTCGTCGGCTACCCGATCAAGGCCGCGGTGCCCGCACCCGACGCGAAAGTCGATGCGGCGCCCGAGGAGCGGGTCCTGAACTCGATGCAGCCGATCTGGACAAGGCCGGCAGCGGACGTCACCGACGAGGAGTTCACCGAGTTCTACCGTCACGTCGCACGCGATTGGGGCGAGCCACTCGACCGTCTCGCACTGCGGGCCGAAGGCCGGCTCGAATATCAGGCGCTGCTGTTCGTGCCGGCGCACGCGCCGTTCGATCTGTACTTCCGGGACCAGCAGTTCGGCCTCCAGCTGTACGTGCGCCGGGTCTTGATCATGGACCGCTGCCAGAACCTGCTGCCCCCGTACCTCCGCTTCGTCAAGGGCATCGTCGACGCGGCCGATCTCCCGCTGAACGTGTCGCGCGAGATGATCCAGCAGGATCGCCACATCGGCCAGATGCAGAGCTGGCTCAGCCGCAAGGTCCTCGACCACCTAAAGCAGCTGCTCGAGAGCGACCGTGAGAAGTTCCGGACGCTGTGGGGCGAGTTCGGCCCGGTGCTGAAGGAGGGAGTGGCTGGGGAGGGCGACGTTCGGGATCGATTGCTGCCGCTGCTGCTGTTTCAGTCGTCGCACAATCCGTCGGCGTTGACGACGCTCGACGAGTACGTCGCGCGGATGAAACCGGAGCAGACGGAGATCTACTACCTGACCGGCGAGTCGCGAGCCGTCGTCGAGCACTCTCCCCACCTCGAAGCCTTCCAGTCGAAGGGCTACGAAGTGCTCTACCTCGTCGACCCGGTCGACGAACTGGTCGCCGAGCGGGTCCAGGAGTTCAGCGGGAAGCCGGTCAAGTCGGTCGGCAAGGGCACCGTGGAACTGGGCAGCGAGGATGAGCGGAAGCAAGCCGAGGCGGATCTCTCCGAACAGCGGAAGCGCTACGGCAGCCTCCTCGAGTTCCTGCAGACCACGCTGGCGGATGAGATCAAGGAGGCTCGATTGTCGTCCCGGCTCACGACCTCGCCGGTCTGCCTCGTCGGCGCCGACGGCGACCTCAGCCCGGCGCTCGAACGGATGCTCCGACGCAGCCAGGGCGCCGACGCGGTCACGCAGCAGAAGCGGATCCTCGAGGTGAACCCGAAGCACCCGATTGCCGCGAAGCTCCAGGAGCGGTTCGAGGCCAATCAGGACGATTCGGTCCTCGTCGACTACGCGCAGCTCCTGCTCGGCTACGCGCTCCTCGCCGAAGGCTCGGAACTCCCCGACCCGGCGCGGTTCAATCGAGCGATCGGCGACCTGATGGTCAAGGGTCTGTGAGAAACGCCGAAGTCATCCGCCAGTGGAGCGTGCTGCGGGAGCTGGAAGCGTCGCGTCGCGGAACGATCGACGGCCTCGCGCAGAAGATGGCGGTGACGACGCGGACGATCCGGCGCGATCTCGAAGCGCTGCAAACCGCCGGGTTTCCGATCTACGACGAACAGGTCGACGGCAAGCGGTTCTGGAAGCTCGACACCCGCCCGTTCAAGGGCCTGGGAGACACCGGGTTCACACTGTCGGAGCTGTGCGCGCTGTACTTCAGCCGCACCGTGCTCGAATGCCTTGCGGGTACGCCGTTCCAACACGACCTCGCGAACGCGTTCGCCAAGTTCGAGGCGATCCTCACGCCCAGGATGCGGCAGTTCCTCGACCGGCTGCCGGCCATCCTGCAGGCTAAGGGCGAGCCCAAGAAGCGCCGGGGCGGCAAGCTCGACGACACGATCGCGCGGCTCATCGACGCGACGCTCAGGCAGCGTCAGGCGACGATGCGGTATCACTCGTTCTCGAGCAACCGGACGAAGGAGTATCTGATCGAGCCCTACCGGCTGCTCTACGCCCAGGGCGGGCTGTACCTGTTCGCGTACGTGCCGGAGTACACGCAGATGCGAACATTCGCGGTCGAGCGGATCGACCGCCTCTCGCTCCTGGAAACCACGTTCGAGCCGACGCAGGAACTGGCACTGGAGCTGTGGGCCCACTCGCTCGGTATCGGCATCGGACAGGGACCGCCCGAGCAGGTGGAAGTGGAGTTCGCGGCGTCGATCGCTCCCTACGTCCGCGAGCGCGAGTGGCACGCGTCGCAGCGTCTGACCGAGTGCCCCGACGGCGCCCTGCGCCTCACGCTCGAGGTCTGTATCGACGAGGCGCTCCGCAGCTGGATCCTCGGCTTCGGCGCGGTCGCGCGCGTCGTCGCTCCGACCGATCTAGCAACCGACATCGCCGCCGAACTCGAACGCGCCCGGGCCGGCTACGTCGATGTTCCGTAGCCTCGGCGGGCCCTGTCGCCGGCACGGCTCGCCGACGTTTGCGCTGTCTCGCCTATCCCGATAGCCTTGCTCGGTGAATGCACCCCGACCTGGAGGCTCCATGAAGCGCTGGTCTCATCTCGTTGCCCTCATCCCGTTCCTGGCGATTCCGGCCCTGGCGCCGGCCGAGCAGGCTGCCGCGCCGACGCCCGAGAGCATCATTGGCTGGGCGCCGTGCGCCGACTACAAGCTGGCCACCTATGAACAGATCGCCGAGTACTTCCGCGTGCTCGATCGGGCGACCGACCGGATGCAACTGGTCGACATCGGGCAGACCGCCGAGGGCCGCACCCAGCTCATGGCGATCATCTCGTCGGAAGCCAACATGCAGAATCTCGATCGCTACAAGGAGATCTCGCAACGGCTGGCACGGGCACGCGCGACCGAGGACGAAGCGCAGGCACTCGTCGACGAGGGCAAGGCGATCGTCTGGGTCGATTTCGGCCTGCACTCGACCGAGGTGGCGCACGCGCAAACCGCGCCGTGGATGGCCTACAACGCGGTCACGGAAGAAACGGAGGAGATGCGGTTCATCCGGGACAACGTCATCTTTCTCCTGGTACCGAACATGAATCCGGACGGCACGACGCTGGTGGCCGACTGGTACATGCAGCACGTCGGCACCGAGTACGAGGATGCGCCGTTGCCCGAGCTGTACCAGAAGTACGTCGGCCACGACAACAATCGTGACTGGTTCATGTTCAACCAGCCCGAAAGTCAGAATATCGGCCGTCAGCTCTATCAGGAATGGTTTCCGCAGATCGTCTACAACCAGCACCAGACCGGGCCGTTCCCGTCGCGCATCTTCATTCCGCCCTTCGCGGAGCCGGTCAACCCGAACATTCCGCCGCTCGTCATGCGCGGCATCAACGCCGTGGGCACGGCGATGGGCCGGCGGTTCGATCAGGAAGGCAAGTCGGGCGTCGTCTCTCGGGTCGGCTTCGATACCTGGTGGAATGGCGGCATGCGCACGGCGCCGTACTTTCACAACATGGTCGGCATTCTGACCGAGACGTCGCACGCCTCCCCGGCGCCCGCCGTGTACGACCCCGAGACCTTCCCGGCCACGTTCGGCAACGGCGAATCGACGACCGCCCCGTCGGCGTTCTATCCGAACCCGTACATGGGCGGCGAGTGGCACCTGCGTGACAGCTGCGAGTACATGCTGACCGGATCGATGGCGGTGCTGGACATCGGCGCCAAGCGACGCGCCGAATGGCTCTCGAACATCTATCAGATGGGTCGGGAGGCGATCGCCGACGGCGAGAACGAGACCTACGTCATCTCGACCGACCAGTGGGACCAGGCGACCGCCGCGAAGCTCGTCAACGTGCTCCGCTGGGGCGGCGTCGACGTCGAGTTGGCCAACGCCGCCTTCACGCTGGACGGCGCATCGTATCCTGCGGGCAGCTACATCGTGCCGGGTGCGCAGCCGTTTCGGCCGCACCTGACCGACTTGCTCACGCCACAGGTCTACCCCGATCGGCGCATCTACCCGGGCGGGCCGCCCGATCGCCCTTACGACGTCAGCGGCTGGACGCTGCCGCATCAGATGGGGGTCGACGTGCGGAAGCACTCGGGGCTGGGTTCGCAACGGGCGGAACTCGCGCTCGAACCGGTGGAATGGGTGTCGGCGCCCAACGGCAGCGTGTCGGGCCGGGCGGCCGACGCCTACGCGATCGACCCGAAGGTGAACGATGCGTTCACCGCGGTGAACCGCTTCCTGGCCGCCGGTGAGCGCGTGTCTCGCACGACAGCGGCCGTCGAGATCGGCGAGACGACCTGGCCGGCGGGAACGTTCCTGGTCGCCGCGGGCGACGTAACCCACGCCCGCGTCGAGGAGACCGCCCGGGCGCTCGGCCTGCGGATCTCGGCGCTCGGCTCGACACCCAGCGTCGACACGGCGCCGCTCAGCCGACCGCGTGTCGGGCTGTACCACGCGTGGGGCGGCAACATGGACGAAGGCTGGACCCGCTGGGTGTTGGAACAATTCGAGTTCGACTACGCGCAGCTCCACGACGCCGAGATCCGTGCCGGCGATCTCGCCGAAGCCTACGACGTCATCGTCCTGCCGGATGCGTCCTACAGCAGCATGCTGCGCGGGCTCTCCGCCGACCGGATGCCCGCCGAGTACGCCGGTGGAATGACGATCCGAGGTGCTGCCAGCCTCTACGACTTCGTCGTGGAAGGCGGGACCCTGGTAGCGATGGACTCGGCAAGCGAGCTGCCGCTCGAGATCTTCGACCTGCCGATTCGGGACGTCACGTCCGGGCAGTCGGACGACGATTTCTTCATCCCGGGCACGCTGCTTCGGCTCGACGTGGATCCGGAGCATCCGCTCGGCTACGGCATGCCCGAAGAGACGACCGCGTTCTTCTCGCGGAGTCCGGCGTTCGCGCTCGGGCGACCGCTCGGCCGCCGCGAACGGATGGTCGGCGCGACACCCGAGCCCGACCCGGCGGTCACCGCCGTGGCGACCTACCCCGACGACGACCTGCTGAAGAGCGGCTGGCTGCTGGGCGATCGGGTGATCGAGGGACGCGCGGCCGTCGTCGAAGCCGAGGTCGAGGCAGGCCGTGTCGTCTTACTCGGGTTCAGAGTCCAGCACCGCGGCCAACCCCACGGGACCTTCAAGCTGCTGTTCAACGCGATCTATCGCGGCGGCATGTAACGCTGGAACGCCTGACACCAACGGGGCCTGGGGCCGGCGTCGTGGATGAGGGCGCCTGCGAGTTCCACAGCGTGGCGAAGACTTGAGTGCGGCGGCTCCGTGGACACATGCGACCGCCACGGCGGCGGCACGTTCGCCACCCGCGCCATGTGTGCCGACTCTTCCGGCGTCAACGCCTGCAGTAACTCCTGCAACGTCACGCCTCTTCCACCATCGTCATAATTCCTGTAGCGTCACCGCGCCCCCGTGCGGTAATAAAGGTGTGATGACTCAGCCAAAACTCGCACGGGCCAAGTGCCCCTGGTGCGGCTTCGTCGTCGTGGCCGCCAGTCGTGCGGCGTGCGTGGACGCCCAGCGGGAACACAATGCACTATGTCCCTCCGGTGTCCATATCCGCCTGCCCGCCACGGCTCCCGACCCAGCCCATGACGCCGGCGATGGCGGGCGTCTTCCAGTCCGCCGACTTCAACGCGGCTCGTAGCTGGGACGGATCGAGCATCGCGCCATACTTCAACAGCCCGACGCGCTCCAACAGATCCAGCGGCCCCAATGGGACTGTACGGCCCTGCGCCGCAATCGACCCTGACCAGTACGCGGTGACGGTCGCACGTGATGTCGTCCGGGAGGCAAACGGTTCTACCGTCAGCGTGCGAGGACTGTCTGAGCCCGGCGCCCTCGCCACGACGCCGGCCCCATCAATCCAGCCTCACGGCACCTTCCGTATTCACGGGGCCGACATAGACGTCCGACTCCAGACCGGCACTGTCGCGGAACGCCTTCCGGATCGCGTCGCCGACGGATGCGGCGTCCGCGTCGCTCCCGGCGAACGCGAACACTGACGGACCCGATCCGGAGATCGAACAGCCGAACGCGCCTGCCGAGCGTGCGGCGGCCTTCACGTCGGCCAAGCCTGGAATCAGGTGCGCCCGCACCGGCTCGACCAGCCGGTCCTGGATGCTCCGGCCGAACTGGACGAGGTCGCCCCGGTGCAGCGCGTCGACAAGCGCCGCGATGTTGCCGAGATTCGCGACCGCATCGTCCAGTGCGTACGATCGCTCGGCCGTCAGGCGACGCGCGGCGGCGGTCGACACCTCGCAGTGTGGATGCACGAGCGCGACGCGCAACGCGGCGGGCACGGGCAGGTCGATCAGTTCGAGTGGATCGTAGCTGCGCACCAGGACGATCCCGCCCAGCAGACTCGGCGCCACGTTGTCGGCGTGCGGCGTCCCGGACGCGGCCGCCTCGCCGACCAGCGCGCTGGCGACCAGCTCGCGGCGCGCGATCGGCGCGCCGAACAGTTCGTTCACGGCGACCGCCCCGGCCACGGCACTTGCGCCAGAGCTGCCCAGCCCGCTGGCCAGCGGCATCCGCTTCTGCAACCACAACTTGACACCGCGGCGTAGCGGCGGACCGGCATCGAGGCCGTCGAGTCGCCTGAGCACGTCGGCAGCGGCCAGGCCGGCCACGTTGCGCGCGGCATCGGTGGGCAGGGCGCCGCCGTCGCCCGTCACCTCGACGATCTCGACACCCGGAGCTTCGCGAGACTCGGCCTCGACGACATCGCCCGGCTCGGTCAAGGCGAGGCCGAGCACGTCGAATCCCGGGCCGAGGTTCGAGGCGCTGGCCGGGGCGAAGACACGAACGTGATCTCCCATTAAGACTCAGGGTAACAAATCGCACTGGAGCGCTCCGCTAGAAGACCAAGGCGCGCACAGCGCGCCTCGCGCCGGTCGGAGTGGGGCACTCGGGGCCCCCGCGAAAACCGGCGCGGGGGTTCGGGGCGAAGCCCAGACCTGAAGATGTAACGTCTCGCCACGCGGTGCCGTCAACAACCTGCAGGAGGCCAACTCCACGGCGGCGTCGGTGCTCCGGGGCCACTCACTGGACCGTCGCTCCAGTTAACCGGTTGACAGGTAACGACTTGACGATTGTCCTGCCTGGGCCATCGCCCGTCGCGACCCGGATGCGTTTTGCATGGGCGGACGGTCTGCTGGCTTTCCGTGAACCTGTCGTTCTAGAATGGCAGGTTCACGCGTGGGGGTGTGGGTTCGGGGTTCGAAAGCGCCCGAAGAGACATCGAATGGGTCGCCCGCCCAGGCGTCGCTCGCGGCGTCGAACAGGCAAGAGATCTCGCAGCCGGTTTTTGAAGCAGTTCAGTACTTGAGGAGGATCTTATGTCGCTCTCGCGTCGCGCGTTCTTTCGCAATCTAGGAGCCGGCCCTGCCGACTCAGCTTCCCGCGAGTTCATCGCGGCCCGCGGGCGCGAGGCGCTCGTCAACGAAATGTGGCGCTCTGGCCTGAGCTACGAAGAGGCCGAAGCGCAGTTCGGCCCGCCGCCGGAAGGTGCCATCGTGATCTCCAGCAACGAGAACCCGCTGGGTCCCGGACCGGCAGCCTACCAGGCCGTGCTAGACGGGCTCGATCAGTGGGCTGGGCGCTACCCGACGAACTTTCGGCCGAGCCACGCCGACCTGATGCAGACGATCGCGGCCAAGTTCGATGCGCGTTCCGAGAACGTCACGCTGGGGACCGGCTCGGGCGAGATTCTCGAGAACGCGGCGAAGGCGTTCACCGGACCGGACAAAGCGCTCATCACCGCCGACCCGTCCTACATGCAGGCGGTCAGTGTCGCGCGGCGGCACGGGCATCCGGTGAAGACCGTCGCGCTCGATGCCAACCTCCGCCTCGATCCGGAGGGCATCGCGCGCGCAGCCAGGGGCGCGGGCCTGATTTTCCTCTGCAACCCGAACAACCCCAGCTCCACGATCCTCCCGGCGTCGGATGTCGAGGCCCTCGTGAGCGAAGTGCAGCGCTCGTCGCCGGACACGCGCATTCTCATCGACGAGGCGTATCACGATTACGCGACCGACCCGGCGCACCAGACGGCGATTCCGCTGGCGCTCCGGACGCCGAACGTGTTCGTCGCCCGGACGTTCTCGAAGGCCTACGGCATGGCGGGCCTCCGGCTCGGCTACGGCATCGGCCACGTCGACACGATCAGGACGCTGGCGCAGTGGACGCACGTGTTCAACTCGAACAACCTCGCCAATGCGGCGGCGGTGGCCTCGCTGAACGATCCGGCCCACCTCGAGCAGGAGCGTGCGCGAAACACGGCCGCACGCGACTACACGATCGGTGTCTTCCGCGACCTCGGCTTCGAGGCCGCGGACTCGCAGACGAACTTCCTCTTCGTCAACCTCGGACGCCCGGCGTCCGAGTTCCGCGATGCATGCCGCGAGCGCGGCGTCATGGTCGGTCGGGACTTCCCGCCGATGGAAAACACTCACGCCCGCGTGTCGATCGGAACGATGGACGAGATGCGCCAAGCCGCTGAGGTCTTCAGGCAGGTGCTGGCATAGACCCAAGAGTGCCAGCGAGACAGTCATGAACAACGATTCACTGCCCGGACGATCGAAGCAGCCGGGAACGCTTTTCAGTATCGAGGAGGAATCCATGTCGTTTTCGCGACGCGCGTTTGTGAAGACTCTCGGGATCGGGGGCGCAGCCGCGCTCTCGAGCAGCTACATCCCGAGGGCGTACGATCTGCCTTCGTTCTGGACCCCGACCCTGCTCGCGCAGGAAGGTCCGCTCCTGCTACATAACAACGAGAACCCGCTCGGCCCCGGCGACAGGGTGCTCAACGCGATCCGCGAGCACATCGCACCGGACGGCGCGACGATCGGCCGGTACCCGTTCGCACTGACGGGCGGTCTGGCGCGGGCAATCGCCCAGCGGTTCGACGTCGAGCCCGGCAACATCATCATGGGCACCGGTTCAACGCAGGCGCTGCGGACGGCCACCCAGGTCTACACCAGCCCGACGAAGGCGCTCGTCACCGCCACCCCGACCTACGAGGAGTGCACGCAGTACGCGCAACTCATCGGCTCGGCCGTCGTCGAGGTCGGCCTCAACGAGAACCTGGAACTCGATCTCGACGAGATGGCGGCGGCGGCTCGAGGCGCTGGGATGGTGTTCCTGAACAATCCCAACAACCCGACGGCGACCGTCCACCCCGAGGATGCGGTGAACGGGTTCATCGACGACGTGCTCACGGCATCGCCCGATACGATGATCCTCGTCGACGAGGCGTATCACGACTACGTGACCGACCCACGCCACGTGTCGCAGATTCCGCATGCGGTGCGGAATCCCAAGGTGATGGCCGCGCGCACGTTCTCGAAGGCGCACGGCATGGCCGGCATGCGCGTCGGTTACATGATCGCCCACGAGGACACCGTGCGCGAGTTGTCGCCGTGGCACAGCTTCAACACGATGAATACGCCGGGGATCCTCGGCGCCACCATCTCGATCCTCGACACGCAGCGGCTCGAGGAAGAGGCGGCGCGCAACACCGAAGCTCGCCAGTACACGATCGACTGGTTCAAGAACGCGGGCTTCGACGCCACTGATTCGCAGTGCAACTTCATCTTCGTCAAGACGGGTATGAACGCGCAGGAATTCCGCGATGGTGCCCGTGAGAATGGCGTGATGGTCGGCCGGAACTTCCCGCCGTACCAGGAAGAGTGGGCGCGAATCTCGATCGGCACGCTCGAGCAGATGCAGCAGGCCACCGAGGCGTTCGCCAAGGTCCTGCGCGTCAACGCCACAGCGGCCGCCTAACGTTCCACCGACTCGGCGCATCCGATTCCCGATGCGCCGGGTCGTTTTGTCTCTGCTCGCGCTACCCGAGCCGGCCCGCAATCGGGCCGTCGGCTTACCCCCTGCCGGATCCCCATGCCCGATCCGCCCACGACCGAGCTCAAGCGCTCGATGACCCTGGTCCCGGCGACCGCCCTGGTCGTCGGCACGATCATCGGCGCGTCGATCTTCGTGCAGCCGTCGGAGATCACCGCGCTGGTGCCCTCGGTCGGCGGCGTGGCGGCTATCTGGCTGGTCGCGGGCATCCTGACCTTCTTCGGGGCGCTGGTCTCCGCGGAGCTGGCTTCGGCCTTTCCCCGTACCGGCGGCGTCTACGTCTTCCTGAACGAGACCTACTCCCCGGTGCTCGGCTTCCTGTGGGGCTGGGCGATGTTCTGGAGCATGCACTCCGGCATCCTCGCCGCCATCGCCGTCGTCTTCGCCCGCTACGTCGCCTTCTTCGTCCCGCTGAGCCCAGTCGGCGTCCAGTTGGTGGCGGCCGGCGCCATTCTCGTGCTCTCGGCGATCAACTACCGCGGCATCGAGCACGGCAGCCGGCTGCAGACCGCCTTCACAGTCGGCAAGGTCGCGGCGATCGCGCTGATGATCGCCGTGGGTCTGGTGCTCGCGCCTGGAGAAGCGGCGAGCACGACGTCGGTCTCGGCACCGGCGGCCGCAGTAGCGTCCACCCCGATCACGTGGACCGCCATCGTGCGGGCGCTCATCGCGGGACTCTTCGCGTTCGGCGGGTGGCACATGGTGACCTACGCCGCGGGTGAGACGGTCGACCCGACTCGGACGATCCCGCGTGCACTGCTTGGCGGCACGGTCATCGTGACGATCTGCTATATCGCGCTGAACGCCGTCTACATGTACGTTCTGCCGATGGACGTGGTCATCTCGTCGTCACGCGTCGCGGCCGACGCCGCCGATGCGTTGCTCGGGAGCGGCGGCGCCGGATTGATGTCGGGTCTGGTCATCTTCTCGACGTTCGGCGCCCTGAACGGAATCGTCTTGGCGGGCCCGCGCGTCTACTACTCGATGGCGCAGGACGGCCTGCTGTTCAACTGGGCCGGGCGGGCTCACCCCACGTTCCGGACCCCGCACCTGGCCATCGTGCTGCAGGGCGTCTGGGCCTCGGTGCTCGTGTTCACCGGCACGTACAGCCAGCTGTTCTCGCGGGTCATCTACGTCGAGTGGGTCTTCTTCGGCCTGATGGCACTCGGCCTGTTCATCCTGCGCCGGCGGCCCGACTACACGCCGGCCTACCGAGTACGCGGAGCCGCCGTCATCGCCGGCGTGTTCGCGCTGTCGTCCGCCATCATCCTGCTCAACCGTTTCCTCACTGAACCGGTCGAGGCTGTCATCGGCCTCGGCATCGTCTTGCTCGGCGTGCCCGTCTACTACTTCTGGCTCGCCCGCCCGAAAGGAGCGTGAACCGTCCTTGGCGATCATCGACTTTCATAACCACTTCTACACGCCTGGCTACCTCGCGTCGGTTCGCAACGGCGAGACCGCGCTGAAGCACACGACCGACGATGACGGGAACCCGGTGCTGTACTACCCGGGCGACTACAACGTCGTTGTGCCGGGCCACCGCGACGCCGACTTCCGCGACCAGGTGATGGCGGAACACGGGATCGACATGCAGGTCCTGACGTTTACGTCACCGGGAACGCATGTTGAGAGCCCCGCCGTCGCCGTGAGGCTGGCCAGCCAGGTTAACGACGACCTCGCGGCGATCAAAGCCTCGAAGCCTCGGTTCACCGCGCTGGCGACGCTTCCGCTGAACGATCCGCAGGCCTCGGTCGCCGAACTCGAGCGCGCCATGACGCAGCTCGGGTTCAAGGGGGTCATGCTGTTCAGCAACGTCAATGGCACGGCGTTGAGCGATGAACGGTACTGGCCGCTCTACGAGAAGGCGAACGAACTGGGTGCGGTCTTCTACATTCACCCGATCCATCCGGTGGGTGTCGAGGCGATGACCGACTACTGGCTGATGCCGCTGCTCGGCTTCGTCTTCGACACAACGCTGGCCGCGGCGAAGATCGTCTTCAGCGGCGTGGCCGAGCGGTTTCCCCGCATCACCTGGGTGCTGGCGCATCTGGGCGGGACGGTCCCCTACCTCGCCGAGCGGCTCGACCGGGGGTTTCACGCGTTCGCCGATTGCCGCCAGCACATCGACCGGCCGCCGAGCGACTATCTCAAGCGCTTCTACTTCGACACCGTGAATTTCGATCCCAAGGCCCTTCAGCTGGCGATCGACTTCGCCGGCGTCGGTCATGTGATCGCCGGAAGCGACTATCCACACAAGATCGGCAGCCTGCGGCAGATGCTCGACAGCATCGGCGGCTTGCCGATCTCGGATCAGGACAAAGCCGACATCCTGGGCAACAACACGGCAACTTTGCTCGGACTCTGACCGTATCAGCAGTAAGCAATCGCGCGTTCCGCGCCGTCAAACGATCAGGTTCGGAGGAACGTGCCTTTCATCGTAACGGCGTACGCGGGTAAGATCGGGCCGCCCCTGGGGGATGCGCGGGTCGACGTCGGCTGAGCCGGGCAGTGGGGCACGCGAACGGTAGACGCTCAGCATGTCAGCAGGACTTCTCTCTCGTGAGCGAATCGTGGCCGGCCCGCGATTCAACCGCTGGCTGATCATTCCGGCGGTCGTGGCCATCGAGGCCAGCATCGGCCAGATCTACGCGTTCAGCATCTTCAATCTCCCGCTCACCCGTGCGGTCGGCATCACCCAATCAACGCCGGACGACTGGCGCCTGACGACCCTGGGCTGGGTCTTCACGCTGGCGATGGTCTTTCTCGGCCTCTCGGCCGCTTTCGGCGGCAAGTGGGTCGAGGACGTCGGTCCGCGCAAGGCGGGTGTCGTCGCGGCGTTCTGCTGGGGGTTGGGCTTCTATATCGCCGCGGTCGGCGTGCAGACGCACCAGATCTGGCTGCTCTACCTCGGTTACGGCGTGCTGGGCGGCTGCGGCCTGGGGATCGGCTACATCGCACCGGTCACGACACTGGTCCAGTGGTTCCCTGACCGCCGCGGTCTCGCGACCGGGCTGGCGATCATGGGGTTCGGCGGCGGCGCGATCATCGCGGCGCCGGCGTCGGAGTGGATGCTCACCCTGTTCGCCACCGAGTCGTCGGTGGGCGTCGCCGAAACGTTCGTCGTCCTCGGTACGGTCTACCTCGCGGCGATGCTCGTCGCGGCGTTCATGATGCGGGTGTCGCCGCCGGGGTGGAAGCCGGAGGGTTGGACTCCGGTCGCAACAGGACGGATGGTCACGACCCGCAACGTGCATCCGAGCGAAGCGATCCGGACTCCTCAGTTCTACATGCTCGCGGGCGTGCTGCTGCTCAACGTCACGGCGGGCATCGGGGTCTTCAGCCAGGCATCTGCCCTGTTTCAGGAAGTCTTCGACGAGTTCTCCGCGGCGTCGGGCGCGATGTTCGTCGGTCTGCTGAGCTTCTTCAACATGGCCGGGCGGCTGTTCTGGGCGTCGTTCTCCGACAAGATCGGCCGCAAGGCGACGTTCGGGCTGTTCCTGTCGGTGGGCCCGGCGCTCTACGCGCTCGTCCCGGTCGCGGACGATCTGGGCGGCATGATCCTCTTCGTCGGGTGCTTCGCCGTCATCATCACGATGTACGGCGGCGGCTTCTCGACGATGCCCGCCTATATCGCCGACATCTTCGGCACCCAGTACGTCGGCGCCATCTTCGGACGAGTGCTGATTGCCCACTCGTGCGCGGCGGTGCTGGGTCCGGTACTGGTCAACTACCTGCGTGAGTTCCAGCTCGCCAACGGCGTACCGGCCGCGCAGTCGTACAACGTTACGATGTACATCATGGCCGGCCTGCTGGTGCTGGGTTTCTTTGTGAACCGCGCCCTGACGTCGGTCGATGACGACCGCTACCTCGATGACGCCTCGTCCGAGGAGCAACGGTCCGCCGCGGAAACGGCGACGCCGGCGGCGGGCTCCGCGCAGCGCGCTCGCACACCGCTGTCCGACGGACCAGCCGTCCCGGATACCACGACCCCGCGATCCTAGGACACTCGAACTACCCGCGAGGGCGCCATGGCCATCCCTCTGTCGCGCGGCATCTGGTTGTCGGTCACCGCGACGCTCCTGGTGCTGGGCATCGCGGGCCTGGGCGCCGGCTGGCTACTCCAGCGCTACGAAACGAGCCACGCGTTCGACGTCGAAGCGTCGCTCATCGCGGAGGCGCTCGAGTTGAGTGAAGGCGACACGGTCGCCGACATCATCGCCGGCGAGGGCGGCTGGACGATCGACCTGGCAGAACGGGTCGGCGACGCCGGGCACGTGTACTCGACGGGGAACGACGCCGACGAGACGGCGATCATCGCCGCCGCGATCGAGGCCGCCGGAGTGGGCAACGTGACGGTTGTCGAGACACCCGGTGAGGCGCTCGAGTTACCGGACGAGTGCTGCGACGCGATGCTCGTCCGCGTGATGTACCACCACATGGCCGATGGATCCGGCGCGGCCGATCGGATGCGGCAGGCGCTCAGGCCGGGCGGCCTGCTGGCGGTGATCGACTACGGCCGCGACGCGCCCGAGTTCTCGGGCGGCCACGGCGTCGATCAGGATCAGCTGGTGAACGAGGTGACGGGAGCCGGGCTCGACCTGATGCGGGTCATCGACGACTGGTCGGGCAACGCCTACTGCGCGATCTTCCGCAGGCCAAACTCCTGAAGCTCGGGCGTATCCCTTGCGGCCTCCCCGCAGGCCGTTCACAACGTGGTGAGGTAGACTCGCCGCGGTCGACGTGCCAACTTCCCACGGAGCCTGCATCATGTCGAAACACCCGCTCGTCTGGCTTGCCATCGGCGCGCTCGTCCCGACCGCCCTGCTCGTGGCGCAGCAATCGGAATCTGAAACGCGCCGGGTCCCTCAGTTCGAGAACGAGCACGTGAGGGCCTGGAAGAGCATCATCCAGCCGAATCAGTCCCTCAGTATGCATCGCCACGAGCACTCCCGCGCGCTCATCGCGCTGACCGACGGCGACCTCGACATCGTCCAGGATTCGGGTGAGCGGGAGACCGTGCACTGGGAGGCCGGCAACGCCTACTGGCTCACGCACAACGAGCCGGATACGATGCACGCCGACGTCAACAATTCGGACGCGGTGATCGAGGTGATCGTCGTCGAACTGAAGAACGATCGATGATCCGCCGGCGGGGAACACCCGCCGACCGGTTTGATAGAGTGGCCGCGTGGGCCGGAAGCGCAGGCGATCGACACCGCCACCGAGACGCCGCGGCCAACAACTCCCGGACGCTCCGCCCCGACCCCGCGCGGCACGGCGCTCCGTCACCAGCGCGACCCTGATCTTCGTCGGGGCCGGGGCCCTGGCGGCCGCAGCCTGGTGGCTCTGGTCGCCCGGCACGGCCCCTGCGTCCGGGGCACTCCGTGACTCGAACCTGCTGCTCATCACGATCGATACGCTGCGCGCCGACCGTGTTGGGGCGCCCGGCCTGACGCCGACCCTCGACGCGCTCGGCGAGAGCGGACTCCAGTTCACGCACGTCTACGCCCACGCGCCCGTCACGCTGCCGTCGCACTCGTCGATCATGACGGGCCTCGTGCCGCCCGGGCACGGCGTACGCGACAACGGGTCGTTCCGTCTGTCAGAGGCTCACGTGACGCTGGCCGAGCGGCTCGGCGCGGCCGGCTACGACACCGGCGCGTTCATCGGCGCGTTCGTCCTCGACTCGCGGTTCGGTCTGGCCCAGGGATTCGCGGAGTACGACGACCGCTTCAACGAGGTCGCACGATCCTTCGCCGCCAACTTCGTTCAGCGCCGGGCCCCTGACGTCCTGCGGCGCGCGGCCGACTGGATCGAGGCCGTCGACGATTCTGCCGGCCCACAGGCGGGTGGCTCGCCCTGGTTCGCCTGGGCGCATCTGTTCGACCCGCACGATCCGTACGACGCGCCCGAGCAGCGGGTCGAGGATCCCTACGACAACGAGGTCGCCTTCGCCGACGCCGCGATCGGCCGGTTCCTGACCCGACTCCGGCAAGCCGGCGCGCTCGAGGAGACGCTGATCGTCGTCACCAGCGACCACGGTGAGGGGCTGGGCGACCACGGCGAATCGACGCACAGCTTGTTTGCCTACGACGCGACGCTGCGCGTGCCGCTGATCGTCTCGGGCCCAGGAATCTCGCCGGGTGTCAGGGAGACGCCGGCATCGCACGTCGACCTCCTGCCGACCATCCTCGACCTCCTGGGCCTGGAGGTGCCGGAAGGTCTGGATGGACGCTCGCTGCGGACCAACCCGGAACCGGACCTCCCAGTGCCGCCGATCTATTTCGAAGCGCTCAGCGCGAGTCTAACGCGCAACTGGGCGCCGCTGACCGGAATCGTCGCGGAGGGGTGGAAGCTGATCGACCTGCCACTGCCGGAGCTGTACGACCTGACCGCGGATCCAGCCGAAGCGACCAACCTGCACGATCGGCAGGCGGGGCGCGCCGGGGAGATGCGCGGCGTGCTGCAAGCGGTTGGAGAACGCGCGGCCGCCACCGCCTCCAGCGTCCCGGTCGACCCGACGGTCGAGGCGCAGCTCCGGGCGCTCGGCTATACCAGCGGCCGGGCGGGGCCGATCGATCCAGCCCGCGTCTTCACCGCTGCTGACGACCCGAAACGGCTGCTCGACGTCGACCTGGCCTGGCGTGCGGTGCTCCGCCGGCTCGCCACTTCCCTCGAGTCGCCTGGCGGCAACGCGGAGGGGCTGTCCGTGCTACGGCAGCACCTCGACGCGTACCCCGGCTTCGCGCCCGCCTACACGTCGGCAGCGACGTTGCTGATCGAGATGGGCCGCCCGAGGGAGGCCGTCGACCTGCTCGATACCGCGGTCGAACTCGGACAGGCCAACGACGCGATTCGCGAGCGTCTCAGTCTGGCGTTGCTGAACGCCGGCGAACCCGGCCGCACAATCGAGATCCTCGAGACCCTCGTGGCCGTGGACGCGCCGTGGGCGGACGACCTGAATCGGCTCGGCGCCGCCTACGCCGCGCTCGGCCGGATCGACGACGCACGAACCCAGTTCGCCCGTGCGCTCGAACTCGGTCCGACCGCCGAGATCTGGAAGAACCTCGGTGTCATTGACGTACAAGCGGGCAACGTCGAGAGCGCCGTCCGCGCCTTCCGGGAGTCGACGGGCACCGACCCGACCTACGTGCCGGGATGGCGACTGCTGGGGGCGGCGCTCAGGCCGACCGACCCCGATGGTGCGGTCGAGGCGTGGCGCCGCGCGGTCGACCTCTCACCGGGCGACGTCGACGCGCTCCTCGACCTGACGGCGCTGCTGCACGAAACCGGATCGGCCGGGGACGCCCGGCCCTATCTCGAGCGCTATCTCGAAGCCCAACCGCCCGACGCCGCGCGCGTGGTCGAGGTCAGGCGACGCCTCGCGGAACTCTCAGCGCCGTAGTCGGCGCCTCGCACCATCGCACGCCTCGGTTGCACGACGCTCCCCTTGGGAGGGCGGAGCCGTGATGCATGTTGCCCGGCGAGTAATTACCTTAACTTATTGATATAACAGGTCTTAAGCCTACATTCTCTAGATCCATGTGTTTGAATATCCGGGCCGAGACTAGGCGAAAAACAGCCCGTTTTCGGCCTCGATCCAACGTATTGAAGCAACCTTCTGGTTTTTGGGTATTTCAGACGTTCGAGAAGAAAATTTCCTTCATTTCAGGCCTGTTTTTACGGATCCGCCCTGGCGTAAAATTTGCACTATTGCCGACCGGTGGTTTGGGAAAATTTTTCTTGCACGAGCACGGAAAAAAGGCCTAGAATCACCCGTTTTCGCAAGGTGGAAGTAAGAATTCTTCGTTTTGTCCACTGTCGTTCGGGGTTGTTGTTGAGGAGGGAAACCGTATGAAGAGAACGTCGCTACTGCTCATGCTCAGTGCGCTTCTGGTGTTTGCCGGGGCCACTGATGCGATGAGTCAGCAGTTTACGGGGAACGTGCGTGGCACGGTCAGTGACGCCCAGGGGATCATCCCTGGCGTGACTGTCACCCTGGTGAACGAGGGCACGACTGTTGCCCGTGACACCATCACCAACGAGGTCGGCGAGTACGCGTTTCCCGCCGTCGCTCCGGCTACCTACTCGATCCGCACGTCGCTCCCGGGGTACAAGACCTACGAGCAGCGCGGGATCACGGTCGGCACCCAGGCCGCTCTGACCATCGACTTGGTCCTGGAAGTCGGCACGGTTGAAGAGGAGATCACGGTAACGGCCGACGCGCCACTCATCGAGACGTCCAACGCCTCGGTCGGTGACTCGCTCGACCGCGAGATCCTCGAGACGTTGCCGGCCCCGGGCCGCAACGCCTTCCTCATTGCGGTCACCATCCCGACGGTGACGCCGATTGGCGACCCGCAGTTCAACCGCCAGCAGGATCAGTCCAACGCCTCGCGTGTCTCGCTGGGCGGCGGCTCCATCCGTGGCAACAACTACCTCCTCGACGGTGTCCCGATTACCGAGTTGAACAACCGCGCGGTGCTCAATCCGACGATCGAGGCCCTCGCCGACGTCAAGGTCCAGGTTCACACCTACGACGCCGAGATGGGGCGGACCGGTGGCGGCGTGTTCAACACGACCGGCCGCGTCGGCACCAACGAGTTCCACGGCAGCGGCTTCTTCCAGACCCGTCCGGTCTGGGGGCAGACCCTCAACTACTTCACCTCGGAAGCCGGCGGCACAGCGGAGAGCAGCGGCGTGGCTGACTCCTACTACCGTCTGTATGGCGGCGGCGGTGGCGGCCCGATCATCCAGAACCGCACCTTCTGGTGGTATGCGATGGAAGGCTATCGCTCCTTCACCACGCGGTTCCAGCAGCAGATCTGGCCCGGCACCAACCAGCGCGTCGGCGACTTCTCGAAGTCGACCATCGGCGGCGCCGCGGTTCAGATCTGGAACCCGTACTGCCGTGAAGGCGCCAATTCGCGGTGCCCCGCGACCGGCAGCGGTTCGGTGGCCACCGGCGGCCTGTTCACCGGCGCGGTCATCCCGGCCGGCCACGCGGCGCTGAGCCCGGCGGCCAAGAATATGACCGCCCACTGGCCGACCAAGACGGTCAGCGGCTCGTCCTACAACGCGAGCCAGGAAGATGGTCAGCAGAACGTCTCCGACACGTCGCGGACGATCGACTTGGCCGACATGTACACGTTCAAGGTCGAGCACAAGTTCACCGACAGCTGGTCGCTCTCCGGGATGTACATCTACAACAAGACGGACGAGCCGTCCTACTCGTACATCCTCCCCGGCATCGCCAAGGATGACTACTTCTCCTCGAGTGGCGCCTGGTATCTCGAGCGGCGGCCGCACGTGCTGGTGTTCAACAATACGAACATCATCAACGACACCACCGTGCTGACGACCCGCTACGGCTGGACGACTTGGCTCGACGCGACGACGCCGGGTTTCGTCGAGGGCGGCCCCTCAGGCCTCGGGTTCGCCTCCGCCTTCACGAATGCCATTGACCAGGAGTACGGGGCGAAGATGTTCCCGAACGCCAACTTCTCTGGCAACGTGAACTACTTCGACATCGGCAAGAGCTCCGGCTCGGCCGGTCGTCGCTGGAACGCGCCCTACGCGATCAACGGCGCGATCTCGAAGTTGGCGGGCAGCCACACGTACAAGTTTGGCGCGGACTTCCGGAAGATGGGCATCCAGGGCCCGACCCGGTCGCGTCAGGCGGGCTCGTTCAGCTTCGACGAGCGGTTCACGCAAGGCCCGAACGGGGAGGGCGGCCACGAGTTCGCAACGTTCCTCCTCGGCGCGCCGCACTCGGGCAGCATCGACATCAACCGGGGCGACCTCGATGTCTACCTCAAGTACTGGGGGGCGTACTTCCAGGATGACTGGCGGGTCAACTCGCGCTTCACCCTGAACTACGGGGTCCGGATCGATCACGAAGACGGGATCCGCGAGAAGAACAACGAGTTCACCTACACGTTCGACGAGAGCGTGAAGAGCCCGCTCAACGATCAGCTGAACGCCAACGGCGTGACGGTGTCGTCGGCCCTCGGGCGGACCATCATGGGCGGCCTGCTGTTCGCGGGTGTCGATGGTGCTCCGGAACAGCACTCCAACATGCGGGCGGTGCGGCTCTCGCCGCGGTTGGGCGCGACCTACTCGGTCGACGACCGCACGGTGCTCCGTGGCGGCTACGGGTTGTTCTACGCGCCGTGGAACTTCTCGAACAGCAACCAGGGCCAGGTCGGGTTCACGCGGACGACGTCGATGAACCAGTCCGACCCGTCGAGTGAGGCTCCGATCACGGTGCTCGACAACCCGTTCCCGAACGGGCTGCAGCAGCCGCTGGGTAGCTCCACGGGGCTCCTGACCGGCATCGGCGGCAACGTCCGCTTCGTGGATGCCACGCAGCAGGCGGGCATCGTCCACCAGTACTCGATCGACATGCAGCGCGAGATTGGCGGAGATATGGCCGTCACGATCGGGTACACCGGCGCGAGCGGGCGCGATATCGGTTTCTGCGGGTCGAACTCGTCCTGCCGGCCGAATATCAACCAGATCAGCCCGGCCACGGCCACGGCGGAGTTCCCGGGGGCCAACGGCTGGGATGCCGATAAGCTCCGGACCAGCGTGGCCAACCCCTTCCAGGGGGCGGCGGGTGCTGGTGAGTTCAAGAACCGCTCGACCATCTCGCAGGGTCAGTTGCTGCGACCGCATCCGCAGTTCAAGAACCTCGAGCGGCTCCAGCAGAACGCTGGCGGCAAGCGGCAGTACAACGCCCTGGTGTTCAAGCTCGACAAGCGAACCGGCTCCAGCTTCTGGGGCGGCCGGATGAGCTATACCTTCAGCGGCACGAAGGACAACCAGTGGGGCCAGAGCAGCGGCTTCGCGAGCCGGACGGCCACGCCGCAGAACTTCTACAACATCTCGAATGGCGAGTATGGCACCAGCATCTTCGACTCCCCGCACCGGATCATCCTGGCACCGATCCTCAGGATCCCGGGCCCGGCGGAGGAGGGGACGCTGGCGAGCGCCATCCTGGGTGGCTGGACGGCCTCGGCCATCGTCGAACTCGTCAGTGGCGCACCGCTCAACGTGGTCGCCAGTGGCGGGCTGTCCGACAACAACCTCGGGCTCCTGGGCGGTCACCAGCGGCCGAACCTGGTCGGCGACCCGAACACGTCGGGCAGCGACCTCGCGCGTGTGGCGTCGTCGGGTCAGACCAGCGCCCGCTGGTTCCAGGCGAGCGCCTACGCCGATGCCGGCGAGGGCACTTACGGAAACGCGCCGCGTGCCAACAGTAACGCGCGGTATCAGTTCCGGAAGAACATCGACATGGTCGTCGCGAAGGACACCAATATCGGTGGTGGCGCCGTTGCTCAGGTGCGGTTCGAAATCCTGAACATGACGAACACGCCGAAGTTCGGCGGCCTCAGCTCGAACTCGTTCAACAGCTCGACCTTCGGCCGGATCACGCAGCAGGTCGGCTTCATGCGCATCTGGCAGATCAGCTTCCGGCTGACCTACTAGGCACGCTGCATGTAGCGCAGGGCTCTAGCCCTGCGGTCTGAACGACACACACCAGGGGGCGGCCCACGGGCCGCCCCCTTTTTTTGACGGCGGACCGCCCTAGGCCAGTTCGCTTCCTTGACAGCACCGCCGTTCCTCGGAGATTGTGGAACGATGAAGCGCTATTCCGTACCGGTCACGCTAGGTGTCACCATCTGGCTGGCGGTGGCAGGCACCACCGTCTCGGCGCAGCAGGCGCAGCAGATGCTCGCGGAGCGCGAGCGGCTCGACCAGACCCTCTGGCAGGCAGAGGAACTGGCGCAGCACTACGAGCAGCGCTTCGTCCGGCTCTGGGACGAGCTGCTGCGCAGCGACGCCAAGTACCAGATTCTAAAGCAGTTCCCGCTCGAGACGCTCGCGCTTGGCGATGCCGACGCGGACTCGGTCGAGTCGATGGATCTCGGCATCGCCCGTACGCGATTCGGGCAGCCCCACCGGGAGTTGGCGACGGCGGAGTGGCAGGCGCTGCTCGAGCGCTTCGAGCGCGACGGCTACGCGATCGAGCAGACCGAGTGGCACCACAGTCGCTTCGAGCCACCCGAGGGCGATCGAGCCGCGCGGTCGGAGGTGTCCGCCACGATTCACGCGGCACGCGCGCAGCCGGCACACCGCGTCATTCTCCGTGCCACCCTCGACGTCACCTGGTCACCCCGGGTCGATGCCCAGGACGTGCCGATCCCAGAACGGATCGCGCTCTCGAAGCTCGACCTGCTCGAACGGCACGCGCCGGCGGCATTCGAGAAGGTCTTCGAGGTTGAACGGCTCGGCACCCGTTTTCCGATCCTGCCACTCCTCGTCTACGACCTCGACGGCGACGGCCTGTCGGAAATCATCCTGGGCGGCAGAAATCTCGCCCTCTGGAACCGCGGCGGCGGCCAGTTCGAGGCCGAGGCGTTCCTCGAGGACGGCACCGATCGCATCTTCGCTGACGCCGCGATCCTCGCCGACTTCACGAACGACGGCCATGTCGACTTCGTGGGCGTCGACCTCGAGCGGTATCCACTGCTCTTCGAGGGGAACGCCGACGGGAAGTTCACCGAGACCGGGCGCCGGATCGCCGACGTGACATTCGAGCAGCCGAAATCATTCACGGCGGGTGACGCCGACGGCGATGGCGATCTGGACCTCTTCATCGCCAACTACAAGAACGCATACGAGGGCGGCCAGATGCCGACGCCGTACTACGACGCCAACGACGGCTACCCCGCCGCCCTGCTGCGTAACGACGGCAACGGCACCTTCACCGACGTGACCGAAGCCGCGGGGCTCGCGGCCAAGCGGAATCGTCGAACCTACAGCAGCTCGTTCGTCGACCTCGACGACGACGGCGATCAGGACCTGTTGGTCGTCAGCGACTTCGCCGGCTTCGACATGTACCTCAACGACGGCCGGGGCCGCTTTACCGACGTGGCCGACCGGTTCGGTGAAGACCGGCACCTCTTCGGCATGGCCCACACGTTCGGCGACTACGACCAGGACGGCGCACTCGACTTCTACGTCATCGGCATGAGTTCGACGACGGCACGCCGCCTGGAGAGCCTGGGCATCGGGCCAGAGGACAAACCCGAGCACAACGCCCTACGCGCCGCGATGGGCTACGGCAACCGGATGTTCCTGCGCCGCGGCGATGGCTACGAACTGGCCGAGTTCAACGACGACGTCGCGCGCAGCGGTTGGTCGTGGGGCACGTCATCGTTCGACTTCGACAACGATGGCGATCGGGACATCTTCGTCGCCAACGGCCACCTCAGCGGCGGCAGCACGGCCGACTACTGCACGACCTTCTGGCGGCACGACATCTACACCGACGACTCGCAGGACGATGCGGCTCGCGAGACGATGTTCCAGTTCGTCATGTCGCCATTGCAGGACACGGAGATTTCCTGGAACGGCTACGAGCACAAGGTGCTCTGGATGAAGATGAACGACGGCGACACCGAGTTCACGAACGTCGCCTACCTCTTCGGCGTCGCCTTCGAGTACGACGGGCGCGCGGTCGTGACCGAGGACCTGGACGCCGACGGCATCGTCGACCTGCTCGTCGTTGAGTACAAGTCGGGCGGCGGCTCGGGCGATGACGACGACCACCGGCTGCACGTCTACCAGAACCGGCTGGCCGAGGCGGGTAACTGGATCGGTGTCAGACTCCCGGACGCAGCCGACGGCTTCTGGGCCCTCGGCGCAACGATCACGCTCGAGAGCGCGGCTGGCACCCAGGTGCAGCGACTGGTCAGCGGCGACTCCTACTCCGCCCAGCACTCGGCGACGGCGCACTTCGGCCTCGGCGATGCCGGTGCGGTCGACGCGATCGAAGTACGCTGGGCGAACGGAACCACGCGCCGTATCGAGCACCCCGAGATCAACCAGTACCTGATGGTCACGCCGCCCGGACGCTAGGTCCCTCAGACCTGGGACGCCGTCGGCCCTCGTGGCGGGTGCTGGTGAGTTCGCCGACCGCTCGACCATCTCGCAGGGTCAGTTGATTCGTCCGTTCCCGCACATGGGGAACGTCGAGCAGCTGCGCTCGAACACGGATGGCCGGCGGCAGTACAACACCCTGGTGTTCAAGCTCGACAAGCGGACCGGCTCCAGCTTCTGGGGCGGCCGGATGAGCTATACCTTCAGCGGCACGAAGGACAACCAGTGGGGCCAGAGCAGCGGGTTCGCCAGCCGGACGGCGACGCCGCAGAACACCTACGACATGAACGCCGAGTACACGACGAGCATCTTCGACTCCCCGCACCGGATCATCCTGGCGCCGATCGTCAGAATCCCGGGCCAGGCGGAGGAGGGGACACTCAAGAGTGCCATCCTCGGTGGCTGGACGGCCTCGGCCGTCGTCGAGTTCGTCAGTGGCGCGCCGCTCAACACGGTCGCCAGTGGCGGGCTGTCCGACAACAACCTTGAGCTCCTGGGTGGTCGGCAGCGGCCGAACCAGGTCGGTAACCCGGGCACGTCGGGGAGCGACCTCGATCGTGTCGCATCGGCTGGAAACACCGACGCGCGGTGGTTCGACTCGAGTGCGTTCGCCGATGCCGGCGAGGGCACTTTCGGGAACGCGGGCCGGACGAACACCGATGCCCGGTACCAGTTCCGGAAGAACATCGACATGGTCGTCGCGAAGGACACCGAAGTCGGTGGTGGCGCCATTGCTCAGGTGCGATTCGAAATCCTGAACATGACGAACACGCCGAAGTTCGGCGGCCTCAGCTCGAACTCGTTCAACAGCGGAACCTACGGCCGGATCACGCAGCAGGTCGGGTTCATGCGCATCTGGCAGATCAGCTTCCGGCTGACCTACTAGGCACGCTGCATGTCGCGCAGGGCCTGAGCTCTGCGAGCTGAACGAACACACCAGGGGGCGGTCCACGGGCCGCCCCCCTTTTTCATGTACGCTCATCGCATTGCGCCGTTCACCGGCACAGTGGTACAACCGGCGCGCCGGCGGTCGTTCGCCGGCGGACGAGGAGACCACCGTGCGGATCATCCGGTTCGTCGATCGGAAAGGGCGTGAACACTTCGGGGCGCAGGTCGACGAGACGACGGCCCGTCTGTTCGACCGATCACCGTTGGACGGCGGCACGGTGACGGGCGCAACCGAGCCAATCGCTACGCTGCTGGCACCCTGCCAACCGCCGGCCATCTTCGCCATCGGCCTGAACTACCGGCGCCATGCTCAGGAGGTGAAGGCCGGGGCTCCGGAGTTTCCCGTGGTCTTCCTCAAGGCGCCGGGTTCGCTCCAGCACCCAAACGCGCCGATCGTACTGCCCCACGCGGAGCCGATCGAAGTCGACTACGAGGTCGAGTTGACGGTCGTGATCGGCCGAACAGCCAAGAACGTCCCGCGCGGTCGGGCGCTCGAATACGTGCTGGGCTACACCTGCGCGAACGATGTCTCGGGCCGCCGCTGGCAGATCCGCCAGGGCGGTACGCAGTGGTGCCGGGGCAAGAGCTTCGATACGTTCTGCCCGCTCGGGCCGGCCATCGTCACAACAGACGATATTCCGGACCCAAATACGCTCGGGCTCCGAACCATCATCAACGGCGAAACGCTTCAGGACTGGAACACCGACGACATGATTTTCGACGTTCCGAGCCTGGTGAGTTTCGTCAGCGAGGGCACGACCCTCGCGCCCGGCACGGTCATCCTGACCGGCACGCCGCATGGCGTCGGATTCATGCGCCGGCCGAAGCGGTTCCTGAAAGTCGGGGATCGGGTGGTCGTGGAGATCGACAAGATCGGACGGCTCGAAAACCCGGTGGCAGCTGAAGGCTGATCGACGATCAATCCGGATCGAGCAGCGCCTCCAGGCGCTCCTGATAGGCATTGGCGTTCGCATCATCGCCAACCCCCCGGTAGTACTCCACCAACTCCTCGTAGGCTGGAAGGAAGAAGGAGTTGTGGGAGAGTGCCGTCTCCCAGTGCGGCACGCCGTCGGCCGGCCGGCCGGAGATTTTCTCGAACAGGCCGATGTTGAAGTGCGCCTCGGCATTGATTGGATTCACTTCGAGTTCGCGCTCGAAGTGTCGCCGGGCCGTCGCCTCGCGCCCTTGCGCCATCAGGGTCACGCCAAGGTTGTTGTTCGCCTTCGGTGTCAGTGGATCGATCGCGAGCGCCGCGCGATACTCCGCCGCCGCTCGGCCGGGCTCGCCCAGTTCCTCGAGAATCCGCCCCACGTTGACGTGCGCGATCGGCGCATAGCTGCTGCCGCGCGTGGCGCTCGCCCAGAATGTGAGGGGATCGCGGAAGACCGGCAGCTGCCGCAGGGTGAGCAGCGCGAAGACCACGACCAGCGCCGAGCAGACCAGCCGAGGCCAGGCCAAGGACCCCAGACGGGCGGCGAGCCCCGGCAGCTGCGACAACCCGAGTGCGAGCCCCAGTAACGGCACGTAGACGCGATGCTCGTACGCCGGCAGGTCGGGCACGACCAGCGGCGGCAGCAGGAAGAGGATGAACCAGGCCAGGACGACGGCCGAGCGGCGCAACGGCAGCCGCCTGAACGTCAGCGCCAGGACGCCCAGCCCGAGCACGCCGAGGCCGAGCGCGCGCGCATCCACCGACGGCATCACGTGTAGATCAATCGGAAAGACCACCTTGCCCACGTACGCGAGCAGTTGGGGCAGGTTTCCCACGGTGGTCGCCATCGACACCATTGCCGTGGCGCCACCTTCACCCCCCGCCAGCGCCAGCTGACGAACCGTCCCCCACGCGACGACCGCAGCCGCATAGCTCCAGGGCAGCCAGCGGACCTCTCGATACACCATGGGCCGCTCGTACCAGAACCAAACGAGCATCGCGTACGCCGGCAGGAGCACGATCGCGGTCTCCTTCGTGAATAGGGCCAGCACGAACGCCGCGAGGTGAAGTCCCGGCCCCCACGGCGATGACCGGCTCCCTCGCACCGTCGCGTCGAGGCCGACCAGCGACACCAGGGCGAACACCGCCAGCAACGAGTCGTTGCGCCCGGCGATCCAGGCAACCGTCGAGGTGTTGAGTGGATGCACGGCGAAGAGCAGCGCCGCCGCGAACGCCGCCCAGCGCCCCGCGCCGAGGCGCATCATGAGCCCAAACAACAGCACGACGACCATCGTGTGGAGCACCACGTTGGTCCGGTGATAGACGGCAGGCTCCGGACCACCGAACTGCGCGTCGAGCATCAGCGAGAGCACCACGAGTGGGCGGTAGTAGGTCTCGAGGCTGCTCAGCTCACCCTCGATCTCGAAGTAGCTGCGCGTGAACAGCCGCGGCGCGTTGGACAGCTCGGACAGAAACGGCAGGTTTCCGGCGACGAGGTCTACGTCGTCGGACCGGACAAATTCGTGACTCAGGGTCTGGCCGAACAGTAACCCGACCACTAGGACCAGCACGGCCTCAAGGCCCACCGCTCGCCGCAGGGCGGGCGGGGGCGTGGCATCGGACGGAGACGGCTGGCTTCGTCGTCTGGCGGGCATCCGCAGGGGTCGAGTCACCGTGAGGGTATCACCCGTGGGTGATCGACCCGGACGGCGCGTCGGTCGGGCCGGGCGTTGGTCTCCACCGGCGTGTATGTGAGAATAGGCGACGATGAGAAGGCTGGAAACCCGGCGATGGCGATTCGCCCTCGGGACGGCCCTGATGGCGGGGCTGATGGTGATCGGGCACGTCGGCCGGGCGGGTGCTGCGCTCTAGCCGGCGGACGGCCCCGATGGGGAAGGCCCGGCGCGCGCCTGGTACGACCGGCCGGCCGTCACGCTGGTCGTGGCGCTCGGCGGGATCTTCGCCGTATGGGTAGCCGTCCAGCTGACCTGCCCCCAATGATGGTCCACTTATTATGAGAGAGATCGGGTTAGATTTCCCCTCTCATCAGCCAGCCCGGTCTGCGGTCTCCTGCACCACCACGAGCGCCAGCGCCTGATCGGCGATGACCGTCCGCAGGCGGCG
>MPLZ02253233.1_pt1 | contig 77528 bp, 60 predicted proteins | sample 1617311 | NCBI WGS metagenome assembly MPLZ02 (sample SAMN05944806, study PRJNA350692) | marine metagenome | biome: marine; feature: ODZ; material: water; isolation source: 160 m water sample filtered on 0.2 um supor filter | place: Pacific Ocean | collected 2012-04-08 | depth 160m m | reverse complement strand
CGCGAGCAGTTCGTTGTGCTCCTCGCGTGGGATCATCCCGCCGATGGCGACGAGCGCGTAAGCCTCATCCGCCGTCACGAGCCACGGTGTCTCTCGCTTGAGGTCGTAGAGTTCCCGCATGAGGCTGCGGTTCTCGTTGAACACCTTGATTGATACGACAATCGCCTCATTGGTCACTTCATGACCGACGATCTCCTCGATCAGTCGCCGCATGCGGCCGTATTCGTCTGCCAGCCAGTTCACCGATTCAGCCGAGTTCGGATTCTGCGGCAGATAGAGGATCTGACACGGGTAGTCAAAGTTACGTCCGAAGATGGCTGCGAGGTTTCGCGCTGCATCGCAAATCGGGTGCGATACGAAAATGTCCAGTTCGATTCCGCCCGCTAGAGCCGCTTCCAGCGATGTCTTGATGATCGAGCAGAGGTAGGAACCGAAGTGAGAGTCGGCATTGTTCGGCTCGAGCATCGTGCCGCACATCTTCACGGGCATCATGCCGGCCGCGTGAGCGAGTTCCTCTGGAAAGTACACTTGAAAGTGCCCGAGAACCTTGCCACCCTGCTCACGCCATCGCTTGATGGTGGGGAAGGTCGTGTCCTCCACGAGTTCTCGGCAGTGGTACATGATCTCGTCAAGAGGCTCGCCTCGCCATTCATTGAACACGCTCATGAGCACGACTCCCCACAGGTGCACTGCGTACTGTCATCGGGATAGGTCCACCCCGGAAGTTCGGTTCCGATGCAGGAGTAATCCATCTTGGGAGGCCGTGCTCCGCGGTCGAGCAACTTCACCAGGCCCGATCGAATAAACGGATTCTTGTCCGGGTTGAAGGTTTCACCGGTCTCATGCGCAAGGGCTTCGTCATCGATGCCTCGCTGCAACTCCTTCTTGAAGAGTGCCCGCGAATATGGGGCGTCCTTGGCCATCTGCCGCGCCTGCTCATAGCCACGGCGAAGCGCATCGACCTCCTCGTCGAAGATGCCGTTGCTCAGTCCGACCTGATAGGCCCGGTCAGCCGTCATCCCGCAGTCGAAGAGCTCGAAGATGATCGAATCACCCATGCCCAGCCGCTGCAACTCGCCCGCCCCGCCGAACCCGGGCAGGATGGCGTAGTCGAGTTCGGGCTGGTTGTAGGTGTTCTTCTGCTGCCAGTTCGAAACCCGCTCCAGCGTGTCGTAAACGTAGCCGTACTGACGCACATCGAACCGCAGGTCGGAGAAATAGGTGAACTCGGCCCCACCGCCCCACTTCTCGCCGAACACCGCAATGGTCGCAAGCGGGCTGGTTTGAATGAGTCTGAACAATCCAACGGCATTCTTGCTCGACGCCGCCGCTTCGGTTTCGGTCAATGGGGCGTACCCGCGGTCCCGCTCGAACCAGCCTCGGTTGAATTCACGCGCATCGGCTCCGAGCATCCGCATGCCGGTGCCTGCGGCACTGAATACGACCGCGCCGCATTTGCCCTCGCGATGCAAATCGATCGCCCGTCGATACGCATGCCCGAGTTGATCGACCGCCGCGCGGTTGAAGACATTGCCTCGCATCGGAGAATTGAAGATGATGCTCGCGACGCGATCCTTCGGGTTCGGTTCGACGAACTTCATGTCTGGATAACACGCCGCATATTTGCCACTCTTGAGATCGAGTTCGGCGACGGGCGTGCAGTAGGCCGTTCCGTATCCGAGCAGTTGGTCGATGCCCCGCTTCTTCATCTCGTGCAGGAGGCATGGCTTCCCCTTGCGGGGGCCGATCAAGCCGTCAGTGTCGAGCATCTCGGCTGCGTAGGGGTCGTCGGCGTTTTCATCCGCGGCGCGGCGAACGAGTTGCAGCAAGCCGTCGATGGTGAACTCCGCGATCAGCGCGTCGATCATCTCGATGAGACCGACCTTGAATCGAAGGCCCGCCCGTGTGCAGATATTGATCTGTCCGGGCGTGGCATAACCGTCCTGAATGAGATCGAGCATGTAGAGAGCGATGGGCAGCACGTAGCGCCTGAAGCACCGCCCGCCGAGATCGTCCGCGTTCGCAACGTAAACGAGTGAATCGGCGCTCTTGATCTTACCCGCGCGGCGATCCCGCTCCACAGCCTCATACCACGACCAGTATTCATCGCGGGAGATTCCGCAGATATCGACATAGTCGCCGCTCTTGGGGTCAAATACCTGCGCGGGCTTCGGGCGTTTGCCTTCGCTCCATTTGTAGAAACCGCTGCCCTCGGGCGAATTCACACCGCCGCAGCCGCGGGATTCAAGTTCCGCGATCCAGTCCGGAATGGCCTTGCCATCACGGTCGTAGAGGCTCCGCAGCCGATCATGCTCAGGCAGCGCCGCGCCGAGGTGCCGAGAAGACTCGGTGTAGGGCATGTGGCCGGTCTGATCGAGCACGGTGAAGGGGTTGGCGGTAAAAAGATCCCAGACGCCGCCCCGAATGACGATATCGTCACCGCTCTGTACATCCCACGACACGATGGCGCCCATGCCTTGGAAGATGGGGTCGGTTATGTAGCCGTGGTGGTCGCGAGGCATGGCGATGACGGTCTTCTCAAGAACCTGATCGGCAAACACGATGCCGAAGTCGAACGTCTCTCGGGAGGCGTACTTGCCCTTCATCACATCGATGAGTCGATTCGCTTCAAATGGGAAGTAGCCGTGTACGGTCAGCAACTTGCTTCGGAACACCTCGGAAGTGAACAGAACTGCGAGTTCCTCGGTCGTGTGCGAGGAGGTATTCGAGAAAATGGCGTCAATCGCATCAGGAGCGATCGTCTCTTCGATGATCGAAAAGATCTTCGACTTGACCTCGACCGATTCCGTCGCCGCCTCCCAGATGATGTTGCATCCGGTGAGTTGGGCGTAGTCAGTTGTGTAGATTGTGCGCTTCTCGAATGATTCGGCATCTTCGGGTCGCATACGGAAGCCCTGTACATCGCCCTTCCATCTGCCCGAGATGATCGCCTTGGCCCGATCAAGCGATGTGTCGTTGATGTCGAGTACCACGACCTCGGCCTCGGTCTTCAGAAGAAGATCGATGACGATGCCCTGTCCCATGGTTCCTGCGCCGATCACCGCCACACGCTTGATGGCATTGACCCGTTTTACCGCTGGATCAATCGTTTTGTCGCCGTAACTAAATGCTTGCTTCATGGTGTACTTCCGTCTTTCGAGACTCAGTCCCGTTTGGTATCTCTGATGATGACAGCGAGACCCTGACCGCCGCCGATGCAGGCCGAGGCGCACCCAAGCGTCTCGCCCCGCCGCTCCATTTCGTACATGAGGTCTACCAAGAGCCTTGCCCCGGTAGCCGCGAGCGGATGCCCGATGGCGACCGCGCCGCCGTTGACGTTGAGTTTCTCGCTATCAAGGCCAAGTTCCTTCTGTACGGCGACTGCCTGAGCAGCAAAGGCCTCGTTGATCTCCCACAGGCCGATATCGTCCATCGTGAGGCCGGTTCGTTCGAGCGCACGCTCGATGGCGGGCACCGGACCGCGGCCCATGACACGCGGCTCCACGCCCGCGATGCCATACCCCACGATCTCGAAGCGGGTCGGAAGTCCGAGTTCATCCGCCCTTGCTCGATCCGCCACGATGAGCGAGGCCGCGCCGTCGCTGATCTCGCTGGCATTGCCTGGAGAGACGAGGCCATTTGGTGTGAATCCCGGAAGCCGCGAGAGTTCCTCGACTGTGGTTTCACGCACACACTCGTCGTGAGCGAGGTAGACCGGCTGCCCGTCGAGGTTGTCCGCTTCGAATGCGAACATGCCGCGTAGCGCGTCGCCACCATTGAGGTGGCTGACCCGATTGGCCGCTCTGGCCCGTTTGTGCGACTCCTCGGCGAAAGCATCACACTCCTCGCGGGTCACTCCAACGCTGTGGCCGTACTCATCGGCTGTCACCATCATGCTGGTGTTGAAGAGATCGTGATTGAGGCCGACGAGGATGGTGTCCTCAAGTTTTCCGTTGGAGCCGAACTCCCAGAAGTCCGCGCCGGAGAGGCGAGGTGCCCGGCTCAGCCTCGGTGCACGTGACATCGTCTCGGCCCCGAAGCACAGCGCAGCCCGCGTGTCATCCATGGACGACGGCATCGCGATCTGGTGCATGGCGCTGACAACCGTTTGAAAGCCCGATCCGCAAATCCGCTGCACCAACAGCGATGGCGTGTCGATCGGAAGACCGCACCGCAATGCCACATTGCGAGGAAAGTAGATGTCCTGTCCGCCGGGGGCGGTGAACTGATACACATTGCCACCGAATGTCGCGTCGATGCAATCTCGCTCGATCCCTGCCCGCTCGATGGACTCGTTCGCAGCTGCGACCGCGAGATCTTCGGCTGAGAAGTTCGAGAGCGTGCCGCACTTGACGCCGACCGGCGTCCTGGCAGCACCCGAAATGACAAATGTTGTCGAGTTGTGGTCGCTCATCCCGCCAGTTCTCCTGCCAATGGTTGTTCCTGAATCTCGATGACCAAGCCGGACGGTGCCGCCTTGAAGAGTTCCTCGATCTCATGCTTGAATGAATCGAACACCCGCTGCCGCACGATCTTGGTAGACGGCGTCAATTCGCCCCGCTCAAGCGAAGGTTCACGGCCAGCCAGGATCACCCGCTTGACCCGCTGATACTTGACTTCGATCCGCGGATTGATGCGGGCCACTTCCGACGCAAAGAGTTCCCGGATGGTGGGATCGTCTGTCAGCACGGGCGTCTGAATGCCTTGTTCCTCTGCCCACGCCTGCAGCCTCGCAAAATCGGGGAACACCAACGTTGAAACGTAGTCCTTGCCGCTTCCCACGACGACCGCCGTTCCGATGAAGGCTGATTCGTTGACCAGCGTGTTTTCGACCCGCTGCGGATGTACTTTCTCTCCGGTGGTCAGTTTGAAGGCGCCATCCTTGCGGCCGAGAATGCGAAGGCCGTCCCGCGTGAACTCGCCGAGATCACCGGTGTGGAACCACCTGTGGTCGTCGATCACCCGGCTCGTGGCGTCCTCATCGTCGAGATATCCGGCCATCACGTTCGGGCCCTGCACAAGGATCTCCTGATCGCTGTCGATACGAATCGTGACACCCGGAATGGGGAAACCGACATAGCCGCTTCGCCACTGGCGGTCGGGGCTGGTGACGGTGACGCAGGGAGACGTCTCGGTCAGGCCCCAACCTTCCAGTACCTGAATGTCGTGGTCGCGATAGGCCTGTTCAACGCCGGCCGGAAGCGGCGCACCCGCAGTGAACACCAATCGAAGACGATCGTGGAACACGCTCTGCTCGCACGCTTCCCGCTCGCGGCAGCGGTTGAGCAGTGACTGATGAACTCGGGGAACACTGAAGAAGATCGTCGGTCGATACCGCCGCCAATTGTCCAGCAGCCGATCCATGTCGCGGCCGTGGGAGTCGTCCAGCCCCAGAATGCACCCGTTATACAGGGCCATGAACCGCTCGAACAACCCACCGAAACTGTGATGCCATGGGAGGAAGCTCAGGAGCACATCATCCTGATTGATGTCCCAGATGAGCGAAATGGCCTTCTGCTGGGAGATCAGGTTGCAGTGGCTCAGACATACGCCCTTGGGCGGTCCGGTCGTTCCTGAGGTGTACATGACCAGACAGCGATCGTCTGATTCCACCGCCTCGACACGGCTTTCATACTCGAGTTCCGGAGCGCCACCATCTGCAAGAAGCGCATCGAAGTCCACCGCGCCCCAGGCGCGGGTTGCGTCGGAAGCGTCCATGCAGAAGCATGACTCGATGAAATCATGCTGATTGCGATCGATCTTGTCGAGTTGCTTCATACTCGACACGACGAGCATTCTCGGTTTCGCATGTCGGAGGACATAGCCCACCAGCGGTGCCGGGTAGCCGGCGAACACCGGCACCGTCACGGCACCGATCGACATGATCGCCAGTTCCAGAATCAACATTTCCACCCGATTCTCGGACACGATGCCGATCCGATCGCCGGAGTGAATGCCGCGATGGATCAGGTGACGCGCGACGCGGGCGACACGGTCTCCGAGTTCGCTCCAAGTGAGTTCGCACTCCTCTTCCCCACGGCGGTACTTGACGCACACGCGATCACCCCACCGAGCGACTCTGTCGCGGATCAACATTCCGATGGAGGGCTCGTGCTCTCCAAGTTCAATGGGCGAGCCGTGCTCTTCGCCGATGCGTCGAATGCCGACCTTCTCGTCGAGCCCATGAGCGGTCAATTGCGAGTAGGCGAGACAACTGTCCTGCAAGAGCTCTCGCGTCATTCGGAATCGGTCCTCAGCCGGCTCTCGCAGAAACTCCTCATCGAATGGTCGTACGCCCGCGCGAATCCGCACGAGGTAAGTCGCTACGAACTGCATGATCGACGCCGCGATTTCCCTGATGTGTGGGCAGCCTGTTCGGCCGCCAAGTCTGGCGCTGATTTCATTGAGCACTCCTCGCTCAACGCGAAGTCCGACGAGTTTCTGGGCCGTCTTCTCGACCTCACTGCACACCGGGAAAGGCGAGCGGATCATATTGAGATCGCTTCGCAGAATTTGTCGATCGGCTACTCCGATGGTCAACTCGAGCCGAATGAGATGCTCGCTGTCGTGGAATGTTCCCATCAGAACGAAGTGTTCATCCCCGTCCTCGTAGAGATCGATGCTGATATTGCGCTGCGCGGTCAGTTTCATGTTTCTGCTCCTCGACCCGGCGCCGCCCCGCGATCGGCGGAACTTGATGGCGCGGGCCATGGCTTGTTGCACTTGCCTCGCCAGATCCCGAAATAACTCCTGCTCTGCCTGCATGTCGACCAGTGCCGCATACCGCTGAAGCGGATGGAGAATCCACTTTTCATTGGTGAAGAGTTTGACGCTGTCCAATCCCTGCTTGAGGGCGGCGGACAAATCCTTCACTGAACTGGTGACATGCCCCTTGAATTTCAGAATCGTATTTCGATGGCCCTGCCATACCTCTTCCCAAGTCGCATCTGATGCGTAGGCCCCATTGGCTTGTCCGACATCGAAGACCGCTCTGGTAATCCGTTGGACGAACGCTTCCTTCTCAGGATCCACACACAGGTCGCCCATACGAAGATCGATGCAATCCCCATCCGGCTTCACCGTATGAATCAGACCACCGACATTCAGCACGATCGAAATCATGGCCTTGTCGAATTCGACACGTGTCGCGGGCACGTTCTGTACGTGGGTGAACGGGTAGTCGTGTTGCTGCAATATCGCTGCGATCCGGTCCTGCTCGAACTCGCCACCGCCGGCAAACACGATCGACCCCTTCTTCTCGAGCACATAGGTTGTATCCGCCCCACTCCCTCGCCGGCCCCCCGCTTGGAGTGAGACGCCACGGACCATGCGCGCCTCGATGGCTGCCTGCACTTCGGGCGTAACGCCGGGGAGTCGATCCATGAGCACCGATTCGTTGAGTTGTGACTGAAACTCATTGAAGGTCGATTCGAACAGCACGCCGTTGGGCAGGATGAGCAGGATCGGCATGTGGAATCGCACCTGATCGGGCGAATCCAGAAGTCCGCGCCCGGCGAGACTCTCGAGAAAGCCCGTCACTTCTCCAGTAAAAGCACCGAGTTGGTTCGGGTTGCAGCAGACCAACAGCAGTTCCGGCAACGCCTTCTTGGCATCGGCCTCAAGGAGATTCGCGAAGATGCGCCCTCGGATCGGGACGATCTGCTGCTGCCCATGCTGCTCCAATCGAAGGCGACCGGCCTCTTTGAGGATTTCGGTGATGCCGTCATCACTCATGCCCACCAGACATTCTGCCTGCATGTGCCAGAAAAGCCCGACGCCGAGGGCACCGGGTGGATGGACTCCGACGTGACCACCCGTCAGCACCGGCAGCCCTCCTTGGTCGAAGATCCGCAAGGAGGCGCAGACCGCTGGCCGACCGGCTCCGCCACGTCCTGTCCCTCACGCGCCATCAGGGCCGCGCCAAAGGCACCTGCGAACTGAGGCAGCGGTGGGAGCAGAACTTCGTCAGCAAGCACTTCGTTCAGGGCGGCCCGCATCGAGCCGCAGTGGGCCACCACGCCTCCAGTAGCCGCCACCGGCCCATCGTGCGAGACAATCATCTCGAAAAGCCGCGAGGCGATCGATCGGAACAGGCCGCGGGCGATGTCCTTGGGCTCTTTGCCAGACTTGATGCACTCGAGCACTTCGGTGCCGGCAAAGACGGTGCAGTAACTGTTGATGACAGTGTGGCTCTCTGACTGTGCGGCAAGTTCGTCGAGTTCGCCGAGTGTCATGCCGAGTTTCACGGCAATGGACTCAAGGAAAGTGCCGGTTCCAGCAGCACACTTGGCATTCATGCGGTAATCGGAGATCTGCCCGGTCGCGTCGAGCCGAATGACCTTGGTGTCCTGACCGCCGATGTCGATGATGTTGCGAACCTGTGGGTACCACTCACGGGCGCCACGCGCATGGCAGGTGATTTCGGTCAGTTTGCGAATTGCGAAAGGCACCCACTCTCGACCGTACCCGGTAGAGATACAGGACTCGATATCTGCGAGTGTCCCGCCGGCCTCGGCCAGCGCCTCGCTCAGTACAGTCTCGGCAGCATCCTCATAACTGAAACCGGAGGCGACGACACTCTTCCCGATGAGCACGCCGTTCTCGTCGGTGATAACACACTTGGTAGCCGATGATCCGGCGTCGATACCAGCAAATAGTGTCGTACTCATGTTCGGCGGCCCTCCAACTGCTCAATGAATGCTTCAATGTTGGTCATCGACTGCGCAGTCGAGAAGAACCGGATATCCGTCAGGTCTCCGTCGAGAACGAGAACCGGTAGACCCATTTCCTCGCGTACCCGCTGGGCCATACCGAATCGGGAGTTGGTGTTGTTGGGGCAGGTCCGCGCGTTGTGGAAGATGGCCCCGTCGATCGAGAACTCATCGAACATCTCGGCAAGGAACTGCTGCTTGTAGACCTCGTCGCGATTGATGAAGATCTCGAGGCTCGTTCGGGCCATCCAGTCGAGCGGGTCACCACCCTCGTAGTCGGCGAAGGCCCACGAGTTGCAGTAGGTGCTCGCTGCCACGACCGTCCGCAGATCGAAGAACTTCTCGGAGAGTTCTCGCATGCGTGGCCATACCGGCATGCCTTCCCAGTAGACGCGAAACCGTTCATCGGGCACGGCACCGACGCCGTCGTCAAGCCGCTGATTCATCTCGGCGAGAAGCTCCTCATAGAACTCGATGGCGATGTCGCTGCCCCGCATCAGGATGACCGGGGCCATGAGGATCAGCCCGTCCCAGAAACTTAGCGGCGCCGGGCGATGGCGGGCGGTTTCCAGCACCTCTCTCCAGAGCGAACTGGCCTTGCTCGACTTGGCGACGGCCTCCTCGAGTTTCGCGTCATCGAGTTTCAGACCGAACTGACGCTCGATCTCAGCGATGAGTTCTCGCAGTTGACCCTTGACGAATCCGACGTGCTCTTCGGTGACATCACCGAGGTACAGCGGCGGACGTACACCCAGGATGGCGGCCTCATGCCGCGCAGAGAAGAACTTGAACCAGTCCTGCACTTCGCGGCACTGGTTGGTGTTGTAGGCAAGCAAATCCGGCGTTGGCGGCCCGTCAATGTCGTAGATGTCCTGAAGCGGACTCCATCCAGAGAGCGAGGCCCCGATGTCGCTGTTCATGTACGAGCAGGTCTCGGGGCAGTACCCCGCCCCCACTGCTCGCGGAATGAGTTTGTGACTGACCTTCTGCGCCCCGAGCAAGGCTCCGTGATTCTCCGGGAAGAACACTTCGAAACCGAAAGCGGTCAGAATCTCCGTCGGACCGACGGAAGTACACCACGCCACACGGCGATCGGAGTCCTTGGCCGCCGCGTCGAGATCGACGAAGTAGTCGCGCATCAGTCCCCGCAGCCGCTTCTGTGACTCAATGGGAACTCGTTTCAGTGTGGTTTCGCTCATGGGATCACGATCGACCGCAGGGAGCAGCCGTCCTTCATCACATCGAAGGCGCCCTGAATCTCGTCGAGCGAGAATCGGTGCGTGACGAGGCGGGACACGTCGATCTTGCCGGCCTCGACCATACGAATAAGCGGGACGTATTCGCCGGGCGGGCATCCGAGCGACCCGACGATTTCCATCTCCTTGAACATGATCTTGCCGGCGACGATGTTGATCTTCTCGGGGGTGTATCCGACGATGCACATCCGTCCGCCGATTCGCACACTCTCGAAGGCTTCCTCGATCGTCCTGGGGTTGCCAATGACTTCCATGGCAATGTCCACGCCCCCGCCGGTCATCTTCTTGATGGCCTTACTTGCCCGTTCGACCTCGCTGGCGTTGACAGTTTCGGCCGCGCCGAGTTCCTTGGCCCATTCGAGTTTTTGCTCATTGATATCGACGGCGATCACATAGGCACCCGCCGCTGCGGCGAGCTGCACCGCGTTGATGCCCACACCACCACAACCGAAGACGGCCACGGTGTCACCCGGACGCACCTGCGCGCGGTTCTTGACGGCGTGGTACGGCGTCGAAAGCGCGTCGGCGATGATCGAGGCTTCGAGGAGCGGAATCGACTCGGGCAGATCGAGCACATCCTTGGCCGGCACGCACACGTACTCGGCGTAGGCTCCATCAAAGTGGTTGCCGAGCATCTTCATGTCGGCGCAGATGTTCTCCTTGCCCATGCGGCAGAACTTGCATTTGCCGCAGGTGAGCACGGCGGGAATGAGCACCCGCTGGCCGACGCTGAGGTGATCGACATCGACGCCGACTTCCTCGACGATGCCAGAGGCTTCGTGGCCCAGAACAATCGGTGGCGCTTTGAAGGTCGGCACACCATGTTCGATGTAGTGCAGATCGGTATGGCACGCGCCACATGCGGCGACCTTGACAAGCACCTGATCCGGTCCGACTTGCGGAACCGGAATCTCTTCGACTCTTACGCCTTCGTCGGCGCCATGGAATACTGCTGCTTTCATCTGTTCTGCTTTCCTATGCGAATACTGGATGTGTGACGGGCTACGCGTGACTCCACTCGGGCGAACGCTTCTCCATGAAGGCCGCAATGCCCTCGTGAGCATCGTGGAGTTGCATCAATTCATCGAGGTAGATCTTTTCGGCCTCTTCGAGCCGCTTGAGTGTCTCGGCTCGCATTCCGACCATGGTGGCTTGCTTGGCCATGCGGACGACCGGCCGCGAGAGACCGCGAATGCTGTCGATGTAGGCAGCGACCTTGTCATTGAACTCATCGGCCGGGAACAGTTGGTTGACCAATCCGATCCGATGCGCTTCGGTTGCCGAGATCGTGCCGCCGAGCGACACGAGTTCGATGGCCTTGCCAAGCCCAACACGCCACGGAAGGATCGCCGCTGCGACCGGTGGGAAGACGCCGACGTGGACTTCGGGCTGGCCGAACTTGGCCCTGTCCGAAGCGAGCACGACATCGCAGAAGCAAGCCAGTTCGCACCCGCCGCCGAGCGCGGCGCCCTGCACGGCGGCGATGGTGATCGCGTCGGTCGCGGCGAGACGACGAAAGATGCCGTGGAACCGCTCGATCATGTCGCGGACCTTGTCCTCGGTGTGGTCCGACACATCAACGCCCGCGCTGAAGGCCTTGCCTTCGGCGGCAATCACGATGGCGGAGAGATTGTCATCTGCGACCAGTCCGTCGAGCAGCGTGTTGAACTCGGCCATCATGGGGTTGTCCATGACGTTGAGCGGCGGAAGGTTCATGGTGACCGTTGCTACGCCACCGGTGATGTCGAGATTGAAGTACTGGTAGTCGCTCATTCCATGGTTCCTCAGATGTACTGACCGCCGTCGACCCGAAGGACTTCGCCGGTGATGAATCTCGCCTTGTCACTGCACAGGAAGGTCACCGCCTCTGCGATGTCCTCGGGTGTCCCGACGCGTCCGACCAGAATCTCCGCAACGGCCTTCTCAAGTGCCTCGGGTGGCATGGCATCGAGAATGGGCGTTTGGATCATCCCCGGCGCTACGGCGTTCACGGTCACGGTGGACCGAGCCAACTCCTTGGCGAGGGCCTTGGTGAAGCCGATGACGCCTGCCTTGGCTGCTGCATAGTTGGTCTGGCCAAACTTGCCTCGCATGCCATTGATGCTTGAGATGTTGACGATGGAGCCATACTTGGCGGCTCGCATGATGGGTGCCGCGGCGCGGGACATGTTGAACACACCGGTTAAATCAATGTCGATGACATCCTGCCACTGCTCGTCGGTCATCTTCCAGATCACCTGATCGCGGAAGATGCCGGCGTTGTTGATGAGAATCTCAAGACCACCGAGTTCGGTGGCGCAGTCTTCGACCGCGGCGGCGGCCTGCGAAGCGTCGGAGACGTCAGCGACTCTGACCCACGCCTTCCGGCCGATCGACTCGATGCGCTCCACCACAGGCACTGCCTCGGCAGCATCTCCGAGGTACAGCACGCCGACATCGCAGCCGTCACGAGCGAGTGACTCGGCGATCGCGCGGCCGATCCCGCTCGACCCCCCCGTCACCAATGCTCGCCTTGGCTTCTCTGCCACGATGCGCCTCCCTGTGTTCTGCGATTCGTTCAGGTCGCCATCGCGACGGCCAGCGCCGCGCCGCACTTGCCGCAATGCTCAAACTGCGATGGAATGCCTTTCGCGCCACACTCGCCGCACTCCTGGGCATAGGGACCCCAGAGGAACTCGCTCGAACCGTTCGGATCGGCGGCACGCTTCCGCATACCGACGTAGTCGGTCTTGCGTTTCTCGACAAAGGCAGTCATGCCTTCGTATGGCTCCAAACTGGTGTAGTGCGTAGCAAGCCAGTCTCGGGCGTGACCGACCGTGGCGTGCCAGGCGGAGTCCTTCCAGTAGTTGACCTGCGCCTTGGTGTAGCGGGTGCACTCGAAGAACTTATTGACAATCTGATCGCACAGATCGGCGATGACCTCGTCCATCAGAGACAGGTCGATCGAGTAACCGTCTTCGCCCTTGAGGGCCTTCTTGATGTCGGCCGCGGTGGCGCGATGCTCGAAAGGGGTGTCCCACGGGTCGGTATTCCAGTCGGCCAGATAGGTGCGGCCACCGGCGAACTTCGTGATGAATTCGCCATCGGGGCCCTTGACTGTCGGCACGACGGTGTTCACGAGGCCCATCGAAAGGCTGTTGTACGCCGTGTACCGCTGATTGAGAAAGAGGATGCCCCGCGCGGTTCGATCGCCAACCGTGATCGGCAGCCACTGGGTCGATCCGCCACAGGCGACCGATCCGACGCTGGTGCCGACCTGCGCGATGAAGGCATGCTCGCCCATCACACCGAGATCGCAGGCGAGTTGGCTTTCGTTGCCTCCACCGACGGCCATACCGTTGAGCCGGGCAATAACGGGCTTGGAGCAATTGGTGATTGCTTCGATGTAGGCCTTGAAGCGGCACATGTACTTCCAGTAATCCCGAGGCTTCTGCGTGTAGCAGGACTGGTACTCCTTCACATCGCCGCCCGTGCAGAAGGACTTGTGACCATGGCCGGTGAAGACCACGACAGCGATGCCGTCATCCCAGGACGCGTCTTGGAAGGCTGTGGCCAATTCCTCGAGGGCCGGCGTGCTGTAGGCGTTGAAGTTGTGAGGCCGGTTGATGGTGATCCGGGCGACAAAGCCGTCCTTCTCGTAGCCGACCTCTTGGAAGTCAAATGATTCTGTAGTTCGCGTTGGGAACATGCTCATCTCGGTGCACTCCAAGGCTGAGAGGTTGAAAACGGGGCCGATTTCCCTCTAAATCTCGTTCGAACGTTCGTTCGGCCGCGGCCGACTGATAAATCTGACAATCCGGATTATCGGGGGAGTCTAATGGCTCTGTCAACCCCAAAAGAGGCTTCTTTTGGGGTTGACGGGAGGAGTCAAAGGGTGGATGATGTGCGATATCGCCACGCCTGGTGGCCAGGAGAGCCCCCATGGACTCACAAAGAGCCGATCAACTGTTCGAACCCCCCCCTGCGGAAACCGCCCCCACGGCCGCCGGGGGCACCTTCGAAACGCGGCGAGACCACATTCTCCACGCAGCGACCCACGTTTTCGCCCAATACGGCTACGAAAAGGCCTCGATGCGGACGATTGCCAAGGCCGCCGATGTGAGTCTGGCGGGTCTCTACCACTACTTCGAGCGGAAAGAGCAACTGCTCTTTGTGATGCAGTTCCGGGTATTCAGTTCGCTGCTCTCCAACCTGCGGGAGCGACTCGTAGGCGTCGATGAGCCCCGCGATCGCCTGTGCACCATGATCCGAGCCCACGTGACCTACTTCGCCGAGCACATGGCGGAACTCAAAGTCTGCTCTCACGAACTCGACTCGCTGGAGGGCGAAACCTATGACCAGGCCCGCGAGATCCGGCTTGCCTATTACGGTCTGACCCGCGAGATCATTGTGAGCATCATCGAACTCGACCCACCTGACTATCCACTCGATCTGCATGTGGCGACAATGTCACTCTTTGGCACGCTCAACTGGCTGTACCGTTGGTGGAACCCGAATGGTCCCACCTCTCCCAAGGCGGTCGCTACCCAGATCACCAATCAGTTCTTGGCTGGAATCAGCGGTCATACCGATTGATCCGTGACGGAGGCTCTCCCCGTGCACCTTCCCGACATCCAACTCCACGAAGCCGACACACTTGAGGAAGCGGCGAATCTGATGGGGCAATTCGGTCCTCGCGCCGAGTACATTGCGGGCGGCACAGATCTGTTGGTCGACCTGAAGACGGCGCGAACCGATACCGACCATCTGATTTCCATCTCGGGCATCGATCAAGCGCAGCGGATGGTCGAGGATTCTGAGGGCCTGACGATCGGGTCGCTCGTCACCGTGGGACAACTCAACGATACGCCGCTTGCTGGCACTTGGGCCGCGATCCACGACGCCACAGAGGTCATGGCGGCACCGGCAATTCGCAACATGGCGACGGTCGGCGGGAATCTCGCCAGTGCCGTGCCCTGCGCCGATCTCCCTCCCATTCTCATGGTGCTCGGAGCACGCGTTGAACTCTGGTCACCCTCGGGCGTGCGTCGGGTTCCTGTTGCCGATTTCTTCACCGGACCTCGCACGACGGTCCGCAGACATGAAGAAATTCTGTTGAGCATCCACGTACCGACACCGCAGAAGCAATCTGGTGCTGCTTATGTGCGATTCGCGCTGCGAGAAGGAAACTCCATCGCCGTAGCAGCTGCAGCAGCCTGCGTTCGACTCGATGAGGCGGGAATGATTCAGAACGCCGCTGTCTCCATCGGCGCTGTCGCCCCGACGCCGCTGCTGCTCAAAGACATCCCGGCTGTACTCATCGGCCAAACACCCGACGAGACAACTTGGGCTGACGCCGCCGAAATTGCCATGCAGGCAGCCGACCCGATCTGCGATATCCGCGGCTCCGCTGAATTCAGGCGTGAACTCACGGGCGTATTGACAACCCGAGCCGTTCGTCTCGCAACCGAACGAATCAATGGTGACTCAAGATGACCACTGCCTGCACCTTCAACATCAACGGCCAGAAGCATGTGGCTGCGATCGAAGCGCACGACACACTGCTCGATGTACTCCGCGAGAAAATCCGTCTCACCGGCACCAAGCGTGGATGCGACGTGGGTGACTGCGGGGCCTGCACGGTGCTGCTCGATGGCCAACCGGTCAATGCCTGCCTGACGCTCGCCGGCACGGTCGGAGATCGCGCCATCACGACCATCGAGGGGCTCGCCAAAGACGGTGAACTCACGCCACTGCAGCGATCCTTCGTAGGGGAAGGCGGCATTCAGTGTGGCTTCTGTACGCCGGGAATGACGCTCGCAGCGACCGCGTTGATCGAACATGACGCCGAGCCCAGCGATGATGACATCAAGGAGGCCCTGTCCGGCAACATGTGCCGGTGCACCGGTTACTCCGGCATCATGCGATCGGTCAAACGGTGCGGCAACTATCGCGCAGACGGCACCTGCGCCAAGCATGAGCACCACGACGGCGACATCCCGGAGAAATCTCCAGACAATGACACGGTCGGCGTGTCCATTCCCCGCGTCGACGCGGTCGACAAAGTCACCGGCCGCGCCCAGTACACCGCCGACATCTTCCTTCCGAACATGGCCTACGGGAAACTGCTCGGCTCACCGATCGCCCATGGTCTGATCAAGCGAATCGATACCTCCAAGGCCGAGGCGCTTCCGGGTGTGCTCGCCGTACTCACTGGCAAGGATGTCACCGACACCAAGTATGGCGTCTCGCCCGCCCGCTACGACGAGGATGTACTTGCCAAGGAGAAGGTCCGTCACGTAGGTGACCCCGTCGCAGCCGTCGCCGCCATCGACGAGCGAACGGCCGAGCGCGCCGTGTCACTCATCGAAGTCGAATACGAAGAGTTGCCCGCGGTCCTCGATCCGATATCGGCCATCGCCGAGGGTGCGCCGCTGGTCAACGATCGCTTCGAACGGAATATCAACACGCATGTTGAGCAGGTGTTCGGCGATCTTGAGGCGGGATTTGCAGAGTCCCACCTGATTCGTGAAGAGGTCTTCACCGGCAATCACATCTATCAGTGCCCGATGGAGCCGCACGCGTCGATCTCGACATGGGATCCGGATGGAACGCTCGTCCTGTATACCTCGACGCAGGTTCCACACTACGTGCAGTACATGATGGCGCACGTACTGAACATCCCACTCGGTCGCATCCGCGTCATCCGACCCACCGTTGGTGGTGGTTTCGGCGGCAAGGCAGCGACATCGCCGCTGGAAATCAACTCGGCTCTGCTCTCGCAGAAAATCGGCCGCCCGGTCAAGATGGTCTACACCCGCGAGGAGATGTTCCAATACGGGCGCGGCCGCCACAAACAGCACATGCGATTCAAACTCGGTGTCGACCGCGACGGGAAGATCAAGGCCTTCAAGAGTGAAATTCACCTCGATGGCGGTGCCTATTCCAGTTTCGGTGTGGCAACCGCCTACTACGCCGGCAGCATGATTCCCACGCTCTACCATCTGCCTGCGTATCAGTACGACGGCTACCGAGTGATGACCAACAAGCCGGCCTGCGGCGCGATGCGAGGACACGGCGTTCCACAGCCGCGATTCGCATTCGAATGTCTGCTCGGCATGGTCGCCGATGAACTCGGCATCGATCCGGTTGAAATTCGTGAACGCAACGCGATGGATCCAGAGACGATCACCATCAATGATCTGGACATCGGCAGTTGTGAGTACCGCGCGACGCTGCGGGAAGTCAAGGAACGCTCCGGCTGGACCGAGAAATACGGCAAACTTCCGCCAGGCAAAGGCATCGGCATCGGATGCGGCGGCTTCGTCTCGGGCGCTGGCTACTGCATCTACCGTGGGCAGGTTCAACTCTCGCACGAGAAGGGACGCGAGCCATTCCAGAAGAAGTCGATCTTTCCGCATGCCAACGCGGTTGTGAAAGTAACTGAGGATGGAACAGCTGCGGTTCTGATGATTGGTGCCGCCGAGATCGGTCAGGGCAGCGATACGGTACTGGTGCAGATGTGCGCCGAGTCACTGGGCATTCCGGCCTCACGCATTCGAATGCGGAGCGGCGACAGCGATATCTCGCCGATCGATCTCGGCGCCTATTCGTCTCGTGTCACGCTGATGGGTGGGCATGCCGTTTCGCGTGCCGGCCGCGCCGTCGTGGATGCCATGCGTCCGTTTGCAGCGGCGCTCCTTGAATGCAACGAGGACGAAGTCGAAGCCCGGGACGCGAAGATGTACGTCCGCGACCATCCAGATCGAAGCGTCGCCTGGGAAGAGGTCGCGCGGAAGTACTTCAACGAGAAAGGCCCGCTCGTCGGCACCGGCTGCTACAAACCGCCGGACGGCCTCGGTGGCGACTACAAGGGCGCGACGGTCGGCACCAGTCCGGCCTACTCCTTCGGCAGCGCCGTGTGTGAAGTGACCGTCGATCTCGAAACCGGCAAGGTCAAGATCAACAAATTCACCGACTACCACGACTGCGGACGGGCCATCAATCCCAAGACCGTCCACGGACAGGTCGAGGGTGCCGTCATCATGGGCGCGAGTGAAACCATCATGGAAGACGTGATGTTCGATGAGCAGGGGAAACTGCTCAACCCGAATCTGCACGGCTACCTCATGATGACCATCAAGGATGCCCCGGACATCTTCAGCGGCATCGTCGACTCGTATGAGCCCCGCGGCCCCTACGGTGCCAAGGAGATCGGCGAAGGCTCGACGCTGCCCGTCCTCGGCGCCGTTGCCCACGCCATCGCAAACGCAACGGGCGTGTGGATCACGGATCTGCCGATTACGCCGGAAAAAATTCGGCGGGCGCTAAGGCAAAAGTCGGAAGCCGAAAGTCGGAAGTCGGCGAGCGTTGCGACAGTTTCTGTTGGCGATTGACTCCTGCTGCTTACGCGGAACCACCGAGTGATTCCAGCAGCATCTCGGCCGGATCGAGTTGGCCGATGTCATTCGTCGAATCGGAAGCGTTCGCATCGGTCATCATTCGCATGCAGAACGGACACGCAGTGCAGATGGTGTCAGCGCCGGTATCGACCAACTGACGGAACCTCGCCTCGCTGATGCGCTCGTTTCCGGGCTCGTCTTCCTTGAACATCTGCCCCCCGCCGGCCCCGCAGCACATGCCGCGATCACGAGATCGCTCCGCCTCGACGAGTTGTACACCCGGAATAGAGGACAGCAGCGTTCTCGGCGGGTCGTAGATCTCGTTGAGGCGACCCAAATAACAGGAGTCGTGGTACACAACGGTGCGATCGATCTGTGATTCGGGAACAAGCGTGCCAGTTGCCACAAGATCGGCCAGAAATTCGGTGTGATGTATCACCTCGTAGTGGCCGCCGAAGTCCGGATACTCGTTCTGAAGCGTGTTGTAGCAGTGAGGACAGATCGTCAGAATACGTTTCGTGTCATAGCCGTCCAGCAGTTCGATGTTGGCCTCGGCCATCATCTGAAAGAGATACTCGTTGCCGATCCGTCTGGCCACATCGCCCGTGCAGCGCTCTTCGTGGCCGAGAACCGCCCACTTGATGCCGGCCCGGTTCAAGAGTTCCGCCGTCGCTCTGGCAACCCGCTTGGACCGTTCGTCCATAGAGGGTGCGCAGCCGATCCAGAAGAGAATGTCGACTTCTCCCACCTCCGCGCGAATCGGCACATCCAGTCCTTCGGCCCACGCCATGCGTTCCTCGGGGCCGACTCCGTACGGACTGCCCGCCATTTCGATGCTTTGGCAGGCCTCTTGCAATGACTCAGGAAATTCACCGAGTTCCTGCACCAAATGCCGCCGCATGTCGATGATGCCGTCGGCTGGTGGAATCATCACGGGGCACTCCTGAGCGCAGGCGCCACAGGTCGTGCAGGCCCAGATGACTTCAGGGTCGATGACGGCGGGAACGAGATCGACCTCTTCGCCGCCGCTCACGAGCGTATCGGCGTTGTCGTACAGATGGTTGCGCAGATTGATCGTGAGTTGTTTGGGCGAGAGCATCTTGCCGGTGAGTGCCGCAGGACACTGATCGGTGCAGCGCCCGCACTCGGTGCATGAGTAGAGTTCGAGGATCTGCTTCGGGGTGAATTCGCTGATCTTCCGAAGACCAAGCGTCTCTTCGCGCTCGACACAGCCTTCCAGATCTTCGATGGGCGCCAGTCGCCCCCTCGGCTTCAGATTGCGGAAGAACACATTGGGCACGGCCGTGATGATGTGGAAGTGCTTCGAGTAGGGAAGCAGATTCAGGAAGAGCAGCACCAGCACCACGTGCGTCCAGAAGCCGGCGTGCCAGATCACCGATACCGTCGACTCTGGCAGCCCCTGCATGGCCGAGGCGAGCAGACTTCCGAGCGGCTCGCCCCATACCGGCCCTTTTGGTGGATACAGAATCATCCCGCCACCGTCGTAGAGCACGTCGGCCACCATCATCACGCCGATGATGAGCAGAATGATGATGCCCTCGAGGCCAAGGGTCATACGCTTGGGCCTAACGATCAGCCGCAAGTAGAGGAACACGCCCACGCCGATCAGCACGAGGACGATGTAGATGTCCTTGATCAGGCTGTAGATGTTTCCAAACAGAGTCCCGTCATCGAGCAACCAATACCCAAAGCCCGGGTCATCGAGAAACCCGCGGGCAAACAGGATGAGCGAGCGGATCAGCAGGACCAGAAAGCCGAAAAAAATTGCCTTGTGAGCAAGGCCGGCCAGCGGGTAGCGGGTCAGTTTCTTCTGTCCGAAGGCGAGGTGCAATGTTCCTCGCGTCCGCTCTCCAACCGAGTCAAATGTGAAGGGGCGTTTTCCGCCGGCCCCAATCACCATCAGTCGCCATCGCCGCCATGCGGAAACGGCGAAGATCCCCACCGCCGCGAGTAAGAGAACCGCCGTGAGGATCGGATTCACTGCAGGACCGGCTTCCCATCAAGGGATTGGCATGCTTCGTTGATAAGCGGAACCATCTCAAAGAGATCGGCCACACACCCATAGGTCGCCACACCAAAAATCGGTGCTGCTGCCTTGGTGTTGATTGCAACGATCACTTTGCTGCCCCGCATGCCGGCCAGATGCTGAATGGCACCATCGATGCCACACGCGATGTAGAGCTGCGGGGCCACGACGTTACCGGTCAGACCGACCTGATGAGATTGCGGTTGATACCCGGCATCGACGGCGGCCCGAGTCGCGCCCACGGCACCGCCGAGGCGATGCGCCAGGTCGTACAGGATCGAGAAGTTCTCCTCGGACTCGAGCGACCGGCCGCCAGAGACGATGATGTCGGCATCGGCGAGATTCTGCTCGTCCTCGTCGCTCGGCACGATTTCACGAAACACGATGTGTTGATCGGCGTCGCTCAGCGTGACATCCAATGGCGTGATCGGCGCGGGCGTCGCCGCGGGTGAGGTTGGTGCCGGATAGGCGTTGCCGCGAATGGACAGGATCCGAAGCGTCCCTGCTGGAAGTGATATTTCGCCCAGACATTTGGCGGCATACATCGACCGCGTCACGGCGATTGCGTCGCCCTGCAATTCGACCGTGAGGCAATCTGTCGCCATCATCGCATCACGCCGCGCGGCGAGTCGTGGGGCCAAATCGCGGCTCGTGGAGGTGGTCGCCATCAGAATGAGCGACGCACCGGCCGTATCGATCGCAGACTCCACAGCGCGGGTGTACGGAAGTACGCGGTAGTGCTCGAAATCCGCGTGATCTACCACGTGAACCGCATCCACACCGGTCATGGCGACCTGCTCAGCAAGTGAACCGATGTCGTGTCCGATGATCACGGCGTGAATGGCGCCATCGGTGAGATCGCGAGCCGCGGTCAACATGCACAGCGAGGACGGCGTGACGCTGCCACCTCGGTGTTCGATGAATATCAGCGCAGTATCAGACATGATCAGAGAACCTTGGCCTCTTTGCGAAGCAGTCCTACCAACTCCCGGGCCATCTCCTCGGGCGTTCCGTCGAGAACACGGCACGGCGGACGTTCCGAGGGGGCCTGAAGGCACACGAATGTGGTTGATGGCTCGCTTTGGTCAGCCAAAGTTGAAGCGTCGATCGTGTCAACAGGCTTCTTCTTGGCCTTCATGATCATCGGCAACGCCGGATACCGCGGCTCAACGAGGCCCTTGTCACAAGTGAGCAGCATCGGCAGATCACCCTCAAGAACAACTTCACCATCATCGGTTCTGCGGTGAATCCTCGCGCGACCGGCGGTGTCGTCCAGTTCCAATCCGATGACGCCACCGACGTGGGGCAATTCGAGGAACTCGGCAAGGGCCGGTCCAAGTTCGCCGGAGTCATTGTCGATGGCTTTCTTGCCGCACAGCACAAGATCAGGCTGCGCATCCGCCTGCCGAATCGCAGCAGCGATGAGCCGGGCCATTGCAACTTCATCGTGAAGCGGCAGGTCATCGCCAACGAGATGAATGCCGCGATCGGCCCCCATGGCAAGCGCGGTTCGCAGGGCACCAGCCGCCCCCTTGTCCCCCGCAGTGAATGCGATGATTTCCTCAACCTCCCAGCCACCCTCTCGAATCTGCACCGCCTGCTCAACGGCAAACTCATCGAAGGGGCTGCAGACGAACTTCAGGCCAGCCGGATCAACGCCGGACCCATCATCCAGAACCCGGATCACCGCCCGGGAATCGGGTACCTGCATGGCGATGGCCAGAACTCTCATTAGGAGGATTTTCCTCACAGAAATAATTGTGGACAAATTGGTGCTGATATTGAGTATAGCACAGAATGCCCCCCTCAGAGGTGTCTCGGCCTGTTTCAGGACGGGTTTCGCTACCAGCAGGGCCCCCAGCTGGAGAGCACCATCAGGAGGTCATTGGTACCCACAATGCCGTCGCCGCTGATGTCTTCCGGACACGCTCCGCTGCACGGACCCCAAGCGCCCACGATGGCCAGCAGGTCATCGGTCCCGACATCGCCCGATTGGTCGAGGTCCGCCAGGCAGGGATCAACCGAGCTGATATCCGTACTGAGCAGCCGCACAATGTCATCCCGGGTGAAGACGCTGGTATTCGGGTGCGAGTTGTCCTTGAGTTGCACCCCCTGCTCGTCGATGAACCGATCGAGTTGCTGCACTTCGACAAAGACACGCTCGGACGGATCCGATTCGGGCACGATGCCGTGATCCACAGGGCTGAGTGGATCACTGACATCCAGAATCTGAAGGCCAAGGTCGGAGTTGGCCAGCACAGCGTAGTCATCCACGCCAGGCGGCGCCAGTTGGCTGGACACATCGACATCCGCCACGAAGCCACCGAGATCCTCGACTTCGCTCACCAATGCAATGGCGTCGGGCTCGGTAACGTCGAAGATATACAGACCTTCTTCGCCACCAGCCACATAGAGGTAATCATGTTCACGTGAGGGTTCGGTGCCGGAGGCGGGGAGCCAGCGGGAGTAACCGTCGAGTCCCCAAGCACCACCCTGGAGGGGCAGCCCATCCAAGAGTGTTGGCGACTCGTAGTCGGGAAGCAGGTCGATGACACGAACACCATATGAAGGGTCCGCCACATAGGCGCGAGCAGCGAATCCGTTTCCAGCTTGGTAGTGGGCCTCAAGGTGCACATCCACCGCTTCGATTCCGGTGACTTCGGCAATGATCACGGCGTCGCGGTCATCGGACACATCCACAATGGCAAGTCCATTCTGACCCATCGCGACGAACAGGTGAATGCCCCACTGCACAGCACGCTGAGCCGCGGGAAGTGGAATGGTCTCGACCAGATCAGGATTCAACAAATCGCCCGTGTCATAGACACGAACACCAATACCCGCCTCCACGACGTAGAGGAACCGAGCCTTCCGCTCGACATCGATGGCCACGAGATCTGTGGCGGTCCAAATGGGATTCACCGGCGCATCTGGACAGCAGTCGTACAGGGCGACCCCGTTTCCGCCGAGGGCCACGTACATGTAGTCGGAAGTGCCTTCGATGACGTTCGGAATAGCAGCCATGCCATACGCCGCGGAGTTCTCCACGACGGGATCTTCTGGTATTGGCGTGAGCGGATCGGCCCACCGATCGTGGGTGGAAACACCAAACGGACCGGCACCATGCACGAAGGTTCGCGCGATATCGACACGACCGGTTCCGAATCCGAGTGTTGGCGGCGATCGATGACACTCGGCGCAGGTTCGCACTTCGCCAGCGCCGCGAACGGTGTGCGGCTGTACCGGATTGTGAGCAAGGCCCGAAATGCCACTGCCGGATATCGGCATCACATAGTCAAGCAACTTGGTGCCATCGGCAGCCGTGATATCGGCAATGGGCATGCACGAGACGATGTAAGGTGCAACACGCCCATCACTGTTCGGACCAATTGAGAACTGCCGCAACGCCTCAAAGATCTTGTTGTTGGTCGTGACCTTGCCGACTTCATACTCGCCCGTCCAATAGTTGAGACCCATCTGGGTTTCATCCCGCTCGAAGTGGCAGCCATAACAATTGGGAACCCAGGAAGTGTGGCAGGCATAGCACTCAAGCCCGCCTGTTTCCTTCAGGTGATGATGCCCCATGGCCTCCGCGGCCACTGGATTCGTGGCGACAACTTCGCTGGCCAACGGGATCTGGTGATTCACATCATCAACCTTGCTGGTAAGCATCCAGTTGCCGTCCATGTCCTGCCATGTATTTGGCATCGGTGCACCATCATGATCGGCCATGCTCGGCGGCGTATCGGGCGTTCCGTGACACGTTCGGCATTCGATCTTCGTCGCGCGATCCATGTGACTGTAGATGTTGCCATCACCCATGATCTCGGACCTCACGTGGCAATCGATGCAGTGCATGCCGAGTTCATGATGGATGTCTGGCGGGTTTGTATCAGCGACGGTGTAGTGATAATTCGAATTGAAAATTTCATCGGTCGTACCGGGAACACCGGGGCCAGATGGAAGTCGTGGCGGCATCTGAGCGCGGCCTGTAAATGAAAGGCCGATACGGGCACCGCGGTGATGACAGTGCAGACACTGTTCCGTGGGCACTCGCCTAGTGATGCTGTGGATCCGCGGATGCCCCTTCTGTGTGTGATCAATCGAAGTATCGGCACTTTGCGAAAGACCATCGTTGTCATAGAGCATGTGACAAGCAGCGCAACCGTCGGCGCGATACAGGCCATCTTGGCCTTCAGCGCCACGGTATCCCTTGCCACGTGACCACAAGTGACAGCGAGAGCACGCCTGCGATGGCACGGCCTGATAATGCGTGGCGGCCTCGAGTGGATCGCCGAGGCCGTCGTAGATCAGCAGGTCGAGCAGTGATTCGACGGCGCCGTCGGGGATCCAACCATCGTCGTCTTCGATGGCAAAGGTGCCATATATGGCAACCTTCGTGTCTACGACATTGTTCTGGTAGAAGCCGCCGGAATAATGTCCGGCGGTCGTCGCCATCATGCTCTTGAGTAGATCGCGGACCGTGTTGGAGTGGCACATCCCACATATATCCTGGGCTGCGCGAAGGTTCGACGGATTGACGAAGCGTTGGTATTCCAAGTCATCATCAATCGGAGGAATCGCGGCACCGTATGCGACGTTGCCGTTGGGATGAACGTGCGCGAGTTCCTTCGTCACAGCGTCGGGATCACCGCCGTGGCAGAAGGTGCACCCCAGATCGAGCCCCGCCATGTTCTCGGTTGCCAGCTCAAGATCACCGTGGCACTCCAGACATCCCGGATACACCGGGCCGCGGGTATCGCCATGAGGACGGCGGACACACTGCTGGATCCATACCACGCCCTCCGGAGTTTCAACCTTCACAGGCCCCACGCCGGGCGTAAATGTCAGCGGCACGTCGACACTGGGAAATTTCTGCGACGATACACCGGCAGAAGCGTGGGGATTCCGCACTTGATCCGGGCTCATCCCGGGCATCCCAATCGCGGCCCCACCGAGCCACATCGCGATCATCGCCCCGCCAATCACGACATTCCGGGACGGTCCACCTCTGAAATTGGCTGTCATGGACACTGGCTCCGCTGACCCGCTCTGCGAACCCCACCGAACTCCTTGAGTGTCGGAGAATAAGGCCATCACGTCCACCATTCTCTCTGTTATTGCTGTTTTTTTATGCTTGAGCGTCACTTTCGTCATTCTAGACACCCATCAACCAGACTCTCTCGCCACGATTTGGCCATATAACTGGGATCCGAGCCCTTTTCGAGCAGGTCCTTGACCGGCACGCCGTCGAGATGTAGGTTGGGGGGTCATGCATTCGCTCCGACGAAGCTTGCCTCATCGACTGATCGTGCTGCTGCTGGCAGCCGCGATGCCGCTGTGTTGCTGTTTCGTCAGGAGCATCGCAGCGGTGCCCGAGGGTGGTACCCCAGCCACCGTGGTCGCTGCATGCTGCTATGACTCATCCAATGGTTGCGACGATGAGGAGCAATCGTCCGAAAGCGACTCGTGCGGAGCATGCTGCTGCGTCAAAGCGATGAACGGCATTGATGACTGGACTCCACCGAGTGATGAGATTGGCCTGCCACTGCCGCCAATTGCCATGGCATCGACGCTCATCAGCGGAGGTCACGACTCGATCTCGATCACCGGGCAGGAGATCACTGGCCATCCCCCACCGGGGCCATGGGGTCTCTCTGCGCCTTCGCTTCGCCACGCGACCATTCTGCAAGTCTGATTCCATGCACTGCGTCATGTGTGTACCGCCCACCGGCGGTGCTGCCGTATGTGCATGTTTGAATTGGACTGCTTCTTATGAACTCATTGCATCCGAGATCGCTTCGGCGACTCGCTGAAAACACCCGTTCTCTCCTTCCTACCTTGCTGCTCGCAAGTTGCGCGAGTCTCGATCCGCAGGACAGCATCGATGCTGCCGCATCACTGGCCAGTGCGCGGGTCGATACGTCCACTGCCGCTGCATGGCAGCAACCCGTCGACACGCCGAGTGCCGCTTGGAACGGCCGCGATCCGCTGCATGCCGATGTGTCGCTCGCCGTGGCGATACAGAACAGCCCCACCCTTCGCATTGCGCTCTCCAAAATCGCCGAGCGGCGGGCGGACTTCGTGCAGGCAGGGTTGCCCCCGAACCCGAGCATTGGGCTGGGCATCGGTATCGCTGTGGATGGACTGGCAGGCGCGCCCGCGCTTGTGCAGGGACTTCAGGCAATCACATGGCTGTGGACCCGTCCAGACCGCATGGCCGCAGCCGACGCGGACTTGCAATTCGCTGTGCTCGCAGCGGCTGAACAGACGGTAGCGCTCGCTGCGAAGGTCGGCACGGCCCACGCCTCCCTTTTGGCGGCCCAACAAATGCAGTCGCTGGACAGTGAGCACCTCGAGGTCGCATCAACCACTCTGCAACTTATTTCCAGTCGCCACGCCGCTGGCGAAGCGGCCTTTCTTGATGTTGATCGCGCGGAAGTGGATGTCCAGACCGCCACCAATGCGATCATCGCCTCAACACGCCGGACCGAGCAGGCCAAACTCGCCTTGCTCGAAGTCATGGGCTGGCCCGGACACATGCTTGATTGGTCTGCAGCCGAACCGACCGCTGCTGTCACGCCTCCCACCGACAGCGACCAATCGCTGCTCGAACTCGCCGCTGCGCAGCATTTGGAACTTTCCGCTCAAGAAGCCATCATTCGTCGGCAAGTAGCCAATCGGTCCTTGGCTGACACGAAACGCCTCCCTGAGGTGCAGTTCACCTTCGGCTGGAGGCGAAACGCTGCCGATCGTCAGTCCGTAATGCCCGGTGCCCAGATCACGATTCCCATTCTCGATGACGGATCACCTGCTCGCGCCAAGGCAAACGCCCAAATCGAACAGGCTCGGCTCTCGTGGATCGAGACGGCCAACCGAATCGAATATGAGATTCGCAATACCGCAAGCAAGTGGCGAGAGGCTGCAGCCCAGTCGCGTACAACCTCGGACCATCTCCTCCCGGCCGCAGCCGCAGCCCTGCGTCGCAGTCGGTCGGCCTACTCCGAAGGCGTGGTTGATCTCACGGTCCTGCTGCTCGCGCAGGAACATCACATCGCCGCCGAACGCACCTTGGTCGCCCAGCGGCTCAAGGAAGCCACTGCACTGATCGAACTTCGCCACGCCGTGGGCGGCACTTTCGAGACTTTGCAGCCGCAGACGCTCACCACGCGGGAGAACCCCTCATGAACACGCCCATTCCCATGCCTCAGCGTCACTGGTTGGTACGCCTCATACTTCCGCTGACGATCGTAGTGGTCGCTGCCGCTCTGCTCATCTATGTCGGCTGGACCGCACTTCGCCCAGCAACCAACGTCCACGCCATTACCGTTGTCGTCCGGCCCGTGGAAACAACGGAAATCTCCACGACAGACGATGGCCGAGAGCGAATCATCCAGGCTCCCGGCTGGGTTGAAGCTGATCCGTTCAGTGTGTACGTCGGCGCACTCATCGAAGGTGTCGTCGAAGATGTACTGGTGCTTGAGGGCGATCGCGTCGCCAAAGACCAGCCCGTTGCGCAACTCATCCGCGATGATGCGGCCATCGCCCTGCAGCGGGCTGACGCGGATCTCTCTCTGAGCAAGCAACAACTGGCTTCCGCTCACGCTCAGCTCGCCACAATCACACCGGCCATCTCGGCAGCGGACGCTCGGCGGCGAGCACTCGTTGATGAACACGCCCGCAAGTCGAAATTGGTCGAAACCGGCGCGGTCGCCGAGGGGCCGGTGACTCGTCTGGCCATGACGATCGAAGCTGCCGAGGCGGAGATTGCCAAACTTCGGGCCCGCGAAACCATGCTGGCGGCAGAAGTTGGTTCAGCCAAGGCAAGTGTCGATGTAGCCGAGGCGATCCGTGCCGATGCCGAATTGGCCCTTGAACGAACAACCGTCCGATCCCCTATCGACGGCATCGTCATGGAACGGTTGATGTCGCCCGGCTCGGTCATTCGATTCGGACCCGATGAACATTCGTCACATGTCGTGCATGTCTACGATCCGTCTCAAATGCAGGTTCGCGCCGACGTGCCGCTTGCGGAAGCCTCCGGCGTCAGTGTCGGGCATCCGGCCGAGATCATCGTGGATGTGCTGCCAGACCGCGTCTTCACCGGCAACGTGACTCGATTCGTACATCGCGCCGATCTGCAGAAGAACACCGTCGAAGCAAAAATTCACATCGATGATCCTTCGGGGCTGATCAAGCCCGACATGCTGGCGCGGGTTCGCATTCTTCAACCGCAGCAGACCACCGACTCGAACGAAGTTCGCACGATTCCGCGGGTCTTCGTGCCGCAGAACGCGGTGTTGGACGGTGGAGAGGTATTGGTCATCACCAACTACGCGCGTGGCGGCGGCACGGCGGCGATTCGATCGGTTCGCCTTGGTGACACGGATATCGATGGATGGATCGAAGTGCTCGAAGGTCTATCGCCTGGTGACCGTGTCATTCTCGACGGTGAGCGGAGTCTTGACGGCTCGACTGTGCAGATCGATACCACGGAGAAGAATTGACATGGCGATCATCGAATGCAGGCAACTCACTCGCACCTACCGACGCGGTACCGAAGAGATCACGCCACTACGGGATCTGGATCTCGACATCGAGAAAGGTGGCTTTGTCGCCTTGATGGGTCCATCGGGATCGGGCAAGACCACACTGCTCAATCTGCTCGCGGGTATCGACCGGCCAACCAGTGGCACACTCTCGGTGGCTGGGGATCCGGTACACACGCTCTCCCGCAGCACGCTCGCTCGGTGGCGATCAACGCACGTCGGCTACATCTTCCAACTCTACAATCTCATTCCCGTCTTGACGGCGTATGAGAACGTGGAACTCCCATTGCTGCTCCAGCCACTGTCCAGACGGCAACGACACGATCGTGTGAGTGAGGCATTGGAGTCGGTGGGTATTGCGGACCGGCACGCACACTACCCACGGCAACTCAGTGGTGGGCAGGAACAGCGGGTCGCCATCGCGCGGGCCATCGTGACACAGCCAACCATCCTGCTCGCAGATGAACCAACTGGTGACCTCGATCGAGACAGTGCTACAGCAGTCATGGATCTGCTCTCTCGGCTCAACGACGAACAGGACCGCACCATCGTCATGGTCACGCACGACCCCCGTACGACGGAGTGGGCCGACACGGTCCTGCACCTTGAGAAGGGGCAGTTGATCGAACAGGAAACGGGTGGCGTGGCATGAATCGCACCGTTCGTGTCATCCCGACTGTACTTCGCCAGATCGTGCGAAGCCCAATCCGATCTGGTTTGACCATCGCGGGCATTGCGGTGGCAATGTTCCTGTTCGTCTCGGTCGAATCCATGCGGGAAGGTGTGCGAACCGCAACACGGGTGCAGGCTGAAGATACGACGTTGGTGGTCTATCGCGAAAATCGCTTCTGCCCCTTCTCAAGCCGCCTCCCGCAGTTCTACGGTGATCGCATTGAACGGCTCGACGGGGTGAAGGCGGTCGTGCCAATGCAGATTCACGTGTCCAACTGCCGGGCATCGCTCGATGTAGTCACGTTTCGAGGTGTTCCCCGAGATGACCTGACACTCGCAATCGATGGCCAGGTACGGGACGGTTCGATCGCGGACTGGCAGGCCCGAGGAGACGCGGCCATTGTCGGAGAGGCACTCGCGACACGGCGAGGCATCAAGACTGGTGATCGCTTCAGCGCAGCGGGTGTCACGGTCTACGTCTCTGGCATTCTGGAGACCGATCACCCACAGAACCGCAACATCGTCTGGGTCCATCTCCCCTTCCTGCAGGAAGTCGCAAGACGAGGCGGATCTGGTGGGCTGGTCACTCAGTTCAATGTGTCGGTCGATGACCCCACAGAGCTCGAAACCATCGCAGCGTCCATCGACGAGATCTTTGCCCACGACGAATATCCCACCAGTACCCGCCCCGAACGTGCTTTCGTCGGCCGTGTCGCGCGGGACATCGTCGAACTTGTGGACTTCGCGGGCATGCTGGCGTGGGGCGCACTTGCCGCCGTCTTTGCGTTGATCGCCAATGCAATCATTCTGGCCATGCAGGATCGCATCCGTGACCATGCCGTCTTGCAGACGCTCGGCTTCACTGGGTCGCTCATCGGGTGGATGGTGGTTCTGGAGGGCGCAGCGCTCGGACTTGCGGGCGGACTGGCCGGGGCCATCGCCGCCTTCCTGACCGTACGACTCGGGAACTTCAGTTTGACAATGGAAGGCCTCAACATAGAGATCGTTGCCGGGTGGCTTGCGCCCACGCTTGGCATCGCCGCCGCTCTGACCCTCGGACTTCTCGCCGGTGTGGTGCCAGCCATTCGGCTCGCTCGCCGTGACATCGCATCTTGTTTCAGAGCCGTATAGGAAGACGATCACATGAGACTGCTTCCATTTGAATACGCCGTTCGCAATCTCGGGCGGTCTCCCCTGCGAATGCTGCTCAGTGTCGGGGGCAGCCTGCTGGTGGTGGTGCTGGTCATCGCGGCAGCCGGTTTTCGGCGTGGTATGCAAACTGCCATGACGGTCAGTGGATCACCCGATACGGTGCTGCTCATCGGAAGCGGCAGCGAAGAGAGCATTGAGCGAAGCGAAATACCGATGCGGACATCAGGCATCGTGGCAGCGAGCGTGCCCGGACTTCTGAGCCGGGCGGGTGTTGAAGCGGTATCCCCGGAAGTACACTTGGCGATGCCGCTCGCTACGGAGCGTGACCCTGTCGGGCGGCTTGCGGTCCTTCGAGGTGTGCAGCCAGCAGCATATCTGGTACATGAAGATGTCCGCATCACGCATGGCCGCTCGCCCGAATCAGGACGCAATGAACTGCTGGCCGGTCAACTGGCATCACGATCACTTGGATTCGAGCCGCCCGAGACCATCATCGGCGAAATTTTTCAAATGGACGACACCCCATTCGAGATTGTGGGCGTGATGAGCGCCGACGGCGGTGTCATCGAAGGTGAGATGTGGACCGCACTGAGCGATCTGCAGATCACTGCCCAGCGAGACTCGCTCTCATGCGTTGTGCTGCGAACAGACACGGCGGATCTGTCCGATCTCGAAGCCTTTGCCGCAATGCGGCTCGACCTTGAACTCGCCGCTGTTGCCGAGCAGGACTACTACGCGCAACTCGCTGCCTTTTATCGGCCCGTGCAATTCATGGTGCTCGTCACCGCGCTGCTCATTGCGGTCGGAGGTGTCACCGGTGGGCTCAACACGATGTACGCCGCCTTTGCCAGCCGCATACGGGAGATCGGTTCGCTTCAGACGCTCGGGTTTTCACGAGGGGCCATTCTGTGGTCACTTGTGCAGGAATCGGTTCTGGCCGCTTCAATCGGGGCCTTGCTTGCGTGTGGTATCGGGATCCTGCTGCTCGATCGTCTGGTGATTCGTTTTTCCATGGGTGTTTTTGGCATCTCGGTTGATGCGAGTGTTCTGACAGCCGGGCTTCTTGCCGGCCTGCTGCTCGGCATTGTGGGTGCATCGGTACCAGCCGTGCGGTGCCTTCGACGGCCGATTCCTGATGCGCTGCGAGCGGCGGAGTGAACTACCCTTCCTTACATTCTCAAACAGGAGTATTGATCATGTTCATGCGATTTCTTGTTGTGTTGACACTGTACGGGCTTGTTGCCTGTGATCCGGGCAAGGCGCCACAGGATGATGCCAAAGCAACGCCAACCACATCCGAGTCACGGGGTGATGCCAAAGCGACGCCAACCACATCCAAGCCACAGGGTGGTAACAAAGCAATGCCGACCGCGGCCGATGTATTTACGAACACTCGGCCCGCCGAAGCACCCAATCTTGCCGGGATCAAGGCGAAAGCCGTGACTGGAGATACTGTGACTTTTCTGGCGCGAGTTGGTGGCAAGCGAAAGGCGTTCATTGATGGACTCTCGATCTTCAACGTGGCTGATCCGAAACTGACATCGTGTGAGTTGATGGGTGACGAAGATCACTGCGCCAAGCCATGGGATTACTGCTGCGAAGACAAGGATGTGTTGACCGCAGGGCTCGCGACTGTGCGGCTGACAGATGGCGAGGGGAAAGTGCTGAAGAAGTCGGCAGAGGGGCAAGGCGAGTTGGAGGCACTCAAGTTTGTCGTGATAACCGGAATCGTGCGGGAGAAGAATGATGAAGGGCTGTTTGTCGTAGATGCTTCGAAGATTTGGGTTGGAGGAAAGCCGAACCGCGGGAATCCACTGGAAGGTTCTGGGGGGTGAGATCACTGCAAAGCAGTGATCGCACGATGCATTGAGCGGAGGTTCCGCTTGCACTCTTGCCGAGAAGGGTCTTCTGCGGCTCCCGGAAAGAAGGCAGCCTCCGTGCACGGTGAGGTGTATGGAGGCTGCCGGGAGGAAGGGGGCATATTGAGTTGGAGGGGCCGCGAAAGAGAACCCCTCCCCAACTGGATGGACGATACCCGGATCTTGATATCCTGTAAAGCGGACATATGAGAAATGAAAAGTCTTTTTTGGCTTGGAATAGCCTGTTCGAGCGAGAATAGGTCCACACAGAGCCCCAGATTGCAGATGTGTCGCCAAGGAGCGATGGGAAAGCAGTGGAATCGATCATGCCGTTGGGCATTCCGATGCTGTTCAGGAACGCATCAGCCGTCGATTGTTTCATACGAGGGCACATAAGCCAGCTCATCGATCCGACCAGACCAATCCTCTGTCTCGTGTCGAGCGTGTCCCATCTCATCGAGTGTCTGCGCGACCTTGGCCGCTACATGCAGCGACACTTCCCGAATGCGGCTTCGGCTCGGATAGAGTTGCCCTCGCTTGAGGTACTCCTCCGGCACCTGCTCGGAGAGTGCTTGGGCCGCTGTCAAGAACACCTCTTGTGAAACCCGTCTGGCCCCTGTCGCGTAGATCGCCATGCCAACGGCCGGAAAGATGTAGACGTTGTTCCCCTGTGAAGGCTTGATGCGCTGCCCCTGAAACTGCACCGGCGGCATGGGCGTCCCGCTGCCGAAGAGCACCCGCCCATCGCTCCACTCATAGGCTTGCGCTGCCGTGCATTCCGCCCGGGAGGTCGGATTGGAATAGGGGAAGATCAAGGGGCGTTCGTTGATCTGAGCCATCGTGCGTATGACCTGCTTATTGAAGGCGCCTCCCACCGTCGAAACGCCGATGATACCGGTGGGCTTGAAATCTCGGATGGCCTGCACGAAGTCATCGCAGGCGGGCACATCGGCAGCGAAGGGTTGCTGGAACGGGGCAAGGTCCGTCCGCGAAGTGACCAGCAGACCATTGATGTCAAACAGGCGCACCTTGAGAAGTGCTTCTTCACGCGAGATCCCAGCCCGTTTCACCATCGACTCGGCGATGAGTTCCGCGATTCCGGTTCCAGCCGAACCTGCGCCAAGGAAGAGGATGCGCTGATCCTCGATCTTCTCACCCTTGGCTCTGCACGCAGCGTGAATGCCAGCAAGTGCCACACCGGCCGTACCCTGAATATCGTCGTTGAAGCAACACACTTTGTCGCGATACTTCTGCAGCAGCGGACTCGCGTGGTTCATACTGAAGTCTTCGAATTGAATACAGCACTTCGGGAACAACTCCTGTACGGCCTGCACGAACTCATCGACAAACTCGTAATAGACATCGTCTCCCACCCGCCGCTGTTTCAAGCCAGCGTAGAGCGGGTCGTTCAGGAACTTCTCGTTGTCGGTACCGACATCAAGACAGATCGGAAGGGTGGAGCGTGGTGGCACCCCGGCGCACGCCGTATACAACGCCAATTTTCCGATTGGGATCCCCATACCACTCGCGCCGAGATCTCCGAGGCCGAGAATACGTGATCCGTCGGTCACCACGATGAAGCGGACATCCTCCTGAAACCAATTGCCGAGCAGTTCCTTGAGTCGGCCTTTGGCTGTTACCGGGAGGTAGACACCATGGGTCTGCCGCAGGATGTGACCGAATCGCTCGCAGGCCTCCCCAACCGTCGGCGTGTAGACGATCGGCAGGTACTTCTCCGGATCGCTGCACAACACGTGATAGAACAAGGTCCGATTGCGATCCTGAAGACTGCTGAGCAAGATGTATCGTTCCAGATCGGTTGGTTCAGCTTCTAGTTGCTCCTTCTGCCGCCTCGATTGTGTCTCCAGGTCCTCCACGGCCGGAGGAAGGAGACCTTCAAGATGCAGCGACCGCCGCTCGCTGTCGCTGTAAGCCGTACCTTTGTATCGAAACGGATCTCGGATCAAATCAATGGCAGCGTGATTACGCATGGGAGGCTGCTCCTTCTGACGCAAGGGTAGCACGCTCTGGCAGTCATGGACTCGGCTTCATTGTTGCTTGACTCATCTTGAAGCAGTGGGCTGATGACGAAGCGCGTATCAAACACAGACCTCACTACTCGTCTCTCATTTTTCGAATCAAGTGCGCAGGGTCGGTGTAAAAACAGAAGCCGGACAGGGCAGATCCTGTCCGACTTGATTCTGCCTGAAGCGGCCGAAGAACAACAGCGACTCAGCAATCCCCCCACAAGGAGATCAGGAGTAGAAGATCATCCACTCCGGTTGTTCCATCTCCATCGATGTCGCCATCGGGTGTGCCCCATACGGCGATCAACGACAGTAGATCGTCAACGCCGACCGTACCGTCGCCATCGAGATCGCCACTGCATGGATCAGCACCCTCATTGCTCTCACCCGGTGTTGCGGTGGAGAGATAGTCGAGGTCCGGGCCGCCGTCGATCAGGCGACCGTAGGAAATGTCGGGCTCCTGAGCACCGAACTCGAAGTGATCGATCAGAGTCACGCCGTCGCTGGCGTAGATCGCAACCTCTTCACCGCCTGCACTGAACTTGAAGGTGGCGTGATTGTCGCCCTCCTCGGCATCGTCGTCGGCCCAGATGAGCAGGAAGCCTTCGGCTGGAACGATGAGTCCGTCGGGTGCCTGCCATGCACCGGGATCGCTCAGATCATCGGTCATGAACAGACCACCGAGATCGATATCTTCGTCACCGGGGTTGTAGATCTCGAACCAATCATCGAAGTCACCGGCCTCATCGGCGATGGTGGTTTCGTTGTCGGCCATCAACTCGTTGACGTAGATCTCCGGGATCTCCGGTGGATCGGCCACATTGGCCGCTTCGGGCGTCGGAGTTGAGAGATACTGCCAATCGTCGCCTCCATCGGGGATGCGACCCATCGAAACATCTTCCGCCTGATCACCAAACACAATCGAGTCGATCAGTGTGACGCCGTCTGCTGCATACAGTCCGATCTCCTCGCCACCGGCCCCAAGTTTGAAGTCGGCATGGAGCGGTCCATCTTCAGCATCTGAATCTGCCCAAATCAGGAGGTACCCGCCGGCACCGATGGTCGTGCCATCGGGAATTACCCACATCGTCGGTTCGAGCAGGTCATCGGTCATATACAAGCCGCCGAGGTCAAGATCTTCTTCGCTCGCGTTGTACAGTTCGATCCAGTCCTCGAACTCGCCAGCCTCATCGGCGATGGTGGTCTCGTTGTCGGCCATGAACTCATTGATAAACAGCACGCCCTCGTAATCTGGAAGCGATCGCACATTGGCTTCGCCGGGTGTCGGCTCGGCGTTCACTTCCCAATCGGCCTCTTCTTCGTATCCGCGGCCCCAAGAGACGTCCTCATCAAGCGATGGGTACGTCACCGAATCGATCAGCGTGAACGTGGAACCACTCTTCTTGTAGAAATGCAGTTCGCCGCCCGATGCGTCCAGAGTAAAGGACGCATGAGCGGGCCCCTCAGCGGACTCGCCATCCATCCAGTACACAGAAAACTCACCATCATCGACAGACTCACCTGGAAGTTGCCACTTGTCGGGCTGCCCCACGTCATCAGTGACGTACACATTGTACGTACCGACCATGCCTGGCCCGAGATTGTACACCTCGATCCATGGATCAAAGTCGCCATGTTCGTCGGCCATCGTGGTGGTATTCACGCTCATCAACTCGTTGAGTTGCAGATCGCTCCGGGAGGCAAACCCGTCAAGATGCGCATCAAGGAACAAGGCCCGATGATCGATAAATGACTCCAGTCCATAGACAAGCCCCCCGCCCCAACCAACATCACTGACAAGATTCTGCTCGAAGTCCGCGTTGCTGTATTGCTTGTTGACATCGGCGTAGACATCGGCGCGGATCAGATCGGCCAGTTCAGTAATACGTGGCTGGAAAGTCGCTATATCGAAGCCTTCTCGCAGGAATCTCGCGAGATGGCGAAGGTAGGCTCGGTTGTACTGATTCACATCCCAGAGACGCTCCATGAGCGGCCGAGGCTCGGCACCACCAGGTGGCGGCGCCATGGGAAGCCAGAAGGCCTCCAACTCCCGGGCATCTTCACTCGGAGGCATCCCCATGCGAAAGGATCCGAAGGCCTCATTGGCATCCCAAAAGACATGGGTGAACTGTCCGGTGTCATCTCGGTCGTACACGTAGTAGTTGTGAGCCGAGCCGTTGTATGCATCAAGATTGACAAAGAGGCAATTCAGGGCGATGGCATGAAGCATCGCATCGACATCGGCCAACGGCTCAATCGCGGCCGGTCGATCGGCGACCGATGTGTTATTGAGGGCGTCGATGAACTCGACCAGGCCCGAGTAGTCGAAGTCGGTCTCGTTGGTCTCGAGTTCGTAGGTGTTCCAATAGGAGGTCGGATCATCATCAAGCCACGAAAGATTGGATCCGAAGCCCGCACCACCGGAAGATTCGCACTTGTAGAGATTTCCGTCTTCGCCACCGCCGAAACGCGACTGCACGAAGTCCTTGTTGACCTGCTCTACCGCTGAGTAGAGCCCCCAGTACTCGTCGTTGATGTAGAGGCGACAATGCACCACACGAATGGTCGGCATGTAGGCGGAGACGAACTCATGGAAGAGTTTTTCTCGCAACATCGTTGGATCCTTGAAGGAGTTGTTGAGGCTGAGTTTCTTGATGCCCACGAAGTGCAAGTCCGGGTTGTCCTCGTCAAACTCGTCAAAGTCGAACTTGAAGGACTTCTTGATGGTCGGAACACCGAAGGAAGAGTTGCCCTTCATCCGAACACCACACGGATCGATCACCGTGTCGCCACTCTCGAAGCGGCACGCAAAATAGGGATCCTCCGGATCGCTCGCGTGCGAGTTGTAGAGCGTGTCATACCAGTCAGGATCGTCGAACCAGATCCGAATCTCCTGAACGACCGAGTCATCGAAAAACGCATCCGCATCGTCGGCCGACGCTGGCGAGGTACCCCAGAACGACACCACGGCCGCGAGCAGCGAACCACATCGAATCAGTCCACGCATTGGGTCTCTCCTTCTATAGGCCTGGCGTCGCCAGAGCCCTCACTGGCCCTCACAGTGTCCCCTACACACCGCAATACGCCCATTGTGTCCCTTCAATCCCTCAGAAGCCATCGAAAAAATACACCCGAAAAACCGCCCCCACAGGCTTTCGGCGATTCTGCTACTCCAGCGGGGTTGCCACGCCTCGGATCTCAGGAATTTTAGGAGATCCCGGCCAGACACGCTGAATCCGGTGCCCAACACGGCATGAATCCTTCGCTTGCTGGAAAGTGCGCTTCGCTCAGTTGTGGATGCGGGCATCGGGCTCGTGAGCCCGGCGGAGCACAGTCTCATCGCCATCCCAGATGACCGTCGTGTCCTTGCCGTAGTACCAGATGAACCGCAGGCGATCCCACCCCACGTCGCCGTTGGAGTGGAAGACGGTGATGTAGTGGCCGGGCGTGTCCGGATCGTGCATGGTGTGCAAAACCGACTGCCCCGATCCGTCCCACTTCTTCCCCGCTACGGTGAATGAACCGTCCTCAATCAGAATGGTGTCGTCCGCGCGAGCGATCCGATCCGCGCGCGTGACAATGGCTTCTGAGCCGATAAGCAGCATGCTCGGGCCGGCCTCGACCTCGGCCATCCACGCGGTGACGTCCTCAGCAGCCGGCATGGTTTCATCCACGGTGATCGCAGCGCCGGTACCGAGCGTACCGGCGATGGTGGGGCTGGTCTGGTGATGGGGAAGCAACCGGTAGTGACGACACTCCGGGTCGACCTCGACCCACTGACCTTCCGGGTCCCGTACGACGTTCAGTGTCTGCACCGATGTCGTGCTCATGTCGGGCGCGGTGATCGGCACGGTGTGCGCATGAACCCATGTTTCAAAGAACGGATCGAGCCAGCCCTCTGGTCTGGCGGCAAAGGTGGCCTCGGCAGCGGATTGAATCTCATCCCATCCGATCCGCTCGCCGGAATGCGTCTTGCTGAGCCGACGGAGCACCGGCCAGATCGCGCTGTCGGCATGCGACTCGGGAACAGTGCCTTCGTTGAGCACATCCTCGAGCATCATGAAGACGAAGGCGCCCTTGTCGTAACCGACAAACCGATCCGGTCCGCCACTGCTCGGGTCGGCACTTCCGAATTCGCCGAGCGGTCCGTTGTCGAGCGATGGATCGAGGGACACCTTGTTGAGCAGTCCACGTCGGTAAGTCCGCGCAGCATCCTGACCATCCTCTAGTGCGCGACGACCGTAGTTCGTGCAGTAACTCGTAAGCGCCTCACACCAGTTGCCATCGCTCGGATCGACATAGACGCCATTGCCCCACCATGCGTGCACCATTTCGTGATCGAGGTAACCGGGCTTGAGCGATCGCGGCGCCATGCCAACCACCCTTGGGCCCAACACGGTGAAGCCGGGAAATGCGAAGCCAGACGAGAAGAAGTTCTCGATGATGGCGAACCGCTCATAGGGATAGGCCCCGATGAGCGGCGTGTACAACTTCAGGTAGTACTCGGCGGCGTCGAGATAGTAGTTGGACTTGTCGGCGTGCTCACTCGGAACGTGGACCGTGACACCGACCGGCCCGGAGTCCGTCTCGACGATTCGGCCGGTGACTTCGTGCCGATTCCCGACGACCGCCATGCCGTCCACTCGGCGGGGCGTGTGCCACGACCAACACGGCAGTGTGATCGGTCCCTGGCATGTCGGGTTCCCCGAAGCGACGAGGGTCCACCCCTCCATCGGCGTGATGTTGATGGCCATCTCTCGAAGCAGCGGCACGCCAGCCTCATCAATCGGCTGCGGATACCAGTTGCTGCCATCAGAGAGAAAGATGCCCTCCTCACCCACATGGGCGTTGACTGAGAAGTTATGAATCTGCCCGACCTTCTCGCCGCTTTCGATGTCATCGCGGAAGATGCCGGAGAAGAACACTTCCGCGACATCCCCGACCTTCAGATCACTCACGATGCCGGCAGTAGAGGGCTCTCGTTGCGCTCCATTGACCACCACACGATGCACTCTCGCCGATGGGTTGAGTTCGTAGTGGAGATCACCACCATGATCGACCTGAATAGCGGTAGCCCCTTCGACCTTCCCGCTCGCTGGGTCGAGCGTGACATCAAGCCGCTGACGCTCGACACCCGCACCGGCACCGATCACAAGAGTCAGGGCGAGGGCGTACACGAAAGGGCTCCTGTTGGATCTGCTCAGGCGAGGATCGGTGAGTCATTTGCAACAAGGTCGGACATCAGTGGCTCCAGTTTTGCGGTGAAATGCCGCAGCACAGGCGGCGATTCGAGCATCCGCATCCCACAGATTCGATCACGTTTGCTATTGACTCGCAGCAGCACTTCGGCGATGTAATCCACATGGCTTTGGGTGTAGACCCGCCGTGGGAAGGCCAGCCGAACGAGCTCGCGTGGGGCTGCCTGTTCGCTGCCATCGGGCTGCTGGCCGAACATGACCGAGCCGATCTCGCTGCCGCGAATACCGCCCTCCAAATAGATCGCAGCCGCCAAGGACCAGCCCGGGTACTCGTTCCATGGGATGTGCGGCAGCATTTTGCCGGCATCGAGATAGAGCGCATGGCCGCCGGGCGGTGTGATCATCGGTATGCCCGCCGCCTGCAGCCGCTCGCCCAAGTAGGCGATGCTCCGAATGCGATATCGCAGATAGTCTTCTTCGAGCGCCTCGTACAGGCCGACGGCCACCGCTTCGAGATCGTAGCCAGCAAGACCACCATACGTCGGGAAGCCCTCGGTCAAGATGAGCATAGTGCGACAATCGACCACAACACTCATATCGTTCAGCGCGAGAAAGCCGCCGATGTTGGCCATGCCATCTTTCTTCGCGCTCATCGTGGCGCCATCGACGAGCGAGAACATCTCCCTTGCAATGTCGATGGGGCTCCGGTCGCCCTGTCCTTCTTCCCGCATGTGAATGAACCAAGCATTTTCGGCAAAGCGGCATGCATCGAGAAACAGGGGAACACCGTGCCGATTGCAGATCTCCCGCGCCGCGCGGATGTTCGCAAGGCTCACCGGTTGCCCGCCGCCGGAGTTGTTCGTCACCGTAATCATCACAAGTGGCACCCGGCCCGGGTTGTCGGTCAGCACGGTGTCGAGTTGTTCGAGATCAATGTTGCCCTTGAAAGGCGCGTCGTCAGATTCCATACTCTCGCGGCACGGCAGATCCATCGCCACCGCCTCGCGGTACTCGACATTGGCCCGCGTCGTATCGAAGTGCGTGTTGTTGAGCACCAGATCACCTGGGTTGACCATGGCGCGAAAGAGAATCCGCTCGGCCGCGCGGCCCTGATGGGTCGGAATCACGTGGCTCAGGCCGGTGATGTCCTTGATGGCCGATTCAAAACGGTAGAAGGAGTCGGCGCCGGCGTAGGTCTCATCGCCCTGCATCATCATGCCCCACTGCTTCGCTGAGAGGGCACCTGTTCCAGAATCGGTCAGTAGATCGATAAGTACGTCTTTGCCCCTCAGAGAGAACAGATTCCATCCCGCGTCGCGAAGTGCTTCCTCACGCCTCGACCGAGTGGTGCGCCGCAATGGCTCGACCGTCTTGATCCGAAACGGTTCGATAATCGTGTTGAATGGTTGCTCGGTGGTCATGGTGCCGGTACCTCGATGTCCCAATTACCACCACGCAGCGGTCAATCAATCTTGCCGCCAATAGATACCGTGGAAACGATGGGTTCAGATCGACAAAGGGGAAGATCTTCCGCCTGGTCGACGAGTTGCCGCAGCGTCAACTGGGCAAGAGAAGATTCAAGACTTGCAATGGCCGTATCAATCTGGGAATGCAGCGGACACAAACTCGCCGTGTGCTCACTTCGGCCAAGCGGACACTCGGTGATCCGCTGCAAGGGTTCGATGACGTTGACAACATCGAGCAGAGTCGTGGTACTGGAATCGCATCCGATGACGAATCCGCCGTAGCGGCCTCGTTGCCCCTTCACCAGACCCCCCCGGCGAAGTTGATTGAGAACCTTTGAAGCGTACTGTTGAGGAATTCGCCCGCCATCGCTCAATTTGGCACAGGTAGTCGGGACACCATTGGCCTCGGTCAGGAGAATCATCATTCGTAGGGCGTATTCAGATGTCGTTGAAAGCATGTGCTGGTATCCCGCCCCAAAATCCGTCCGATCCTCATAGTTACTGAAGCCGAAGTATACAGGGCACGAGGCAAAGGGCGGCTGCTAAGTGATCTTCCGGCCTGTCCCACTCGTCTGAACGCCAGTCAGAGCCCCGCGCTGGCGGCCCACAATTCGATCAGACCGGCTCGTTGGTGTTTCCAGCAGGCAGATGTCGACGATAGATCTCCTCTATTCGATCGAGCATGTGTTCCATATTGTGACCCGCCAGCACGAGATCGCGGCCAGCAGCCACGTATTCCCGAGTTGCATCTGAATCCGTCAACGTCGCCTCAACTGTGGTAGCGATCGCCAGAGAGAGCGTCGAGAACCGACCCAAAGGGCTGCCCTTCAAGAAACTCGATCAATCTCCGCTTGGATGAAACCTGCATGCGGGCGGAACGGTTGTGCCGCGGGCCGGATATGACAACCGATCGAATCGGTGTTCACCATGTAACCACTGGATCGCCGGCCTCGGGGCGGACAATGCGTACCAAGGAGCCCGCAGGGATCTGCCGATGTTCGGACACCATTCCATCGGGCCATGTCACCTCAAGATCGGCCACCTCGAAGTCCCCCAGGCCAAAGTGCACATCGAGCATGTCCTGCGACAGGTAGGCCGCCTGCCCACCGATCTGACGCATCTGCGTGATGTCGCCGGATCGCACACGAACAATGGCGCCAAGTGCTCGCGTATTTGGAGGTGTCTGCCGAAGCTGCACAGTCAGATGGTTCCCCGCCAACTCCGAAACATTGTGGAGCAGTCTGGGCGCACCGCCCTGCTCGACTACAAGTAGATCGACGAGTCCATCGCGGTCAAAATCGGCGGAGGCGCCGCCGCGGCCGACCAGTGGGGTTGCAAGCGACTCGCCGGCTGCTTCGCCAAGGTCGAAGAATCCTTCGCCTGGCACCTGCCTGAAGAGTTGCATGTGCTGCGAGCGAAGCCTCGTCGCGTCCTGCTCCTCCTCGAGCGTATGTCCGTTCACAACCCACAGATCATCGAGCCCGTCATTGTCGAAATCTGCGAATCCGGTTGACCACCCCACCGTCTTGAGCGAGACCTGACCGAGCCCGAGCATCTCGGCGCTGTCCATGAAGAACATGCGGCGATTCCCCTGATCGTCTTTCCAATCCGCCGAGTGCATGTTCTCAAAAGCAGCGTTCTCCTGAGCGATCCAGTGTGTGACGAACAGGTCGAAGTCATCGTCGCGATCCATGTCCCCAACCGCCATGCCCATCGCGCCGCGATAATCCGCCGCGAGCGACGAAGCGCCAATGTCCTCGAATGTTCCGTCTCCACGATTCAAGAAAACGCCGTTGGCGGACACGTCATTCGCAACGTACAGATCGACATCACCATCGAGATCAAAGTCGAAGGGTGCGGCGCCGAGGCTCCGGCCGGTGGGGTCATCAACACCCGACGCCTCCGCGACATCGGTGAATGTGCCGTCTCCATTGTTGTGGTACAGGCGGTTGGGTTGCGGCTTGTAGGAAGATGGATTCAGAGTGAAGGGCACTTCCGCGCCGTATTGTTTCTCGCGCCGAGCCAAGTCGTCTTCGTGGTACTTGAAGTCCACATAATTGCAGACATACAGATCGATCCAGCCATCGCTGTCGGCATCAAACCAGGCAATACCGGTGCCGAAACCATCATCACCCACACCGGCTTCCTCGGTGACATCCGTAAAGACCCCGTCATCATTGCGATACAGCCGATTCTTTCCCCAAGCGGTCACATACAAATCCAGATCACCATCGGCATCGTAGTCGCTCCACGCGGCACCATTTCCTCGCACGGGCTGGCCCAAACCGGCCATCTCGGTCACATCTTGAAACTGACCGCCACCTTCGTTGCGATACAGACGCGACGATCCGGCACCAGCCTCCTTGGGAAGCGGTTCGAGAATCGATGCCGCAAAATTAACGATGAACAAATCCTGATCACCGTCATCGTCATAGTCGCCCCACGCTACGCCGGATCCCATGTCCTCTGGAAGCACCGAGCGACGCGTATCTGGAAAGTGTTTGAACACGATCCCCGACTCGTCAGTCTGGTCCTGCAGAGAGATCGTGACCATGTCATCGGTCGTCTCCCGCGCCAGCACCGACGTCAAACCGTCAATCGAACCGTCCTCGCCAGGTGCCATCGGATCACCCCGCTGTGTCAGGAATACCACTGCAATGGCCGCTCCGATCGTGAGCAGCACGGTCGGAACACCCCAGCGAAGCATGAGTACGTGTCGTTTATTGATTCCGCGCTTGGGCATCCTGCACCTTGATCACGGCCTCGGCTTCTGAGATCGCGGTCACCGGACTTCTGACATCGTCCTCAGTGCCGTATACACGGTCAAGAAACTCAGGGTTGGCCTTGCGATACCAGAGTACCGCCTTGACCCGCAGCGTTCCGGGCTCGGCAGCGGAAACAGCGAACTCATCAACACGAACGCCCGGCGCCTCCCGCGAGTCGTTGTCCAGACGACCGCGGGCCATCGACGGACACACCAACCCCGCTTCAAATGTATCGGTCACTCCTGGATACAGGGAGCGTTTGTAGGAAGCACCAACCAGATCCCAGAGATTGTGCCGATCGATCAACTTGCCTTCGCGATCAAATCCGTCGGCCTTGAAAAGTACCTGTGAGTTGACGATCTGATCGGTGCTTTCATCAATACCGCCCGTGTGATACAGCACTTCGCCCTGCTCATCGACCACCGTGAGTTCGATCCAACTCTCGATCATGTCGAGTGGGCCAGTCGGAAAATCGTGCCCGGTCTTGTTGTTGGTGAGTAGGACGCGAATATCGGCCTGTTCACCGGGGGCCATAGATTCCGGCGCATCGATGGAAAGGCGAACGACGGGGCCTTGGGTCCACTTGTCGGCAATCTCCGGAATCTCGATCTCTCCTCGGAGCCATTTCTCGACTTCACGCACCTGCTCCTCACCGCCCGAAAGATTCTGAAGCGTCGGGATGTACTGATTGGCGCCGCACATGCGATGACCACGATGCATGCCATCTGCGAGTGATCGGTTGTAATCGGTCGGATCGCCCGAGGCGGGATCTTCGCTCGGTTGCAGCGGCATGTGGCACTCGCGGCAACCGATGGTCGCATCAGCGTTTTCATCGTGATACCAGCGGGAATTCAGCCAACTGTCATATTGGTTCTGCCCCTGCACCTTGCCGATGTCGGTATTGACTTCGACGTCGAGGTACTGCTTGTGGCAGGCCGCGCAGAACTCCGGCGTCTTGTAGAGCGGCCGGGAGTACTCGGTGATGTGGTGGTCAGGATAGGTTCGAATGAGGAAATCACTCAGAAACTTCCCGACCGCATTGTCTTCGTGTAGTTCGTACAGATATCGCTCGGGCGGCCTGATCGTGTAATCACCGTTGCCCTGCACATCGGTCTGCACGATGGAGTGGCATACGAGGCAACTCGTACCCTCGTCGATTCCAATCGGATCGCCCACCACGTCGGTATGCGCGTTTTTGGCTCCAGCGAACAAGGAAATTGGATCGTGGCATCCTCCGCAGTATCGTGTTGCTTCGGCACTGGTTTCGGCCACCATCAGATCCTGCACGCTCTGGAACATATGGTCGAGCGACGAATAGCGGTGCGCGCTCGGGAGCCATTCCTTGTAGATCTCCTCATGGCAGCCGCTCGTGCCGCAGCCGGCAGAACCTCCGAGAAGTCGTGGGTCGATGGCGTTCTGTGTGCGAACGTGCGTGGACTCCTCCGACAGAACCGTTTCGATCGCCTGCTGCTCGGCCTCATCAGCTTTGGCGTGTGACGCGCCTTGACGAAGCCTGGCAAACAGGCCCTTTGGATCCCGCTGAGTTTCTACAAGTGACGCGTGGAAGAGCCGCCGCTTTTCTACAGGCAAGGCGGCTTCAACTCGCCCGGTCACCCTCTTTTGCCAGTCCGTGTTCTCAATTCTCGCCAAACTCGGCGCAAAGGGACGATCTTCGCCATATCGCCAGTTGTAGGTTTCATCGAACGCAGTTCGAAGCACCGGTGACTCGTAACTGGCTTCCCAGCCGAGTCCAACCAGAATAAGCAGTATGCACACTACCGCGGACCAACCATAGTACGAACGCCGCGCAGTCATGAGTGCCCGCTTCGAAGCCTCTTTGTTGACCTTGCGAATCACCACCATTGCCACGTGCACGATGATGAAGATGGCCATGGCCAGACCTGTGACCAGATGCACCATGTCCCAGCCGAGGCTCAGGCGAATACCAAACACGCCCTGCCATGTGATCACAACGCCGCTGAGGAGACACCCCAGGAGCAGCGCGACCGCGGCGTAGCCCATCAGTTGATAATGGCTGAGTTTGCCCTTGCGACGGACGATCCAGTGTCGCCAGCAGTACCAGAGCACCGGCGCAATCATCGCCACACCGAAAATCGTGTGAAGCAGCACGTTGAACTGGTTGAACGGACTGAACGGCAACGCCAAAATTGCAAGTCCCGTCAGGGTCTCGTACGCGAGCAGCCCAGTGGCGACCTTCGTCAACTTGGATCGCCATTCGGCCACCGCATCGACGCCCGTGATCCGACGTTCGACTCGTGTTTCTCCCCCAGAACCAGCAATCTGCTCGTTCATGTCGTTCCTCATTTCGACAGGCTGTACGGACGCTACAGGATCGGGCCAATTTGCCCATATATCAAGGTGTGATTATCCCGATTGTGGCAGCCATTGCCAAGGGTCTCGACCGTGGGGCCAGCCGTAGGCTCACCACGGCCGGCCATCGGGCATGGGCGGAGCGAAGAACCTCCAACCAAGCAGGTCGCCATCGAGGGCGGAGTCGGTGCCCTACTTCTCGGGGTGGCCGTCCCAGCCCCAACGGGATCCATTCTGGTTTCCTGAGTGGGCATCGTATTATCGGACACCATGCGATAAGTTCTCTTGTCTTCTAAATGCTGTGATTTGCCGCTATCTATTGCTAACAGTCGCCATCTTTGCTCTTTATTGTCATTGTTGCTTTTTGTTGCCCGCCAGAGTATCCATAGGCGCCTGGACATGGTGCTGCCCGGAGCGATATGCCGCCTTTTTGCCTCGCCGTGGCCAATCGCGGGTTCTCATGCTTCACGGAGCACGCCCCCCTGTCGTGGCATCGCAATGCAACGGGCAAGCGACCTGCCCCGACGCCCGGGCGCTTGACCCGGTCCTCGGGTGATGCGAGCATCCGCCAGATGGCTCCATCGGCCGCCCCACACCCAACCAGAACCCTCATCGCGATGACAGGGTCACTCTCGATGATCTTCCTCGATGCCACCGTGGTGGGCGTGGCGTTGCCCACGATCCATGTGGATCTTGGCCTCACCACTGCATCGGCGTCATGGATCATCACCGGCTTTCTCATCGCGATGGCCTCCACGCTTGCGATCGGAGGGCGGCTGGCCGATCGGATCGGGCGGCTGACACTCTTTCGTATTGCGATCGTGCTCTTTGCGGGCGGATCGCTCGCCTGTGGACTCTCGGGAAGCGGCACCGCCATCATCATCGCCCGCATATCTCAGGGCATCGCCGCAGGCCTGATGCAACCGGCATCGACCGCAATCGTCATCAGCTCGGTTCCGCAAGCCAAACGCGGGGTGGCAATGGCGACCTACTTCGGCGTGGCGCTGCTCTTCCTCTTGGCAGGCCCCGTCATCGGCGGCGCCATCATCGAATTCGCCAGTTGGCAGTGGATCTTCTACCTCAACCTCCCGGTCGCAGCGATTGCCTTGGCGCTCAGCATCCAGCTCGGGTTGCCGTCCCAAAGAGCGGCAGCCCGCGGGCTCGACCCAATCGGAATCGTGCTGCTTCTGACCGGACTGCCGAGTCTCGTACTTGGACTGGAATGGCTCGGCCGCCCTCCCGAGACCGCATCATGGCTTCCAGCGGCGCTGGCGATCGGCGGACTGGGGATGACGATCCTCTCCGTCATCCACGCGGCACGGACCACTCATCCGCTGCTCCACGTGCGGCTGATCGCGGACCGTCCCATGCTTGGACAAACCATCGTGCTAGCGATCGTATCGCTCGTCATGTCGGCGCAGGCGGTCTACGGCGCCATCTACCTGCAGGAAGCATTGGAGTTCACACCGCTGCAGGCCGGACTCGGCAGCTTGCCGCTGCTTATCCCAGTGCTGCTGGTCATCCGCTCGGCTGGCAAGATGTACGATCGGATCGGATTCCACAAACCGATGGTGTTCGGCTTGTTGATCACGCTGCTCGGCATACTCATAGAGATCGCGGGCGTGTGGTGGCAAGCGTACGCCATCCTCGCTGTCGGTATGGTGCTCGTGGGTGGCGGTTCCACCTTCGCCACGACACCTGTCAATACCGATGTGCTTGCGCGGGCCCCGGATGAACAACGCGGTGAAGTATCGGGCCTTGTACAGACCATGCGGCAACTCGGCAGCAGCATCGGCATCGTGATCTGTGTACTTGCGATCGGCTGGGCGGTCGCCGCAACCATGCCCACCACGCTGCCAAAAGGCGATGCCGGAATACAGGCCGCTCGCGCACTCGAGGGTGATGTTGAGTCGCTCCGGGCCCTTCGACACAGCGATCCGCCGCTGGCTGGAACACTCAAGGTCGCCCGCCGCACCGGCATTGCGGCCGCCTTCGGCGTGCAGGCCCTCGCCGTGGCCGCTGGATGCGTGATTGCCGTGACCATCGCTACCGAGCGGCGATAGACAAGTTCAAACCGATTGATTCCAACTGCTGCTCGACTTGTGGTGCCCAGCCGCGGTTGGCGGCCGGACTGGCCGGGCTCGGGTGCAGAATCTGCTCTACCTGCATGTCCGGCCCCAGCGCCCGCTCCGCCCGCTTGCGGGCAAAGGCTCCGACGCCAATGATCATTTGGGGCTGCATACAGGCCACCACTTCAATGAGCGCCGCGTCACAGATATGTTCCAACCGAGACCGCTCCTCGGCAGGCAGCTTATCCGGAGTGCGGTTTCGTCCCGACTCCTCCAAGAAGGCCAGTGGGCACCAGTTCCACACGAAGAACCGCTCGAAGAAGTGCGACGCGGTGCCGAAGCGTGCTTCCACCCAACTCCACAACCGCCTGCCGCTGACTTCGCTGCGAGGGCAATCAAACCCGAGAACGGGGCGTTTTGGGTGTTCACGATCGGGATGGCCCACCGGCTGGCAGATCCCGAGAAAGTCTCGCACATGCGCCACTTCACCGAATGGAACACCGGTCTGCGCCATGCCCCACGGACCTGGATTCATACCGAGCAGCAAGGCGTCGATGTCGCGACGGGCAAACTTCAAGTAGGCGACATGGGAACGCCGGGCGTATTTTGTGGGGTCGTACACGTGCGTGACGGGCGGATGAACGACAAGGCCGGAAAGATCTTCCGAGAGTCGGGCAGACACATCGGCCATCTCAGTCAAAATGCTCACCCCTCATCCCCACGGCCACCACGGCGCGGCCATCCCCACGGCCACCATATCGCCGCCAAACCTACTGTCTCACGCTTTGTGATTGCCCGGCGCATGACACGTTCGGCCCATAGGACGGATCCGCTGAACAAAACCACCGACACGAACAAGTACCACGTTCCAGGCATGATGATCAGTTTTACGAAGTTGGTCTGTTCCGAAAGATAGAGCACCATCGCCAACGAGAAGACATCGAGCATGCTCCATTCGCCCGTATACCGCATCATCAAATAGGTCCGCCGCCGCCACTGACGAGGCAAGGGAACATACAGCGAGACGAGCAACATGAGCATGACCAGCACCGGCCCCACAACGAGGAACAGAAACATCACGCTGGCAAAAAGTGGAAGCCCGTCCGTGAACAAAAAGGTAATCCCGTCCTTGAGCGACCAGATATTGCTCTTCAAGAGGAATTGGTCCACCTGAAACATTGGCGAGGAGAAAGTCATCGCAATCACCACAATGGCGGCACTGGCAATCACCGTTGCGACCACCCCCTGCCACCCGGCCCACACGATGAGTGGCCGGACATGATCGATCGGCATCGGCGCCGCGGCGGAAGCGCTCCGCCGAGACATCTCATGCAGAATGATTCCCGCAATCATGCTCAACACGATCGCGCCCAAGAAGCAGTACAGCCCATACTCCACGGTCACCCCGACAAAGGACTCCTTGCTGAGCACCAACAGCAGAAGCAGCGAAACATAGACGTCCAGCAGGCTCCATCGGCCGAGATGTCCAAGCGCAGACAACAGCCGCTCCCGACCCGGAACCGTCATGGACCGGTACATGCTGATCGTGGCCAGAATGAGTTTGACTGGTGGGAACAGAATCGAAAAACCCACCACCAGCACGACCAGGGGATACAGTTTGTGTTCCCACAACAACTGCACGACCTTGAGAATCGAGTAGTCACCAGCCAGCGACTTGGCAAGGAAGGAATTGATGGTGAGAAACGGCACCTCGGGCAACAGAGCGATGACATTGAGGACCGCAGAAGTGATGAGCAGGGCTGGCACGCAAATGCGAATCCAAAGCGGCAACTCAGTGACGAGGCGGGTCTTCGGACTCGCTGCGGAAGCCTTGGTAGCGTTCGATGTGCCGTGTTGGGAGACCATGCCCTGCCTCTTCTCCAGTCTGCCGCTGCTCACAGTGAAATCAACCCGAAGATACAGTACTCCACGAGAACGGGCGGCATCAACGAATGCCTGCAAGGGAACACCATCCCGCCCACCCATGGCAGTATCCTCCGCTCACGTATCACATCCCGTCCTGTGGAGCCCCCGATCATGACCACCGAAACCAAGTCGCAACGTCCCCGCCTCTATGCCGGCGATGGAGATCGCCTGATGGAGGCCGACCGCCGCAGCGACCGCATCATCATCCTTCCCGCAGGCGATCCGCGTGATGCCAACATCGGCGGCGGCGACATCCGCATCCAATGGGGACAAAGCCTGTTGCGGGATGTGCTGTCCGGCCGGTATCGCACAGTCATCTGCGGAATCAACGATCGAGACAACACGCACGGCATCATCGGCACTTTGCTGGAAATGGTCACAACCAGCCAGTGGACTGTCGAGTCAGCAACTTCGTACGCACGCGTCTTCCAAGAGTCGGCCTCCCTGCACGGCCGTGGCGACCGGGAACCTTATGTCCTGAAGTTCGATCTGGACAGCCTGTTGATCTTCGCGATCCTCCGCCCCAAAGGCAAGGACTGCTTCACACTTGAAGACTTCGAGCGTGGTTTCCGAACGATCTCGAAAATGCTCAGCAATCGCCACGATCGCCAGCCTGTTGCAAGCGTCTCATTCCTTGGCGCGGCGAGTAATCGTCTGGTCGACGAGCATGGCGAGGAACCACCATTCGAATTCGTCCTCCGCGCGATGTACAACGCCGGCTACCGAGGCGATGTCTACCCCTCGCTGCCCATGTGGCAAAAAGCCCCCACCGGTGCCTATGCCACCTTCCCCTTCCCCGAAAGCCTCGATCGCATGCGAGAAGGCTCCAGTTAGAGCAGGCGAAAACTTGAGCGGTGGAAGGTCGGTCAACCGGTCCCGAGAACGCGTCTGGCCTGATGGGGATCAATGATGGCAAGCAGCGGCAAGGGCAACACTTGCAGCACCGCAGCAATCCCATACGCCCCCTGAAACGTGATGAACTCCCCGATCTCCGCAGTAAGCCCCTGGCCAAGCGTGCGTGAGAGATTCAACATCGCCATGTACGCAGTGAACTGCGTCGCAGCCACGAGCGGCCATGAGACCTGCATGCACAACGCGAAGATCGATACGAACAGTACACCCGAGAGCAGCGCCTCGAACACCATCATGCCGACAATGAAGGAATCCACACACCAAAGATCTTTCGCGTCGGCGAATACGAGATAACTCAGCGCCAATCCGCATCCGGCCAGCAGCGCCATTCGCCGAGGGCCAATCCGATCGGCGAGGAACCCACCCCCGATCGATCCAGCCAAGCCAGCCCACGTGGCAATACCGGTCCATGTCGCCATCTTCTCAACACCCCAGCCCAACTCATCCACGATCAGCACGGTCGAGAAGCCAGTCAGGAATCCGCTCGGAATACTCAGCAGCAACGTGACGGCAGCGAGCGCCACAGTCGAACGCAGCATGAACGCTCGCATCAGTCGAAACAGTACCGTCCGGGCCGAGTCGGCAAGTGCCGGAGCCTGCGGCGATGCCTCGCCACGCGTCCACGGCAACAACCGCTCACCCGTGCGTTCCCGAAGGAGCAGCGGTAGCACCATGACGCAACCGACAGTGATCGCGATCACCAAAAAACCCACCCGAAGATCGGTGCTCGCCACGATTGTGCCCATGCCAGCACCACCGAGGGCATTGCCCATATAGGAACTGCCGTACATGAAGCCGTTGACACGGCCACGCTCCTCTTCACGCAGCAGATCGACAGCGAGCGCATCGACCGACACATCCTGAAGCGCCGAGCAGGCACTCATGAAGAACAGACCCCACGCCAGATAGCCATCGTGGGTCAGTGGATCAGGGCCGAACGCGAGCGTCAGCAGCGCCAGCACCATGCCGCTCTGGGCCAGCAGAATCCATGGCCGTCGCCTTCCCATGGAGGGCATGCCGAACCGATCGATGATCGGACCAAAAATCCACTTGAACGCCCACGGAAGCGTCGCGATCGCCAGCAGCCCGGCGATGGCGTCGGGGGACCGACCGTCACCAGCAAGAACAGCCGCCAGCGTAATGAACATGAAGCCATATGGAAGGCCCTGCGTGAAGTACAACCCACACAGCGCGATCAGCCGCCAACCAGGCCGTTTCGCCATCGTCCAGCCGCGTCTGACAGGCTCAGCCTGCCACGGCATCTCGGTACATTGCCTCGAGTTCGCCCGCGATGCGATCAACCGACAGGCGGTCAAACACCCACTCACGGCCGAGCCGCCCCATCTCCGCGAGCCGCTCGGGCTGTCCAAGCAGCGGTCCAATACCTTCCACGATCGCCTCCGCCGACTGCTCCAACGCGATGCCGCCGCCGCTTCCGACGATGTCCTGCCACGTATCCACCAGTGTTGTCGTCATGACCGGCGTCCCGCAAGCGAGAGCCTCGAACTGCACGAAGCCGAAGTTCTCCTGACTGGTCGGAAGCACGAACAGATCAGCCGCTTCGTAGAGCGACAACTTCTCGTCGCCGCCCACATGGCCGACGAAGTGCGTGCAGTCTGCGATGCCGTGCTGTTCGGCGAGTTGTTGCATGGACGCAAGGTAGGCATCGTCACCGGTCCCGGCAATGAACAATTGCAAACCCGGATGCATCTGTACGAGCGCCGGCATGGCGCCGAGCAGGTATTTGATGCCCTTCTTGACATGAATGCGGCTCAAGAACAGCAGATGAGGACCATCCCCTCCAAGTGCCGGCCAACGCGTTTTGGCCAAGTCCGCGCCGGGAAGCGTCTCGAACTGCGAGAGATCGATGAGATTTGGCACCACACGCCCCCGTCCCCCGGGAAACCACTTGCCTGACTGCTCGAGTTCAGCATCGGCCGTGCAGTGCACGAATGCCGCGCCTTCGAGCACCTTGCGACCTCCAAGCGAAAGATACAGTCGCTTCTTGAGACCCCGCTGGGCCATGCACCAATCATCGAGCATGCCTCGCGGACTGACGCAGTAGGACACGCCCATCCTGCGGGCAAGTGCGGCGATCTGCATGTTGGTGCGATCCCAGACTCCGTGCAGTTGCAGCAAATCGGTGCGCTCAAACACCGTCCGCAAGCCCGCCAACTGTCCAGGAAGGAAGAATCCTCCCGGAAGCGCCGGCCGTGGAATGGTCAGCACCGAAGGGCCATCACCCTCCTGCCACTGCCGCGGTACATCCTTCAGATCGGATGTCGCCAAGGTGACCTCGTGTCCCCGCTGATGCAGCACCCGTGTCAAGTCAACAACCGCCCGCGGGGGGCCGCCATTTTCAAAGTCGACGTATTCGATGTATTCAACGATTCGCATGGGCCTGTGAGGATACCCGCAGGATCAGAGGCAGACCCCCCACGCCGAAATCACAGTCAGAAGATCATCGGTATCGACGATGTCATCACCATTGGTATCTCCAACACAGCCGGGCTCACAGGCACCCCACGAACTGACAACTACCAGCAGATCATTGATATCCACTTCTCCGTTGCCATCAAAGTCGGATTCGCACGGACACTGTGCCTGAATCACGTTCTCGCCAAGGTCGACGAACGTGCCGAATACCTGCTCAGGACTGTTCCCACAGACCTCCGTGGACAGCAGCGACACCGCCTCACCGATCGACACGATGCCTCCACCCGAGTTGACGGCATCGTTGTGCTGGAAGCGGCTGTTGGTCACATCCACTCCACCACCTTGGGCCCACAATCCACCGCCATCTGCAGCCTCGCACCGACGAACGCTCGCCGCTGCCAGGTTGGCGGTGGCATCGGCAATGAACAAGCCACCACCCTGCCCTGTGGCCACGCAGTCCGCCACCGTGACGTTGGCCATGTCAAGCGTGCCGCCTTGGATGCTCAGTCCACCACCGATAGCCGATGCTCCATCTACGAAATCCGAACCCTCAAGCCAGACACCGCTGTCTATCGCGTACATCAGGCCTCCCATCACCGCAGCCTGTCCGGACTGGACATGCATACCGGTCATCTCAAGCAGGCCCCCATCCGCCGACACACAGCCCCCGAGATCGGTGTCCCCGCCCTCGATCACTCCATCGAATAAGCGGGCTTCTCCCATGTTGATCGCGATAGCGCCGCCACGAGTCTGCCCGTCATCGCCAGCTGTTCCCTCGCCCCCAATCACCCGCATCCGCTCGAGTTGGAGCGTGGCACCACCGTCAACCACGATGGTCGATCCGCCCAGCGCAGGTGCCCCTAATACGGAGGATGCAGGGGCCCAGCCACGAATCAACACGTCCTCTCCACCGATCGTTACACCACCAGCATGTATCCCGGGCATGACATGTACAGATACGTCACTGCCGAGCACGATCCCTGCGAGTTCATCCAGATCGCCGGGTAGAAGCAGATCCACATGTCCGGCGAACTCACGCTCGATCTGGTTCCAGATCAAAGAATTGAAGTAGTCGGCTCCCGATTCACTGGAAAAATGGACACCATTATGCTCAAGATGGATTCCTCGGTTGAGTTCGTATGAACCAGCCAACGCAAACAAGTTGATGAATCCACTATCCATCCGCGCCTGCGCGATCTGATGCAAGGTCTCCGCCATGCGGACATAGCGATCGGTGGTATCGCTGGCGTGCCACGGTGACACCAACAGGAACAGCGGATCGGCCTGGGGGTCGTTGGCCAACGACGCTGCTCGATAGCGTTCGATCACACCCTCCACGTGCGATCGCCATATCCCTTCGATGTCGTTCAGCTCCGCTTCGGTCATGTTCTGCCCGAGCAATACCAGAAAGAGGTTCGGCTCGCGGGTCGCTGCGAGATAGCGTCGAAGCGCCTCGTCGTCATACTGGCCGCCTTCTGCCAAATGATCGAAGGCTCGAAACCCAGCCTCTGCAATGGCATCGATCTGAAGACCAGACGCGTCGGACCGCCAGAGCACCTGCGTGATGTGATAGAACGTTTGACCCGCTTGACAGTTCTCTGGACAGGGGAACGGCCCCCCACCGGCTTCGTGCAGCCACCCTGCTGGCGGCCGCACTTCGCCGCCAACCACACCGCTCCCAGCCGGCACATCGACTTCCACCCAATCAATCCAAGCCCGCTGGGCATCTGGATCCTGGGGAGAAAACGAGACGGATTCGCCTGTCACGCCACCGCGGTGGGCTCGATAGGTCAACGGAGGCATGCCTGATGGGTCTCTCGCGAACACCAAACGAGCCCGCATCGGATGATCGGAGACCCAATCACCGTCGATGTAGTCATCCATGCGGGTCAACTCCGTAAATGTGTACGAGGTCGATCCAGACAGGCCACTTCCGTCGGTCATGATGTCCCATCCCCGCGTCGGCACGAAGCCATCCTGTCCGTTACTCCACACCTCGGGATCGTTTTCCGCGATATTGAATACGCGGCGAGTCGTGTAGAGGAGCCCGGTGTCGGATGTCAGCGTTCGAATGCCCTCGTTGCTGGATGCAGCGGCGGGGGCCACGCGACCAACCCAGCGATTTGGCCGCCATGTCCGCATGATGCCTCCGAGCATCCGTGGGCTGGTTTCGCGGATGGAATTTGAATCGCCGATGATTGTCAGGCGGCAGTCTTCTTGAACGATCCGCTGAGCAATCGCGCTCAGATCGTGCCGGATTGGGGTCGCCGGCCACGGGCCATCCGAGACGGCCAAGGCCGACGCGGCCAAAATGGAGGTTGAAAGCAACATGGTGTGATCAAAGATCGGACTCTCAGTAGACCCTCTGTCAGGGCTACCCGCAACAAGATCCTGATGCAAAAAGGCATCATCACTTCGTACCACCCCTTATTACATGTTAGGATCGACTTTATGGAATTCAATCCCGAAGACGGTGCCACAAAGAGCGGTTTCGAACTACTTCCGCCGGGCGATTACGACATTGAAGTCATCGAATCCGAAGAGCGGACCAGCCAGAAGGGCAACCAAATGATCGCCCTGACGCTTCAGGCCAAACATCCGGACGGATACGACTCGCGTATCTGGGACTATCTGGTCTCGGTACCCGCTGCGGTCTTCAAGATCAAGATGTTCTGCGATGCGACGGGTCTGACCAAGCACTATGAAGGCGGCAAGTTGACGGCGAAAGATTGCCTCGGCAAGAGGGCGAAAGCCAGAGTCATCGTGGAAGAAGGTCGAGATGGGTTCGGAGATCGCAACAGCGTGGCGGAATACCTGACCAGCAGCGGCGTGGCACCGGCAGTAACCGAACCGGCCACGACAGTCCCCGCCCCGGTTGGCGAAAGCGATATCCCGTTCTGATTCTCCGCTCCGCTGAGTGGGAATCTACTCAGCGTCGGGGATATGGATGTTCTCAAGTTCCGCGCGGTAGGACTTCGCGTTGGCGAAGTACAACACCGCAATGAGAAGCAGGAAGAGCATCCACAAGACATTGACAAGCAGGGTCATAAACATAAGACCGGAAGGATACCAACCTCCGCCGCCCGGCACGCACGAGCAGCCCATGGCACAATACCGCCCCCGGACCAAACTCCATGCCCCACCACCCAAGCCTGCTCCCGAACATGTACCTGCCCGAGCCGGATCTCCCCCGGGGGCGAAGGATGCTCTTCAAACTGGCGTGGCCACTGATTCGCGCCGGTACCGGGCTCGTGGCTGCGGACCACTCCTACGCGACCGGCGTGACATACGGTGAGTTCCATATTGAGCGGGGCTGTCTCGACGGGGCTGGAGTGTCCTGGCATGTCTCTCAGCAAGACCTTGCTCGCATCCCGCGCACGGGGCCGGTGCTGGTCATTGCCAACCACGCCTACGGCATGGCCGACGGCCTGCTGAAGGCACTCCTGATCGGTCTGGTTCGATCGGACTACAAACTGATCGCCAACGAGATGCTCGCCGTCTTTCCCGAACTGACCAAGCGGTACATTCTCGTGAATGCCTTCGACAGTACCACCGCTCGCGCGCAGAACACCGCCCCGCTGCGGGAAGCGTTGGCGTGGCTGAAGGATGGGAACCTCCTAGCCTCCTTCCCCGCTGGCGCGGTCTCTCATCGAACATGGTCTCGCCGCGCTGTCGTTGATCCGCCTTGGAATCCATCCATTGCCATGCTCGCCCGCCGGAGCGGCGCCACGGTCGTCCCGATGTTCTTCCACGGCCACAACGGCCGCTTGTTCCAGTGGTCGGGCCTGATCTCCAGCATGCTGCGGACCGCAATGATCCCACGAAGCTTTGCCAACTCACGCGGCACCTGCATCCGTGTCTCGATCGGCGAGCCAATCTCACCGGAAACACTTCGGCCCATGCGAGACCGGCAGGCCGCGATCGAGTACCTTCGGGGAAGGGTCTACATGCTCAATTCAGACACACATGACAACTCAACGAGCCCAGCCGCCGCCACCGAGCCGGTGTCCACTGCCCCCACCGGCGGATCATCCGATGCCTTCACCGAAGAGATCTCGCGGCTCCCGGAGGACAATCACTTCGGCGACAGCGGAAAGTTCAGCGTGTACATCGCGCGACCAGAGCACATCCCCGGCATCCTCTCGGAGATCGGCCGGCTACGAGAAGTGACCTTCCGCGCTGCTGGCGAGGGTACCGGGAACAAACTCGACCTCGATGCCTACGACGAGCACTACCGACATCTCTTTATCTGGAACCGCGCAGACAACGAGGTTGTCGGCGCGTACCGACTCGGTCTGACCGATGAGATCCTCGGCGCAAAGGGCCTCGGTGGGCTCTATACACGAACCCTGTTCCAGTATGAGCAGCCGGTACTCGATCGACTCGGCCCATCCATCGAACTTGGTCGATCTTTCATTCGTCCGGAGTACCAACGTGGGTTCAAACCGCTGATGCTGCTGTGGCGAGGTATTTCGAACTTTGCCGCAAGGCATCGCAAGTATCGACACGCGTTCGGCGTTGTCAGTATCAGCAACGACTATCTCGATGTTTCGAGACATCTGATCACTCAATTCCTGATGAAAACGACGCGGCTTCCGGAGTACAAAGCACTCGTTCAGGCGAGGACGCCTTATGAGCCACGAAACGAAACGGACATCACCGAGATGCTCTCGAAGTGCGCCACCATCGAGGATGTGGACGAAATCGTCAAAGAACTCGAGCCCGAAGATATGGGTGTACCCGTCCTCGTACGACAGTACCTGAAACTGGAAGCGAAACTACTGGCTCCGTTCAACATCGATCATGCGTTCGCAGATGTGATTGATGGTTTGATGCTCGTCGATTTCATGCAGGTAGAACGGCGGATCGCTCACTTTTACCTCGGCAAGGAATTGACAACGGCGTTCCGCACTTGGCACGGCTTCGAACCCTTCGATGATGGGGAAGATCAGACGCCACCTGAATGAGCCAGGGCGGTCAGGTGCCGCTCCGAGGGCAGAGTGCGGTCTTGCTCACCGCCATCGACCCCGATCGGTACCTCATCCCCTGCTTACCGTGGTGACATGCTCACATGGCCCGACTGCAGTCCGCGCGACGATTGGCGAGGCGAGGATTGGTATCCGACTAGCGGCGTGGTGTCGTCGGGTGCCGCCGCCCCCATCGCCCACTCGACGATAAACGCCGATCGCACATCTTGGGATGTCCCGGTGCGGAGCCATTGATGTACTTCGCTCCACTCATCCCAAGGCACCACCAAATTCTGAAGAACTGGCTGACCGGGCTGCACACTCGCATTGAGCGTGCATGGCAAATCGATGCGAAGATCGGCATGCGTGGGTGACCAGAGGTGAATCAACCCTCTGGCCCGCTCGACACCCTTGTGGTCCATCGCGCAGGTCCAGCGGATGCCAACGTGCAAGTCCCACTGCCCGGGAATTGTCTCCACCACCCGGCCTTCGATATAGGTGGGATGTACGCCCGCCGCCACGCCACTGAACCGATTCACCCCCTGATCGGCCGCCTGAAGCGTGGCAGGGGTCGCCCATATCACACTGGCCACACCCAGTGAACACATGGACAGGGCTGCAATCGCCCACATTCTCTTTTTGACAGCAGATTCCACGATCGATATCCCTTCAAAAAAACGTGACTGTCGCGACTGAATCGGTGACAGTCCCCTTTTTTGTCGGGAGGAAAGCCTGCCCGCTCTTGGCGCAAGGCCGATTTCGGAGACACTGCCCCGAATGAGACCACCGTCAAATCGACCAACCGGCACATATGGTTTCGCCCGCATAACCCTCATGGGCCTGATCCTCGGCCTGGTGGGTTGCCGCGCCCCCGCCCCAAACTCCTTTGCGAGCGTTTCGCCAGGCATGAGCAAAGACGAGGTCGTGGCACTGCTCGGCCGCCCTTCTTCCCGCATGCAGCACCCCGAAGACGAAACTCGCTCCGCATGGCAGGAACGATGGCATTGGGGCGATACGCTCGGAACACTCGCCACCAACGCGGCGATGCCCGATCAACCACCACCACCCCGGCTGTGGACCGTGTGGTTTGACTCGAAAGGCAAAGTCCTTCGCGTAGAAGCGCCGGACATGGCCCGTGAGGCTGGCCGCGACACACCATGGCTTCCACCGACCATCCCGCCGCGGTAGAATGCGACGCTCCGATCTCGGAACCAAACACCATGGCTCAAACACACGACCCAGTTCATTTGGCCGAAACCACACCAATTCCGGATGTGCAGGGCCGCTCCGATCGCCGCCGGGTTGCCATCGACCGGGTCGGCGTGAAGGGCATTCGGTACCCCATCACCGTGGAAACGATGGAAGGTGGGCACCAGGCCGTGGATGCCACTTTCAACATGTATGTCTCCCTTGCCGCCGATCGCAAGGGTACGCACATGAGCCGCTTTCTCGAATTGCTCAATGACTTCAAATCCGGCATGACGCCGGACCGAATTATTGAACTCTGCCATCTACTGCGAACGACACTCGATGCCGATCGAGCTCATGTAGAGATGACGTTCACCTACTTCGTGGAAAAGACGGCACCAGCATCGGGCAAAAAAGGACTCATGGACTACACAGTCCGCATGGTTTGTGACGCATCCACGGAAGGTGATTCCTTCATACTGGGCGTCGCGGCTCCCGCAACAAGCCTGTGCCCCTGCTCCAAGGAAATCTCCGAATACGGCGCCCACAACCAGCGATGCCTCATCACGGCGGACATCACGATGAACCGCATGGTTTGGATCGAGGAACTCATTGAACTCATTGAATCGTCAGCGAGTTGTCCGGTCTACAGCGTCCTCAAGCGGCCCGATGAGAAGGTCGTGACCGAGCAGGCATTCGACAACCCCAAATTTGTCGAAGACATCGTGCGAGACCTCGCTGGAACCCTTGATGCTGATGATCGGATCGACTGGTTCCGCATCCATAGCGAGAACTTCGAGTCGATCCATTCGCACAACGCGTACGCGGAGATTTCGCGAGCCTCAGGACTTGCAAATCAAAAATCGGAAACCGAAAACTAATTCAACAAGGCGATCCGGAGACTGACACCCTGCGAGGGGTCACCAGCTGTTGTTTCCATAGTTGCCCCAGTTCTGCCCGTACCGATTGCCAGCGTAGGTCTGATTGTAGGAGTTTGGGCCGTACTGGTTGGAGTACTTATACGCCTTCAAGTTCGCATTCGTGTTGAACTTGTACGCTGTCCAAGCTTGCTTGAGTTGCTTCTCATGCTGCTTCTTCTGGGCGACCTGCCATGATGCGTATTGCTCAGCGATCTTTTTCTGAGTCTCCGCACTCTTCTCTTGCTTGGTCTTGGCAACTTCCTTCTGTCTGGCCACCATCGTTTCGTGGTGAGTCTTGGCTTGATCGTTCTCCCATGCGTTGTAATCGGCCAACTTGCCTTGCTTACTCAGGCAATCACTGATGTGTTGAACGGTGCCCATCGCAGTCTGCAGGCGGTCCCAAGTCGATCGGGCCAACTCTGTGTACGCACGAACCTTGGCTGGCGTTGCTTCTTCTGTCGGGGCGGCGCTTGTCGGGGCGGTTTGCTGATGATCGATGGCGATTGCAAGAGCCTGATCGAAACTCATCGCCATATCGTGCTGGTCGTTGCTGGAGGATGAACCACACACATCAGCCAGATTTGTGGATTTGACGTAGTCCTCCAACAGTTTTTGGTGAGTCAACGCATCTTCAAGTTTGCTGGCCGCTGCTTGGTTCATCGATTCCAGCGCCTGTTGTTGGACACTGAGGTCGACGTTGTTCCCAACATCCTCCATCCCCGCGCCTTGCGCAAGTACGAGGCTGGGAAGCGACAAGGTGGCAAGCAGCATCAATGAGCAGATCAAACGAACGAGCATGGTGTCATCTCCAAGATACGTAACAGGTAAAACTTCGCCCCTCGCGGGATCGCTTGCGAGAGGATCGCGGAGTATATGCGGGAGCATGACCGCAGGTAGCAGAATGCGGCAACAGCCCGCTTGACTGATTACTATTGGCTTCGTCGCCGCGGAATCGGGCATGATCGCGGCTGGAGGAGCGCCACATGTCGACCTGTACGCTTTCTCGTCGCGGCTCTGAGGCACCGGCATCACCGATCCGCTCACTCGCCGGACTGGCCCGTGAGGCGGCAAGCCGCGGTATTACCGTGCACGCGCTCAACATCGGCCAGCCTGATATTGCCACTCCGGAGGCGATAACACAGGCCTATCGTGACTATCACGACACGGTACTCGCCTACGCGCCGAGCGACGGCTTTCCCGAACTCCGACAGGCCATCGCCGAGTGGTACACATCCAGCGGCAGCATCTCACGACCCGTTGAGGACGATGACATCGTCATCACGACCGGTGGGTCGGAGGCTCTGCTCTTCGCCATCGCCGCCGTCACCGATCCGGGCGACGAGATCCTGGTCTGCGAGCCCTACTACACCAACTACGCCGGCTACGCCCATCTCCTGAGCGTCGAAGTGTCGCCAGTCACGCTCTCCGCCGCCGACGGTTTCCGTGTCCACCCTGACAAGATCGCTGAAGCCATCACCGGCCGAACCCGCGCACTCGTGCTTCCGACGCCCGGCAATCCAACTGGCACGGTCGTCTCGGCAGATGATCTCGCACGCATCGCGGCGATCTGCGTGCAGCACGACATCTTCTTCATCTGCGACGAGGTCTACCGCGAATTCGTGTACGACGTACCACCCGGCACACGCGCCGCCTCGCTGCTGGACCAACCAGTCGCAGACGAACATGCCATCATCATCGACTCTGTCTCGAAGCGGTACAGCGCCTGCGGCGCACGAATGGGGTGGCTTGTCACACGCAACGCAGAGGTCCGCGAAGCGGCACTACGCTTTGGGCAGGCACGACTCTCCCCCGCCACAGTTGACCAGTACGCCACACTGGCTGCGCTGAACGTGCCCGAGCAGTGGTTCCACGAAGTCATCGCCGAGTATCAAGCCCGCCGCAATCTGCTGGTCGAGGGCCTTCGCAGTATCGGATTGGACGTCACGATGCCGGAAGGTGCCTTCTATCTGGCGATCCCCCTGCCCGTCGACGATGCCGAAGCCTTCTGCACCTGGCTCGTTGGTGAGTTTGATCTGGACGGCGAAACGGTTTGCCTTGCACCGCTCTCTGGCTTCTACCGTACAGAAGGGCTCGGCAAGAACGAAGTCCGCATGACGTACGTTCTCAAACAAGAGGTGCTCTCTCGCTGCGTCGAGATTCTCGACGCGGCGATCAAGGCGTGGAAGAATCGCTGACCGGCGCTGTCCAGAGGCGACCGCCACCCTCTCGCTCCCACCGGCCCAAGCGAGCCAGTGGAGAACCCCCGGTATCAGTCAGGAGCAACATGCCATCGCCAGTGGGCGATGCGCCAAGTTTTGCCAACCGCAGACCCGCCGCGTTGAACAGATCGAGCCCCCCACCGCGGGAGCCGACGGACAACACAACTTCGGCGGTTCCCTTCCCATCCCGAACGTGAATTCGACCGGCTCCATTTGAATCTGGTGCCAGATCGATGATGGGATGCCCTTCTCCATCGACGATCGTCAACCCGGTTCCAACGAGTCGCTTGGCTGTTGGCGATTGGCCAGCACCGAGCAGAACACCGACCAGCAGGCCCAACAAAGCCGCCCCAGCCACTGCTCGCCTCGACTGTGATTCGAGACGTGAGACACGACGCTCCATATTTGACATGAGCAAAATCCTCCTCGATTGCAGACACAGCGTATCCGCCAAGCAACACTTGGCAACACTTTCGGCATTGTTGGAGGATGCACGCCGCAGCCACACTACAATGGGCCCCGTTGGGGTGGTTGGAGCTGAAAGTGAAGGAACTCCCATCAAGCGGAACACTCAGTGTGCAGTGGACGCATCGCGTGTTCACATGCCGCGGGGCATTCACCGACAACGGTGACGATCTCGCCGCGATGCTGCCGCAGGAATCCAGCCGCGTACTGGCGGTACTGGACGATGGGCTGGCCCGTACCAACCCAGATTTCGCTGGTGCCATCACGACTTGGGCACATAGGCACGCAGATCGCATCGAAGCCACCGGACCACCCTTGATCGTGCCGGGTGGCGAGCAGGCGAAAAATGATCGAACCGTCTTCGACCAAGTTGTTCGAGCCATTCACGAGCGGCACATCTGCAGGAAGTCCTTTGTATTGGCTGCCGGCGGCGGGGCCATGCTCGACGCGGTCGGGCTCGCCGCAGCGACCACCCACCGCGGTGTTCGGCTGATTCGACTGCCGTCCACGACTCTCTCACAAGCGGACGCCGGCGTCGGAGTCAAGAATGGCATCAATGCCTTCGGTGCCAAGAACCTCATCGGCACCTTCGCGCCACCTTGGGCCGTTGTCAATGACACGGCAGTACTGCCGACACTGTCCGATCGCGATTGGCGGGCGGGCCTGAGTGAAGCAGTCAAAGTGGCGCTGCTCAAGGATGAATCGCTGCTCAGCGAGGTCGAACACGCCGCCGTCGCCCTGCGAAACAGAGACCTCGATGTCATGGAACGGATCATCGAGCGGACGGCCGACTTGCATGTGGCCCACATCGTCCGCGGCGGCGACCCATTCGAGATCAAGCGAGCCAGACCACTGGACTTTGGCCACTGGTCCGCCCATCAACTTGAGCAGATGACGGGATTCCGACTCTCGCACGGCGACGCCGTCGCCATCGGACTGATGATTGACCTGCAGTACGCGGCCCTCACACTTGGAAACTCGCAAACACTGGTGCAGCGGGTCGCGAGTTGCCTGCGATCGCTCGGCTTCCCACTCCACTGCGATGCGATGGGCGATCAGGACCGTCTCATCGAGGGCATTGAGCGATTCCGCGAACATCTCGGCGGCGACTTGGCGATCACGATGGTGACCGAGCCGGGAGCGTCATTCGAAGTCTCAAGCATCGACATCGATGCCATGCGACAATCCCTCGAACTGACGCTTCGCCGCGGCGAAGACCACATCACGCGGGCGGGGTAGGATGGAACCCATGCCCTCCAGCGAACATCCCTGCCCGCTGTCCCATATCGAGATGGTCGATGCGTGGTTTCTTGAGCACCGTGCCAAGGTGCTTGATCTGGCCGCGTTTCTGGACCGACTCGACCGGGCAGAGGACGCGGCGAGCGATGACTTCCGCGTCGCGGCCCTTCACGCAGCCATCGCGATCCTCATCGACGGGCAAGGCGACCGCGCTCGGCGGATCCAAATGCTCCTGAGCGACCAGACGACAGAACCGATTGATGCCGCGCCCATGCAGGGTGCTTTCGGTGCTCCACCGGAGGTGGAACCCGAATGAGGTACATCGACCCGCATATCCACATGGTCTCCCGTACCACCGACGACTACCGCCGCATGGCGCAGGCCGGATGCGTGGCCATCACCGAGCCGGCCTTCTGGGCGGGCTTCGACCGGTGCAGCGTGGACGGATTTCGAGACTACTACCGACAACTCACTGACACTGAGCCGCGACGAGCGGCGCAGTATGGAATCAAACATCACTGCTGGCTGTGTATCAACCCGAAGGAAGCCGAGGACATCGGCTTCGCTCGCGAGGTGATGTCAGCCATTCCTGAGTTTCTCGACTGTCCGAATGTACTGGGCATCGGCGAAATCGGACTCAATAAGAACAGTCGCAACGAACTGAGCGTACTTGAAGCACATCTGGCCATTGCTCGCGAGCGGGATACGCTGGTCCTCGTACACACCCCGCACCTCGAAGACAAGTACAAGGGCACCATGCTCATCATGGACGCGGTTGCCAATGCCGGACTCGAACCCGATCGCGTCCTGATCGATCACGTGGAAGAACACACGGTGGGTGGCGTACTCGACCGCGGCTTCTGGGCAGGCATGACACTCTACCCAGATACCAAATGCACACCGCAGCGGGCGGTTGACATTCTGGAGCGTTGGGGAACCGACCGTATCTGGATGAACTCCGCCGGCGACTGGGGCGACTCCGATCCGCTCGCTGTTCCGAAGGCTCGTATGGAAATGAAACGCCGCCGCCATCCCACCGCCATGATCGAGCAGGTGACCTTCGGCAACCCGGTTGCATTCCTCGGCCGATCGCCCAACTTCGGCATCGATGCCTGACTTGCCTCAGGTCGGATGGTGCGCCAACGTGCTGGCGGTGGACTCGATCGTGGAGATGGTGGCCGCCATTGAAGCGACGTCCGCCGCCCTACCGCCGAAGACGCCTGTTGGACTGTGGTTGACGGAGACCATGCTCAAGGAAAACGTGCAGCCCCTGCAGCAGTGGCTGCGTCAATCCGGGTGCCCACTGATCGGAGTCAACGCTTTCCCGCAGGGTGCCTTCCACGAACCCATCATCAAAGATGCGGTCTACTTGCCGGACTGGAGCAGGCAGGAGCGGCTTGACTACACCGTTGACGCAGCTATCGCACTGGCCGAACTGCTCGGCCGGAAAGGCGAGGGTGGACTGACGACCGTGCCGATTGGATGGCCAGCGCACGACATTGATATCGATGCTGCCGCCGACAACATCCGATTGGCCTGCGAGGAAATCGAGAAGATTGCAGATGCAACCGGCACACGTCTGCATCTGGCCATCGAACCGGAGCCTGGATGCATTCTTCAAACCGCCAACGAACTGGCCGGTTTCATCCTCAATCACGAACTCGATGATCTGGCCAAGCGAGGGCTGCTTCGCGCCTGCCTTGACGCCTGTCATCTCGCCGTGATGCATGAATCATCCAGTGAAGCCATTGCCACGCTGGAGCACGCAGACGTGTCGATCGGACGCCTGCAACTCTCGTCGGCCCCTGAAGCGCGAGGCGAACACTACGACGAACTGCTTGCGCTGGCCGAACCACGGTGGATGCACCAGACATCCATCGACCGAGATGGCACGCTCACGCTTGTAGATGATCTGCCCGATACCCAGAACCTCGACCGCAGCGGAACATGGCGAACACACCTGCATGTACCCATTCATCTTGAGCACATCGGCCCGCTGCATACGACCCAGCATGCCATCACCGAATTGCTCGCCGCAGCAGCAGCCCTGCCATATCGACCGGTGGTCGAGATCGAAACCTATGCGTGGTCAGTCCTCCCCGACTCGGCGAGGTGCTCCACGCTCGGTGATGACATTGCAGCTGAACTGCGATGGGCTGCGGCCAGGATGCGGGAGGTGAACTGGTGAGTTCCGCCCGCGACTGGTATGTCACGCTGCGGGCCGCCAATGTGCCAACGGTCTGGGCTGACGTACTGCTTGGCGCCGGACTCGCCGCAGGCAGCGCCGCTCTCGACTGGCCTCTCGCCGCCGTACTCGCCGGTATCTCGTGCCTGTACCTCGGTGGCATGGCCTTCAATGATGCCGTGGACATCGCCTTCGATCAGTCCAACCGATCCACGCGGCCCGTCGCAAGCGGTCGCATCTCGCCGCGGGCAGCGATGACCGCGGCATCGGCGCTGCTGCTCGCGGGTTTCACTTTCATCGCCGCCGCAGAGTTCGGGCCCACTGCATCACGCTGGACCATGGATGCGGGTGTCGCGCTGGTCGTACTCATCTCGCTCTATCAGTGGACCCATCGCCGCAGCGTGATCCTGGCCGCCTGTCTCATGGCCGCCTGCCGAGCAGCAATCCCCGTCATCGCGGCACTGGCCGTCTCCGGAGCCGTCCCCATGACCGTCTGGGTCGCCGCGGCCGCGGTCGGGATCTGGACCGTAGGCATCACCCTGAGCGGTCGAGGCGAACGCGGGGGCGAACGCACCGCGGGCAGCGGCGTAGCGTGGTTTGTGGTGGCTGCGTTTGTGACCATTCCGATGACCTTGCTGCGACCGAACGGCGATCTGGCCGGGATGGCGGCGGGGCTGCTCATTCTGCTGGTCGCCTGGATTCCGGCGGTACACCGACGGTACGCTGCTGGAGAGGCGGGACGGGCCGTGGGATGGGCCGTCGCTGGCGTAGCCGTGCTGGACTCGGCCATGCTGCTCGCCGGTGGTCTTCCTGTGTTCTCTGCAGCCGCCATAGTGTGCGCGGCGATCACGCTGGGCGGACAGCGACTCGGTGGAGGCGGATCTTGACATGACACATCGCACTGCCATCATCGACCTCGTCGCCCTCACGGACGAACAACTCGAAGACATGCCTCGACTCGCTGCCTTGTGCAGCGGCGGATCCAGAACGCGGCTCCAACCTCAGTTCCCCGCCGTCACATGTACGAGCCAAACCACGATGCTCACAGGCGAGAAGCCAAGCACGCACGGCATCATCGGCAACGGCTGGTACGATCGCGACACCGCCGAAACCAGATTTTGGCAGCAGTCCGATGGGGTTGTGCAGCGCGAGCGGATCTGGGATCGCCTGCGAGCGATCGACTCCGACATCACCACCGCCAACTGTTTCTGGTGGTATGCGATGTACTCCGGCGCTGATGTTTCAATCACACCGCGGCCGATGTACCCAGCCGACGGCCGCAAGATCCCCGATATCTGGTCCTCCCCTGGAAGTCTCCGCGACGAGTTGCAAGCAACGCTGGGACGATTTCCGCTGTTTCACTTCTGGGGACCGGCAGCCAACATCTCCAGTTCCAAATGGATCGCAGATGCGGCGCGGCATGTGGACACCGCCTTTGATCCAACGGTGCTGCTGGTTTATCTGCCCCATCTGGACTACGGACTCCAGAAATTCGGACCTGGCAATCCGGCCATGAAGCCGGAGCGGGCGGCGCTCGATGACATCGCTGCAGATCTCATTGAACATCTGATGGATCGTGGTCGTCGGATCCTGCTGGTCAACGAGTACGGCATCATGCCTGTCCGTGATGCCGTTGCGCCAAACCGGCTGCTTCGCTCTCAGGGAATGTTGACGATTCGACAGGAACTCGGCAGGGATCTACTCGACGCCGGCGCCAGCGCCGCCTTTGCCGTCACCGATCACCAGATCGCGCATGTGTACGTCGCCGACCCGGATCGAATCTCCGAGATTGCTGCGTTGCTGAGTAATCTTGATGGCGTTGATGAAGTCATGCACGGCCAAGTCCGCGCCGCAGGCGGTCTCGACCACAGCCGCAGCGGCGACATCGTGCTGCTCGCCAAGGCGGACCGCTGGTTCTGCCACGACTGGTGGAACACACCCGAGACCGCGCCCGACTACCAGCGCACCGTCGATATCCACCGCAAGCCCGGCTACGACCCGCGCGAACTCTTCATCGACCCATCCATCCGCTTCCCCCGCCTCGCTGTCGCTGCGCGGCTGGCCCGCAAGCGGCTGGGCTTTCGGGGCCTGATGGATGTCATTCCTCTTGAAACATCGCTCGTTCGCGGCAGTCACGGCCGATGCGACCCGCATCTCGACCCCCTGCTCTGGTGCAGCGAACCCATCGATCTCCCAGAACGTCTGCCAATGGCAGAGGTTGCAGATCTCATCCAGCAGGTTGTGTTGGCCTGACTCAACGCCAGAGAAGCATCAGGATTCCAAGATCCGAGCGATCGACCTCGCCGTCGTTGTTCAGATCACCGCCCCGGCGAGCCTGCATGGTGGCGTCAGCGCGTGGACATCGGGTTCCGTCGCCGCGGTAGGTACCGCCAGCCGCGAGACAATCGGGTTTCTCGGACAGCACGCATATGTTGCCGCCCAGATCACAGGCGCCGAGCCGATAGTCCGCCCGGGCCACTTGATCATCGCCCACCACCGAGTCGGTTGTCGTCGCAAAGGCGCAGGCGGAGGCTGTCATCGAAGTGCGGAAGCCCAGATACAGCGCCCCACCCCGGGCACCGGCGCGATTTCGCTCGAAAGAAGAATCAAGCACTTCACCCGCCGATTCCAACGAGCACACGCCGCCACCTTGATAGGCCGCGTGATTGATCTCGAAACGGCATCCTCGAAGCACCGGCGTGCTGCCTTTGGCGGCAAAGACACCTCCGCCAGAATAACTCGCATAGTTGCCGACGAAGACGCAATCGATCATCGTTGGCCGGCTCGATACGCACAATACGCCGCCACCCTTCTCAGCCGAGTTTCGCTCGAATCGGCATCGCTCGAAGCGAACGTCGCCACCCTTGCCGCAGTAGGCGCCGCCGCCGTTGCGGTTGACGGTGTTGCCTTTCAGAACGCAGTCGCGGAGCGTCGGCGAAGACCCAAGCGCCAGCAAGCCGCCGCCGAGTGCTATATCGGATCCATGTGATCCCACATGCCCGCTGCCACCGGTGAGCGTCAATCCTTCCAATACCGTTCCCGGTCCCTCGGCGGTGATGCATCGCACTACGCTCTCGCCGAGACCCGCCGCATCGATGATTGTCGTGGCGGCACCGTCGCGGCCACGTATCAGAATTGACTTGCCCCGTAGATCGATGTGCTCTCGCCAGCGACCGGGACCGACATCGATCACATCTCCATCTGTGGCCGTATCGATCGCATGCTGAATCGACAGCACTTCCTCAGGCACGCGAATGGTGCCACCGGACGCCGCCACTCCAACAAAGAGGGCAATCATCGCGATCACGTTGTACGCCAAAATCTTCAATCCACTGCTCCGCACCAACGGCTCTCGTGAGCCCTCGCCACCCCAGCATGACTCCGCATTCGGCTGCGGTCACCCACCATCCCCGACAGATGGCATCACTATTTTCGCCAGCCTTCCAATCGTGCGGTCTGGATCGGTTGGTTTGGCACGCGAACGGGGCATGATCCCCGGATTTGCCCCATGTGACGAGACAATCTCGCCAGTTTATGCAATTTCTCGCCCTGAAACCTCACCGCCCCATAACAGTGGGCCTACAACGCTGACACACCCGCTTCGCCAAGCCTCAGCAACTCATCACTTGCCGAATAATCGAGCAATTCCGCATATCGCGCCCACCCGATCAACGCCCGCAGCGTGGCTGCCGCCTGAGCCGCGGGTTGCCGCTTTGCGAGGCTCGATTCCAGATCATCGCGATCGCATCCATCCACGCCCGACTGTTCGACGGCCTGAAGCACCCAGTGCGTCACATTGAGCCGCCGCAACTGCCTCGCCAGCAGGATCTGCCGCTCAGAGGCATCCTCGCCCAGCAGACAACGGCCAGTATCCGTCACGAGCACAGTGTTGCCTCGTGTGTCGATCAGGTCGAGCATCTCTCCGGCCTTGACCAGACTGAGCAGTCGGCCGAGTTCCTCCTCGGTTTCTTCGTCGAGGTCAAAGAGATCCATCGCGTCGTCGTGATCGTGCACGACCTCGACGACACCAATGATCTCTGACATCGTGACATCCGGCAGAATCTCAAGTCGTCCATCCGCAGCACCGACACTTTGATCGGCCTCCTCCAACTCTTCACCCGCGACGATGGCAGCATGCAGCCTTCGGACCATCACCTCAAAGGCTGGGTCGTGGTACTCCCTCGGATGCGGCACTGTGTTGTCGATCACGCACTCGATCTCCCCGGGCCGAGCGGACATGACGATGATGCGATCGGCCAAGAAAACCGCCTCTTCGATGATGTGTGTAATCATCAGCATGCTGTGCAAGCCCGCGACGGCGCGAGGCGTATCAACATCGCTGTCCTCCTCGCGACAGAGCCGATAGACCTCACTACGAAGCGTCTCGGCAGTAAAAACATCGAGAGCACTAAAAGGCTCATCCATGCACAGCAACTGCGGCTGCCTCACAAGCGCCCGAGCAATACCCACCCGCTGCTTCATGCCGCCAGAGAGTTCCTTCGGAAAGGCCCGCTCGAATCCGTCGAGTCCGACGAGTTCGATGCACTCATCGATACGGCGATCGGCCTGATCATCCGAAAGACCAAGCCCGTTGATTCCAACCGCCACATTGTCGCGAACACTCAGCCACGGCAGCAGCGCGAAGTTCTGAAAGACAATACTGACGCCTTCGTGTACCTCTTTGAGCGGTTCGCCATTGGCGAAGACATCGCCCGAGGTCGGCCTGATAAGCCCGCAGAGAATCCGCAGCAGTGTGCTCTTGCCACATCCGCTCGGGCCCAGAATGGCGAGCGTCTCACCCGGGCGGACATCCAAGTCGATTCCATTCAGCACCTCCATCGGTGGTGTGCCGAAAGACATGCTCACACCGCGGGCTTCACAGATTGGGATCGTGCTGTTCATGTGCGTTTCCTCATGTCTGCAAATTGAAACGAGTCGCGGAGAGGCCGTAGAGGCGATGCCATACCAGTCGGTTGAAGATGATGACAAAGACTGCGAGCGCCATGGTGCTCGCTGCGAGCAAAGCGTAGTCGCCTTGGTCCGTCGCCAACGCAATGAGTGATCCGATGCCCGCCGTCATGCGGACATCACCTTGCCCTACGCCGGTCTGTACGTACTCGGCGACGATCGTCGTATTCCAGGCGCCCCCGGCGGCGGTCACCCAGCCAGTTACAAGAAAGGGGAACATCGCAGGCAGATCGACCCGCCGAAGCCGGGCCCACCAGCCCAACCGATAGGTTTGAGACATCTCGGTGAGGTCTGATGGAATCGACGAAGCGCCGCCCATCGCATTGAAGAGGATGTACCACTGGCTGCCCATCAACATGAGTAGCGGCGCAATGAACCAAAATGGCGTGCCGATGCTTCCTAGGCCCACGGTGATGATGACGAAGTAGGCAGGCGCCGGGTACGACGCCACGACCTGAACGAGGGGGCCGAGCCACGCTCGGAGCCGCTCTGATCGGCCAATGAACAATCCAACGGGAATCGCCCAGAGCGACCCGATCAACAGCACGACGAGCACCCGACCAAATGAACTGGTCAACCCCCATCCAACATCCAGCCATCCACGCGATCCGCCTTCCGCTACCAGTGGAAGCGGCCGGACTGTCTGGATGAGCAGATACAACCCCCATCCAATCAAAGCCAATACCGCGAGTACAAGCATCAGACGCGCTGTCGAGCGAACGCTCCTGCCACCGCGGCGCTGCGTCGGCCGATCGCGGCGCGTCACCTTCGCCCGTTCCACACTGGAAGCCTTTGCTGCAACCTCTCTGGCGAGTTTCGCCCGCCACCGAAGTTCCCGCCGGCGCCGCAGCACCCGAACCAGCGGTGAGGCCCGCCAGAGCGACACAACCCACGATCGCGGCGGTGCCTGACCTTCCTGCTCCTCGATCTTGAACCGCTGCGCCCAGACCAGCAGCGGTCGGAACATCAACTGGTCGGTCCCGACGATCAGCACGATCAGCACGAGGCTGCCGATCCCGACGAGCCCCCACTGATGCGATTGCTGGGCCGTTGCGATCCAGGAACCGATGCCGGGAAGCCGAAAGTCTTTGCTTGCAAGCGTGAACATCTCGATGGTCGTCAGGAAGAACCAGCCACCAGCGAAGGACATCATTGAGTTGTAGATCAACGCCAGCGTCGAGCCCGGCAACTCGATACGAAAGAAGGTCCGCAGCAGCCCGAATCTGTTGACACGTGCGACTTCGTAGAGACTCGGGGGCAAGCTCCGAATCGCCTGGTAGAAGCCGAAGGCCATATTCCAAGCCTGCCCGGTGAAGATCATCAGAATGGCCGCCAATTCCAACCCAATCTCACTGCCGGGAATCAGTGTGACGAGCGCCAATGTCACCGGCGGCAGAAAGGAGAGCACTGGAATGGTCTGCAGGATGTCCAGTGCCGGAATCATCACCCGCTCGGCGCGTCTGCTGTGCGCTGCAATCGAGCCCCACGCCAGCGTAAAGATCAGTGAGAGCAGAAAGGCGGCGAGACACCGTGCAAGGCTGAGCGCTGCATAGGCTGGCAGTGCTCCAATCGACAGGTCAATCGGCACTTCGCGGGCATAGACACCGCTGACCTGCCGCCCATAGAGCATCAACACCCCCAGTATGGCCAGCAGCAACCCCACCAGCACCACATCGCCCCCGACACCGGGTGTCCGGCGGGAGAGCCGGCCAAGATTGCCTGCCCCTACGAGGCCAACCGCCATATTGTCTGCTCCTGCCTCAACGGTTCCCTTCGCGGATGTCGCTCGTTACCCTGTGCTTCAAGCACCGTCCGCCCACCATACCGATCCTGTGGATCTGCGGACGGCGTCTCGGAGCCCGCAACTTGAACACCACCAAGGACCAACACCGGGCCGACCAGATCTTTGCCGAGGCGCTTGATCGACCCCCGGCGAGCCGGCCCGCCTTCATCGAAACGACTTGCGGCGAGGACACGCAGCTCCGCGATGAAGTCACCGAGATGCTTGCCCATTATGCCTGCGCCGAAGATGCCCTGACCAAGACACGAACCACCCACCGGATCTCAGGACGTCCCGAAATCGAGCAGGTGGATATCCGTACCGACACCGGCCGCACGGTCGGCACATGCAAGCTCGACGGCCGCCTCCCCGATGACGGACTGTTTGAGCGGTGGGGTACCAGACGTCAGGATGACGGGCCAGCGGCGGTTTTGTCGCTCGCAAGGCAGCGGCTGTCCCTCGATGACGCCCGCCAGGTCGGACTACACGCAGCAATGCTGCTCAGGCTGGACCATCCTGGGCTTCCGCGTGTACTGGAGGCCGGCACAGTCGATCTGGGACGTGGGCCCGAAGCCTTCTTCCTTGTCGAACGAATCGATGGGGAGGCAATCGCCGAAACCAGAGCCGCCTCCACTGGTGAGTTGCGGCGGCGAGTTGAGCAACTCATACCCCTGTGTGATGCCCTGCAGGAGTTGCACTTCCATGGACTGTTTCATGGACGACTGACGACTTCTCGCATGTTGAGCCAAGACAAGGGCGAGGTACGGCTGGCCGACCCGGGGCTGCTCGCTTCGCTGGCCCGCGCGATTCCCGATTCTGCGGCCGCCGAGAAACTCCGCGACTACGGTGGTGCCCCCGAACGTCCGGTACTCTCGCCGCTCGCTCTCGATGGTCGCATCGATGTCTTCGACCTCGGCCGCTTGATTGAGCAGTGGATCGAAGGACACAACGGCCCGCTCGCCGTCGAACTTGGAAGGATCGCGGACAAAGCAACGGCGCATGATCGCCAGGATCGATACCGCGGTGGGGGCGAACTCGGCGACCAACTTCAGTCCGTGCTCACTCCTTCAGATCGCGGGAGCGAGATGAATGACCCGCTCTCTGGACTCACGCCGCTGACTGCCACGCTCCTCATGGTGATTATTGCGGCAGCCGCCTTTGTCCTCGGTGTTGCCCTTGATGGCTGGCTCTTTTGAGTTTCATCGGCGACGACGGCGTCGCATACCGGCCAGCGCCAATACGGCAAGTACGCCAGGAGCAGGAACGGTTTGAAGATCGATTGCCATCGCATCAAGGCTTGAGTGGGCGCCGGCAGTCTGGAACATGACACCGATTTCTCGGATATCGGCGCTCACGGACGACAGGTCGAAGGTGTAACTGACATTCGCAATGGCACCGATGCCACCTCCGAAGTCAACCTCTTCCCAATAGTTCATCGATACGTCGGCAAAGAGGAAGCCTTCTTCGCCGCCTTCGATACCGTCGTTCCACACGAGCATCACTTGGTCATAGAGCAACTCGGTGCCGTGCATCGAGATGTTGGCGACCACCTGCTGCACATCCGCTGATGCGTAGGCATAGGCATGGATGTTGAGCGGTCCGCCGAATCCATAGATGTTGCCATCTCCGCTGACAACCGCCTCATCACCGAAGTTGAACAGCAGTGCCTCGCCACTGGGGAACTGCTCGTTGGTCGGAAAGTTGGGGCCGGTCTCCATTGACGCTGACGAAAAACTTTCCCAGTGATACCAACTGGTGTCCGCGTCGCCACGCCAAGTCGGCGCGTCCTCGACGAGGAAGTCGCCCACAGCAGGGCCCGCGCACAACAGGCTGGTCAGGACAACGGTTCGCAATTGAAACATTTTATCTCTCCTCATTGAGCCGACATGGGCTTCAGATTTTTTGGCACGTCAACCGCTCCATCCGCCGATGACCGACAGCAGGTCATCAACGTCAACGGTTCCAGAATCATTCAAGTCGGCCGGGCAACATGGGCATCGGCCAAAAGCTTCGAGGGTTGCAAGCAGGTCTTCGACATCCACCACGCCATCGCCCGTCACATCACCGGCCACACCACTGGGCGGCTCGATGATGACACTCAGGGTGAGCGATGCAGGCGACGCCACGCCGAGTTCGACCAGCGTGTTCTCCTTGAGAATCCAGTCCGGATAGTTGTTCTCCCCACCGGATCCGGGCTCGGACGCGGGATGCAGGGAGGTGACCATAAAGTCAATAAGACCCTCGGAGAGAGCTCGCCGCAGATAACACTGTACATCTGGGTCATCGACTGACACGGTAAATCGAAGTGGTGTGTACGCCGGAATCAGATCGCCTGCCTGCACCCCTTCAGCGACTCCAGTTGCCCACGTGTTCGGGTCAAACCCGGTCGTGAGGTTGTTGGAGATATCCCGCGATCCGCCCTCATCATCAAAGTCAATCGGGTAACAGTTCCGAACGCCCGGATTCCAAACATCACCGAATGCTCCATCCTCTCCGAAGGACCACGGTGTCCAACCATTCCGGAACTCAACACCACTCAGATGCGTCGGCCGGCCGGTATCTCCATCCGATGGACCGTCGGGCTCGTACGTTTCCCGAAGGTCTGTCGATGGGTCATAGGGGATGTCGGCCGACGAGATGGAGAGTTCCAAGACGCACCCACTGACGCGATAGGAATGTGGCGGAAGGCCGACTTCCACATCGCTTCCAGTGATAAAGCCGAGCAGCACCTGTCCATCCCGATCATCGAATGAGTAGCCACTCTGGTAAGCGCTAAAGGTAGAACCAACACCCCGTGATCCAGGAGCCGTATTGAAGCCGTAATTCCACCGGTCGAAGTCCGGGCTTGGCAGCACGATCTCGACTGAATGGGCAGTGGCAGTGAGCAGGAGGAGGCTGAACATCAGAATGGCTCCAAGAGATGAAAGAAGGCGAAATCTTATTGCGACTGACTTGCAACTACAATAGGTTTTTGGATAGACTTGTCCTTTTTCTGCCTCATACCCCTTCGTCATGGAGTTCTCTGATGCGTCGAACCGCCTTCACCATCGTCGAAATGCTGGTGGTCATTGCTGTGCTCGGCATCTTGGCGGGCATCATTCTGCCAGCGGTGAACTCGCTCTCATCCTCAGCCTCCACCACCCACGAGCGAGCGGCGGCTCGAGGTCTGATCGCCGGCTGGCGGCAATGGAGTTTGGAGCACAGCGGCCAACTGCTGCCAGGGCAACTCGATCTCGCGGCCCCGCTACCAGCCTCCGAATCACCGGTCGTCTTCAATGGGACACCAATTCCCGAGATCGCCCGCAGGCGATGGATCTGGCAGCTCATCCCATATCTGGATGATCCGGTCGCATCGCTCTGGGTGAATGACCAGCGAGGCTTTTGGGAACGGAACCTGCAGAACGCATCGGACCCGGCAACAGGTGTGTACCTGACCACACTCCATCCATCCTTCGGACTCAACACCGACTTCCTCGGTGGTCGTCAGTCCGACGCATGCGATATATGGACACTCACGCAGTTCATCCAGAGTCAGGATGACGGCGCGCAGCCGCTGTTCAGCGACGCGCTGGCCCGGGTCCGCCGACCAGCGGATCTCATCGCCTTCGCATCAAGCCGCGGCCCCTTCCAAGATGGCACTGCCCAGCAAACGGTGCAGGGATACTGGCGGCTTGCTCCCCCGTGGAAACCAGCCGCTGGCGGCAGCAGCCCGCGATGGGATATCACCGAGAACGGGCGCTTCGTGAGCCCGGAGCCTCACACAGATCCTGAATCCACGGGCGGCTTCCTCTCCCCTCGCAACGGACACCGAATCGTTGTCGCCGCGCCGGACGGCCATGT
>MPLZ02113809.1_pt1 | contig 80481 bp, 70 predicted proteins | sample 1617311 | NCBI WGS metagenome assembly MPLZ02 (sample SAMN05944806, study PRJNA350692) | marine metagenome | biome: marine; feature: ODZ; material: water; isolation source: 160 m water sample filtered on 0.2 um supor filter | place: Pacific Ocean | collected 2012-04-08 | depth 160m m | reverse complement strand
GCATCAATCAAGATTGCTGAACAATGGGAAAAAGCAATCGTACTGCGATTGGGAAAGTACATCGGCGCCAAAGGCCCTGGACTGTTTTTCATTATCCCGATTATCGATCAGGTCCACTCGTATATTGACCAACGCCTACGGGTTGACGACATCAAAGCAGAAAACTCACTGACCAAGGACACGGTTCCCGTATTTGTTGATGCCGTAGCCTACTGGATGGTTTGGGATGCTGAAAAGGCAGCCCTGCAGGTCGAAGACTACGTCAGTGCTGTCTCCTACATCGCACAGACCTCATTACGTGACATCATCGGGAAACACGACCTGGCTGATCTTCTGCAAAATCGCGACAAGATAGGTGGATCATTGCAGAAGCAATTAGATGGATACACAAATCCCTGGGGAATTACCTGCCAGTCGGTCGGTATCAAGGACATCAATCTCCCTAAAGAACTGACCGAAGCGATGAGTAAACAAGCCCAGGCAGAACGAGAACGGTTAGCCCGGGTGACTCTTGCTACAGCAGAAACAGAAATTGCCACCAAGTTTGAGGAGGCAAGTAACCGTTATCTGGGCAATCCAGTCGCTTTACAACTACGCGGTATGAATATGCTGTTCGAAGGATTGAAGGAGAAGGGTTCGTTGATCATCGTTCCCAGCTCGGCGCTGGAATCCATGAACCTCGGCGCCATAGGCGGCCTGTCTGCCCTGGCAGAACAGGGTAGTGAAACCAAGGCAGCCAGCATAGACTAGGGTGACCTCACACTGACGAAATTCACCATGACCCACGGAATGGTTTCTGCCCCACAACCGGAAGCGGTTGAGGCCGGGGCTGTAACACTAATGAATGGCGGCAATGCCGTAGATGCAGCAATTGCCTGCGCACTGGTACAAACCGCGGTCGATCCGCAAATGTGCGGCATTGCCGGTTTTGGATCTATGCATTTGTACCTTGCAGCAGAGAACAAACATTATTTCATCGACTTTCACGGTCGAGCGCCACTGGCGACCAGACCCGATATGTGGCAAGACATCGTCGTCGCAGAGACAGAAGACGGGTTTGGTTTCATTCTTGAAGGCGGTGTTAACGAATTAGGGTATCAGTCAATTACTTCACCGGGATCCATCAAGGCCTTCGACCAGGCGTTGCAGATCCACGGAAATCTGGCCTTGTCAGATCTGCTGCCAACCGCTATTAGTTATTGTGAGAATGGATTTGCGGTCCGAAATCACGTGGCAGGTTACTGGAACCTGACTGAATCAGCGGGTCGTATCCCCCATATTGAAAGACTACGTCATATACCAGCGACAGCCGGCATATACATAAAAGAAGACGGCACTCTTTACAGAGCCGGTGAGATATTTCGAAACCCGGACATGGGCCGCACTTATCAGCGGATTGCTGACAATGGTGTTTCAGACTTCTACCAGGGAGAAATTGCCGCCGAAATCGCAGCAGATATGAGAACGCACCAGGCACTACTCACAATCGACGATCTGAGAGAGTTCAAGACTGAAACCCCGGATCCACTCTGGGGCAGTTTCGCAGGATATGACATTGCCACCAATCAACCACCAGGCGGCGGTGCCATGGTACTGGAAATGTTGAATATCCTTTCAAATTTCGATCTTAAAGCCATGAAACACAACAGTGTTGAGTACATTCAGACGGTTGCAGAGGCAATGAAGATTGCAACAGTCGACAAAGATCAACACATGGGTGATCCCAGATTTACTGATATACCACTTGTGAATCTGCTCAGCGAGGATTATGCGCGGTCAATGGCTGACAAGATTAAAAGTGGCGAGAAGACTCACGTTCCGCGTCTCAACCGTGGTGCAGATAACAAGGATACCACCCATGTCTGTACTGTTGATGAGCACGGGAACTGCGTTTCGATGACACATTCACTGGGCAATCCTTCTGGCGTAGTAACCGAGGGGCTTGGATTCATGTACAACGGCTGTATGAATGTTTTTGACCCAAGACCGGGTCGCGTCGACTCTCTGGCACCGGGAAAATCACGATTCACAGCCATGTCCCCGACCATCGTGTTCAAAGACAAGAAGCCATTTCTCGTCATTGGTGCACCCGGTGGCACTTATATCACCATGGGTATACTGCAGGGAATTTTGAATGTACTGGTTTTTGGAATGAACGCCCAGGAAGCTGTGTCTGCCCCCAGATTTTGTGTGACTTCAGATGTCATCGATATCACTAATCGAATTCCAAAGTTTACAGAAGCAGGATTACAGGCACTCGATTACACCACCCGTAGAACACACCTGTCTTACCATTTCTCCGGTGTCCATGCGATCAGACTGACAGATGAGGGATGGGACGGCGGCGCAGATCCTGGTCGGGACGGGATGGCTCTGCAGGTATAAGTGAAGAGAAAACAGACTGCTCACTGCCAAGGTTGCGAGTCAGAACGAAGACTGACTACTAATACTGCTTATCTGATCCTGATGCTGGTATAGCCAATTCAACATCAATTCATTGTGTTGAATAATCTTTTGGTTGTCTGATCACAGCATGAACACCATCTGAACCGACATCATCACCAGCGGAAGGCTCTTGATTTCGTCTTCCAGTGACGGGATGACTTCTGTGTAGCCACTGACGATTCCCGCGACAACTTCAAACCATGCTTCTGCTCACTCCGGATAGAACGAATACAATATCGATGTCGCGCAGTAGCAAAGGTCAAATGCTCTTGGTCCTTTGTTTACCTGATCGAAATCGACTATACCTGACAACTCATCATTGAGAAAAAGAAAACTGACACGCCCTTAGAATCAGGATTTCTATCATTATCGAGTCGACAGAGTTCTTGGCTTTAGAAAGTAGGTCTCAGCTGCTTCAATTCGAAACACATTTTCCTGATAGGAATCCGCCACAACTGATGCCTGGAACTCATCCACCAGGGGCCAGATCAATTCCAACCTCGAAAAATCCATCATCGTCTCCTTATAGAATCGTCGCCTGTGAAGCTCACTCAATACAAGTCAGACGTCTGACGAACAGTCTGTGGGTTGGGATTTCTCCGAGCAAATCTGTTTTGACTGTTAGTACCTGGCCACTCTCAGCAAGTCAATTTACTATCAAAGATACGACTATGCGAGAATATCGAAACACGCACATTGGTAAACCGAATGTCCAGCTCTGTCGCAACCATCCCGCTCCTCAATCTGTCTCTCACACTCATTCCAGTCTTTGCTCTGATATTCATTCTGCATCGGTGGTCACTTGATTCAAAGTACGTTTCCTACGGTGTACTCCGAATGGTGATTCAACTCCTGTTCATCGGCTACTTACTCACATTCATATTCGAAGCAAACAATGGCTGGATAATCGGAATGGTATTGATAGTCATGATTATGGCTGCAAGCTGGATAGCGCTTGGGAACGTTGCTGACAGACGACTGGAACTTTATGTCTACGCTGTCTTTTCGATTACAGTAGCCGGAGGTTGTACGCTGATTCTTGTTACTCAACTGGTACTTTCGATACAAACCTGGTATTCACCTCAACAAGTGGTGCCCCTTGCCGGGATGATTTTTGCAGCGTCAATGAACAGTATCAGTCTGGCTGCAGAGCGAATCGGCTCAGAAATGGAACGTGGTGTAAGTTACATCGAAGCCAAAGCGGTCGCGTTGAATGCTGCTCTGATTCCGATCACCAATTCGCTTTTTGCAGTGGGACTGGTGTCTCTGCCGGGCATGATGACCGGGCAGATCCTGTCCGGGGTCTCACCCTTTATCGCTGCCCGATATCAGTTAATGGTGATGTGTATGATGTTTATCGCTGCCGGGTTTTCGGCAGTACTTTTTCTGGTCAGCGCGCGACCGTTATTGTTACGCGCAAAGGTGGCTGACGAGTAAATCCTATTAAGATCTGTGGGAAGTACTATCGTACTATCGCACGATCAGGATCTGATCCTGGACAATAAGACAGATATGCCATTCAAGTTATGAATAGAACTAGACGCACTTATCGGTAAGTGAAATCATGGCTGGATGTCAGCCATGACAAAAGCAGCCACGCCAAACATTCAAGATCTGACTCAGGGGCCAATCCAAAGTCATCTGATTCGCATGACCATCCCCATGTTCTTTGGGATTTCATCGATGATTATCGCGTCGATGATAGAAACAATTTACATCGGTGTTCTAGGTGCTAATGAACTTGCGGCCTACAGTTTCACCTTCCCTCTCATCATGGGTCTGTCCAGCCTGTCAATGGGTATTGGTACAGGCGCCTCATCAATAATTGCACGTGCTCAGGGTGCTGGCGATCGTCAGAGAGTCAGACAGCTGGCTACTCATGCTCTGATTCTAACAACATTACTGGTGTCTTTGCTGGTTGTAACAGGCTATCTCTACAAACAGGACCTGTTCGAGATCATGGGCGCTGAGGATCACATCCTGCAACTGATCAAGGAGTACACTGATATCTGGATTCTGGGGCTGGCACTATTCACCTGGCCAATGCTGGTGACTACAATATTGCGCGCGGTCGGTAACGCAAAGCTGCCGGGTATGATTATGACAGGCAGTTCTGGGCTGCAGATCGTTGTTGCCCCCATCATGATTTTTGGTTTGCTGGGACACCCGGAACTTGGTTTCGTTGGTTCTGCATGGGCGAGTATTGCAACCGGACTTGTGCGAACAGGTGGCATGTTCTGGATCCTGATCAAGCAAGAAGACCTGCTGGTAATTAATCAAAGAGCAGTAGTGGGATTTATGCGATCCAGCAGGGAGATTCTGTACATCGGCATACCTTCGATGCTGAACAGCTTAATCGGACCCGTGAGTATGGGCATAATTCTATGGCTTCTATCCGAGCATGGCTCAGAAGTCGTCGCCGGGTTCGGTATCACTTCTCGATTCGAAATGCTGGCCCTTATGATTCTTATGTCACTTTCATCCAGCGTCGGCCCATTCGTTGGACAGAACTGGGGAGCGAGAAATATCGAACGGGTATACCAGAGTCTGTCGATCGCCTACAAGTTCTGTATTGGCTGGGGCTTGCTGTGTTGCGCGCTTCTGGCACCATTGGGTGATGAAATTGTCGCGCTGATTAATGATGATCCATTGTTGGTTGAGTCGGCCGGTTGGTACTTGTTGATTACGCCCATCACATTTGGTGTTCTGGGAGTTGGTATGATTTCAGGTTCCCTGTTTGTCGCGCTGGGTAAACCTTTGCCGACAACCATAATGGCCGTCTTAAGAATGGTAATTATCCACCTTCCACTGGCAGCGCTGCTAAACATCTATTGGGGTTATATTGGTATTTTTGCGGCGACTGCAATTGCCAATGTCATCATGGGAGTCATTGCTGTCACCTGGAGTCGGCGAGTACTCGCGAGGGAAATTGAGCTTCGTTCTTAGGTTGTACTTCTCTGGGGGAAGCAAACGAATATGAATAACATCTGCAGACCTGAATCCTGGACCAAACTCAACCGGACCGTTTTGACTGTTCTGGTGCTCCTGTCACCCAATGTTTCAGCGGAGCACGGCGAAGGGAAGCAGCCACTTGCACAATTTGTTGGCGGAATCGATGCAACCCTGCAGCCCATAGTCATTCCTTCTTATAAATCTGTCAACATACGCATCGATGGCCATCTCAACGAAGCTATCTGGAACCAGACACAAGGCTACGACAATATGACCGTGGTGCAACCGGATGTTTTGATCCGTTCTGCGCATCCAACCATGACCCACCTTTTTTACACCAATGACGGCCTGTATGTCGGTATTCGGGCAAGTCAGCCACAAGACACGCTTATTGCCAGGCTCAGCTCTCGAGACAAAAACATTAACCGTGATGGCACCGAATTCTATCTGGATACATCAGGCAAAGGTCAGTACGGTTTCTTCTTCGGCGTAAACCTTGGGGGTAGCCTTCTGGATGGTACTTTTTTGCCTGAAAGGCAATTTAGCAATCTATGGGATGGCCCCTGGCAAGGAGCAGCGGCCAAAACTGAATTCGGATATTCAACAGAGATGTTTTTACCCTGGTCGATGATGTCAATGCCCGATGGATTTGATGATCGTAAAATGGCTTTCGCAGTTTCCAGAAGAGTCGCTCATCTTGATGAAAGCTGGCAGTGGCCTGCTCTCCCCACGAGTAAACCTACGTTTATGTCTAGCTTGCAACCAATCCAACTAAATGATGTTGTGCCAAGACCACAGTTGGCTTTCTACCCTTTCTCAGCAATGACCTATGATCGAATTGAAGCAACAAACAAATATCGAATCGGAGCTGACATTTTCTGGCGTCCTTCAACTAATCTCCAGCTTTCGACTACACTCAATCCTGATTTTGGTGCGGTGGAATCTGATGATGTCGTGGTCAATCTGACATCATTTGAAACCTATTTCCCGGAGAAAAGACTATTCTTCCTGGAAGGCACAGAAGTGTTTGTCACCTCACCTCGTTCCCAAAGTAGAATATCATCCACGGGTACCGGTGCTCGGTCATTGCCAAACACTTTCTTCCTACCGCCGACCACACTGGTCAATACCCGACGCATCGGCGGACCAGCCCGAACTCCATCAATACCAGGTAACACAACGATTCCAGACGTTCAGCTGGGACAACTCACTGAACTTGAAGGTGCGGTAAAAATGACCGGACAAAAGGGTCAGCTTCGCTATGGCCTGATGGCAGCATTCGAGGAAGATTCCCGTTTTCACGGTACAGTCGACGAATCCCACCCGACTCTGGCTGCAGGTACGCCGATTCGTGTTGATCAGGAGGGCCGGGACTTTGGTGTGTTCAGAATCCAGTATGAGGCAAGTGGCAAGGGTCGAAAAGCCCTGGGATTAATCTCCACCATAACCAGTCATGTAGAAGATGAGGCGATTACCCACGGAATGGATTGGCACTATCGCAGCACCGACAGCAAACTGATCTGGGATGCACAGTTTCTTTTTAGCGATGTTGATGAGCAACATGGATCTGGAGGTTTTGTTGATCTCAATTACATACCCAAACAGGGTAGCACGCATCGATTCAGCTTTGATTATATCGATGACAGGCTTGATATTAATGATTTGGGATTCATCCTTCGTAACGATGTAATCACCTATCGCTACTCCTACTTCAAGACAAATTCGAAACATCCTCGATTTAGACTACGTGGCGATGGAATCTCTGTATCCCACGAAACCAATACCCGTGGCAGGATGGTAAGGAGTTCGCTGTTTTATCGCAATTCACTGACATTCCACAATCGAAGTCAACTGGGATCGGTTCTCATGTTCAGGCCAGCACAATGGGATGATCGAACCAGCGATGAAAACGGTGAGTATAAGACCAAAGACGGTGGCGTCGTAGAATTCTCCTACGGTACGGATACGAGCAAAGTTGTTAGTACAGCGTTCGCCGTGAGCGCCATGGCGGAACAACTAGGTGATATAAGCTACATTGGTAAAGCGGGAATCACCTATAAGCCCAGCGACAGAATCTCTTTTGACCTTGATGTAACCTATCGTCGAACAGACAATTGGTTGATTCATCTGACCGGCACCACTATGGGTGCCTATGATGCCAAACACTGGAGCTCAAGCCTGGCAGCTGATCTGTTCCTGACAGCAAAACAACAGATTCGATTCTCGCTTCAATGGGCGGGTATTCAGGCAAATGCTGACAACCTCTATCAGATTCCAGAAAATGATGGTGCACTTATTCAGCTAACTGATGGCATTACAGTACCAACCTATGATTTTACAATCAGCCGACTCACGACCCAACTCCGCTACCGATGGGAGATCGCCCCCTTGTCCGATCTGTTTGTTGTTTATACACGAGGCAGTAACATTCCCAACCGGCAGGATGATTCTTTCAGCAATCTCTTCCGCGATGCCTGGACATCACCAATCATCGATACTTTCGTAGTGAAGCTGAGATATCGGTTCAGCCCCTAGCACTCATTCCCTGGTCAGTGCAGATTATTGGGTAACACATTAGCTCATTGTGTGAATGGTTTTGTAAACGTCGCCATATCAAAATAGTCTCTCCAGACTTTAATCTTGCCGTCCTGCATTTCAAAAACACCACAACAGGGCAGATCAACTTTGACCTCACCCGCGACCGTACGATCCAGTCGCTCGGCAAACACAACATCACCTTCGCCGACAATGTTCAGCAGGTCCCAATCGGTCTTGGTCCAGTTGCTGATAAAGCCACCAATAAATCCCTTGAGCTGTTCTTTTCCCTGAACCGGTTGCGCTGGCATGTTGTAATAGATCCCGTCTTCTGTGAAATATTCCACTAGTTCATCTGCATCCAGATTGGACCATGCCTCGATAAAATCCCGAATCACCTGTAGGTTGTCAGACATTGTTTACTCCGCGTTGGTTTCCACTCAGAGTAAGCTCACCTGTACTAAATGTACACATGATTTCTATCAATCTAAGGTCTACTATTGGAACACTTTATGGAGTGAGAAGAGACAGCCATGGCTTACGAACAGATTGAATATGAGGTAAAGGGGAGAATCGCTGTCGTGCGAACTAATCGACCCAGATACAGGAACGCCCAGTCCCGGATTCTGATAGAGGAGATGGACGATGCTTTTATGAAGGCCGAGAAAGATTCATCGATACACGTGGTCATACTGCAAGGAGCTGGCGAGCATTTCTCCGCCGGGCACGATCTGGGCACACCCGAACAGCAAGCCGATCTGAAGCAAAGACCTTATACAGAAGGGACATTAGGTCACCTGCAAATGACCTGGGATCTGTTTGTTGATGCTTCTCTCAGGTGGAGAGATCTTAAGAAGCCCACGATAGCTCAGGTTCAGGGTTACTGTATCTTCGGCGGCTACCTGATCGCCTGCTGCATGGATCTTATCATCGCGTCAAAAGACGCCCTTTTCCTGCCATCACATCTGCAGTTATTCACGGCACCCTGGGATCTCGGCATCCGAAAAGCCAAGGGTATTCTGTTTGAAAATCGATTCATACCCGCAGACGAGGCCTATGAACTTGGGTTGGTTCACAACGTTGTAGCCGGAGAAAACCTGGAAAAAGAAACATGGGCACAAGCCGAACGAATAGCGGCAAATGACCTACTCACGCTGCGAATGCTGAAGCAGTCAATTAACGGCGCCCAGGACGCCATGGGTTACAGAACCTCCGTCCACACCGCCCATTCCAACTACATGGTAGCTGTCAGTGGCAGAAGACCAAGGGAAGCAGACTCAAGACAGTTAGGCGGCGTCGGAGCGGCTTTGGATAAACTAAAAAAGGAACGATAGCTCTCTTTATACGCCCAACCAGATCGGGGGTTCATACCCCTAATAATTCGCTTTTTTTCAACCTTCATACAGGTTAGGGACCCATACAAATATATTTTCCCCGAACGGAAGCCATATTAAGGAAGAGTCAGCGCTACCAATGTTTGTAATATGCACTATTGAACCGAGCCCTAACCCAATCACATCCTCTTAGTTTTCTTCTTCCTCTTCACATAACTCTCAGCAGCAACCTGATCGACCGAGATCCCATTCTGCTTCGCGATTTTTGTGTAAGCAGCTTTTCGGCGTTTATTCACATCCACAACCAGGGTACGGATATTGGCAGGTACATCTCCCTTCGCCTTTACGTAGCCGTTAGCCAACTCTACAACCTGCCCTGAATTCCGGGCGTCATCCAATGGGCTTGCCTGTAACGGCATACTGATTATCGCTATGAGCAACATTGCACTAGTAGCTAGTTTACGCATTAAATTAACTCCTAAAATATATCTGATTCTTCTTCGAACAACTCATCTAGATCCTTATCCACCCTGACTCGTATTTCGTGCTCGATTTTGACATTGAGATTGATCTCGATTGGTTCAGACGGCGCTTCCACCCTTATCGTGGGCGTACAACCAATCAAAGCAATCACAAGTAGTCCTATAGGAAAAAGTCTGTTCATCACTGAACCCCGTTTTCAGTTTTCTTTTCAATTTGGTCCGCCACTTCATCACTGAACAACAGACTTTGTAGCAATGTTTTGAGATTTTCCTCCAGCCGGACATTGAGGTGAACGTCGCGACCATTTTCATAACCGGGATTGCTGCCCTTGAGCCCGGTAATGGCCACTAGATCACCCTCTGGTGAATACTCCAATACTGCCTCCAGACTATAATATTGAAAGTCAGACATCGCATCCACCACTATCTTCAGGGCATCATTTTCAGCGACAAATCCCAGCACAGATTCACTGGGCTTGTATCGAATTACCCCACCGGGTGCCACTGCTGAGGCCATCCCATTTGTTACACTCACCTTACCCTTATTGATCTGAACAGGAACTGAACCACTAATGCTGCCCGTACTTTCAAAGTCTTCCTGTTCAAGAGCCAGGATCTGATCAAGCGCCAGCTCTTCAAGCTCCAGATTCACGTACCCGGTACCGCTGGTCGCCTCGTATTGAAAGTCCCGGCTCATTATCTCACCCCCCAATAGAGCTGCTTTCAGATAACGACCCTTTATCATGTAGCGCTGTTCCAAGGGTTCGAGCATCAAATCAACTCTCATCTCAATATTCTCAGCTGGCACGCCAATATCAAACTGCTTGAGAGAAAAGATCGAAGATACTGATTGGATTCCTGGCCATCCGTTCAAATCCAGGTCAAGATGACCATCAGAGAGCCGGTAGCCCTGATAACCCAAGCCGAGATCACTCATCACGATCGATGAATGAAACTCGATTTCCTCTTTAGAGACATCCCAGGAAGTCACTCCTTTCAGATCAATCTCACCAGCGAAAATTTCCAGATCCGAAATCTCAAAAAACTGGCTAACTCCGATCAGCTCATCTGCGGGCTGCTGAAAACTGAAGTTGAGTTGCCCTTTTTGATCCGTCAGGTTGTGCTGCAATTCAAGCACAATATTCCGGACACCTATTAAGGATACAGTTTCCGAGTAGGCTTGCACCTGTTGATCATCACCCTGCAAATCCCACTCAATGGTTGCTACCGGATTGCTGTCGCGCGCAATATTTACTGTGCCAGATGAACTGATTCTCCAACCTTCGCCCATGACCATTTGCATTCCCGCCAGAACACCGACTAATTCAAAATCCTCATAGACACCACTCAATTCGATATTAGGACTTGTGCAGTCCAGCTTCAGGAAACTGTATTGAGTCAGGCATCGAACTCCTTTCCCTATCGTTACAGCTGTCTCCTCAAAATACGGATTGTTTAGCACAGTAGATATAGCACCGGTTAACTCGATTACAATTTCACCGCTGCTAATATCCACTTTTAGACCAATTTTTTTTTGGTCCTGCGAGCGGACTGACGCAACATCAATTTCCCAATCAAGCTCTGCTGCGACGACCAGATTTCCCCGAAATTGAGCCTCAATTGACTCTCTGTTGACTATCCCATCCAGAGGAAGTGAACCTTTCACCTCTACTCCCAAAGAAGTTAACGCTATTGAATAGCCAATGGCCGGGTCTGTCTTCTCATAGACTGGCGGCTCCCTGGCTGATACCTGACTCATTGCCTCGAAATGAATTCGATCATCCACTGAATGTCTAATCTGACCTTCAAGGTAGAACCGCTGTTTGCCAAAACCATTTAGTTCAACTTTCGACTGTTCACGACCAATCGAGATTAGAGCCACCTGTTCAGCAAGGACTACATTAACAGACAGGCGTGCCTGCCAACGGTACCAGTCCACCGTCAGATCAAGACACTCTTCTGTGCAAACTCGCAGCTCTTTTATCTGAATGATATTCGGCAGCGAGGTCAGATTTTGATCAATTGACTCAACCAATTCAGCCCATGTCACCACACCGGCTGATTCATTACTATCGGTTGTCGTTGAAAACTCAACGCGATCCGCCACGATGGCAAGACTGGTGCCATCACCTGTAACAGGCTCAATTGTCATGCCTGACACTGAGAGGATTTGATTTTCAGATGCAATACTGAGTTTCTGAATCCTAAGTACCCAACCTGTCGGCCGAGTGATCATGACATTCGACAAACGCAGGCTGTTTTCTTCGAGCTTGACCTTGAGGAGGTATTCGATCATTGCCGGACTAAACCACCAGGTAGCGCAGATGATCCCACCCAAAGCGATGATCAACCATAGTGCCCACAGCCATGATCGATCAGAGTTTTGATTTCGCCGCCACATCAACGTACATTAATACTCTTTTTATTCCAAAGCGAATCCACGCCATGAAGAAACTTGCGGTGATTGCCAGTATTATCCTAGTCATTGGTATCGCCTTTTTCCTTTCCTCGGGGGAGGATTCAGCGACGCCTGAGACCCCAACTCCAACTGTGGATGCCAGTACCAAACGTAGTACAGATAGTGGCGAGGTAATTGGTTTTAGAGGCAGGCAGGACAGCCTGACCTGGCTAGGTATTCCCTTCGCAAAACCACCGACAGGTGATCTTCGCTGGCGAGCACCACTGCCCGCTGATGCCTGGCAGGATGAACTGGAAGCGACTCGGATTGGTGAAGTCTGTGCACAATTTGGCGGCACGCTAAGCGGGGCGAAAGCGGAGGATTTTGGCAAGGTAGACGGTAGCGAAGACTGCCTGTTCCTCAATATCTGGGCACCGGCGACTGCTGAACCCGGGTCTCTTCCGGTCATGTTCTGGATTCATGGTGGAGGCAACAGCATTGGTCATGGCGGTTCTGCAAATTACGATGGCGCCAATCTGGCCACTGGCCATGGCGTCATTTTTGTCAGCATTAACTATCGCCTTGGTCCTTTCGGCTGGTTCACACACCCGGCATTGCGAACAGAAACCCAGAGCCCTGAAGACAATTCCGGAAACTATGGCACACTCGACATCATCGCTGCGCTGGGTTGGGTCCGGCGGAATATCCATCAGTTCGGCGGTGACAGTAACAATGTCACAATATTCGGAGAATCTGCCGGTGGAGTTGATGTCCTGACAATGATGGCATCTCCCCTCGCGGCTGGTTTGTACCACAGAGCAATCGTTGAAAGCGGTGGCCTGTTTGTCAGTTCCTTCGGTGCTGCGGAAAACTATTCAGATGATCCGGACGAACCGGGACACGCATTCAGCTCAAGAGAAGTGGTCAACAAAATGCTGATTGCCGATGGAAGAGCTGCCCATCGGGATGCTGCAAAAATGCAGCAGGACGAAATGGGTAAAAGCGATCTGAGGGGGTATTTATACGGGAAATCAACCGCGGACATCCTGAACACCTATGAGGGTCAGCTTGGTATGTTAAATGCGCCAGCGGTCTTCGGTGATGGTCACGTTCTACCTGAAGGCATCACTTCTGCAGACCTGTTCTCAGACTCCAGCAACTATAATGTGACACCGGTGATGATCGGCACCAATCGAGATGAAGTTAAGTTATTCATGATGATGTCACCGGATAGCATGAACACCATCTTTGGTATTCCCTATTCTTTAAAGGATTCTGAAGCATACAATCGAAACAGCTACTATGGCTCCAACACGTGGAAAGCCAGAGGAGTCGATGAAATCGCTCGGAATCTAACGAGTGCACAAGGTCGATCTGTTTTCGCCTATCGCTTTGACTGGGATGAGCAGAAATCTGTTATGGGATTCGATTTCGGTGAAGCATTGGGTGCAGCCCATGGTCTGGAAATTGGATTTGTATTCGGAAATTTCGACGGTGGATTTGGTTTCGATATGTTTGATGAGGAGAGTATCCCTCATAGGGACAAGTTATCGAAGAGTATGATGTCTTATTGGACCGAATTCGCCTACAACGGCAATCCCGGCAAGGGACGCGATGGCAGGGAAGTTGAGTGGACACCCTGGCAGAACAACAATCCCGATGCTGACCGCATCATAATTCTCGATACTGAAAGAGACCAGGGAATCCGCATGAGTTCAGAACAGGTTTCAATGGCCCAACTCAAGGAACAACTCTTGACCGACACCAGCTTCAAAACCCCACAAGAACACTGCCAGGCCTACAAGCAACTTCTTCAGGGTGAAGAACTTGATTCAACTGCTCGAAATAAACTTGGTTCAGATTGCTAGTCCAGAAGAAAAAGAATGTCCATATCCAAATTTTCACTCCTGCCATTATTGTTGCTGCTGGCATCCTGCGGAGATAACAGCCAACAGAAATCGGAGATCCCTGATGCTGCGTCCGTGGTCGAGGTATCCGCACCTTCTACTGACCAGACCTTTGGTAGTTTTGGTATCGACCTCGCTGCAAGAGACAAAACCATCAGGCCAGGAAGCGACTTTTTTCGATATGCAAACGGTACCTGGCTCGACGAAAATGAAATCCCGGCGGACCGAACCAGTACCAGCATGAGCCTGATCGTGCATGAACGTGCCCAGGAGCGAGTCCTTAGTATCATTGAAGAACTCTCAGCAAAGAGCGGAACCCATGGATCAACAGAACAGAAGGTGGGTGACTATTACGTGAGCTGGATGGACACAGACGCCCTCAATCAGAAAGGTGTATCACCACTGAAACCTGATCTGGACAGAATCAGAAACCTGGAGGATGTCTCAGACTTAACTGCCGAGTTTGGTCGGCTGCATTACGTCAATGGAATGAGTCCGATCATACACAGCATCAGAGTTAATCCCGAGAATCCGGATCAATACATCGCCAACATCAGCCTCGGGGGGATAGGTCTTCCCGATCGTGATTACTACCTGGAAGATTCCAAACGATTTAAGGATATTCGCGAGTCCTATCTTGAACATATCGCAGAAATGCTTTCACTGACCGGCTATGAGGATTCAAAGAAGGGGGCAGAAGAAATCCTGGCACTCGAAACCAGAATTGCTGAACATCAGTGGGTTCGAGCTGATCGCCGTGATCGCGATAAGACTCATAATCCGATGACGGTCAATGAGTTAAAGGATTGTTATCCTGGATTCGACTGGGATTTATTCCTCAGATCAGGTACTTATTCTGACCTTACTGAATTAAACGTCTCTCATCCTGATGTCATCACGCAGCTCATTGAACTCGTTAACACAACCCCACTCGAAACCTGGCAGGTCTACCTCACATATCATATGACCTCGAACAACGCCAGCACGCTATCAGAAGCATTCGATGATGCTAACTTCAGGTTCTGGGGCGAAGTCCTTCGCGGTCAGGAGAAGCAACTGGGCAGATGGAAACGAGGCGTCTCCAGAGTCGGTGCCAAGAATGGGCTTGGTGAAGCGCTTGGTCAGATTTACGTGAAACGGTACTTCCCTGAATCCTCCAAACTACAGATGCAGACACTGGTTGAGAACCTTCGTAGCGCGTATGGGGAACGCATCGATGCACTCGAATGGATGAGCGATGAGACCAAGATCGAGGCTCGTGCAAAACTCGCCGCATTCAGAGCCAAGATCGGTTACCCCGATCAATGGCAGGATCTTGACTCTATCCAGATACACAAGGGTGATCTTTTTGGGAACACTCGTGCAATTCGCAAGTTCTTCGAAGACTACGATGTGGCAAGAATCAATAAACCAACCGATCGAGAAGAATGGTTTATGACACCACAGACTGTCAACGCATACTATATGCCCCCCTTTAACGAAATCGTGTTTCCGGCAGCAATTTTGGAACCACCATTTTTCGATCCAAATGCTGATGATGCCGTGAATTACGGCGCCATCGGTGCAACCATAGGCCATGAAATGGGCCATGGATTCGACGATCAGGGTTCGAAATCAGATGCAAAAGGGGTCAAGAGAAACTGGTGGACGCAGGAAGATCGAGTGGCATTCGAGTCTCTAACCGGAAGATTGGGTGATCAGTTCAGCCAGTACGAAGCGGTACCTGGTACATTTATCGACGGTAAGTTCACCATGGGTGAAAATATCGGCGATCTGGGTGGGCTGGTTGTAGCATATCGTGCCTACAAACTTTCTCTGCAGGGGAAAGAAGCACCGATTCTTGAGGGTCTGACCGGAGATCAGCGTTTCTTTCTCGCATACGCACAAAGCTGGCGATCAAAGCAGCGTGAAGAAGCGCTGGTACAGCGCCTCAAATCTGACCCGCACTCACCACCCTACTTTAGAGTAAATGGCGTGGTGCGCAATGTTGTCGAGTGGTATTCCGCATTTGATGTGACAGAAGAGGACGCGCTCTATCTTCCGCCAGAGGAGCGAGTTTCTATCTGGTAGTATCAGGCATCCCCTCATGCACATGCCCGAGACGCCAACAACCCAGTAATGGCCTGAGTATGTTTCGCGGTCGTGCCACAACAACCACCAACGATATTTGCTCCCTGATCAAGCCATTCCTCAACGAATCGCGCATAGAGATCGGGCTCAAGATCATCTCGCAATGGTAGCTTTCGATCACTCTCTTTCACACCATCTAACTCGAAGTCCCTGGGTACGCGACTAAAAGCATTGGCATAACCCCCTCTAAACGCCAATCCAGACATAGAGAGCAGCGGCATGGCATCGGTGATTCTCTCCGGGAGACAGCAGTTGGCTAGTATGCCGATGGGATCAACAACGCAGAGCTGATCAACTGCATCTTCTACTCGCTCACCGCTCCTGAGACAGCCTTTTCGGTCATCATCCAACGTCAATGCAATGAGTACAGGCAAACCAGTTTCTTTTGCTGCATTAGCAGCAGCACTCGCCTCCTCAATCGTTGACATGGTTTCACAGATAAACAGATCAACATAGGGCGCCAACAGTTTAGCCTGTTCCTGATATAGCTCATCCATCAGCTTTCGATCCAGCACAAGGTCTGGACGATAGCTTCCATTCAAGGGTGGCAAACTGCCTGCAATTTCGACACTGTTTTCTCGACTTTCCTGAACCGCGCGCTTTGCCAATTCTCCTGCAGACTGGTTCAGCGCCTCGAACTGATCCTCTATATTTTCCTTTGCCAGATCAGATCGAATAATACCGTAGCTGTTCGTCGTGATAACTCTCGCGCCCGCTGCGATGTTCTCCTTGTGTACATCCACGACCACATCCGCTGCAACGATGAGCGCATTCGCCGACCAGATGGTCCCGGGGATATCGACCCCGCGCATCGACAATGTTTTACCCATACCGGCATCGAGTACCGTTATTTCATTCTGGTTCATCTGAATCCTGCGTCAGTATCTGAAACAAGCAGATTTTCATATCTTGTCACCGACGTCAAAAATAAATATGTGCCTGTCAGGTGAGCATTTCAAACCCTGGGTTGAGAAAGTTTCATGGCCATACAGTCAAATATTGAGGTATCAACAAACATCAGCTTTGACATACCATTAGCCTCTTTCAATTATTCAGATTAATGGAGCCGTAGATGGCGAAGCCACCAACACTTAGTTTTGATACCTTAAGTCTCCATGCAGGACAGCAACCTGACCCAACCACCGGTGCCCGCGCAACTCCCATTTACCAATCAGCTTCCTTCGTCTTTAAGGATACTGATTACGCCGTGGGTTTATTCAACATCGAACGTGCTGGTCACGTTTATTCCCGTTTATCGAATCCTACCAACGCGGTCCTGGAAGAGAGAATCGCGACGCTGGACAATGGGGTCGGTGCGATCGCGACAGCCAGTGGTCAGGCAGCAATGCATCTCGCCATCGTGACCATTCTAAGTGCCGGTGATCATATTGTTTCCTCTCGAAGTATCTACGGTGGCTCACATAATCTGCTGGACTATACGCTGAAGAGATTCGGCATAGACACGACATTCGTCAATCCTAGAGACCCTGACGCATTCAGGGCCGCGATCCAACCCAATACGCGTCTGGTTTTTTCCGAAATTGTCGGCAATCCCGGATTAGAAGTACTGAATGTACCGGTTATCGCAGACATCGCCCACGAGGCAGGGCTGCCACTCATGGTGGATGCCACATTTGCAACCCCTTACCTGTGTCGGCCCATCGATTTTGGCGCAGACCTTGTCATGCACTCCGCTACCAAATTTCTTTCCGGTCATGGCATTGTTATCGGCGGTCTGCTTGTTGATGGAGGTACATTCGACTGGGAGGCATCTGGTAAATTTCCAACCCTGACCGAACCTTACGATGGCTTTCATCATCTTAACTTCGCAGAAGAGTTTGGCCCGGCGGCGTTTATCACCAGGGCTCGTAAAGAGGGGCTTCGAGATTTTGGTGCCTGCATGAGCCCAACTACCGCCTTTCACATCCTGCAAGGCATGGAGACCTTGCCACTTCGCATGCAAAGGCATATTGAAAATACTAAAGCCGTGGTTGAATTCCTCGTAGAACAGGAGCAGGTCGAGTGGGTCAATCATCCACTGCTTCCTGATCATCCCGATCATGAATTGGCGAACCAGATCATGCCAAAGGGCTGCAGTGCCGTATTTAGCTTCGGCGTCAAAGGGGGTCGGGAGGCTGGTATCAAACTGATTGAAAACCTTGAGGTGTTTTCACATCTGGCCAATGTCGGTGATGCCAAATCCCTCGTCATACATCCAGCGAGTACGACTCATCATCGCATGGATGCTCAGGCACTTGAGTCAGCAGGTATTTCTGAAGGTCTGATTCGCCTGTCTATCGGATTGGAGGATCCAAAGGATCTAACAGCTGATCTACGCCGCGGCCTGCGTGCTTCGCAACCAAAAAAGAAACGAGGTTAATCGATATGTATTGTGAAGTCAGAGGTGAGAAAACTTTCTATAGCATCGGTACAGGTCGAATCAAAGACTCTCAGCCAAATGTTGTCTTTCTACATGGTGCAGGTATGGACCACAGCGTATTCGTATTACCTTCACGGTATTTTGCGCGCCATGGCTACAACGTATTCGCGTTCGATTATCCCGGACACGGTCGTTCTGACGGTAAAGCCTTAGCCAGCATCGAGACCATTGCCGACTGGGTCAGCGACGCGATGGAGACTCTCAATATCGGTCCCGGTGCAATTGTGGGACACAGCATGGGTTCACTGGTCGCACTCAACTTTGCATCACGTTACCCCGACAAGACACGGGCGGTTGCACTCCTTGGTACGTCAACCCCAATGCCTGTAACCGACCAATTGCTGGATGCCGCCAGGGACAATCATCATGACGCGATCGATATGGCCAATACCTGGAGTCACAGCAGTTTTGGGAAAATGGGTGGTAATGAGAATCCCGGTGTCAGCATGACCATGTCCTGGCAACGTTTACTCGAGAAGGCAAGAGAGGATGTTTTTTTTACTGACCTGAACGCCTGTAATGAATTCGTCAACGGTGCCGAACTGGCTGCCGATATCAAGTCAGAGACACTCGTTATCATCGGCACCCAGGATCTGATGACAGCACCAGTCAGTGCTGAACAGGTTGCATCCAGAATACCGGACTGCCGAATTGTGCGCCTTAATCCCTGTGGGCATTCGATGTTGTCAGAGCAACCGAATGCCGTGTTGGATGCACTGTCGACCATTGTCTAGCTCAAAGAGGCCAGGCTTTCCGTGTGACCGTCGATTCCAATCGCCTGTCCTGAAATATAGCGCCCCGAGTCTGATACCAGGAACAGGACCATACTGGCAATATCTTTCGCTTCGACAAATCGTTTGAGGGAACTCTGGCTTTCATAGATCCTGCGAATCTCGGCCTGATCAACACCCCGTTCTTTCGCATCATTTGCCATCACGCGATCAATTCTGGCACCTTCGACTGAACCCGGGCACAAGGCGTTCACTCTTATCTGGTCGCCACCTAATTCCATCGCCCAGGTTTTCGTCAATCCAACGATTGCCCACTTGGCTGCTGAATAGGGTGATCGAAGTGGACAGCCACTGAACGCAGCATTGGATGACATATTGACAATTGCACTACTAGTCGATTTCTTGAGCAACGGCGTGGCATATTTGGTGACATAGAAAACACCATCGAGATCAACTGCCAGAGTCGCACGCCAGTCCTCAACAGAAACATCCTCAACCCCTGCCGTTGGCCCTGCAATTCCCGCGTTATTTATCAGTATATCGAGTCGACCCTGTTCCTTCTCAATGGTCTCCAGTAACTTCGCGACTTGAACTACATCTGAAACATCCACCTGGTGGCATCTCATCCGCTCATCTTCACTGACGGCACCAAGTGCATCCGGTGAAATATCGCAAATGTAAACAGTTGCACCCTGGTCATAAAGCTGATCTGCAATCACCCGACCAATGCCTGAGGCACCCGCGGTCACCAGTGCTATCCTGTCTTGCAGTTGAGTAGATGTCGTATTCATGACGAACAGTGAGACGGCTTTTTAGAGAACACTACTGCCTTCCATATTCTTCAACAAACGATGTAATTAGATCGACAGTTTAGTTATATTCAACCAAATCAAATCAATTCAACTTATCGCTATCCGATTTACGCTGTACAAGTATTTTACTACTCACAGGTGTACAAGAAGCAAGTGTTAAACTCGAAGTCATGAACGAATCTAACCAATGCGACAGAAACTGCCACCCCTAAATGCACTCAGAAGTTTCGAGGCTGCTGCCAGACACAAGAGTTTTCGACAGGCGGCAGAAGAACTTTGCGTCTCCCATTCTGCGATCAGCCATCAGGTAAAGCTGCTGGAAGACTATCTGGGCACACGCCTCTTTACCCGACAGGCAAGATCAGTCGATCTGACCAAGGCTGGCAGAACTTATTATCCGATTCTCAGACATGCCTTCGATCAGATCGCAGAAGGAACGGCTTCCGTCATGACGCCCTACGGACCGAGTGCAATCACAATTCAACTTTATTCAATATTTGCGATTCGATGGCTGATTCCACGCCTCCCCTCATTTCAGGCTGCGAATCCAGATATCCAGGTGAGATTGCAGACATCTCAGGCTGAGGTTAACTTTGAGCAGGAAGACGTCGATCTTTGCGTTATGATTGGAAAGCCGGACAATGCAGCGCTCCACTATGATCATCTGTTTTCCACTGAGCTTTTTCCTGTGGCAAGTCCAAGCATGTTGAACAAAAAAAACCCAATTCGAACTCCCGAAGATCTTGCCAATCAAACTCTGCTCCAGGTATACCCATCAGCCAGGGATTGGCGTGACTGGCTCACGGCTCAAAATCTCGACAAGCTGATTAATCCGGATGATGGGCTGCAGTTCGATTCCTATGAACTCTCAATCAGCACCGCAGCACAAGGTCAGGGAGTGGCTCTGGGGATGAATCCCTATGTCGCCCGGGACATTCAGGCAGGTGTTCTTGTTGATCTGTTTCCTGATAAACACGTAGTTGCGAACGGTGACTGGTGGCTCGTGTGTCGTAGTGAAAAATCTGGTTTGAAGAGAATTGATCTATTTCGACAATGGATCATCGAACAGGTAGATCTTGATCCAGATATTCCGACAGCCTAGGAAAATTCTCCCAGCGTCTTTACGGCTGAAATCGATAAGAACACATACACCACAAGCAGCGGTATCGAAGCAACCACTGAAGCCGCCTGCAGCATACGCAATCCCTCCAGCAGGAGCAGACCGACCGGCAGAATACCGAGTGCAAACGCCCAGAAAACCCGATGCCAGCGGGGAGGATGATCATGTTCACCCATTCGCTTGCTTGCACCAGCCGCCAGGACATAGGACGCAGAGTCATAGCTTGTAGCCATAAAGATCAGACCAATGATGGCAAGATATACGAGCAACATCGAACCCAATGGCAAGAGCTCAATAATACTGCTGATCGCAGTGGAAGGACTCACCTCCATCACTTCCTGCACCACTGGATAAATGCCATTGACCTCAAGAAACAGGGCGTAGTTCCCAAGCACCAGAAAAAAGAGTATACAACCAAGGGTTCCCCAACCTAACATACCAAAAATGACCGACCTGACTGTTCTGCCTTCTGAGATTTTGCAGACGAACATGCCAACAAACGGCCCCAGTGCCATCCACCAGGCCCAATAGAAGACTGTCCAGTTTTCAACGAAACTGCTTTTCTCCAATGGATCGGTCCAGGTAAGCATCGTTACAAAGTTCTGCACCATAGTGCCTACTGCCACCACACTGGTTTCCAGAATAAAGCGTGTCGGTCCGACAAGCAGCACAAAGCCAATAAGAAGAAGAGCCAGTACTGCATTGATATTACTCAGCACCTTGATACCTGCATCCATTCCACGTGATACGCTATAGGCAATCATCAAAGTCGCGATAGCAATAATGCTGAGCTGCATCTCGATCCCGTCCTGCATACCGGTCAGCTTGGAAACAGCGGAGGCTACAACTGAAGTACCGAGACCTAAGCCAGTCGCCCCAGTACCCAGCAAACCAATGATAAACAAAAGGTCTATCACTCTGCCGGGCCACTTTCGGGTATGCTGCTTCAGAACTGGTTCGCAGGCATCACTCAATCTCAATGAAGGAATCTGTTTAACATGATAACTGCATGACAGGGCGACTGCAGGGAGACAATACAATGCCCAGCCAACCGGTCCCCAGTGAAAAATCCCGTAGCTTATAGCCCACTTGATCGCCTCTGATGATTTGGGTTCAACGCCGAATGGCGGGGCAACGTAGTAGAAAACCCACTCGGCAGCACCCCAATAGATCAGTGATGCACCAATACCTGCGCAAAAAAGCATGGCAGCCCAGCTAAAACCCGAATATGCAGGTTTATCGACACTTCCCAAAACCACCTTTCCCCTTCTGCTCATTGCAATCCAAAGCAGCAACACAAGGACAGCATTCGCGGCTATGATATAGACTATGCCAAGTGTCTCGGTCAGAAATTCAAATACCTGATTAATGGCTGATCGAGATGCATCCGGAAAGAAGATAATTGGCAGAATCACCAGAAGAAGCAAGCTGAATCCAACCCCAAAAATAAACCAGTCTACTTCTACTTCTTTTTCCGAGCCCAGTAGAAAATCGTCCAGGACTCCACGAAACCAGTCATACAAGGTCCAAATTGAGCCCCGTGAGCGCCCCTCGAGTTTCGGCTCAGTGTTCAAGCGCTCCCCTGGCTTTTGCAATTATTATTATGAGAGTGATTGTACGCTACCCCAACTGCAATTGCTCTCTAGCCTCATCTGGCGACGCAACCTTGGCACCCAGTTTTTCGATGATTTCAGTCGCTCTTTGAACCAGTTGCGCATTGGATGCAGGTACACCACGATCGAGGTACAGGTTGTCCTCCAGACCAACTCTGACATTACCACCTAACAATACTGCTTGGGCGACCATGGGCATTTGCATTCTCGCTATACCAAATCCAGCCCACCTGGCACCCGGACTTAGCGCATTTCTCATCGCCAGCATGCTATCGGTATCAGCTGGGGCACCCCAGGGGATACCCAGGCATATCTGGAACAAGGGTGGATCGGCAATCAGACCTTCTTCAATCATCCTGTTCGCGAAGCGGATCTGGCCAAGTTCAAATACTTCAAGTTCGGGTTTTACACCCCAGGATTTTATTTTCTGTGCCATTTCACGCAGGTAATCAGCGGTATTGATGTAGATTTCCCGTTCGCCGAAATTCATCGTGCCACAATCCAGACTGCATATATCCGGGCGAAGTTCTTCCACATGCGCCAGTCGTTCAGCAGGTCCCACCATATCAGTGCCGGGACCTCCCTCAGCAGGATTATTATCTCCCGGTACCCAATCGCCTCCCATACCCGCGGTCAAATTGACAACGACATCGGTTGAATCAGCCCGGACCCGTTCAACCACCTCCCTATAACAATCAAGATCTCGAGCCCCCTTACCGGATTCCGGGTCACGCACATGGATGTGAGCAATAGCTGCGCCAGCTCTTGCTGAATTAATCACGGCTTCAGCTATCTGTTCAGGCGTAACGGGTAGATCAGGATGTTTATCTATAGCGTCCCCTGCCCCGGTTACTGCACAAGTGATCACAACATTATTGTTCATATTCTCCCCCGCCAGTCTTTTTCAGTATTTTCATTCGTCAATCTGTGTATTCTTCATGGTAACAAACTGATCATCTCTAAAGGAATAGAGCCGGAAGGCCTGTAAAGCCTGTTTACCAATGAATTCTACATCCTGCTCCAGATCACGCCCGTCACTGCGGCTACTAGAGAAACAAAAGGACCTGCTTGCAAAAATGGCTGGCATCAAACCGTACCAGCCTGATGAAACTGACAGTGCTTTAAGCATGGCATATCACAACCTTCCCTTGGTAAAGTGTCGGCAGGCAATGTCCTGCTAACTTTTGACTAACATTCAAGTGGACCCCATGTGAGCAAACTATATGAAAAGCTGAGCAAAGGTGAATTTGTCGTAACGACAGAACTCACACCGCCAAAAGGAATAGACATCACTGACCTGCTGAACAAAGCAGAGTCACTGAAGGACTGCGTCGATGCATTCAATCTAACAGACTCTCATTCTTCAATAATGAGCCTGTCACCAGTCGCTGTGGCAACTCGCTTACTCGATTTAGGTTGCGAGCCTATCCTGCAAATGACAACACGAGATCGGAATCGGTTGGGTTTACAGAGCGATATGTTGGGGGCAGCACTACTTGGCATCGAAAATCTGGTCTGTATGGGCGGTGATCCCCCGCATCTGGGTGACCATCCTGATGCGAAACCCGTATTCGATCTAGCAACCACCGAACTGATCCGGGCTGCTCATTCACTCACCGAGGGCCACGACCTGATGGGTAATCCTTTGCAAGGGAAACCAGGCTTCAACATAGGTGCGGTTGTCAACCCGGGCGTCGATGACCTCGACACCGAAATCTCTCGATTGCAGGAGAAGGCGGAAGCTGGTGCCTGGTTTTTTCAAACCCAGGCGATTTATGACCCATTCACCTTTCTCCAATTTATGGATCATATCGCACACCTGCCGATAAGAATCCTTGCAGGCATCATGCCGATCAAGTCAGTGAAAATGGCCAACTTCGTGAACAATAAGATTCCCGGCATCAACATCCCCGAGGATCTGATCAGAGAAATCGAACAGGCTAAAAATGTCAGGACAACCAGTACCGAAATTGCGGTTCGTACTATCAACGAAATCCGCGAAAAGTGTGCAGGTGTGCATATTATGGCCATGGGCAACGAGGATCAGATCCCCAAAATTCTGGCACAGACAACCCAGCCCGGATAATTTACCAAGGCGGCGTTACATTAATATAAGCCGATCCCTTGACGAATTATCCGGGCTAGCACTTCTTATAAAACCACGATCCCCAATTTTATTCCTTGGATTCATCTGGGTGCGCTGCAAAATTAATGTCTGTTTATGGCAGAATGAAGAACTTAGATTCTGCAATCAGAGAGGTAAATCAGGTGAACTCAAAATTAACAGAAGATCCAAGAATAGACCCTCGTATCAAGGCCCTCTTTGGCGCCATGGAGGTGATGTCGGTTAGTGAAAATGTAGAAAGCAGGGAGCAGCTCTTAGCCAACGCCGCAACGGAAGATGCCGAGACTCAAAGAGCCGGTCTCAAAGCCTTCCTGGATATGTGCGACAGCGAAGACATCGCTCCTTCTGCCGGACTCACGACCAGCACAGTCACCTTCACCTCGAAACCAGATGGCAATTCCGTCAACATCCAATACATCCGTGCTGATAATGATCAAATTCTGCCTTGCGTCTACTACATACATGGCGGGGGTATGCAGTCCATGTCATGTTTTGATGGTAACTATCGAGCATGGGGAAAGATCATTGCTGCCAGCGGCGTGGCCGTGGCTATGGTGGATTTTCGGAACTGCCTGGTACCGTCTTCTGCTCCTGAAATCGAGCCATTTCCTGCCGGGTTGAACGACTGCGCAGCTGGCGTGAAGTGGGTACACGCCAATGCCGATTCTTTAAGAATTGACCCTGAAAGGATAGTGATCGCTGGTGAAAGTGGCGGTGGCAACCTGACTCTAGCAACGGGTCTGAAGTTGAAACAAGATGGTAATCAGAATTTAATCAAGGGACTATATGCCCTTTGTCCCTATATCGCCGGAGAATGGCCGCAATCAAAAAATCCATCTTCAATCGAGAACAACGGTATTCTGTTGGAACTGCATAACAATCACGGCGCCATGGCATATGGTATCGAAGAATTTGAGAAGGGCAATCCGCTCGCCTGGCCGGGATTCGCCACAACCGAAGACGTGAAAGGTCTGGTTCCAACAGTTATCAGTGTGAATGAATGTGATCCTCTGCGTGATGAAGGTATCAATTTCTATCGACTCCTACTTCAAACTGGTGTCAGCGCACGATGCCGGCAGGTGATGGGAACGATACATGGTACCGAGATTTTCCCTATGGCTTGTCCTGAGATAAGTCGAGATACCGCCAGAGATCTGGCTGCATTCTGCATAAACAGTTAGAGGACCTGATCGATGAAGGTAGTTTACTGCATCAAATATGGCTCCCATGAAGATCTCGAAATACGGGACATTGATCCACCAGGGCCGCCCGATGAGGCTCAGGTGAAGGTAGATCTAAAGGCAAGAGGCATTCAATTCAGTGATCTCGTCAGAATCGCGGGTGAGTATCAGGACAGCTCGTCTTTGCCTTTTGTTGTCGGAGGTGAGGCTGCCGGGATCATTGCCGAGGTTGGTCCTGGTGTGACGGACTTTGCGGTTGGAGATCGAGTAATGGCCCCAGGTGGTTGCGTTGAGCAGATCAATATTTCAACCCGCGCGGTAACCAAGGTGCCTGAAGGAGTGGATCTTAATGTTGCTGCATCTTTCAGAAACAATTACACGACGGCCTACTACGGTATGCAGCGTGCCAACCTAAAACCAGGCGAGACATTGCTGGTTCATGGTGCAGCAGGCGGCGTCGGCCTTGCAGCAGTTGATATTGGAAAACTCTATGGCGCTCGAGTCATCGGCACAGCAAGTTCAGATGAGAAGCTGGCTGTAGTCACGAAACTCGGTGCTGATCACGTCATCAATTACAACGATGGTTTTAGAGACCAGGTAAAAGAACTGACAAACGGAAGAGGAGCAGATGTCATCTATGATCCTGTCGGTGGCGACGTGTTCGATGAATCCATGCGCTGTATCGCACCTTTTGGACGAATTCTTATCGTCGGTTTTACCAGCGGTCGTGCTGCATTAGCAAAAACCAATCACTTGCTGGTTAAAGATGTCGCAGTGATTGGTTACTCCATCGGAGGTTTACAACGCCACAACCCGGCACAAAGTGAAAAGAACTCTCGCACCCTGATAGACTGGTTGGCGACTGGGCGTATCAGTCCCTTTATATCTCACCTGATGAGTATGGATGATGTCATTGAAGGGTATCAGCTATTGGTTGACCGAAAGGTTGTTGGTAAGGTGATTTTGAATTAGTCGACTCTTGCATTGTGAATCAACTGTTTGAGACATGACCTACCGGAATTAGAAAATACTTTCTCTAACAATCGCAGAAGAAACCAGGGAAGTCTCGTCATGATAAAGGTCATCCTCACAATTCTCACTAAAATGGATACCGGCATCAGACTAATACTAGAACGCTTGACTTTTTAGCAGCGGTCATTCTTTTCAGAATAGTATGCTGTTCCATGAACAATTTTCTCTTGAATCCATGTCAATCAGGAACCAGAACCTTTCCCCCTGAGCACGCCCACGATCGCAACGGCGACTCCCCTCACCTGCTCGCGAGCCACGGTCTCACTCGGCACGCCCGGCGTGGGCTTGAGGCTCCGGAAAAAAGCTCTGGCTTCTGATTGACGCTACAGATGTTAATTCTTTCTGTAAGTACCTACTAATCAGAGTAAGGTGAATTCACCTGATGCACTGAAATGCTCTCCTGTACCAAATTAGTAATCCCACACTAATTAACGCGGGATCCTTCACAAACCTCTTGCTTATTATGCCAACTTGCGCACCGTCCGTTGGTTAATCTGGCTGATCTCTTTTCTTATCTCCAGATCAACTCTGCTTTTACCGTGATAGGCTAACAGAGTACGCAGTCTGTCCGTCCGACTCACCCGTCCCACCCTTCGTGACAACGTCTCAAGGTCCCTTTGTTTCCGACGTCTTAAGCCGAAGTTGGATCTGCTGGTCTCTAGATCAATAAACCTGACCAGCCATTCATTTCCTGTATGTCGAAGATAAATGTGTTTCGGGTAAAGGTTGAAGTGTGACATTCCTGCTGCATGCAATCTTGAGATCGCCCTGCCCACAGACTCGCACAACGCTTTTCTCGTATTGAATAGCATTCTGGGCTCCGATCCCAGCAATATGTTGAGGGGCAAGTAATCATCAAGAGCTTCTGTAACGAGGATCGCCTGACTCTTTCCTGACTCTTTGCGCCAGCCAAAATACACTATATCCAGGCAGGGAATACCGAGCCTTGTATATTGATTGATTCTGTCAAACTCAATTTTGAAAGTTGGCACCTTGAAAAGAAAAGCATGGCTTAAATGGTTGCTCTGTCGCTTAACAAAAAAATGCCTGTCTTTTTGCTCAAATCGAAACACTCGACTCCAGCCACCGCGCCAGGTATTTCCCTCGTCGACTTCTTCAAGTTCCAGTCGCCACCACGTTTCAAAAGAATCCAGGTTTTCATTTGCCAGCCAATCTCTCCAGGCGGGTGCGATATGTTGTTCTTTTAGCCTGTCCATTTGTTGTGCACGTATTTACCGGGTTGTTTTGAATTCTGATACCTAGTATGAAGACAGAGGATAGGATATAAAGCAATCCAAACTGCATTCCACCTGGTCAAGAGGTAAACATACTTTGTCTGAACCGGGAAAACACTACAAAGAACGAATCAAGCATGATCCACAGGCTGCGGAAGATTACGTAAGACGAAAACCGCATAAAGATAAAGCCGAAATGGATCTTGTTCGCAGGGGATTCGGGCTGACTGACGGCGTGAAGTCAGTTCTGGATGCACCTTGTGGGGTTGGCAGGGCAACCATATTGCTTGCCTCAATGGGTTTTGATGCGACGGGGCTGGATCTTGGTGAGAGTGCGGTAGAGGTCGCACGAAGGGAGCTTGAAAAAACACAATTGTATGGTGAGATCGTGACGGGAGATCTGGAAGATCTAGCCTACGATGACGATTTTTTTGATGCCGTTTTGTGCTTCCGTGTCTATCACCATTTCCCAAACGACGAAGTGAGGGATCGCGTCATTACGGAACTGTGTCGCGTGGCCAGGAAGTATGTACTTATTTCCTACTTCTCTCCCTACTCCGTAACTTCCTTAAAACGGGCTCTGAGGAAGAGATTTACCAAAAAAAAATCGATCCAGCATGCAACAAACCTGGCTTCAATTGCAGCAAGATTTGAACGCAGCGGTTTTCGATTGAAGAAGAATTTGCCACAATTTCGATTCGTGCACACATTGCATCTGGCCATATTTGAACGTACCAACTAGCAGTTATAGAAGGATTTTAAATCATCCTGTGCGCTCGGCTAAGTACTAGCCCGGATAATTCACCGAGGCGGCGTTACATTGGTGTTAACTCTAAGAAGTCAAAGTTAGCTGTAAGAAATCCAATAGGTTACTGAAGTTCTGATGAATTTGAGATATGACAGACCGTACCTGATCAACTTCAGAAAAAATCTGGCGTCACATTTTGAGTTTTCTTCCTTTCATCATAGCTACGGCTAGGATGGAATACCGCGTACTTTTCGACCCTGGTAGTTCTCATCAATCAGACGCTTTGGATGCAATCCGTTTACAAACCCCATGAAACCAGGATCGCGAATACTGTAGCCAAGCAACGCCTGAATCCTGCTGGAAAACTGACCGGCCTGATCTGGTGGCACCACCAGCGGCATATTCTCCAACTGTCTTAGCCAGGGTTGGCAATACTGAGGCGTAAGTGCAAGTCGAGTCTCGGTTGAATTATTCGCGCCACCCCGATGGTATAAAGATCCATGGTAAACCACGACAGATCCGGCACTCATCTGCACACTTATCCCGGCATCTTCGGGGATCGGTTCTTGCCTCGACCAGGTATGGCTACCTGGTATTATTTCGGTTGCCCCATTTTCAGTTGTGAAATCGTCAAAAGCCCACAGAGCACTCATTCCGTTAATATCATTTCGATTACAGTTTGGTACTTGCGTATGGTCTCCGTGAAATGTCTGAGCCGTTTCACCTGGGTGGATATTGATCGCAAGGTATGATGTCAGTAAATAGTTTTTTTCGAGGAAATTGTCAATAATCGCCAGTACATCAGGGTGCTCGACCAGCATCGACAAGAACGGCAACTTGGCAAGCAGGCCATAAACGCGTTCAGTCTGAAATCCTTCAAAATCATTACGTCCCATATGCTCTTTCGAAAGCCAGGGTGCAAGTGCTTGTTTTACGCTGTCAACCTGCTCAATGGGCAACAGGTCGTGCAGAATAGAGTAGCCTTGTTGTTTTATGGCCTCTACATGCTCTTCAATTTTCATATCAATACCTTCTTAGCTGACAACTGTGCTTATACCCAGTGAGCTGGTGGCGTCATATTTAGTTTATCTGCTAATAATCTCAATTCAGGATTCAGCTCCTTTCCAAGCTGAGCTCCCAGTGTATCAAGAGCACGGTTCATCATTTGAAATGTTCCCACTGCTCCAGCCGCTCGAATGACACCTTCGTCACCGACAACTGCACGCAGTTGCTCACGTGCACCGTTAAGTGCCTCGGAATCCCCCACCAGCAGATTATCTGTAAATGTGAGGAGTTCTCGATAGTGGGTCACACCACAACTTTGAGTCGGATCAATCACAACGCTCACATCCAGTTGAATCTGATTTGCTTCACAACTCGCACGGAGCATGCTGGAATGTGCCATAGTTCAGTAGAAGCAATCGTTATAGTTTGATGTCCTTGCCGCTAACAATTCAATCTGGCTTCGATGCAAACCTTTGGTGATATTCATGTCCATCATTTCAGGCATGCTGAGATACAAAGCCCCATGAATCTCATGTAGCGCATCAGCTTCAGCTGCAACGCCAGAAAAACAGTTTGGTGCCCCTGCAACGCCTCTCGTTGGCAGCCAACCTCGCATCAGTTTTGCGCCTTTGACCTCTTCCTGACTCGGCTCGCCAGGCTGAGGTTCGGGAAGGTTTCGGGGTGTTACACCCACGCCGACATAATAGGTATCAATGGCAGACAGCTGTGCGATAATTGCAGTGAGTTCAACCATCGGCAAAAGAGCCAGTCCTCGCTCACCGCACTCCTCAACCCATTGTTGGTCAATCGTATGCGCTTCTGTCGCGATCTTTTTCGCTGCCTCAGTCGCAACCTCAGTCAGGACATATAGCCCGGATTCATCATGGCTTTGTGCTTCCCGCGCCACCTTCGCAATCTCGACTCGCTCCTGACCGCTAAACCATGTGCCCGCACGAGCCAGGCGCTGCCATTGATTATCCACCATCGCTTCAATTTGCTGGCGAGTCGAAATCTGCCGATCATCCATGCGATTCTCCTACAAACGCCACTGGTATGCCTTTAGCATTTTCTTAATGAGCACTTTTCTATAACCCTGGTATCTCGACATCTGATCTTCAGTCAAAAACTTCGATACATCCGCATCCAAATTCTTCGCCAGAGACTTGCTTTTTCTCTTTATGAGCTTTCCCGCACCGGTATCGTTTCGACGTAACGTCTTATCAACCATGGCTTCGACTTCATAAAGATAGTCCGTGACGGCAATACGAAATCTCACAGCTTCCTGGTCTGACAACCCAATCTCCAGGTACTTTTCAACTACTTCTTCATGTTCCCAAAAAGGTGGTTTCGCAGCCTGCGCACTCGAAACAATCAAAAGCAAAAGCAACGATAGTAATATTTGCAAACTTCTTTTGTTCATGGATGAAGCTCCTTTTTCAGGTTGTTGTTTTTACTGCCGTTCGTTAACCCCTTACTGCTGATTTCCTTACTGCTGATTTCCTTACTGCTGATTTCCTTACTGCTGATTTCCTTACTGCTGATTTCCTTACTGCTGATTTAATGTGCCGACGTGCCGCTTTCCCTCTAGGTCAGTTGCCATTGTAGTAATGTATGCACAGGATCATCATCAAGATGATGCTCAAACACGGCGGCGACTTCTGCACCGATCGGGATGGTCTGTTCAGGGTCACCCAATAAATTACCGACAATTCGTACACTTGGCGACTGCGCTAACTCAACCAGGACAACGATGTAGGGTCCCTGGTTATTAAGTGCGGGATGGACGGGATGCCAGACTCGTTCGTGACTATAGATAACACCTTTGGGTTCAACTTCCTCAAATGTGAGATCAAAGCTGTGACAGCCGTGGCAAATCCATTCGGGGCCCCATTGCCAACGTTGACAGGCCCTGCATCGTTGAATCATCAGTTTATCTTCAGCTAACCCCTCCCAAAAAGGCGCGTCTAATCCGTCAGGAGCAGGAACGGGCTTTGGCAGACCTAGCTTTAAATAGTAGCTCATAATGTAGCCTCCGAACCGAAGATCGAGGCACTCACCGGTGTTACCATTGGTCCGGATATCACCATTGATACCTCTGCATTGTCCACCTGGTTACTCGACTCCCGCCAGATTTGCCTTACTGCTTCAATATTCAGACCCAACCCGTGCATGTAGCATTCCGCCAAGTTCCCGCCACTTGTGTTAAGTGGCAGTTTGCCATTTGGATTCGTCAGATTCTCAAGGGTGAAGAATTCATTGCATTCGGATGGTAAGCAGAATTCGTGTTCGACGATGCTCATCAGAACGCCGCCGGTGAAATTCTCATAGCTTTGCAGTACATCAATATCCCCGGCTTTCACTTTTGCCATATCATATAAACGAGGAACCAGGGTTTTAAATGCTGAGGTCGCATAGTCCGGCGCGTTGTGAACGGGCGCACCGGCTCTATGATGAGAGCCGGCAACCGCACTCAGGAGATAGCAAGGCGGGTGATCAAATTCTTTCGCGCGATCTGCAGAAACAAAGATCATCGCTGCAGCTCCATCATTCTCCTGGCAGCAATCATAGAGATGAAAAGGTTCTACAATCCATCGGGAGTTCTCGTACTTCTTCTCATCCAATGGTCGACCATGCATAACAGCGCGAGGGTTGTTCTGTGCATGATGATAGGAGGCCAGTGAAATCGCGCGCAACGCATCTTGTTTAACATTATTTTCATACATGAATCGATTAACTTTCATAGCAAACATCTGTGCTGGAGACATCAGACCATAGGGAATGGTGTGAGCAAATTCTCCCGATATGGTGTTTCGCTGAGGTCCCTGACCAAATCGGCCAAACTGCCCCTGAGCCAGAGCTCGAAACACGACAACACATTCAGCTTGTCCTGTCGCAATAGCAGCCGCAGCGTTGGCAATAGCCCCGGAACCACCTCCTCCGCCACCGCCCCATTGCATATTGGCCAGTCGCATATCATGTATTCCCAAGGCAGCAGAGAGTCTGGATGCATCACTACGATCGTTGCTGAAGGATGAAAATCCATCAATTTCCTTCGCTGAAATGCCCGCGTTTTCACATGCTTTCACGATGGCTTCGAGGGCTAGTTTGAATTCGGCATCCGGTGCCTCACCACGCTTGTAGTAGGTCGTCTCAGCGACACCGGCAACACATACCTTACCGCGTAAAGTTCCACTCATACACAGACATCCCAAGTCATTATATTTATGCACCAGACGATGGGGCAGAAATCACCAAAGCCACCACACTGCCGGCAACTCGTTTCAGACTAACACATCAGCAGCCTTCTGAGTGACGCCAAGATAATGCTGATTGATTCGAAGCCAGAAAAAGTCCTAGTCACCGGCCAGACTAACGAAACCATCCTTCTCGACGTGCCATCACTAGGATCAAGTAAACCTTCTACAGCTCTGGGTCTCTGCAAAAGATAAGCTCGAATATATGAAAATGCACGTTAGAAGGAAATGTTTCATTGACTGAAAGTAACAGGTATTTAGCTGTTTCTTCTCCATTCTAGTAACACAGAGTTCAAGACGAGTTGGATCATTTAAGGCCTCCAGCTGTACACCGGCCGGGATTACCTCAATCAGAAATATCTGGCTCGAAGAATGACCAAAGCACCTCAGGAAACTTTTCCTTAAGTCTATTTTCAATTGCGTTAACGGCTTTGATCAGGTCTGTTTCGGATCCCAGAGGATGCATCCGCGCCTTAATCGCTACCATAACATCATCGCCTAATTGTAATGTAACTAGATTAAAGATCTCAGCGATGGTGTCCTCTCCAGCCAGAAATTCACGCATCTCTTTCAGCCTTCTGGGCTCAACGCTTTGACCAATAATGAGTTTCTTAATTTCGACACCGAGCAGGAATGCAATGACGATCAGCAATACGCCAATACCAATGCTGCCAATCGCATCATAAATAACATTACCCGTTATCATAGTCATTGACACCGCCAGCAATGCAAATGACAAACCCAGCAGTGCAGCAAGATCCTCGCCGAATATCACCAGCAACTCACTTCGTCTGGTTTCCTGAAACCATCGCCAGAAGCTTCTTCCGTATCGCTCCTTATTGACTTCTCGAATACACCCCATCAACGAAAGCCCCTCTGCGACAACAGAAAACGCCAGAACACCAATCGCAATTAAGGGTGATCTTAGAGGCTCAGTTTCAGATAGTTTATGTACACCTTCATATACTGAGAATAGACCACCCATACTGAATAACATCAACGCGACGATAAATGACCAGAAATAGATACTCTTGCCAAAACCAAGAGGGTGATCAGGCGATGGTGGTTGTTTAGCGCGATTCAAACCAAGCAACAGCAGCAGTTGATTACAACAATCTGCGAAGGAGTGCACACTCTCAGCCAACATGGAACCGGAACCGGTGGTAATAGCTGCACCAAGTTTTGCCAGGGCAATCGCCAGGTTCGCGAACAGCGCATAGAATATGGATTTTATAGAATCCGCCTTTTTCGCGGATTCATCAGGATAGTCAGATTCGTTTGCGATATCGTCGTCCAATGGTTGTTCTATGCCTACATTAATATTAACTATACGCTACCCCAGGGTTGCCGGTCATCTGCTGTCGCAAACTCAATTCGGCACTTTTTTACCCTCTGCTCCAAACCACACCTCAATGATTTGCGTCTATCTAATAGCGTATGAATGGTCATGAGGATGAACCTGCACATCAAGAATCTATACTATTGATTTTATTATGTTTATCACTCGCAATTAATGTTGCACAGGACAGTTCATCTATCTCTGAGACTCACGATGGGATTTCTTCGATCAAATTGTGCGTTCAATAGGGAAATGTAGAAGTGAGCCGCGTGCGGGGGGTGCGGGGGAAATGTCGATCAGTGAAAATACTGGAGATATCATGATCATTGACCATGAAGGAAAACCTTAATGCAAACACGGGATCAGGCCGATGCCAAATGGCACTATCCGGCCTCAGCAGCCCGACGTTTAACCAGCGCTGTCTGAATTTCAGCATGTTTTTCACGTGTTAGCTTGTATTTCAGATAGAAGAAAACAGCGATCCCACCAGGAATCACTGCGATAGGTCCATCCACCAGGCCGAGTTGAAAAACTTTTTCCGCATCGACAGACCCAGGTTCTGCGCTAACGGGGAACTGAATCACATCGATTGCAATCCCCGCCAGTAAATGACCCAGGCCCGATGAGGCTTTTGCAAAAAAGGACCGCGCTGCATAAAACACGCCTTCTTGCCTGCGGTGTGTCATCAGCTCCTGCTCATCTGCAATGTCTGCCAGCGCCGACATGGCACTGATGTACAGAATTACCCCAAAAGTTGCGAACAATACAGTGAATGTAATGATGGTTGGCAACAACGCGACGCTGTGATTGCTCGGAAAGAAACCCACAATCCGCAAAACTATTGGGGCTGTAGCAAACACCAGGATGGCTATGAGGCTGAATATGATTACCGGTTTCTTTTCGAATCTTTCATGTAGAGGGGCCGTCACCACAAAACCAATAATGGGTGCAACAAGTGCAAATAAGGGAATGTAGCGGATCTGTTCGGGCAGGAACTCCCAGAAATAGGTATTCATATGCAGGTTGATCGTTTCTCGAGTACCTAAAGTTGCACTTAGAAGAAGATAGCCAATTAACAACATCAGATAGTTTCTATTTTCCAGCGCGGACTTACAGTCAACAATAAATTCTTTAATGGAGAACCTGGGTAGATCCACAAGTGGTTTGGGTAGCCTTGGGATAACCTTCATGGTAAGAACAGTCGATATCACCATGACGACACCCCCAAATATAGAAGCTGAAACTGCCAATGTTGAGTAGGCGGTTCGATTCAACAGTCCGTTTTCGTACTCTGGTGTCGCCGCGAAGAAGTATGAGTAGGCAATTACAGCTATTCCTATTCCTCCTAACGCGCCAAAGAGTGTATTGATACTCATTACCCTGGTCCGCTCCGTGAAATCGGCAGATAACTCCGCACCTAATGCCAGATGAGGTACGTGGAACAATGTCATACTCGATCGCATTAGTACCGTCAGGACCGTTAACCAGAGAAACAAACCAAAACTTTCGAAAGACTCCGGAGGCGTGTAAATCAGGAAAAGGCAGGTCATCACAGGAATTGGCGCCGCAAACATGAAGGGATGACGTCTTCCCAACTTTGATTTCCACCTGTCTGATATTGATCCAACCAACGGGTCTGTTATGGCGTCGAAAAATAGCGCAATGGTAATTGCCAGTCCTGCAAGAGTTCCTGGCACGCCCATAATGTTAGTATAGAAGAAGAAATTGAATGAATTGAATGCAACGCTGATTATCGCTTCAGCTGCTGCGCCAATACCATAGACAATCTTCAACAGGTACGGCACACGATCCGGATACGCACTAGCACCAACAGGTACCGGCTCTGATGATAAAACAGCCAATTACCTCAACCTCGTAATCTTAAGAGCCTCTGGTAATACGTTTTTCATGCACTTCCCCAAATGATGGAATCTCCATATCGCCACCAAGATTGTTATGCTTCACACCCTGCTCGCTAGAATGCACGTCTCAGCATGGTAGGCGAATGCTGGGTCCAAACGCAAACAGGTCTGCAATTCGACAAGCACTGCGTCTCCAAGTAGTCTTTGTTACTTTAGCAACCGGGAGGTGTTGTATGGATATTCATGGTTACTGCGATGATAAGTTCGGCCAGGTCAGGGAAGAGTTTGAGAATAACTTTACCGAACGCGGCGATGTAGGTGCCAGCTTTGCGTTAACCATCGATGGTGAATACGTTATCGATATCTGGGCTGGTCATACAGACGCTGATCGTAGCCAGGACTGGCAAGAAGACACCATAGTCAATGTCTACTCCACCACGAAAACGATGACATTTATCTCCGCTCTGATGCTCGCTGACAGAGGTGAATTGGATTTGGATGCACCGGTTGTGAACTATTGGCCTGAATTTGGTCAGAAAGGAAAGGGGGACCTTCCCGTAAAGTTCTTCCTAAGCCACTCGGCCGGTCTCCCGGGTTTTGATCCGGCATTGACGACGGATGAGCTCTACGACTGGGATACAGCAACGAACAATCTTGCCAGCCAGGAACCCTGGTGGGAGCCAGGATCAGCCAGTGGCTATCATGCAATTACCCAGGGATTTCTGATTGGTGAGCTCATACGACGCATTTCCGGCAAATCCTTTGGTACCTTTTTCAGAGATGAAATCGCGGATGTCGTCGGTGCGGATTTTCATATTGGTGTAGACCCAAAAGAATTTTCGCGCATCGCAGACCTGGTACCAGCCCCCGATGAATCACCTTTGATGCAAATGGACCCTGAGACCATTACCTCTCGGGTATTTGCAAGCGCCGAACTGCCTGATGATGTGACCAGAACAGAAGGCTGGCGACGAGCAGAAATCCCTGCTGCCAACGGCCATGGTAATGCCCGGTCCGTAGTCCGCGCGCAAACTGCCATGGCTAATAACGGGAAAGCCTTCGGTAAGCAACTGTTGAGTGAGCAAGGATGCAGGCGAGCCCTGGAGGAACAAATCAGCGGGCCGGACAAAGTGCTGATAATGCCCATGCGATTTGGCATGGGTTACGGATTCAGCACTGACATGATCAATATGGGGCCAAACCCGAATACCATCTGGTGGGGTGGTGCCGGTGGCTCAACAATTATTATCGATACAGATGCACACTTGTGTTTTTCATATGTAATGAATCAAATGAAGGCTGCGATTGTCGGGGATGAACGAGGCGGCAGTCTGGGTCGAGCTGTTTACCAGGGACTGGGACTTAGCTAGTTTTTTCATAGGAGGGTATAGTTAGATGCACAAATTCCTGGTTCCCTTAATCCTTGCCCTGGCATGTGCGCCTGTCTTCTGCAGTGAACTCGGCGCAGCCATCGAAGATGACTACGCCAACAATCTCAAAGCCTTGTTCGAACATTTCCACAGAAATCCGGAGCTGTCCTTTCGAGAGTATGAAACTGCAAAACGACTCGCTAACGAACTAAAATCGTTAGGTATTGAAGTTACCGAGAATATTGGTGGCACCGGCGTTGTCGGTATCTTGAGAAATGGCGATGGTCCTCTGGTCCTCATCAGAGCAGATATGGATGGCTTACCAGTCAAGGAACGATCCGGTTTAAGCTACGCATCCTCTGCAATGCAGGAAGATTTGGACGGAAGGATTGTTCCAGTCATGCACGCGTGCGGACATGATGTGCATATGACTTCACTGATCGGGACTGCCCGGCAACTGATCATCCGAAAGGATCAATGGCAGGGTACGATCATGTTCATCGGGCAACCTGCCGAAGAACGCATTGGCGGGGCAAAAGCCATGCTGGATGACAATCTTTACGAACGTTTTGGCGTACCGGACTATGCACTGGCATTTCACGTTGCTGCCGGCAAACCTGCCGGGAAGATAAACGTCCCCAAAGGGCTGGCATATTCATCTTCGGACAGTGTCGATATTACAGTCTTCGGGATAGGCGCTCACGGTGCGTCACCACATTCAGGCAAGGATCCCATTCTGATTGCATCTCAACTGGTGGTCGCCTTGCAGACTATCGTCAGTCGGGAAATCAGCCCACTGCAACCTGGTGTGATAACCGTCGGATCTTTCCACGGTGGAAGTAAGCACAACATCATTCCTGATGAAGTCAAGTTACAACTCACCGTCAGGTCAAATGATGACAGTGTCCGGCAAGGGCTACTGAGTGCCATTGAACGAATTGCCAGGGGTGTCGCGGTTACTGCAGGTCTGCCGGAAGATCTGTATCCAAAAGTCGACCTGTCAGTTGAATCCACACCTCCTACATTCAACAACCCTGAACTCGCCAACCGGCTGGAATCAGCAATCGGCAAAGCCATGGGAGACGATATCCTCTTTGCCAGTAAGCAGGAAGGAATGGGTGCTGAGGATTTTGCCTATTTCGTACAAACGGAACATCAGGTACCAGGCGCTTATTTTGCGGTCGGTGGCTCGTCGAGCAAAGATATCGAGGCAGCGAAAAAGAAAGGCAAGAAACTGCCATCACATCATTCCCCGTTCTTCAGAATAGAACCGGAACCAGCAATCACCTCAGGCACTTTTGCCATGACAGCAGCTGTTCTCGATCTAATGAAGAAATAACCTTACCGACGATGCGAGATACAACTCAAACGATCTACCTCAACTCGATGGAACAATAACTTAACCGGCAACCTGTCCACGATCTGATCTCGTGACTCTGCGTACGGGTAAACGATTCTGAACTCAGAACCTGTTGGTCATGACCATGAACTGGTAATGGAATCCAGATGTTTACTTTCTGATCCCTGAGCAACTTACTCAGATCAACAATATATTCAATTTCATATATCGCTGATTCATGCCAGGGAATAAAAATCTGCAGCACACATCAATGAATGAACAAGGAACCAACAACGACAATACAACTCAACTCCAGGGCCATTATTCATCAGGCTGGCAAAATTACATAAGTCTCGAGTTCACTTCAACGACGATCGCTAACTCGAAACCTAATGGCCGAGTTCTTCCAGCAGACATTGCGTATATTGATCAGTCGTGCCATCTCCTCCCAGATCGGGAGTCAGAATCCTGCCATCACCAATCACATGGCGAACTGCTGTCCTGACCCGAGCTGCAGGCTCAGGCATTTCCAGGTAATCCAACATCATCGCGCTGGCGAGCAGTAATGCAGTAGGGTTAGCAATGTTACAACCGGCTATATCAGGCGCACTGCCGTGGACGGCTTCAAAAATCCCTCGATGCTCGCCAATGTTTGCACCCGGAGCCAAGCCAAGTCCGCCGACCAGGCCTGCACAAAGATCGGACAGCACGTCCCCAAACAGATTAGTTGTTACGATGACATCGAACCGATGTGGGTTCATCACCAACTGCATAGCGCAGTTGTCAACAATCATTTCTTCACATTCAACATCGGCATATTCGCTAGCAACCTCACGTGCAACTTCAAGAAACAGACCAGAGGTGGATCTCATAATATTCGCCTTGTGAACCACGGTCACCTTGCGTCTACCCAACCTTTGCGCCAGAGAAAATGCATGATGCAGGATTCTGGTACACCCATTTCTCGTTACCACACTTGTCAGTTCTGCTCGTTCACCATCCTCACTTCGAACATGGCCTACACCTGAGTAAAGCCCTTCCATATTTTCCCTGACAACCAGAATATCGATATCGGAATATCGAGTCGTCGCACCCGGTATCGAAAGCGCAGGCCGAACATTAGCAAAGAGATCAAAGTGCTGCCTGAGTGAGACATTGACCGATGTAAAACCCTTTCCGATGGGCGTGGTAATCGGTCCCTTCAAGGTACCCCGATTTCTCTCAATATGCTGAAGCGTCTCCTCAGGAATCAGGTCTAATCCCTGTTTTAAAGCTGGTCCTCCGGCAAGCGCTTCTTCAAATACCAGACCACAGTCAAGCGCCGTAAGAACTGTCAGTACAGCCTGTGTTATTTCTTCGCCGATACCATCTCCTGGTATTACAGTAATTGGTATTTCACTCATTTTTCTATTATAGGCAAAAAGACAGTTCCCATCAGTACTCAGGATTCTTGACCAATCAGCGAACGTGGGTACCTATTACCCAAATTACCTGGAATGATCAGATGGATATTGACAACGTTAATAATCGTCTGCCTGGCGATAGAAACTGAACTACCCTATGGTCGACTGAGACATATTCCTTTTGCGCTGTTTTTCTTCGTCGATTGTTCCACGATGCTCCGATATCATTTCTATTCTATCCGCCAATAACGATACTGCTGAGCATCTCGTCTGCGGCGATCATAGGTACCCTAGCCTATTTCCTCGCCTCCACAATTATGAACGAATTAGTGGGCAAGGATGAGGTTTTGATTGACCAGCGGGGGGTCTCTAATGGAGCCATCCGATATCCTCGTATGTGAGTCGCAAAGGCCGGTCGCTTACAACATTCAGGTCAGACCGATCGTCGAGCCTGGGAAGTCACCTGAACCAGCTGAAATCTGTAAAGAGGCCAAGACAGTATTTGTGGCGATGCAATACGATAGGGTGAAAATTTGAAACGCTAGAGAACAACGTAGCGAATCACGAGACCTGCCATCACCAGCTGAAACAGAAAGATCAACCATATAGCACCACGCACAAAAGGATGCGGTGTCAGGCGCTGATCCATATTGTTTCGCTGCAGCCACAAGGTACCGCCACTCTGAATTGGCAACATGAGTGCACCGACGAGTCCACCAATCGTGACCAGGAGAACAGGGTTCTGGACACCGACATAAAGCATACTGCCAACAATTGGCATGATGGAAATATAACCTCTGATCCATGCCGCCCGGGTCTTCAGATTTGCCCTTGGGAAAAATCCAAGTTCAATCAGATAGTCAGGAATAAACCTGGCACCGGCACCAATACCCGACAAGGTTGTTGAGAAAAGAATGAAAAATGCACCGGTACCAAATACCCACAGCGCCCAGGTACCAAGTGTCTCGGTGAACATGCCTGATAACATGGAGATGGTTTCGAGTCCGTCAGGTGTTTTTCCCAGAACGTTTAGAACCCCGGCACCGAGCAGGTAGAAAGGTAGTGTTGCACAGGTGAGAATAATGAGAGTTAACCAGACATCGGACTGCAGTACTTTGATCCAACCCCTGGCCCTGCGTAACCAATCTTCTGAGGATTCAGAGTCTTTCTGTCCTATAAACGTCGGATAACCTTTCTCAATACACCAGTAGGTATATGCTGCTGTTTCCCCGGAGTTGACCCCCGTATAGCCATAAACAGCGAGTGCAAGCGCTATATACTCAAGGGGTAGATCAAATCTGAAACCGCTGCTGATGTCAGCCCATGAAATCTGGTACTCGGTTGACTGCATTGTGACTGCGCATACCAGCGTTGTCACCGTAAAACCCATAACCAGACCAAGTAGTATTTTTTCGAAACGCTGATACCCACCAAAATTCAATATCCCAACTGTTAGCAGCGCAATCAGAAACGTTGCCCACACGGAATCAATGACCGGGAAAAGTAGTGATAGCGCCTGTCCGGCACCCCCCATGATACCTCCCAGGCCCAGTACTCCCGGAACGAAGGCAATTAATCCCAGCCAGATCGGCCACCCCACCTTGCCTTTTGGACCCCACAACTTCCCAGGAAATCGATTAATCGCACGCAGGTATGTGTCACCGCTCACAATAATGTAACGTGCAAGCTCTGCCTGAATGAGAGATTTGATCCAGCATGACATTACTACCCACCACAACAATACAAATCCCGCCGCGGCACCAAGACTGGAAGTCAGGATAATTTCTCCGGATCCGACAATCGAACCGGAAACTATGACGCTGGGACCAAGATAGCGAATACGATTCGCCAGGGTTGTCGGAGGTTCGAGCGCACCACCTGTTTTAACGGTATACGGATCTGAGGTCTGTTGCTGCGTGTCCAATTTCTCTGATTGGTTACTCAAGTTATTGATTCATCAGTCTGATGATGCCAGACCCAGCTGTTCTATGCGAGTCGCACCTAATAAGTTGACCGACTTACTCTAAATTTGAAATTGTGATCTCATCGCCAACTACAGCAGCCAGGGTTGCACCGGCATTTTCAAAATTCCGCGCTACTCGAATCGTCCCATCATCAAGAACAAACGACACCCATTCACCATTAGAGACATCGGAATAGGTTGAACCGTAGTATACCGAAACTTTGGTTCCCTTATGTTTCAGTGTGTAATTTGCTCCCTGAAGTATTCCCAGCTCATCCAGTTGGCTCGCGGTTACCGACGTATTCAGGTTTCCATAATCCTCGGTGATGCTGTTAATCGTTCCTGTGACTGACTCAGCAGACGCATGCAGACTGAACAGGAACACCAGAATGAGTAACCCTGTTCTCAACTTGATATTCATCGCTTTTGATACTCCCTGATTTTTCTGCTTTATAGCACCTGTCGTCTATTAATAAAAACATCCTCTCAGATTCCCACAGCGTGATATTTTCGCTCCTTCGGATGTATCCACAGGTGCGCCTTCAGTATTCAAATCACTCGCATTTCCTCTCGAAGATCTCTCCCGCCCGATCAAATCGGTCAGCTAGTACAAATATCGTCTGCGCTCACCACCACCTCTGCATGACGCATTAGAAACCCCGGTATGTCCACCTCTTTTGCAGAAAGTTATGGTCAATTTCGTTAAGCGCATTGCTAAGCGGTAAAAACATGCTTTATTCTCCCAACATCGCGTATGGAGTTGAGATCTTGGAAATTGCTGGAAAGCCAGAAAACGAGGCAGATCGTCTCGAAGCGGTTCATTCACTGGATATGATGGATACGCCACCAGAGGAGTCCTTCGACCGTTTCACCCGTTTCGCTCGCCTTTTATTTAATGTTCCCATCACCTATGTCAGTCTGGTCGGAGACGAAACAATATGGTTTAAGTCTCGACAGGGATTTGATACAGGACAATCACCCAGAGACTCATTTTTCTGCAGCCACACCATCCTGGCTGATGACGTCATGGTCATCCAGGATACGATTTCCGACCAGCGTTCTGTGGACCTTCCCATTGTCGTTAACCCACCTTACGTTCGATTCTACGCTGGCATAAAGCTCAATGTCGGAGATGGATGCAGTGTAGGAACTCTCAGCATCGCGGATACAAGACCAAGATATCCCAGCGACGAAGAGATGCAGCTTCTAAAGGACCTAGCAAGGATGCTGGAACTTGAGTTTCATGCCCAGAGGATTACGACAACAGACAGGCTGACAGGTCTTTCAAATCGAAGGGGTTTCCAGTCCATAGCTCTGCATGCGCTCGCGATGTGCAGGCGAATGAACAGAGGGGCCTCGCTGATGCACATTGACCTCGACAACTTCAAGCATGTAAATGACAAGTACGGTCACGCCGAAGGAGATAAGGTCCTTTGCGACATCAGCCAGTTGTTGCTGACAGCGTTTCGAAATTCAGATGTCATTGCACGAATTGGTGGCGACGAGTTCTGTGTCCTTCTAACGGACACCAACGCAGAGGATATTGAAAAGCCGTTGAAAAACGTCACAGATGCGCTGCATGAAGAAAACATGAATCTTCCTTATGACATCAGTTTCAGCATCGGTATAGTTTCTTTTGATCCAGACCGACACAAGGTTATCGAAGATCTGATGAAGGATGTGGATGAAAAAATGGCGCTGCACAAAGAAGAAAAGAAGACTGCGTCCTGATACGTCAAACGCGGCACTGAAGTTACGAAGATAGACCTGCCACAATTGATGGTACTGTTTCTATCCGAGCACCTTGTTCTTTCAAGTATAGGTTTTGACGTCTCACTATATCGGTGGCATGACCTTCGTCTGTTGTCCGGGTGCTATGTGCATCTCCGGCTGCTATTACTGTCAGACCTGACTTAGGCACTGAGACGCTCGTATATGCAAAGAGCTCTCGTTACTTAACCGACGCAAATACATCGTGCTCATAGACACCTTTCATAATTCGCTGGACCGGGCTGAAGATCAGAGCCCTGTTTCGAAACCAGGCACTCAGGCCTTTCAGGTGAAATATCTTTGAATTTCTTCTGGACCCATTCTGTATCATCGCCGTTCGATCACGCCTGATCGTTTCATAGACCGAAAATGCCCGATCAATGCCATCTTCTTTTTCTACGCATATCGCTAACACTGCAGCGTCTTCAATCGCCATGGCTGCGCCTTGCGCCATGTAGGGTAGAGTGGGATGACAGGCATCACCTAACAGTGTCATTCGGTCTCGGCTCCAGGTCCTCATCGGTGAACGATCAAACAACGCCCACTTAAAGCAGTCATCCGGGTCAATATTATCAATCAGTAACTGAATATTCTGGTGCCAGCCCGCAAATTCCTGCTTCAATTCACTAAGGTCTCCATGCCGGGTCCATGATTCGACTTCCCAGCCTTCTTTTTCTACAACGCCGACACAATTGATTAACTCCCCACTGCGGACATAATAATGCACAAAGTGTCCTCCTGGACCCCACCAGACAGATGCAACAGGAGGAACCACGCCTGCGGGAATAGAGTCAGCCTTAAGAACTGCACGCCAGGCAACATTACCTGTGAAATCTGTATCCTGTTCACCAAAGAGCGCAGTCCTTACTACAGAGTGGATTCCGTCCGCACCCACCAGTGCATCACCACTAAAACTGGCACTGCCAGCCATAATCTGTATCTGATCAGCCAACTCTTCAATCGTTTCTACCCTGCTGTCTGCGTGAAGCTGAATCAACGAATGCTGACTCGCCGCCTCTAGTAAAACTGACATAAGATCAGCTCGATGCATATGGTAATATGGAAGGTCACCGCGTGAATCATCCAGCAGCATTGCATCCAACAGTTTACCTGTCTTCCAATGTCGCACTTCCGCCCGGGTAGGAATAAAGGCCAATGAACGCAATCCATTCTCAAGACCCAGGTAGTGCAATACCCTTGTACAGTTAGGGCTCAGTTGAAGTCCGGCACCTACCTCGCCAAATTCTGATGACTGTTCAAACACATCGACGGAGATTCCTTTCTTCGCCAAGCATAAGGCCGCTGTTATACCACCAATACCACCACCTGCAATAAGAATCCGCATCAATACAATGCCGGATTACTGTTGCACTACGTATTTTAGAATATCGACAACCTGATCAGTTGACTTTGCCCAGGCCAGTGCTGGCGCATCTACTTCCTTCAAGGGATGAACAATGCTGTCATCGTGCAGGGTAATGTAGGGCTTTCCCAGCGCCGCACAAACACCAGCATCAAATGCTGCATTCCACTGCTTGAATTTGTCACCGAAGCGCACCACCACAATGTCACTCATTTCAATTAACGTCTTTGTGCGAATGGCATTTACTTTCGCCGATTTATGATCTCGCCAGAAGCTGTTAGGCTCCGGCCCCAGGTGATCACCAGCGGCATCGCTGGCATCATGGTCGGTTACCGCGGAGGTGAATTCGATGTCAAGCGCACTCGCTTCAACCCCCTTTATGATTTCATCTCGCCAGTCAGTATGTATTTCACCTGACAGATAAACTGAAAATGTCATCTCGAACGTCCTCTAATTAACCAATTCCTTTACCGCCTGCTCCCGTATGCGGCGTTTGTCTATTTTACCGGATGCTATGCGAAGCAGAGGTTGATCCGTGACACTGAAGTATTTTGGGATTTTAAATTTGGCAATATGATCCACCAGGAAACCTCGCAGCTCTTCTTCATCAACAACATCGTCAGTGAATATCGTCGCACCCACCTCTTCACCCAGCCTGTCATCGGGCACCGCGTAAACAGACGCCTCCAGCACCTGGTCATGGGCCAGGAGCCCGGCCTCGACTTCAGCACAGCCAATGTTCTCTCCACCACGAATCACCAGGTCCTTTATTCGGTCAACAATATAGAGAAATCCCTCATCATCAATATATGCAACGTCTCCAGTTCGAAGCCACCCATCCATAAACGTCTCAGCGTTGGCTTCCGGTCGATTCCAATAGCCCCGGATTACTGATGTACCCCTGACCTGCAACTCGCCCCGTTCACCAGCAGGCAGTTCATTGCCATCTTCATCGAGTACCCGGAGTTCAAGCACTGCAGAACAACGCCCGGAACTGCCGGGACGCGCGAGATAGTCCTCACCTCCTATGCCCGTGCCAATTGCATTTGTTTCTGTCATACCCCAGCCCGTGCCTGGCATCGCTTTCTCGAACACAGCGGCGATGTTCCTGACCTGTTGTGGTGCTCTTGGTGCCCCTCCGCCACCCACACTGGCTAGTGAGCTTAGATCGCAATTGGTTCGCTTTGCTGTTTCAACCAGATCACCGGTCATCGCGGCTGGCGCTGTAAACGAAGAAATCCGTTCCTGTTCGATAAGCTCTGCAGCGATCTCTGCATTCCACTTGTACATCGAAACGAGCTTCCGCTGCGCACGAAATGAAGCCAGCATCACCGCATGTGATCCGGTGGCGTGAAACAAAGGCACCGCCAGCAAGGTCGCTGGTTGGAACTCCGACTCTGGCGGCTCGATATTTTTCGCCAACATAGCTGACCGATCATCCAGTTCCCAGGACTTCAGTGCGGATACAATATTGCGATGACAGGAGACTGCTCCTTTGGGATGCCCCGTTGAGCCCGATGTGTAGAATATCGTCGCGTCATCGTCCAGTGAAAGATCAACTTCGGGCAATTCGACGGCTGCCTTTTTACCGAGCAGATCTGATAAAGCTCGCACATCGTCCGGTAGCTCTTTCGAAGGTCGGACAGCGATGACCGCCACCCCCAGGCTCCGATACTGCCCTTTGACGCGATCAATCCGTTCCTGATCGGCAAACAGGATTCTTGAGCCACTATCCGAAAGGCCAAATTCCATTTCCTCACTTGTCCACAAAGCGTTCATCGCCACACCAATGCCGCCGATAGATGTCACTGCCATGAACACCATTACCCATTCCGGATAATTTCGCATGGAAATCGCAACACGATCTCCCTTCTCGATACCATAGGTCTCGATCAATATCGATGCGATCTGACTGGCACGTTGAAATACTTCAGAGAAGGTAAATCGCTCATCTTCAAAGACCAGAAAAGTCTCATCGCTCGGACTTTCCACGAACAGATCTCTTAGTGTCTGAGGACCATTCTTAAAGGAACGACATGGTCGGCCAAATACCTTAACTGTCTCAAGCTCGTAATCCTGACCTGGCGCTGTAAGTTGCTCAAGCGCTTCCTGTCGGCTCATCGTACCTGCCACATTCTGTCTCATTAAAACTGAATAACCCGCAATATATAGAGGCATCTCCGTAAGTGTCAATGACCCTCCTGTGGAGGATAAAATCACAATAAGAGAAGTTACAAACTGATAACATTCGCTATGGAATCCAAATGGAGCCTGTTGTGCGAAAACTGATAGCTTCTGCCTGTCTTATAGTAGCCTCTTGTTCATGTTTCTCAGATACAACAAAGACAACAACTATGGAACAATCAATGTTCACCATAATGAGATTGTTAGATCGACCGATTATTGACTCCTCCACCCACAGTTCTATCGGTAAGAACGTCCAGGGCCCCTCCCTTATCCGCGTGCCGGATTGGATAGCGAATCCACTCGGTCAATACTATCTGTACTTTGCAGATCACAAGGGCAGCTATATACGCTTGGCATATGCCGATGAGCTGACAGGACCGTGGAACATCCACGAACCAGGCAGCCTTCAGCTGCCGGATTCTAAATTTCTTACTGAACCACCGGAAACGACACCAGAGATGCTCGAACAGGCGAGGGTATTCCAGAAGAACATTCCCTATCCACACGACATTGTGCTGGATATGACGACTCCTCATATTGCCTCCCCCGACGTCCATATTGATCATGAGTCAAGGAAGATAGTTATGTATTTCCATGGGCTCGAAGCCTTAGCAACACAACTGTCTCGAGTAGCCACATCTGATGATGGTATCCATTTCATTGCCAATGATCAGATTCTGGGGCGCCCATATATGCGTGTTTTTAGCCATGAAGGGTATAAGTACGCCATGTCGATGCCAGGTCAATTCTATCGATCAAAGGACGGGATCACGAGCTTTGAAACAGGTCCGCTACTATTTGAGCAGAACATGCGTCATGCAGCGATGCTGGTTCAGGATCAGCAATTACTGGTCTTCTGGACTCGTGTCACCGATACACCGGAACGAATCCTGCTCTCTACAATAGATATCTCGGGAGACTGGCAGAACTGGAAAGAATCGGAACCCGGGGAGGTCATGAGGCCAGAGAAAAGCTGGGAAGGTGCGCTTGAACCCCTGACGCCCAGTATGCGCAGTGTTGCCTATGGCATGGTCAATCAGCTGAGGGATCCGGCCATTTACGTCGAGGATGATCGAATATATTTGCTCTACGCCATAGCAGGAGAATCGGGTATTGCAATTGCAGAGTTGATCAGGGTAGCGAACTAGTCCTGATTTAGTCTTCTGTTACTTGTTTGTGCAATTAGCTTACTACTCGTTTCAGCGCCCCTTCCAACTTGTTAGGATCAAATCCCCAGGGACCCTGATCTCCCTGATAAGCAACCTTTCCTCCCTTGTTGATCAAATACAACCGATCTGGCAGAGCGCCGTAGGCACTGGCAATCTTGTCGTCAATCTCATCAACGACGACGGGCATTCTAATCTTTAACCTGATAGCACAACTCGTCGCTGCCGCCAGTCTTTCTTCATCGCTGGTTGGATCAAGAATCTTAATATCCTGTTCCCGATTCATTCTTACAACCCAACCATCTTCGGGATGTGCTTCTCGGACATAAACCACAACTAAATCAACTCTGTCTCCATATTTTTCCCACAACTGATGCATGGGTTCCAACTGAACCCGAAAAGGAGGTCAGGTATAGGAACCGAAGATCAACGCAACCGGTTTCTCTTTGGCAACCTTCGCTAATTGAAACAATTTTCCGGTATCTTTTTCTGTACCGTCAGAATAGTCATAGATTTTGCTTTTGAAATCGTATGCATCGTCTCCTTCTGACAAGTCAGGTGTTCCCAGGCCTTTATGCCTTGGGTCTGCCATTACATCCATGGGTGTCTTGGGGGAATCATCAGGCGTGAAAGCCTTCCAGTCGAATCCTTCTGGCAGTTTGTCCGCCATATGAGTCTCCTTGTAAGTCTGTTTGATGAGACTTAAGCACTTTTTGATGGATAGCTAATACGCGGGAACGGATTCCGGATAAGTGCTTCGCACTTTCCGGGATGACGATGAGGTAAAGAGGCTCTGCGGGATGATGGTGAAGTGAGTGTGCTAAGAACCTTTGAAGCCGGGTTTACGCTTCTCGAGAAAAGCACGTCGACCTTCCGCGTAGTCATCGGATACCCGGATCGAAGCGCGCATTTCGGTTCCTTTTTCCTTGGCGATATGTTCATCTTCGAATACTGTTCGCCACAAGGTTTCTTTCTGAGCTCTGATCGCTAATGGCCCACTCTCCTCACACAGTCTCTGAGCAAACCTGAGCGCTTCCGATTTGACTTCACCCTTTGCTGTCACGACTTCCACCAGTCCCGCACCGGCGCACCACTGCGAGTCCTTGCCATCACCAGGGGTCAGGAACGCAAATGCTTTTGCATACCCCAGTTTCTTGGCCAGCTTGATCGGAATATCGACCGCATTGGTTCCCACCTTGGGCTCAGAAATCATGAAGTTGGCAGACTCATCGGCAAAGACCATGTCGCAACCCAGAACGAGATTGACACCTTCACCCACGCAGTGACCATGAACCGCCGCTATAATGGGTTTATTGGTCACCATTTCATCATCCAGTATCAGACCGCCTAATGCCGCGGTGATCCCATTAGCGGCATTGGCGTCAAGTGCATTCATATCAGCACCGGCACTAAAAGCCCGATCTCCGTTAGCCTGAATGATTGCGACCCACAAATCAGGATCGTCTCTGAATGATTCCAGTGCCTGATTCATACCCTCGTACATTCCGCTATCGAATGCGTTAAGCCTGTCAGGACGGTTCAGAGTGATGATCGCAACCCGACCCAGTTTCTCGAACAATACTCGATCGTGGAATTCCACAGCCATGATTCTATTCCTCAATTTTCTACCTTAAGCAGGACATCAGTTACCAGATACAGAATCTACCTGGCCAAACAATGATTCAAGTTCTGTCATGATCTCAGGCGGCAATGGCTCTGCCAGAATTGATTCAATATTCTCTTTAAGATGTGATTCGCTGCCTGTGCCGGTCAAAACGACAGTGGCACCCGGTTCGTGCCGACAAAATCGATAGGCAGCTTCAACGACGGATCTGGTTCCCGGGTGCTGCTCAAGAAATCCCAGGGGATTGCGCCGATCCATGACGGTTTCTTCAAGCTCACCATCGTCAATCAACTTGTTTACTACTTCCGCCAGTGCGGCAGGTTGACTCAACGCTCTACGGACAGCGAACATGATCTGAGTTGCAACGTCTTTTTCAATTGTTAACGGAAACACGGAATGTCTCGCGCTCGGATTCAGCAGGTTGAATCCCACCATCACCACATCAAAGTGATCATCTGGAAGAGCCATCTTCAGCATCTGGTGAGATGAATCTCTACCAAAGGCCTCCGTGATCCCTAAAAATCTGATCTTGCCTAGTTCCTGCTGTTTGAGCAGTGCAGGAAGAATCTCAGTCACGCAGTGCGGATACTGTTCTTTCGAAACCCCATGTAGATTAAATATGTCGATATAGTCCGTTTGCAGCCGAGTGAGGCTTTTCTCCAGGGATGCCACCACATCAGCACCCGACAGTAACTCTCCCGCTCTCCCCGCGAAAGATTTGGTCGAAATCACTACCCTGTCTCTCTTCCCCAGCACCGCATTGCCCACAGCTGTTTCTGTACCGTATGCTCTGGCGGTGTCGATAAAATTTATCCCTAATTCCAGAGCGCAATCCACAATGCGTGATGCCTGATTTCCACTATTGCCCCGGGCCATCCCAAGGCGACTGTGCCCACCACAACCCAGACCAGCGACACTCACATCAATGCCGGTGCGACCCAGTAAAGTCGTTTTCATCTCATCTCCGTGATTGCCTGAGGTGGACTAATTATATTTCTTGTACTCAATGGTGTCCCTGGTGATTCTTGCTCTGAATCCAACCAGAGTGCGATATTAAGGGAGAAAACCGTCCATACGCTGTTTCTTTTTGTTATATCTGATCCCAACTGCTCCGATGGCCAGAGCAGGCCTGGCTTCATCCGGAATGACCAGATTAGGCCAGGAATCGCCTGGAACGACCAGAGTAGCCCACACTTTGCCTCGAGTACCCGGCGGGGTCTAGACCGCATTTACATGAGGCAAGGCCCGAAATAGCTTTTCTTGTGTCAGGCCGCCGAATTCAGATAGTCATCAACGACTTTTTCAAATTTATCCTGCGCCTTCTCGATCAGTTTCGGTAAATGATACGTGGGGAACAGATCATCCGATGGTTCATATTCACGCAACATTAACTTAGCAAGATTAGCCTTATGTACCTCGGTTGTGCCATCCATAATGCCCATCTGAGGCGCTGACAGCCACATAGCCCCGAGCGGTGTCTCGTTAGACATACCCAGCGCACCGTGCAGGTGAATCGCTCGATAAATAATGTCGTGGTTTACTTTGGCGGCACTGATCTTGATTGAGGCAATCTCTTTACGAATCTCTCGAGTATAGGATCCGGTTTTATCGATCAGCCAGGCGGTATACAAGACGTGAAGTCTAAATTGTTTTAGCTGAATATAGGACTCAGCTAGATCAGCCTGTACCATTTGCAGGTCAGCAAGCAGCTGTCCCCTGGCACGACGGCTCAGGGCTCTCTCACATGCCATGTCCAGAGCTCTGGTACAAACACCCACGGCACGCATGGCATGGTGTATACGCCCACCAGCCAACCGGGTCTGCGATCCAACAAATCCCGCCCCTTCATCACCCAACAGGGCATCCGCCGGTATTCTCACGTCGTTGTACCTTATGTAGGCATGACCACCACGACCTGAGTCAGTGTTGTAGTTATGTCTTAACGGCGTGCCAATGGTATGTACGTTACGAACCACTTCGACCCCAGGGGTGTCTGTATCGACGATAAACATCGAAGCCTTTTCCAGCATCGGCTTGTCAGGGTCTGTGATTGCCATCACGATCAGAAAATCTGATCCTACGCCATTGGAGGTAAACCATTTTTCACCATTGATGACCCATTCATCACCATCCCGACGCGCACTGCATTTAAACTCCTCCGGTCCACCAGCGTGGGGTTCCGTCATGGAATAGGCAGAGTGCTTTTCACCTGAGAGCAATGGCTCCAGGTATTTTTTCTTTTGCTCTTCAGATCCATTGTGGGCGATCAGTTCCATATTCCCGGTATCAGGCGCCTGACAGCCAAATATCGTTGGCCCCATGCGAGTGCGACCCAATATTTCATTTAGCAGGCAAAGTTTTACCTGTCCCAGTCCAGGTCCACCCAGGTCAGGACCCAGGTGAAAACCCCACATACCCCGGTCCTTCACCTTGTCCTGCAGGCTCTTGATATAAGCCCTGATGGCATTCCAGCCGTCTGCATCCAGGGCTTTACCATTTTTGTGCGTACCTACGGACATGAACTGGTCGAGGGGCTCAATTTCTTCTGTTACTAATTTCTCTACCCAGTCAATCTGCTCCTGAAACTCCGGCTCCACCTCAAAATCTATCATTTTTCACGCTCCTTTTTTCTTTCTATTTCTTTACCCTTCAACAATGCCACTTTTCAAATCGGAATATCAACTTATTCAAAATGCGAATGATCGCCAATAACCCGTGATTCAGGAGGTGACCTTCAATCAGTACTTTTCAATCGGCGGCGGTTTTAAGTTCACCATCTCCTTCATAGTCAGCTCCATCGATACGACTTCCAGGGAAGACTCACATACCGCCAAAACTGATATTCTGATTCTTCTGCAACATCAGCACTTCAACGTCACCAACCCCCCAGGCCTCTTAACAGAACAACAGTCGCAGCCGGGATTGTCGGTTCGACTTCTTGCGCGTCTTTCTTCAGGTCACCATAAATGTCATTACGATGGATTTTCTCGTCCGTCATATACTTCTCAATCTGAATCAAACGAGAAGAATACCACTAGTGACCAAGTGCTATACAACCCGGTGAGTAGTCGCGAAGCTGTCTGCTCAGGCACCTTTAAGAAAGTTTATCGCGATTTCCGCGTATAAGGCTGATCCATGAGCCATACCTTGTTCATTCAGGATCATACGATTCGAATGGCATGGTACTGCCAGGCTGGCATCGTCTGGTTTAACCCCAAGGAAGAACATGGCACCCGGCCATCGCTGAAGAAAGTAGGAAAAATCCTCAGCCCCCATCATGGGAGACTTGGACTCAATATATCCTTCTTCACCCAACAGACCGATCGCTGTATTTTTGGCAAATCTCGTAAACTTCTCATCATTTATGGTTACCGGATAACCGTAGGAAGAAGAATGGTTGACCTCCATTTCATATGCCTCAGCAATCTTTCTGGCGATTCGCTCAATCCCCTCATGAGCGATCGAACGTGATTTTTCAGACGTGGACCTTAATGTACCTGTTAACCTGGCAGATTCCGGAATCACATTGGATGTCGTTCCCGCTTCAATCATTGTGGTGGTCAGTACAACCGGATCAAAGGGATTAATGCGACGAGTTACAAATCCCTGCAACGCCTGAACTATTTCACAGGCAACCGGCACCGGGTCCAGACAATCATGAGGCATCGAGGCGTGACCACCTTTGCCCATCACTTCGATTTGCCACGTATCTGCCGCTGCCAGCATCGGGCCTGCCTTTGAGACAACCTTTCCGATATCAAGCAAGGGGGTAATGTGAATTGCGAAAACTGCATCCGGTTGATTCGGGGCATCAAACAGACCCTCATCAATCGCAACCTTGGCACCATAGTGACCTTCTTCACCTGTCTGAAAGAAGAAATCAACAGATCCGCTTAGCTTACGTCGCTGTTCATACAGGATTTTGACAGCGCCAACCAACATCGCAGCGTGGGCATCGTGTCCGCAAGCATGCATTTTGCCGTGGTTCTTTGATGCAAACTCAAGGTCATTATCCTCAGGCATTGGTAATGCATCCATATCCGCGCGCAGCATGATTCGCGGACCAGGATTCACTCCATTGAGAGTTACGACCAGCCCTGTTGTCTCCTTACTGTATCTGATATCCAGATCACAATCCGACAGAGCATCAATCACGGCCGCCTTGGTATCGGGCAACTGATTCCCCAGTTCCGGATTCGCATGTATTTTCCGTCGAAGGGATATGATATCCGGAAGGATTTCTGAAGCTTTCGCCAAACTGTCAACACTCATCAAAATCTGCTCTTGGATTCTATGTGACGACCAGTCTAGATAGACTCTCAGCTAAAGTCGACCTGCCAGAATTGATGGCCTGACCATCATTGCAGGTGGCACAGTCTGTCATATCTCAAATTTATCAGTTCTTCGGTAACCTATTAAATTTCTTACAGCTAACAGTCATGTAACGCCGCCTTGGTAGATTATCCAGGCTAGTCAGCAGAACGCATTCGTTTAATCTGCACAAGCAATTCGGCTGCAACCTTTTCTGGCGACATTCCTGAGGTGTCAATCTTCGCATAGGGGAGAGAATCGATCAGCTCCAGGCGACTAATGGAATAACTGATTACGTCCTTAATTGGGTCATTCTCAACACCAAGGCGATTGCGCTCTTTCAACCGTTGTTCAAGCTTCTTTTTAGACGCCGTCAGATAAATATGATCAACACGCTCAACGACATCACAAAGACCGCTCTTCACCGGATCATAAAGCGCAGATCTTGCAAAAACCCAGGACACGATACCCAGCTCACATCCGGCTTCAAAGTATCCGCGCATGACCCCAATAACATTATTTATGGCAATCACACCGTTCTCTTCGGTCGCCACATTCCGGGATACCCGCCAGACATCATCCGCATCAAGAATGCCCACGCCGTCGAGCCTTTCCTTCATCAATCTTAGAACAGTACTTTTACCTACACCCGGAGGACCACCAAGCAAGATCAGTTTTGGCATATGTTTTCGGCCTTCTCAGAAATGGCAACCTGGACAGAATACAGACTAAAGAGGGAAGTCATATTTGACAACTTCTCATTCTCTACCTGATCTGGCGAAAAGAAAAATGTTGGCATTGCTACTTCCGAACATCCGACCACCATGCATCTCAATCCCGGCGGCTATACGACAGATGAAATCAATCGGACCGCCATGTGCCACGGCTAAAATCCGATCAGAATGTTCCAGGTCGTTAAGCCAAGATAAAACACGATCCAGATTCACTCTGCGACTCTCGCCAGCTGGCATCACATAGCCATCATCAAACACATTAAACTGCTCAAACTCCTCGGTATAAAGCCTTCCGCACTCGGCAGTTTGCTTGCACCGCTTTAGGCTGCTGCAATAGATAACGTCAAAACAGCTGTTATCAAATCCTACTAGACTGATACTTTCAAATTGTTCCTCGGTAACTCCTTTATCAGGTCAACCATTAAAACGTCCGGCAATGTTATGTGCAGTAACCCCGTGCGTAATACAATGCAGCTCCATGGTTTCCTTTTCTCGTCAGTAATTGTGATCTGGTGAACATTCGGACACCGAAGCCAACACCGTTCAATCCAACCAGCAGTCTGAGCTTTATGAGTTGAGTTTTCACTTCTTGGGTCGAGTAAAGGCCCCGGGATTCTGAAATGCAAATTCAAGCTCTCTCCGGGCAAAGCACCAACCAGTATCTGTGAGGATGTAATCATCGCTATAGTGCCCAACTGCGGCCGGTCCTTCGAGCAAGATCGGCTTGGCCTCAAGACTCTCCGGGCCAATGTGACGATACAGAGTGAGGTAGGTTATTCCTTTGGCATGAGTCTGGTCTATGACTTCAACATAAATATTGGTCAGCACATGTCTGGAACGTAACTTGTCAGTTCTTCCGTGAAGTGCTTTTCTTATGGATTCTTTGCCGACTAATGGAGCCCCTGTGATCAGCTGAGCATTTTCTTCAAACAGTTCCGTTAGTTGATCGTACTCTTTGAAATCAACATGTCTGGCATAGGAAATCGAGAGGTTGGTACAAGCGTGCTCGATAAACGCTCTTTCTGATTCATTCATTGCTGTTACCCTCTTTTTTACGTTTGTGTCTGTAGGAAAGTGCCTGATGGTAGCGATTTTCGCTCCCCATCACTGAGACTTGGTGAGTAGCTACCAGTTATCAGGATGCTGCCGACGTGAAGTAACGTGTTACCAACACAGTCGCGAGCACAACCACCAATATGATTTGTGATGGATGTTTAACAATCCACAACACCAGTATTTCCCCGTCTAGTCAGAGCAATTTTCAAAACATAATCTATTTTTACGTCCTTCGGGCAGCCAGGGTCACAGCGTTTTAAAAAGCATCAAGATCTTAATCAAACTGGCTGTAGGCTTCATGCCAGGGATTGACTTCTTCATAGGCGAGTGCGAACTCCAGTAATTTTTCATCCTGACCCAGGGGAGCCATAAACTGAATGCCCATTGATCTGCCCTTATCATCGAAACCAGCAGGAAGCGAAATAACAGGGCAGCCACACAATGAACCCCCAATGACCACTTCCATCCAACGATGATAGGTATCCATTTCCCTGCCAGCTACCATCTTTGGCCAGTGCTCTGTTACCGGGAATGGGAAAACCTGGGCTGAAGGTAAGGCAAGAATGTCCCAGTCTTCAAATGCCCTCAAAACCGCAAGGTACCAGCTTGATCGAGCAACTCCAGCTGCAGCAACTTTATCAGCCGTGAGATTTCTACCCTGCTCAATTTCCCAGATTATCTCCGGCTTCAATTCGGCTCTGGCATCTGGATTCTCATATAAGAGTCCGCTCCCACTACTCACGAGCCATTGTCGTAAGGTAAGCCAGGTTTGCCACAAGGTCGGCATATCAAATTCAATCTGCGCCTGATCGACGACTGCTCCACTTACGGCCAAATGCTGTAAAACGGATTCGCAGAGTGCCTTAACGCCAGGCTCCATAGGCAGATAGCCGACATAATCGGCCAACCAGCCAACCCTGTAGTCGGCGATTTCTCCTTTCTCGTACTGACCTGGATCTTTCTTTCTTGTATGCACACTAAAAGGGGTCCTCGCATCACTGCCAGACATGGTCGAAAACAGCTGGATCACGTCTTCAACTGTTCGTCCCATCGGGCCTTCGGTCGACAACTGATCAAAAAACAGATCATCTCTCGTCTTCGGGATTCTTCCAAGGCCGGGTCGAAAACCGATCACGTTATTATAGGCAGCAGGATTACGCAGTGAGCCCATCATGTCGCTGCCATCCGCCACTGGCAACATGCCTGTAGCCAGAGCGACAGCCGCACCGCCACTGCTTCCACCTGCAGCAAGGCTCGAATCGAACGCATTTCCAGTCGAACCATAGACGCGGTTATAGGTCTGTGAGCCGAGTCCAAATTCCGGCACGTTGGTTTTGCCGATGAAAATTGCACCCTCATTGCGAATTTTCTCTACAAAAATGTCGTCATTGTCCGCGACATCCCCGGCAAACAAGGGAGAGCCGCGACTGGTTACAAAATCTTTCAGGTTGGCAAGATCCTTTACAGCATGAGGCATGCCATGCATCCAGCCCCAGTACTCACCTTTTGCCAGTGCCCGGTCTGCTTCCTCCGCTTGCCGCAGGAGCTGCCCGGAATCCGCGGCGGCAACAATCGCATTGAATCCAGGGTTAAGAGAATCGATACGATTTAGAGTCAACTGCATGATTTCTTTGCAACTGACTTCCTTTTTCGATATGGCGCGAGATAGATGAACAGCAGACAGAAACATCAATTTAATCCAGTGACTAACCAATAGAAGATCGCTGCATGCTAACGCCATCGAATTACGGCGACAACCACCTGCCTGGCATTGATCCTGATCTTGATGCAGACTTCTTGATTCACTATTCAATTATATCTGATCGATTGGTCTGGAGAATTCAGCATGAATAACGTACTGCCGGAAGACTACGCGGATCGTGTTTACGCGGGTGTATTAGGCAAGGTCATTGGCGTTTACCTTGGTCGACCTTTTGAGGGTTGGACCTACGAGCGTATTCAGAAACAGCTTGGCGACATCGAATATTATGTACACGACAAACTTAATTTACCTCTTATTGTCTCAGATGACGATATCTCTGGAACCTTCACCTTTATTCGATCATTGGCTGATCATAATTCCAATCCAGACATCACCGCCGTCGATATCGGGAACAGTTGGCTGAATTACATTATTGAAAATCGCTCGATTCTCTGGTGGGGAGGAATGGGCAACTCTACCGAACATACCGCGTTTCTCCGCCTCAAAAACGGCGTCAAACCGCCATTAAGCGGTTCTGAGGAAATGAATGGCAAAGTGGTTGCGGAACAAATCGGCGCACAGATATTCATCGATGGCTGGGCCATGGTGGCACCGGGTAATCCCGATCAGGCAGCCAGACTCGCGGAGGTGGCAGCAAGGGTAAGCCATGACGGCGAAGCCGTGTACGGGGCTGTTGTACTCGCTGTGATGGAATCGCTGGCTTTTGTTGAAAATGATATCCAGGAGTTGATTAATAAAGCACTGAAATATATTCCTCGTGACTCAGTTATTCGACAACTGATTGACGATGTTCGTACCTGGCATGCAAGGGAAAGTGACTGGCGCGCCACAAGGGAATTGTTAGCTGAAAACTATGGCTATGACAAATACGGCGGAAACTGCCACATGGTACCCAACCACGGTCTTATCATTCATTCCCTACTTCACGGAGAAGATGATTTCTCTCGCACTATGAAAATTGTCAACACCTGCGGTTGGGATACCGACTGCAATTCCGGAAACGTTGGTTGCCTGATGGGAATTAAGAACGGCTTGTCCGGAATTGATGATGGCATATCAAAGGGGTTCGACTGGCGGTCGCCAATTGCCGACAGGATCTATCTTCCGACTGCCGAGGGTGGCAGAGGCATCAGTGACTGTGCCCATGAAGCCCTTGAGATCGTCAACCTCGGACGTTCTCTCGCTGGCGAACAGGCATTGCGACCAAAAAAAGCCGCCCAGTTTCACTTTGAATTCCCAGGGTCTGTTCAGGGATTTACGGTCACTGATGGCGCGGCTGATGTAACTAATGTGACGGGTCATAGCGACTCCGGAGAAAGAAGTCTGCAAATTCGCACATCCGGGCAGACCCATTGCGGTACACCCGTTTTCGCCCCCAGTAAAGAGATTGCAAAGTATTTTGAAAAAAGAGGTTATGGTCTGACTGCCAGCCCAAGAATTTATCCGGGACAGTCCATCGAAAGTCGAATTATTACCGACGCTGGCAATACCGGCTCAATCGAAGCCGGGCTTTATATCAATTATTATGGCGAAGACGATGAGGCGATCACGCTTTATGCTGATCCTGTTCTGCTTGCAGCTAATCAGGAAGTGACACTCCAGTACAAGGTACCGAAATTCGCGGTGCCCGTATTCGAGACTGGTGTATTCATCAATTCCGCTGAACCTAATTCCGTTTACCTGGATTACCTGACCTGGGCCGGGGAACCTGATGTCAGACTGGGGAGACCACGGCACAAGGGCACCATGTGGCGGCGCGCCTGGGTCAGTGCTGTGGATACTTTCAACAGTTGGCAAGAGCCGATCCGACTGGTCCATAACCAGGGGACTGGATTATTGATCCAGGGTACCCGGCAGTGGCGGGACTACAAAATCACAGCCGATGTGAGACCGCACCTGGTCAAACGGGCTGGAATTGCAGCAAGGGTGCAGGGTTTAAAACGTTACTATGCATTGCTGCTGGCTGAGAACGACAGGCTGCAACTGATCCGAATGCTGAATCAGGAAGAGGTTCTGGCAGAATGTGAATTCCCATGGCAGTTTGGTGAGGCTTATGACATGGCTTTGATCGTTGATGGGCATTCGATCAGCGCTGAAATCAATGGCAACCCCTGCTTGTCTATTACTGACAACGATTCTGACCTATTGGATGGCAGTATTGCCCTGGTTGTTGATGAAGGGCGAACTGCGACTGAATCAGTATCGGTGATACCACTGTCAAATCAATGAAACAATCCTAGAGAACACCAGGCGTGACCGGGCACCGTGGCAGCCATCTGCAGTTTGATAGACAGATGAATTGTCCTATTTGCCATGGGTTACGCGGTGTTGTTCGATTTCTCCAGGCTGCTGATTCTTCTCGTTTCTGACATTGATCTAATGATCGCCGCACTTGCGGGACTTCTGCTTGGCGTTACGATGGAAATCACCTTTGGAATACTGCTTGGATATCTGTTGTTCAGGCGCCGATCATGGCCCGGAATGAGCCTGTTATCGGTTATTACAAGGCTCGAGATCGGCTCGTACCACTATGACCTATTTAGTCAGAATCTTTTGGACAGGGCTCACGCACACGGACTCAAGGTGATGGTCTATACCGTGAACACCGAAAGCTACCTCACGTCTTGGCGCTCCTATTTCCCTGATGGCATAATCACTGACCATGTGAAGCAGATTGCCAATTACCAGACAGCAATCAAAATACGTTGAACCTTCCAGAGTCAGACAGGAAACACTAATCAGGTGCATTGCAACAAACTGACGACATGATTATCAACCTGACAAAATGATTGCCAACCTATTTGTTCATCAATCTGCTGCCCAACGATATGCATCTGCACGGCCATATTTTCATCAATTGGTAACGGAAGCTATCTCAGCGTTCACCCGTGTATCTGAATTCTCGTGTGCCCTGGATGTTGGCTGCGGCACCGGGCAATCCGCCCGGGCTCTCACCGATATTGCAGAAACTGTGAATGCGATTGATATCTCACCTGAAATGATTGGCGAAACCGAGCATCACAACCGCGTGCATTACCAGGTTGCATCCGCGGAAAATATGCCATTTGAAGATGACTCATTCCAATTACTTACTGCTGGATTAGCATTTCACTGGTTTGATCAGTCCGCCTTTTTGACTGAAGCGCGCAGAGTTCTGCAATCTGGTGGATGGCTGGTTGTCTACAACAGTTTCTTTAAAGGAAAGATGATCGAAAATGACTCGTTTAAAGAATGGGCATTGGGCGTGTACCCACAGAGATTTCCAAAACCACCGAGGCACGCTGAGGGTATCCGGGACGAAAATATCGATCCATTTGGCTTCAAGCTTAAAGGTCATGAAAAATTCACGCATGATGAAGTCATGTCTGTCGCGCAGCTTGTTGAATATCTGCTGACCCATACTAATGTTATTGCCATGGTTGAAAGCGGCAGTACACCACTCGATGATGCCGCGTCCTGGATCACCTCGAGCGTCACGCCCTTTTTTCAGGCCGAGCGTGGCACAATGCAGTTTGGGGGAGATATCTGGTACCTAAGATGATGAAGTCTGACAAAGACATCATCGACTTGGTTGAGACGTGAGTATGACCACCCATTCACTGAGTGGGACTTTTCCTGGATGTCCGGATCTTTACGTCAAAGCCCTGCGTAGATTCTCTCGCATTACAACCAGCCCGGACTTCACCTGCTCAAGTGAGGCATTGTCCAGTTCTGCTTCTGCCACCCGGTTCATATCAGAGAGCACATTGGTCAGTTCCGGGTCGATTGCCTGCAGTTTATCTGTGAGAAACACGTTCTTGACTCTCCGGTCCTTCGAATTTGGTTTTCGAACTATCCATCCGGCAGATTCGAGTGAATCCAGCGTTTTACCAACAGGTGATTTCCCCTTGTTCAGCAAATCAGCGACCTCAGTCTGGGTGATGCCGTCGTTGCGCACCAGGCTGCTGAGGACCTGCCACTGCACCGAGGTCAAACTCATTCCCTTCATCTGGCGATTGAAATATTTTCTGTAGAGTAGATAGAGATCAAATATCAGGACCGAAAACTCCGTTTCAACCTGGTCCGGGGGTATTGAGAACTGAAAATTGCCTGACATCTGTTGATCTTAAAAATTAGTATTCTATGATACTATCATATAGGATACTAATTTGAACCATCTATTCGAGGTTATCTTGTTTTCCTTTCTGCAACGCCTTCGGCATATAGGGAACCTACCGATTCTCACCCTTGTTCTGTCCGCTTCTCTATTAATATCGTGTGATTCAGCGGAACAGGCCAATGGTGAAACTGATCATGGCAGCAGATCGAATGAATCGGTGCCCATTCAGCAAACTCAAGTCGCTGAAATTGAGATCAATGATCCCATTATCACGACAGGAACCATGTCGGCGCTTAAAGTCACCGATATTTCTCCAATGGTGAGTGGACTCGTCGATGAGGTATATGTTGCTGTCGGTGATCGCGTCAAGAAGGGCGACCCACTTCTCAGAATTCGTCAGACTGAAATTCGACTGGCGATCGCGCAACTGGAACACAAGGTTTCGCTGGCCAGAGCAGAATTCAACAACGCAAAAAAGGATCTGGGCACTAACCTGGGCCTGTCAAAAATCGGGGCAGTGTCTCAGGACATTACTGACAACACACAGACTCTTTTTGACATCTACCGGGCGAGACTGGGCATTGCCGAGGCTCAACTGCTTGAGGCCAAACAGAACCTCGAAGACTCAGAAACCAAAGCCCCTTTCGATGGCGTGATCACAGAACGAAATATCAATGAGGGCGCGTACATACAAACTATTCGGATGGGAATGGGACCTCCTGAATTACAGATTCAACAGATCGACATTATCGTCGCGCTCGTCCGCATTCCAGAAACTGAATTGTCCCGTATCTCCGTTGGCACACCTGCAAAAATCACTATTGATGGAATGCACCAAACCTATGACAGTCAAATCCATGTCATCAACGACCGGATTGACTACGAGACAAGGACTATCGATGTACGCCTGGGAATACAAAACGATGACTACCTGATCAAACCAGGACTTTTTATTCGTGCAGAAATCTATCCTGAGCCAAGGCGGGCATTGGTGGTATCCCGGCAGGCTGTTCTTGGCAATGACACTGCTTATGTCTTCACAAATCTGAATGGTCTCGCACACAAAGTGCCAGTGACGATTCGTGAACTGGACACCCAGCAGGTAGAAATCTTATCCGGTCTGAAACCGGGTCAATCTGTTCTGACAGGTAACAATCTGACTCGACTTCGAGATGGTTCAACGATCAGTGTTGAGGGAGTCTAGCAATGTGGATTGCTGATACCTCAATTAAGAGGCCTGTCATGACCGTCATGGTCATCGGTAGTCTGATGTTACTGGGGTTTATTTCCATTGACCGATTGGGTGTAGACCTTTTTCCAAAGGTTGAATTCCCTTACATCATCGTACAGACAAGCCTGGATGGCGCTTCTCCCCAGGTCATTGAAACCGAAGTCACTGATCTTCTGGAGGAAGAAATCAACGCGACGGCCGGGATCAAGTCTTTATCCTCCATCTCATCGGACGGTTACTCCAGCATCAACATTGAATTCAATCTTGATGCAAACCCGGATGTCAAGGCACAGGAAGTTCGAAACAAGGTGGATCGAGCCTTGCCTTTGCTGCCTGCTGAGACCGAAGCTCCAGTCGTACAGAAAATGGACCCCGACGCAGACCCGATTGTCACTATTATGATATCGGGTGACATGGAGATCAAAGAACTCACTGAATATGCGGACAAGCAGATAAAGGAGCGACTGCAGCGTCTGGAGGGTGTGGGTGGTGTCAGTATTATCGGCGGGAGAGAAAGAGAGGTAAGAATCTGGGTTGATGCCTATAAGCTGCGCAGTTATCGAGTCTCGATACAGGACATTATTAATGCGGTGCAGAGGGAGCATGCAGAAATACCCGGAGGTCGACTTGATGTTGCCAGCGGCCGTGGTGAATTCACTTTAAAAACGAAAGGCGAGATCACCCGTATCAAGGATTTTGGGGATATCGTGATCGCGAAACGCGGTCTCGGTGACATTCGGATTCGTGACGTCGCCCGTGTTGCGGACGACATGGAAGACGAGCGCACCTACGCTGAGCTGAACGGTGAGCCGGGTGTGGCGCTGGAGATAAGGAAACAGTCCGGTAAAAACACCGTGGCCGTCGCACAGCAGCTTCACAGCGAACTTGCGAAGATAAAGGCAATCGCACCAGCGCACATCAAAATCTTCGCCGCCAAAGACATCAGCCGGTTTATCTCCAGTTCCATCGAAGACGTGAAAACCGATCTGATTCTCGGCATCGCCCTGGTGGTCATCGTTACCTTATGCTTCCTGATGAACTCCCGCGCTACGGTCATTGTCGCCACTGCCATCCCCACTGCCCTGATTTCAACCTTCTTTGCCTTTTACGTGCTTGATTTCTCAGTCAACATGCTGACCATGATGGCCTTGTCGGTCACCATTGGTTTGCTGGTTGACGATGCCATTGTGGTGCTGGAATCAATCTATTTGCATCTTGAACAGGGATTCTCACCCTATGAAGCTGCGTCAAAAGGAACAGAAAAGGTAGGCGGTGCGGTCGTCGCGGGCACACTGTCAATAATGGCAGTATTCGTACCTATTGCCTTCATGGAAGGAATTATTGGCAGATTCTTTTATCAATATGGGCTCACCATCGTCTTCTCTGTCGGCATCTCATTGCTGGTTTCAGTCACCCTGACACCCATGTTGTGCTCCCGCTGGCTGGTAAAACACGAGGAACCGAAAGGACTGTTTGCTGTGTTCGAGAAGATCTACCAGCTGGTTGAGGAATTCTACCGGATCGTACTGTCACAATCCCTGAAGCACCGCTGGATCGTGATTCTGGGGGCTATGCTCTTTATCTACGGCGGTGTCAGACTGGCGGGTGAGATTCCCATGGCATTCTCACCGAAGACCGACCGAAGTGAATTCAGTGCGCAGGTCGAAATGCCACTGGGAACAGGGATAGAGGAAACAAAAAGAGTCGGCAGAGAAGTCGCCGACGTAATATCAGAAATCGAGCATGTCAATCTTGTCTTTATGTCCATCGGATCTGGTGCTATCAGCAGGGCCAACGTCATTGACTACTACATCGGTCTGGTACACAAATCACAACGCGATACCAGTGCTCAGGTCATCCTTGATCAGGTGAGAGAAGCTCTGATTGAAGCAACACCACAGGCCAAGTCTACTCAAATGGCTGAGATACCCTGGATCAGCGGTGGTGGTGGGGCTAATTTCCAATCCGATATGTATGTCATTCTGCAGGGACCGGAGCTGGATGTGCTGCAATCACTTTCAGAAAATGTGCTCAACCAGATGCGCCAGAAGAATATCTATAAGGATGTGAACACCAGTTTTGATCTGGGCAAGCCCGAAGTGCATGTAGAGATAGACCGCAAACGTGCTTCTGACCTGGGTATTTCTGTACGAGATCTGGCCTCAACGATTAGAGCAACGGTGGGTGGCCAGGACATTTCCAGCTACCAGGAAGGCGGATCACGCTACGACGTTCGTTTGCGACTGGAAGAGAACAATCGGGACAAACTGGCCAAACTGAATATGATCCAGGTTAGAAGTGCCGACGGTGACCTGATTGATCTGGCTAACATTGCCAAGTTTCGAATGACGCGGGTTCCAGTACAGATCGATAGAAGAAATCGTTCCCGGCAAATAGGAATTCTTGCCATGGCGCCTGCCGGGGTCGCGGTGGGTATTCTGAAAGAAGATATGGACAACATCCTGGCTGGTCTTGATCTGCCTCCAGGTTATATTGCGCTATATGAAGGCTCTTCCCAACAGATGGAGGAAACTGGTCGCGCCATTGCATTTGCGTTTGGTATGGCATTAGTTGCCTTGTACATGATTCTCGCCAGTCAGTTCAACAGCTTTGGCCAGCCCATGGTCATTATGCTGACTGCCCCACTCTCATTCGTTGGTGCTTTTGCATCACTTTACATATTCAGCTCGGAACTCAGTCTGTTCGTGCAGATCGGCTTTGTCGCCTTAATGGGTCTGGTGATGAAAAACGGGATTCTGCTGGTGGACTACGCCAACCAGGTGAGACCCGATGGTCTGTCTGCATATGATGCTATGATTACGGCAGGCAGATTGCGTTTACGACCGGTACTGATGACTGCATTTTCGACGATCTCCGGTATGGTTCCTGTTGCCTTTTCGACCTCTGATGGTGCTGAATTCAGAAACGCACTCGGTCTGATTATCATTGGCGGACTTGCCTCATCAACTTTTCTGACTTTGCTGGTCGTGCCTGTCGCCTACACGCTGTACGATGACTTACTGGAGAATTTCTCCAGCCTTCGTAGAACTGTTAGCCAAAAAATCCCTTTGACAAACTCGTCAACACCTCAAGCCTGATTTGTTGATTAGCCACCTGGGTCAGTATCCGCCGTGAAGCTGCACTCAGGCCAGGCCGTTTGCTAAATCGTCTTCGTCTCTCCTTTTCGGCACCAGATTCAGCACCTGGTACCTTGTCACAATATCGATGGGCTGGTCGAAGCGCATCCATCTATCTTCTCTGTCGTGACGAAGTACAACTTCATTGATCATATGTATTCAAAAAAAAGACTAAAGGATAATATCAGTCTGCCAGACCAGCTTCTGCTATCAGAGTTAATATGCCTATCTGGATCGCCACATGAGCATCAATGTTTTGCCACCATTCATCAGGAGAATGTGCATTTCCCCCTCGACCGCCCCGGCTCATGGTTATTGCTGGAATACCCAGTGACAGTGGCAGGTTAGCATCGGTCGAAGATAGTCTTAATTCCGGACTCAGACTGAAAGATTGGACTGCCGCCATAGCACGCTGTACAACTGCCAACTCCGGGTTTCCTTTCGCTGCTGGTCTGGTTCCAACCCGTTCTACCCTTACCGTCATCTCAGGTCCTCGTAATCTCGCATCATTTTCCTCAAGCAGAGCCTGATCAACAGATGCACGAAAGGCATTATCGATCTCATCTAGTTTGCTCTGATCTCCGGACCTCATATCAACTTCCATCCATGACTCAAAAGGAATCGAATTAATCGATGTCCCACCCCCAATTCGACCAATGTTATAACTCGTCTTCTCACCGGTCGAGGTAACTGAGGGCGCGACTTTGACAAATTTCTCGATAGCCCGTCCCAGCGCATGGTGGGGATTCGCCAGCCCGAATGCGCCCCAGGAATGTCCGCCGGGACCCCTGAATATTACTCGATATCTATGGGAACCAATACCACCAAAGACGATGCGTTCTGCTGGACCACCATCCACAGCAATTAGCGTATCGATTTTTTTTGCATCGTCACGAAACAGGTGTTTGACACCACGAAGATCTCCCAGGCCTTCTTCACCCACGTTGCCGATAAACAGAACCTCAGCTTTCGTTGAGATTTCAGCATGCTGCAGGCCACGCAGGACACCCAGAACCTGAACCAATCCGCTGGTATTGTCACCAATACCCGGCGCGTACATTTTTTTGTCCTTGTATTTCACCGTCACATCAGTCCCTGCGGGAAATACCGTGTCCAGATGTGCACTGTAAGCAATGACACGCTCAGAGTTCGCGCCAGGTCGACGACCAATTACATTGCCAACCTCATCAACAGTAACCTCTGTAAGTCCGGCTTCTTTCAGCAGCTCCGCGAACCGAGTTGCACGTTGTTGCTCCTGGAAGGGCGGAGCTGGTATTTCCGTAAGTTCAATCAGATCTTTCTGTGATCTGGCAACGATGGTTTCGACGTAATTGAGGGCGATCTGTACCTTCTCATTTGATCGCAATTTCTCAATCTGAGTCTGGTACTCAAGCTTTGCGGAGATATCATCAGCTATTGCAGAATGTGTAATGGCAAACAGGAAGATCGCGCAGATCCTCAGTCCGGATAATTCAACTCTATCCATTCAACCTCCAGCTTGGTGGGCATTTTCCTTATGTCCAGGTAGCCATCTCACGCTTGACAAGATCGAGACTCTGGGCGAAAGAATCCCGCCGTTCGTGCCATGTATTTCCTCCGGTACCCAGCCTTATCGTTGTCACACCGGCATCACGCAAGCCTCTCAAGCGTTCTTTAATCATATCCTCGGTTCCAATTAGCGAGGTCTTCAGAATCATTTCATCAGGCACCCGTTGAATAGCTTCAGTCTTCTTTCCTTCAACCCAGAGTTTTTGGACCTCGACAGCGGCATCTTCATAACCAGACCGTCGAAAAGCATCGTTGTAGAAATTTGTCTTTGCAGACCCCATCCCGCCAAGTGTAAACGCCATACCTGGTTTTCTTTCCTCAACCATTCTTTCGACGTCATCACCAATTTCGACAGCCGCCCCAATCTGAATATCAATGTCATCAAGCGTTCTGCCAGCTTTTGCAGCACCCTTCTTCATGGGACCGAGGAAGACATCAGCATGCTCAGGAATGAATGATGTACCAAGCCAGCCATCGGCAAGTTCGCCCGTCAATTCCAGAGCCTTTGGACCGAGTGTCGCCAGATAGATGGGTAAATCAGGCATGGGGGGCTGAGACAAACGTATTGGTTTCCCCTCACCACCAGGACGAGGCAACAGATAGTGTTTGCCTTCATACTGAACCCGTTCACCGCTTAAACCTAACCGCACAACCTCGAGACATTCACGCAAACGACCCAGAGGATGAGCGAAACTTGCACCGTGCAATCCCTCAACAACCTGAGGGCCACTGACGCCAAGGCCAAGTATGAACCGGTTATTTGATACAGTAGCCATGCTCTGCGATGTCATGGCAATCATCGACGGTACCCGGGAGGATATCTGCACGATGCCAGTGCCCAGATGGATCTTCTCTGTTTTAGCGGCAAGATAGGCAAGTGGCACGATGGCGTCCATTCCCCAGGCCTCAGCGGTCCAGACGTGATCTACACCCAGCCTTTCGGCTTCAAGCGTGAAGGCAACCAGCTCTTCCCAGTCCTCTCCGTTATAGTATGCACCGCCCACTGAAATTGATGTTTTCATCTGTCTGTCGCCTTTAGTATTTTGTTAGTAACTCAGGATGGTTCTTGAGCGTCGCTAATAATACAAGCAGGTGAGTGCAAATACCTACCTTTTTGAGATTCGTAACAACGCGGGTAGAACTAAAAAGGTAAATACGATGAGCAGCGAAATTGCGATGGTCAGCAGAAGGCCAACCGAAGCTGCTCCCTTATGGGGGCTGAATGAAAGGGAAAAGAAGGCTCCAACAGTAGTCAAGGCACTGATTAGCACTGCCCTCGCTGTACTCGATGTGTAGACACTTTCAACACCACCAGTCTGTGTGTATCGATGAACGACATGAATGCCCGTACCGACACCCAGGCCAATGATTAGCGGTACCACAAGTATGTTTGCCATATTGAGCGTGATTCCGGTTATCTGACAAATGGCAAATGTGAAAAGAATGGACAAGAAAATCGGTACTAGGACAAAGATTGGAAGTATCAGGTTTCGGAAATAGAGTATCAGAAGAGCCAGGATGCAAAGCAAAGATACTGTCCCGGCAAACCGAAAGGCACCCACAACGACATTACCCACTCCCCATTCAACAACTGATCGACCGGAAATATTGGGGGCAATCCGACTGACTTCATTGATGAATTCTTCAGTTGCCTGTCTTGTAATCAGCGGATTCACAGGTTGCACGGTCATCAGATGTTTACCCTGAGATGTAATCATACGGCGCTTAAGATCATCCGGGACATCATCCAAGGCAAACGGTTGCGCCTTTAAAAGTGTCCTTAAGGACACGAGTTCACTGTTTACGCCATTAAATAATTGCTGATCCAATCTACCAAGCATCTCTTCATCGTCGACGTAGCGCTTCAAACCGTTGTTCAGGTATCCAAGCAGCGGTTTATCTTCTTCTCGAATATAGGTGACGCTCTCATCCAGGTATTCAAATGCATCAAGTAATCCTTCAGTTGATTCACTCGGCAGAATTTCTTCAATCGTTTCGTAGAGCTCATACAGGGCTTGCAGTTTCTCCTGTTTCGCAGCCTGATCAGAAGGAATGAAATCAGCGGGCAGAGTCACATCTCCCACCACGTCCAGTTTCTGTAGTCTTCTCTTCAGGTCATGTGCCTGTTCCGCATCATCCGCCAAAACAGAAATGCTGTAATCCGTGGTGATTTTGTCGTCCTGCAAATCCAACAATGTTGCCATCGCCTCAGTGCTCGCATCTCTCATTGCCAGCACGCTGTAATCAAACCTAACTTCCCGCGCAAAACTGAATGCGATCAAAGCAAGTCCAGTGGTCACCACCAGGACATAAGATGGATTCAGGTTGAATTCAAAGGCTCTGAGTTGTGCTGTCTCCTGTTCCGGCGCGCCAAATTCAGAAAACAGGACCGGTAATAACGTCAGCGTCAGGCTAAATGCAATGAACATCCCCCCTGCTGATATGAATCCCAGCTCTGCCAATCCACGGTAGGCCGTGGGGCCGAAGGACAGAAAGGCAATCATAGAAGTCAACATACACAGTACAAGAGCCGGTCCAATATCTTTAACTGCCACTAAGCAAGCTTCATTGATGTCTATTTCCGCAGTTGCCTCTCTCACACGCAAGGTAAAGTGCACGGCAAAATCAACCCCGAGGCCGAAAAACATCACCACAAAAATAAGCGATAGAACGTTGTAACTGCCGACTGCAATCGTCGCGAAGCCGGTCGTTAGGATCACACCCATTAAGAGCAGAGAGAAGATTACCGCGATGACACGCCAGGAACGAATACCGACACCAAGTATTACAACGAGCAATAGTAATGACAGTGTCCCTGCCAGCCCAATCCCACTCAATCCGGCCGACAGCTCCTCATCAGACAAGGCAACTTCACCAGTGAGTCTAACCTCAACACCCGGCTCAATCGGCGTCTGATCGACAACAGAATGAATGTTCCGAACGATCTCCCTGTTCGGCAGACTCTTCTCATGCTGTTGCTGCCCTTTTATGCTGATCAGCTCATAATATTTCTCCTTCGCTTCATCCACCAACCGGGGATACGCCCGAAATTCAATTTCGGGATCGCTGCCATTAAAACTCTCAGCAAACGAAGCAAGTGGTTCCGGTGCTGGCAAACCACGCACTGAAGAGACTTGATCAGCGAAAGTGAATACAGCGTTGGTCATGCCAGTACTGTCCGCCAACCTCAGCAGCGAACCATAATTATATTGACCAGCCTGTATCCACAGATCGAAGTTTTCTTCATCCAGAAAATAGAGTTTTCTCGTATTCAGGAACTCATCTAACGACGGCGCAAAAACTGAATCAAATTTCCTGTGCTGTCGGAATCCTGTCAGCAGCCGCCTTGCAGATCTTTCTACCTTTCCGTGGTCGGTACCAGATACTACTACCACGGCCATCTGCTGTAGCTCGGGAAACAGATCTTTATATTTTTCGTTGTCTCTATACCAGGTGAGTTTATCTGATGGCTTAACCAGCGTACTCAGGTCTGAATTTATCTTCGAATACCGAACCGAAATGAAACCAGCCAGCATGCTGAGAATAATAAGAGCGATCAATGTGTAACGGGCATGGTTCTCTACAAACCTGACCCATTGGCACATCCCTTCGACCAATAGATTACTCAATCTGAGTGATACCCACGCTTGCTTTTGCATCAGCTAACAACGCTTCATACACCGAAGTTAACTGTACGACTGATTTTGAATGAGATAGATTTTTTACCCCCTCACGATTGGCTGTTGCCAATGCCTGTCTCTCCTCGGGATGCTCGAGCAGGTAATCGATTTTTTCGGACAAATTCACAACATTATCGTTAATGAATCGCGCCCTCTCGTCGGTGACCAGTCTGGCGATCGCACTGTCTTTTGAATCGGATACCAGCACAGCATTGGCAGAAGCTATTGCCTCCATTACGGACATACCTTCAAGTTCAATTTCACCTGTATGTACAAACAGATCGGCTTCTGAATACAACTTCGAAAGTACTTCATCACTAACGGCTTCGATTCTGGCATTAATGTTCAAAGTCTGGGCGAGCCTCCTCAGCTCGTTTTCCCTGGGTCCAGTACCAACAATATTTAGCTCAACCGACTCCTTGAACCTCGATCTGGCAATCGCCCGTAGCAGCAATGCCTGTTGTTTCTCTTTTGCCAGGCGCCCCACGGACAAGATTTTATACAAACCTCCTTCGGTCTTCTTCTCCGTTATCACATCGCGTTGAATCTCAAAGAACCGTCCCGGTACGCCATTCGATATGACCTCGACTGGTTTCGTCAGTCCGTGGGCCAGCAATTCCTGAGCAGCAAATTCTGAAGGAGCAATCACCAGATCCGATCTGTTGTAGAAGGCTACCATAAAGAACCAATATACCCACTTTGCAAGTAAACGTGAGCGTATGCCGACATTTAGCAGCAGATTTTCAGGCTGAACATGGAATGAGCTGACCACCGGGATTCCCAGTTTTCGCGCTTCAGATATGGCCGCATAACCAAGGAAAAAGGGGAAATGCAGATGCAGGAGATCCGCATCCTCTAGTGCTTTCCTTATGCGCGCCCTGTCAGGCCTGGCCAATGGAACCTTCATGGTCTCAAGGATCGAATTGAATCCAGGTATTGAAACCTTGTCAAAGCTAATCATCCGGCTATCAAGCGGTTCTTCAGTATCCGATGTTCCCAAAATTTTGAACTGATACTGACCATCCAGTGCTTCCACGAAACGCCTCGTCGACACGACCGTTCCGTTAAATGGAAAATCCCAAGGGTCTACAACAATTGCTATACAGCTAGCCAAACCATGCAACCTCAGCGTTCATCCCATTCCCATATTTAGCTTATTATGTAACAAGTGCACCCTAGCCAAATTGTTGAACCTTTGACTGTTCCGAGTAGTTGTCTATTCCAGTCAGCTGGCGCATTTCAACGGTTCTATCATTGGTTGTGCTGTCTAAGGGCAAACCCGTTGCATTGGCAATCTTGGTAATACCATTAAATGCCGCGGCAACACCGATTGCATCTACCAGTGCCTGAGGTCCCAGTACAGCCTCGACCTCGCTTCGTACCTGTCCCATTTGGTCTTCATCACCATCAAACACCGCTTCTGCAACGGCAAACAATTCATTTTCGTTTTGCAGTCCAACCTCACCGCCGTCTGCGGTCACTGCAACCAGATTCAGATCAAGATTTTCTTTTTTGCTGCTTTCACGAAGCAACATGGTATGTGACGATGTTCAGTAAAAGCAATCATTAAAGGATGATACCCTGGCTGCTACCAGCTCTACCTGAGAGCGACTGATTTCAAAATCGAGATCTGTCAAATTGTAATGGCTCTGCATGAGGCTGAAAAACTGTTGTATTGCCAGGGGCACGAGACCCATGGCCCTTGCAATATTGGGTACGATTGGCAATCCCACCACACCTTCTGCGTCAGGCGCTGCCATCAGAGGTACCCAGGCACCACCATCCACAACATCAGGGTTATTCTCCCTGCTGGGTTCAGCCCTGGCATCTTCAGGATCCTCAGGAATCGCAGGATCAAGTCCCAACCCTATGGCATAACTATCAAGGACGATTGAGATGGCGACCAGACCAACGACTTCAATATACTCCTCTCTCGACAAACCAGACTCCATAACCGAGTTAAACCAGCGCTCAGTCAACCGACCAGAGTCAGTCTGGAGTCTGTGGATAACTTCGACTATGTTTTCAGGCAAATTCCCCAGAGAATCGTGCTCGCCTTCAACCAGATAAGGAGAAAGTGCAGATTTCCTGTCCGCGCACAAGGTACATCCTTCGACATTCCTTGCTTCCTCAAGAATCGCGTATCTCTGATCGGCACGAAACCAGGTCCCGGGCTGACTAAACACTTTTAGCGCCGCCTGATGCCCCGCCTCAACCTCATCTCTTACGGGCAGCAATTGCGATTCATACATATGTCTTCCCCCCATTCTCACATGCACATATTAACGAATTGAATTGCGGAATTCTGTATTCCCAGACACCTAACTGATCGCCCTGATTATCTCATAACCCCGTCTGGCGATGTCATGTCCCAGTACAGCTGATTAGTCCAACTCCTTTATCCCCATATTAAAGAGTGTAAATCCGTAGATATCAGCGTACTGCTCAATGATTTTTGATACGGGAGTGCCCGCACCGTGTCCTGCTTTTGTTTCAATCCGAATAAGCGTTGGCGCATCACCGGCCTGCTTTGTTTGCAGTTCAGCGGCAAATTTGAATGAATGCGCCGGTACTACGCGGTCATCATGATCAGCCGTCGTCACCAGAGTTGCCGGATACTGAACACCCTTTTTGATATTGTGAACTGGTGAATATCCCAGAATATACTCAAACATCTCTTTACTCTGCTCGGATGTCCCATAGTCGTAAGACCATCCCGCACCAGCGGTAAAAGTATGATAACGCAGCATATCCATTACTCCAACTGCCGGTAGAGCAACCTGAAAAAGTTCTGGTCGTTGTGTCATCACGGCACCCACCAGGAGCCCGCCATTGGAACCACCTTGAATGGCAAGGTGACCGCTCTCGGTATATTTATTGTTGATAAGATATTCAGCAGCAGCGATGAAGTCGTCAAATACATTCTGCTTTTTTTGAAGAATGCCCGCCTGATGCCACTTTTTCCCGTATTCACCACCACCCCTGAGGTTTGCTACCGCATAAATACCATTTTGCTCTAACCACAATGCTCTGACAATACTAAACCCCGGCGTTAGACTGATATCGAACCCACCATAACCGTATAGAATTGTCGGATTCTTGCCATTGAGTTCGATCCCCTTTTTGTGAGTAATGATCATCGGAATTCTAGTACCGTCTTTTGATTCATAGAAAACCTGCTCTGACTCATGTTCGTCCGGGTTAAACAGTGCGCCCGATTTACGATATATTGTCGTACTGGACTGCTTTGTATCAAATGCGTAGATGGTTGATGGCGTTTTGTAGTTGGTGAAACTGTAATAAAGAATCGTATCTATCTTTTTACCACCCGAGGTTCCTACACTACCGACACCCGGCAAATCCAGTTCTCTGATTTGATTACCATCATAGTCATATTGATATACTTCTGATATTGCATCTACCATGTATTCAGTAAAAAAGAACCCGCCAAGCGTAATGGGGGAGAGCACACTCTCAGTTTCTGAAATAAAGTCTTGCCAGTTCTCCTCAGTGGGCTTACTGGCATCCACTGTTACTATCTTCCTGTTCGGTGAATCCAGATTGGTTACGAGATACAGTTTGCTTCCGACGTTGTCGATCAGGTACGTATCCGAATCGAAATGATCCAGAACAGTAACCAGAGGGCTGTCCGGTTCAGTCAGATCCTTGATCAAGAGATCGTTGCCAGATGTGGTAATCGAACCTGAGATTATCAGATAGTGGTCATCTTCCGTCACATAACCTGAGATATAGCGATGTTTTTCTGCTTCAGTACCACCGTAAATCAACCTGTCACTTTTCTGTTCATCACCAAGCCTATGAAAATAGAGTTTATGCTGATCTGTCTTTGCTGATAGTTCGCTCCCTTCTGGTTTATCGTAACTTGAGTAGAAAAAGCCTTCGTTACCTTGCCATGAAATGCCAGAGAATTTCACGTCAACGAGCGGATCTTCCAGCACTTGCTTCGTTACGGCATCAACAATAATTATCTTTCGCCAGTCACTGCCACCTTCTGAAATTGAGTAGGCAGCAATCGAACCATCCTTTGAAAACGCCAATGTAGCCAAGGAAGTCGTGCCATCTTCGCTGAAGGTATTGGGATCCAGGAATATTTCTGATTCACCGCCATCCTTCTCACGATAAACAACATTCTGATTCTGGAGGCCGTCATTCCTATAGAAATAGGTGAAATTACCTTCCTTAAATGGGGCAGAAACTTTTTCATAGTCCCACAGTTTTTTCAGACGGTCTCGCAACTTAGTGCGATACGGAATCTGATTCAGATACCCAAAAGTCACTGCATTCTGCGCCCTGATCCATTCTCCGGTTTCATCGCTTCGGTCATCTTCCAGCCACCGATAAGGATCAGGAATTTTGCGGCCAAAATACTCATCGACAACATCACCTTTCCTTGTCACTGGATATTCGATTTCTGATGACGTGGAGATCGCAGGTATACTTTCCTTGGCTTCCTTCTTTTCTTCAGCACAAGAAACCAGGAGACCCACAAGCATGGCAATCAGAAATTTTTTTGTCATTCCCATTTCAAAAAGGCTCAGGTCTATATCCCGACAACTCAGTTTATGCGATAACTGATTAAAAGGGCAAAGAGGACAGATCGACATCGGATCGAGACCAAACGCGCTTTCTATTCTAATGGAGTTCTGCTATTTATATGAGCTTCATGATCCATCAAGGTAAATTCGATTAGTACCGACAGATTAGAGAGTCGACCGATATTCTGGTTCTACGGTTCAGCGTCCATTGCGTACGGCATTAAAAACAACGCATTCAGCTACCTTTTACTTATTTACTCAAATCAGGTCCTTGGTATTCCTGGCTACCTTGCTTCGATCGCGCTTGCTCTGGCCATGTTGTGGGATGCTCTATCAGATTTGCTGCTGGGCCACTGGTCAGACAAGACCAGTTCTCGCCTTGGTCGACGTCACCCATTCATGTATGCCGCTCTGTTCCTCTTACCAATCACATTCTATGGGCTCTTTAATCCATTTATTGAACTCAACAAAGATAATACTTTCCTGTACGTCCTTGTAATGGCACTACTGATTCGTACAGGTACGACCTTATTCGAAGTCCCCAGCACAGCGCTCTTGCCTGACCTGGAATCTGATTATGACCGCCGCAACAAGTGGCTTGCATTACGCTACGCATTTGGCTGGTACGGTGGTAATGGCATCCATACGATCAACTTTGCTTTCTGGGTAGGTGCTTATGGTGTTGCCGTACAAACCGGATATTCAATCTATGGAACGGTAGGTGCTCTTCTGATCGCATCGGTAATCATCGTCTCTGCTCTTGGCACTCAGAAAAAGGCATCAACGATCCCAAGGCCCGCAGAGACTTTCAAGTTCAATGAAATTACTCATGAGATCGGCCAGATCTTTCAGTCAATCAAAAACAGAAATTTCGCTGCTCTGTTTTTCTATGGACTTACCGTTGGAATCGCAGCCGGTCTGGGCATGGCCCTGTATCTCTACAACACCACCTATTTCTTCGGTTTCTCAGGACAGCAAATCGCTGTCACGGGTCTTGGTGTCTTTTTATCACCAATCGTCGCCTATTGGGCTGCCCCCTACTTCGGTGGAATCTACGGCAAGAAAAAGGCGGCTATTGGTGCAATTCTCATTAATATTTCACTCTACCCCATGCCATACATTTTACTTCTCGCCGGATTCTGGCCTGAACTGGGCAGCTGGCTGGGTTTATATATCTATACTTTCTTTATTATCGTCGAGGTCATTTGCGGCATTGTGGGGGGCGTATTAATGGACTCGATGATGGCTGACGTGGTCGAAGACAGCGAGGTTTCAACAGCCCGTCGATCCGAAGGGCTTTTTTATGCCGCCAGGGGTTTTGCCGGAAAGGCGATATCAGCCGGTGGTATTATCGGCGCGGGTGCGATCGTGTCATTAGTGGGCCTTGATGGCGTAACCAATGTGACACAAGTCACCTATGAGATCCGATTTGATCTGGCGACCTTCTTTCTACCCGCTTACTGCGGACTTTTCCTACTGGGACTGGTGATTGTATCCACCTACCGGATTGATCGCGATGAGCACACTTCGAACCTGCAGAAATTGTCAGACCGGCACGAAACTGAGCTGAGCAAGGAAATAGAATGATTCTGTCACTGCCCCTCGACTGATTCCGAGCGAGTCTTCACTTTTCCAAAGGGCAACATTCGCCTCAGCACGTCATCTTTCTGGATGAAATGATGGTAAAGGGCTGCACCCATATGACCGATGACCAGAACAGACAAGATTACCGAATTCAGACTATGACAGATATGAAACAAGCGCGCCTTATCAACATCGTTTGCCGCCATTCCAGAATAATCGATAACACCAAAGGCCAGAACTTCGTAGTCCAACAGGTACATTGCCTGCAATATTCCAAATATAGGCTGCAAGATTAACAGTACATAAAAACTCCCTTGCATTAACTTCGACAGGCGCACTTGCCACTCACCCATCGTCTGAGTGGGTCCGGGTGTTTCATGCGAGATATGCCAGGCAACTCGAATAATCATTAACAGCAGAACCAGGGTACCCAAACCCGAGTGCCCCATGATGATCTGTTCACGTTCTGCCAGCTCCAATGACTCAAGTGTACGACCGAATATCAACATGATGATGACGATAACTCCTATCACCCAGTGGAGCCACTTTGCAGTTGATCCGTACTTTATGATCTCCGACATTTTTTCATTCATGTCTGTTGCTCATTCTGATTTAGGTCGATTAATTCCCATCTTTTAATAGGAATTGTGTGAAATCAAGCTCTAATGTGACTACCTTCCTGCAATCGCTGCGATTACCTTTGAATCTTCACGATAGGTTTTTCCAGCAACGTCGGCGAAGTGCTCAACTTTACTAAAACCATTTTCAGCCAGCAGGCTTCTGACTTCATCGGTACCGTAACCCTGATTCCAGACGTAGATCTGCCGCTCCCGGTCCTTGGGTACCTCGATAACCCTATGGTCAACCGGGATGCAGACCCTTTCGTCTGAGGCCCAGACCACGATCCAGACCAAACAGATTTGGGTGGTAATCCGATATTGGCTTCCCTGTTCGGCTACTCATCCAGGCAATCTCTGCACCGGGATGATCCAGCAGAATCCTTAGTGCTTCACCGCCCATGTATCCTGTCGCGCCAACTATTCCAACTCTAATCATCTCCATTCTCCTTCTTTAACATCAAGGGTCTCTTACAAATTTTAAGCACAAAAAAACCTCCAGGAATCTGATGAAACTCCTGAAGGTTTTGTATGCAATCTGTGTTTTGTCTTACCTACTCCTGGAGTTCACCATCATTTTTTTTTGGCGTGACGGTACCGCAACGACGAATCGCCGTGTTGGATTATTCGAAATTTCAGAAAACACAATACTCATCGAGAGGCTAATTACTCTTGATAGTTTCAAGTTTGCGTATCTTATGATGATTAACATGAAAGTCAAATCCTGAAGAGTTACCTCAACCTCTCCCGGTGGTTTCCGGACTCATTCTCACAGCACACGAGGACAGTTTTTCAACTGTGCATGTTCACGCTTTCTCATTTCGGTTGTAAATTTCGTTTTCGATAACATCAGCCACGGGAGGTAGAACGTAGTGTCGTAAAACATCAATGCTCCTACCCAGACCAACCAACTCGCGAACCCTTGAAGAACTTACTTCCGTCAGAGATGGCGGACAGGGAATATAGAAAGTCGGTACAATTCGATTGTGCTCGATTTCAGTCATCAGTGCATTGGCGTGGGACATACTGGATTCATAGGCATGATCCATGTCATTCCGTATTCCCCTTATGATGGCCGTTACTTCAGATGTCTGGGCAAAATCCACTGCAGCCCCGGAGAAAAATTCAACAACAACTCGATCCCCGTATTCGGCTACACATTCCTTAGCCATTCGAATTCTCTGATCACGCGAAAACAGCTCCTGAGATTCATCCTTCTCGGGATTATGGCCAATGCCAACAATTACCGTATCAAATACAAGAAGTCCCATATCAACAACATGCTTGTGCCCCATCGTGAATGGATTCATGCTGCCCGTTAGTAATGCCTTGGTATGCTC
>MPLZ02096191.1_pt1 | contig 83269 bp, 80 predicted proteins | sample 1617311 | NCBI WGS metagenome assembly MPLZ02 (sample SAMN05944806, study PRJNA350692) | marine metagenome | biome: marine; feature: ODZ; material: water; isolation source: 160 m water sample filtered on 0.2 um supor filter | place: Pacific Ocean | collected 2012-04-08 | depth 160m m | reverse complement strand
TACCTGTTGTGGCGCCTACTCCAGGGGGTGTGGTGGGTCATCACGTGAGCGTGCCTGCGGGAGGCCCGCCGATAGAGTGACCCGTCCACAGCGGGCTGTGGCGCAGCTTGGTTAGCGCGTCGGTCTGGGGGACCGAAGGTCCCGAGTTCAAATCTCGGCAGCCCGACAGAAAAAACTCCGACTACTTGCGTTTGAGTTGGTGGTGCTCGCCGTCGGGGTTGTGGGCACAAGCCGGATTGTCGTCGGGGTCAACGAGGACACCGTCCCGGTCAGTAAGGCGCTTCCTGCAATGCTTACAGAGGTTGAACCGTTTCGCTGCGGCAAGGAAGATGCCGAGCCCAGAACCGGCCAGGAAGTCCAGCAGTCTGATTCTGGCTCTGGTCCCGGCTCTGGGTTCGGTTCTGGGTTCGGTTCTGGTTCTGGGTTCTGGCCGAGGTTTGGGCTCTGGCTTGGCTCTGGTCCCGGCTCTGGGTTCTGGCCGAGGTTCGGGTTCTGGCTGAGGTGAGGTTGTGACTTTGGGTGAGGTCCTAGGGCGGTTCCAGAAGCGCAGGCCGGTTCCGGTCAGAGTCAGGGTAGCTGCAACGACCACCCCGACTAGGAAGATCAGCAATCTGACAGATGAGAACCAGACACCTTCGTCCGAAACGTTTTCAACTGGGGACTTAACTAGAGGCTCCGGTTCTGGCTCTGGCTCCGGCTCTGGCTCTGGCTCCGGCTCCGGTTCCGGTTCCGGTTCCGGTTCCGGTTCCGGTGTCAGTTCGGTTGGTGTTGCGGTGGCGATGTTGGACGCCTCGCCGGTTCCGATTGCGTTTATTGCTTTGACCCGGAACTCGTACTCGGTGCCGTTGACCAACCCGGTTACCGTCGCCGAAGTCGCCGGCGAGGCGTTATGGCCAAACGACGACCAGTTTGTTCCACCGTCACTGGAGTACTCGATCAAATAGTCATGGATTAGCCACGGCGAAGACGGTTGACCCCCGACTCTTCGTGATGGTTTCACCCGGGTAAGCGACCAATAGAACTCGCTGCTTGACTGTCCAAGCCACCCAATACCTCGACCGCATCGGCGCTCTGGGAACGGAAGATCAGATCGCGCTCATTGTTGTACGACTCGTCGGCCCTGGTATCGGGTTCGCTGGGTGGCGCGTGTCGTAGATCAGAGACAAGAGGTCGCCTCGGCGGTTGCGTGAATCCAGCGTCACGGCCGTCTCCTATCTCGTTTTGATCACGGTGGAAAACGGTGAACTCAAGGTTGTCTCGAGTGGCATGTACACCGACGGCTGTGTCAATGTCGGCGGTGAGTGGAAGATTAGGAAGCGTCGGCTCGATCTCGACCTGCCGTGCTGGGTTTTCTCTCACGTTCTAGCTGAAGGAGTTGTATGAACATCGGGCAGATCCCGGCGAAGTGGGCACGCCAGACGCCCGACAATGAGGCGATCATTGACTCCACAACCGATCGGCGGATCACCTTTGCCGAACTTGATACCCATGTGCGCAAACTCGCGAACGCGCTGCTTGGTCTGGGGCTGGAGAAGGGTGACCGCGTCGGCATCCTGAGCATGAACAGCATCGAGTACTGCGCCACATATTTCGCTTGTGGGCGTGCCGGGCTGATTGCGCAACCCATGAACTGGCGTCTGTCACCACCTGAGTTGAAGAAGATCATCGACAATGCCGAACCTCGGGTCTACATCGCACAGGGTCAGTACGCTGAGGTGGCCACGGAGGTCGCAGGGATGGTCGACTGTGTCGAGCACTGGCTCCAGTACGGCACCGGTAGCGACGGCAGCTACGAGGCACTGGTCGATGCGGCTTCGGATGATGAACCCATTGGGTCGGCCGATATCGGCAACGATGACCCGTTCCTCATCCTCTATACCGGGGGGACAACGGGGGAGTCGAAGGGGGCGCTGCACAGTCACAAGAGTGTCTTCTTCGGCATGTTGAACCAGACCGTGGCTGAGCGCATCGTGCCCAGCGACGTCTACATGCTCACGGGGCAGATGTTCCACATCCCCATTGTTTTGGCCATTAACTATTTGGCCCACGGCTGTCCACTGGTACTCATGAACTTCGACGCCAAGTTAGCCATGGACCTGATCCAAAAGGAGCGGGTCTCCGCGTTCCTAGGTGTTACCACGATGCTCAATTGGATGATGGCGGTCCCGGGCTTCGACAACTACGACATCTCGAGTTTGCGCAACATCCAGTATGGCGGTGGGCCCATGCCGTCGCGGGTCATCAAGGAGGCGATGACCAAGTTCCCCTGCACATTGATCCAGGGCTATGGGCAGACCGAGGGCACGACGATGACCTTCCTCTCCCAGGAGGACCACATTCGGGCTATCACCGAGGACTACCACCCCGAACGGCTCAAGGCATGTGGGCGCGAGGGGTTCTTTTCGTCGGTGCGAGTAGTTGACGATAACGACAACGACGTATCCACTGACGGCAAGACACCCGGGCAGATCATCGTGAAGTCCGAGGCCAACATGTGCGGTTACTTCCGGCGCCCGGATCTGACCGCTGAGACAATCCGCGATGGTTGGATGTACACCGGTGACATCGCCACTATGGACGACGAGCGCTATGTGTATATCGTGGACCGGGCCAAAGACATGATTATCTCGGGTGGCGAGAACATCTACTCAGTGCAGGTTGAGGAGGCCATCTCCAAGCACGAGGCCGTGCTCGAAACGGCCGTCATCGGTATTCCCGACGACGAGTGGGGCGAGTCCGTCAAGGCTTACGTCGTGCTCAAGCCTGATACCACCGCCAGCGAGGACGACATTATCGAGACGGCCAAGGCCAACCTCGCCTCATACCAGAAGCCGCGCTCGGTTGAGTTCATCGACGAGTTGCCTAAGGCCCCCACCGGTAAGATCCTTAAGCGGGTTTTGCGCAACCCCTACTGGGCTGACGAGGAACGAGACGTCTGACTCAGCCGCGTCGGATCTCTAATCGATTTCGGCGAAGAGTGTACGGTCCCCTCACCGTCACGGAAGGCTGAGACAGTCTCGAAGCCGAAGGCGGTCTCTAGGAATTCGATCGCCGAACCGGCGTCCTCGTAGTAGAGGGCCCGAGTTCAAATCTCCCAAGCCCGACAGAAATATCCCTGTCTACTTGCGTTGTTTGAGTTGGTGGTGGTCGCCGTCGGGGTTGTCGGCACAAGCCGGATTGTCGATGGGCTCAACGAGGACACCGTCTCAGCCGGAGAGCCGCCCCCCAGGTTTCCCGTAGCCCACTGAGAGTCACTCGAAGTCCAATGGAACTAACTCCCCGTCTGTTACTGAGTTGCTTGATGGTCGTAGGTTGAGGCTGAGACGCCCCGTTTCCGAAGTTCGACCTTCTGGACCTTTTCTGAAGGCGTCATAGGTAGTTCGTCAACGAACTCGACATATCGAGGCACCGCGAATGACGGCATGCGGGTCTCGGCCCAGGACAACAACTCAGTCGGGTTGATCTGAGTGGAGGTGATCAACCAAGCCATTACTTCGTCCTCGCCGGCCTCGATCTCGACCTTGACGGCGACGACGGCACATTCGGTGATGGCGGGATGGGCGAGAAAGACCTGTTCTACTTCGTAAGAGGAAATGTTTTCACCCCGCCGCCGGAGCGAGTCCTTGAGGCGGTCCACGAAGTAGTACCAGCCATCGGCATCCCGGCGCATGCCGTCGCCGGTGTGGAACCAGAGGTTGCGCCAAGCCTCGGCGGTCTTGTCGGGCATCTCAAAATATCCCATCGAGCATGTCCAAGGGACTTTAGGTCGGATCACTAGCTCTCCTAGTTCGCCGACGGCTACTTCCTCGTCGGTCTCGGGGTCAACTAGCCGAACGTCGAACCAGTCTTCAACGGCGAGCCCAGCCGCACCTGGCGGGCGGTCCTCACCGTAAGGGGAGAGGATTGGCATAGAGGTCTCTGTAAGGCCAAACACTTCGACAAACGCTTCGATGCCAAAACGTGTCTTAAAGCCGTCAATGATCGAATGGGCGGTAGGCGCGGCAAAGATGCAGCGCAAGTTGTTGTCAGCGTCGTTAGGTTTGGGTTCCTGATTCCAGACAAAGTCCATCATCACACCGAGGAAGTTGGTGACTGTTGCCTTTGAAGAACGGATCTGATCAATCCAACGACTGGCCGAAAAGTGGCTATAGAGAACGAACCTGGCACCGGCGATAAGAGCTGGGTAGGCAGCAAGGAACTGTGCATTGCCGTGGAATAGAGGCGTTGCCACCTGATACGTGTCTGAATCCGTGAGGCGGGTGAGCGAGACGCATTCGTCAGCGAAGAAGTACATCTGGGCATGAGGCATCATCACTCCCTTCGACGGTCCTGTGGTTCCGGACGTGAAGAAGATCGATGCAAGATCACGTGGGGAGATGTCAGCGGGTTCTATTGGCGTCGATGCTTCGAGAGCATCCCACGGCTCGGCTTTCCAGCCTGCACCTTGCAACGCGGCGATACCTGAATTGGCACCTGGGCCGGCCACCCAGAAGTGTTCAATTGTCTCGCAGGCAGATTTCGACTTAATAAACCGTTCGGTGTAAGCAGCGTCGATAACAGCGAATCTTGGGGTGACTGTCGAGATCTGGTGTTCTAGGAATTGGCCCTGATAGGCCAAGTTGATGGGGACCTCCACTACTCCGGCCATAGCGCAACCGAGCCAAGTGCGGATGAATCGTGAGGAGTTTGGCAGCATAATGAGTAGCCGATCACCCGGAGAACCGTCGGATTCGACAAGCGTTCCGGCAATTCGCGCAGCGGCCTCGTGCATCTCCGCGTACGTCCAGGAAAGACCTTCCTCGGGACAGTCGAGGTACACAGCGTTGCCATGGCTGGTTGCTCTATGTCGCAGCACCTGGGATGTTGTCCATGTCTCGCGGTCGGCAAAGGTTGGAACGAGGCCTTGGTATGTTCGGATCATCATCGTTGCTCCATGTGGCATGTCTTGTGGCTCTTGCTTTCGGTGCCCCCTTTGTCCAGGTAACAGTTCCATCAATTAGTATCGGAAAATGTTTACGGAATTTTTTGACTTGACGCAGAGTCACAAGGACGTGATCGCTGAAGCACAAGCGCTTGCGTCAAGTGTTGAGGCCGTAGCGATGGAAGCCGACGAGAGTTCGACACTGCATCCGGTGGTTGCCGAAGCACTACAGGCTAGTGCACTTGGCGACCTTATGGTTCCGGCTGGTTATGGCGGCCGGTTTGAACAGGTCGATCCGCTTGCAGTCTGCCTTGCACGTGAGGTGTTGATGAAGACTTCATCCCATCTCGACTCGCTCTTCGCGCTTCAAGGGATCGGCAGTTATGCAATCGCCCGAATTGGTACTGACGAGCAGTGCGCCGAATGGCTGCCGCGGGTAGCGAGTTGCGAGATCTTTGCGGCGCTGGCGTTGACTGAGCCGGTAGCTGGCTCTGACCTTAAGGGAATCACGACTACTGCAGTCGGTTGCAACGGTGAGTTAGTAATCAATGGCGCGAAGTCGTTCATCTCTAACGCTGGGTTCGCTGCGTTCTATACAACACTGGTTAGAGAGGGTGATGGTTACTCGCTTGTTCTGGTACCCGCTGATGCCACTGGCCTTACGATCTCACCGTCGCCAGAGATCATCGCGCCACATGTGCTGGGGGATTTGCACTTCGACGATGTTGTTGTGCCAACTTCCTGTCGGCTGGGTGAACCGGGTGCCGCATTCGGGCATGTGTTGGCAACTCTGGCCGTCTTTCGCGTTTCGGTTGCGGGTGCTGCTATCGGACTTATGGAGGGAGCGCTTGAAGAGGCGGTCCGCCACACCCGTGAGCGCGAACAGTTCGGGCGGCCGCTCGCTAGCGTCGGGCCTGTCGCCGCCTTGTTGGCTGATTCGTGGGCTGACCTTGAATCTGCTCGGTTTCTCACCTACCAGACAGCGTTGATGGCTGCACACGATCCAGCATCTACCCTTGATTGCAGTTCTCTCGCGAAGCTTCATGCAACTGAAGCGGCGGGCCGTGTCGTTGACCGGTGTGTGCAGTCCATGGGGCGCTGGGGGCTCATCCGTGGTTCGAAGATCGAGAAGTACTATCGCCAAGCCCGACCGATGCGAGTATATGAGGGTGCCTCAGAGGTACTGCGGCTAGGGATCGCCGCTCGGCTTGCCCGGGAGGTTGAGTGATGGACTTCGGGATTGACGGTTTCGGTGTGATCGTCACTGGCGCCAGTCGTGGCCTAGGGGCAGCAATCGCCCGTGCGCTGGTGGCAGAGGGCGCGAACGTCGTGGCTGCGGCTCGATCGTTGGATGCCTTGACTGGTCTAGCGGCCGAAGCACCCGAAAAGATTGCACCACTCTCGTGTGACATGCGGGACAAATCTGAGGTCGCTGCCCTGGTTGGCATCTGCATCGATAGGTTTGGGCGTCTTGATGCGGTGGTCAACAACGCTGGTATCGCTCCAGTTGGTAAACTCGTTGACACCGATCTGAGCGTGATGGAAGAAACCATGGCGGTGAACGTCATTGCTCCCGCGGTGCTCTCCAAATCAGCGGCGCAACGCTGGATTGCGTCCGAAAAGCCAGGATCGGTCATCAACGTGGCGTCGACGGCCGGGCTTAACGGCAAAGCGTTGCTCTCAGGCTATTCGGCATCCAAAGGGGCCGTTGTGCGTTTAACCGAGGCACTCGCGGCCGAGTGGGCACGCTATGGCATTCGCGTCAATACGATCGCCCCCGGAGCGTTTGAGACCGACGCTCAGGCCAATGTCGTCAACAATCCCGAGTTGCTCGCCGAGCGGCTTAAGAAAATTCCGGCGAGACGAATGGGCGCTCCCCACGAGATAGGTCCACTAGCGGCCTACCTCGTTTCTCCACTGTCGGACTTCGTTACCGCAGCCTGTTTTGTCATTGACGGAGGAGAGGTCGCCAAACTCTGACTGCCCAGTTGGTACCGAGTGTCATAGTTCGTCGCGTGGGGAAAAATCGGGGCATCTCTTGTCCATAAAAGCGGTGGCGCCTTCTTTCATGTCACGGGAGCCGATGGCCTGGATGAGAGAGTTCAGGCCCTGGACCATGTTGTCACGAAACTGGTTGTACATAACGTTCGAACTTGCTTTCGCCAACTCCATGTAACGGGGGCTCATGGCTGCCAGTTCCTGACACCAGCGATCAACCTCGTCCTCAAGTTCATCGTCAGGGACGACGTGGTTGATCCAGCCGAGGTCCATGGCTTGTTTGGCACTGTACTTACGACACAGAAACGAGACTTCCTTGGCTCGCTTTTCGCCTACAGTCATCGCGAGGAGATTGGTTCCTCCCAGAACTGGGGCACTTCCGACCCTTACACCGGTTTGACCGAGTTGGGCACTCTCGGCAGCGATAGCCAGGTCACAGCACACGACCAGCTCATTTCCTCCCCCGAATGCTCCACCGTTGACAGCCGCGATCACCGGCATGGGGGCGTTGCGGATTGTGTCGAACAGTTCGAGACTGCCCATGAACAGCGAACGTAACTCCCAGAAGTCAGGGGTGGTTAGATTGGCGAGGTAGCCACCGGCGCAAAACGCCCCATTCGTGCCTGTAATCACCACCACCCGTGCGTCAACGTGCTCCCGGAAGGCGGCGACCAACTCGTCGATGGTATTTCGGTCGTAGGCATTCATTCGCTCGGGCCTGTTCAGCCGAAGCCACAAACCATGCTCACGGCGATCTACAACGACATCGTCCATGTCAATCTCCTTCCTCCCGCGCCACACGGTGGCTGAGACAAGAAGTCACCGCGCCATTAAATAGCTATGTTAATCATTTACCACAGTTCTCGAGATAGTCGTAGAAAATTCGCTGGCCGACAGGAAGATGGAATGAAACTAGACCGGTTTGACTGGCTCGCATTGCGTCAGGAAGAAGCCGTCGATCCTGACCAGGCAATTGTCGATTCCCATCATCATCTTTGGGATCGGGGCGGTAGCACCTATCTAGCGCCTCAGTTGCTTACTGATCTGACTGCTACGCACAACATAGTCAAGACAGTGTTCGTGGAGTGCAAGGCTGGTTACGACAAGAAGCGTGAGGAGAAAATGTGGCCGGTCGGCGAGACGGTCTTCGCTGCCGGAGAGGCCGACACAACCGACGCTTGGGGCGGCCCGACAGTTGCCGGGATTGTCAGTCACGCTGACATGATGCTGGGTGACGCAGTCGAGGACGTTCTAGTGGCTCATGATGTTTTGAGTGGGGGACGGTTCCGGGGGGTTCGACATGCGACAGCGTGGGATGCGAGTGATGAGATTCGTAACGGCCACAGCCGTCCATTCGGGCAGATGATGACTACTGCCAAGTTCCGCGCTGGCGTCCGCAAACTTGCAACTATGGGGTTCAGTTTCGATGCTTGGGTGTATCACCCCCAGCTCCCAGAAGTTGCGGCTTTGGCCGCTGATGTCCCCGAACTGACGATTGTTCTCAACCACCTCGGCGGACCGTTGGCGGTTGGTCCATACCGTTGGGATCCTGATCGGGCTCGCGACGACTGGAAGACCTCCATGCAACTTGTTGCAGCAAACCCCAAGGTGGTCGTCAAGTTAGGGGGTATAGGGCACGACGAGTGTTTTGCCATGGGCTGGGCTGCGCTCGATGTACCACCCAGTTCCGAGGAGGTTGTTGCGTACTGGGGTGATGACGTGCGGTTTTGCATCGATCTATTCGGCCCTAGCCGGTGCATGTTCGAGTCAAACTTCCCAGTCGATCGACAGGCATTGACGTATCCCGTGGTATGGAATGCATTTCAGATTGTGGCCTCCGGTTACACTGATGCTGAGCGGGATGATCTGTTTTCGGGCACGGCGACTCGGGTTTACAGGCTGTAATGAGTCTCGACTTAGTGATGGAAATTTCTATGGCTTTTCGGAATGGGTTCCGTTAGGGGCAATCATGCAGTTCGAAATGTTGATAAGTGACCTCTTATATGATGTCGATCCGCTCAACCAATTCGACGGGTTGCTCCGCTAGGCAGAGTTGACCTCAGGTGGTCGGGTCTGAACTAGGCAGACCTCAAGGGAGCGGCCTTCAGGTGTGGTTGGCCCACTGGAGCAGGTCTTGTCTTGCCTGCACACGTGGTCATTTTGGACGCTATCGGTGACCGCTCCACTCTTACCAACAGTCTCGCCGATTAATCCTCTTGGTGGTTTGCCGCCCAGCGGACACTGCGGACGATCATCTCGTAACCGGTACAACGACAGAGATTGCCCTTCAACTCTTGGCGTATCTCACCTTCGGTTGGATCTGGATGCCTGTCCAGAAGACTGGTTGCGGCCATGATCATGCCAGAGGTGCAGTAGCCGCATTGCAGTCCGTGTTCCTGTCTGAACCCTTCTTGGACGGCAGAGAAGCCCTCAAAGGGTCCGGAGATGCCTTCAATGGTTGTGATCACATGGCCGTCGGCCTGAACGGCCAAAATGGTGCAACTTTTTACTGCTTCTCCATCTAGGAGTATCGTGCAGGCTCCACAGTTGGACGTGTCACAACCCACGTGGGTTCCAGTCAGCCCCAGGACTTCTCGGAGTAGGTGTACCAGTAGGTAACGGGCTTCTACTTCTGCAGTGTGGGTACGTCCGTTGACGGATACCTCGATTTGGTGACAGCTCACCACTAACCCTTCTCGTTCATGGCGAGCCACACCCGCTCAGGAGTCAGTGGCATATCAAGGTGTTCCACCCCGAAAGGTTCCAGAGCATCCACCACTGCGTTAACCACGGCGGGAGGTGCTCCCACAGCTCCTGATTCGCCAATACCTTTGGCACCCAGAATATTGTTGGGACAAAATGTAGTCACCCGGCCTGAGGTGTAAGAGGGCAGGTCTGCAGCTGACGGCACCAGATATGAAGTCAAGTTGCCGGTCGTGATGGTTCCACTCTCATCGAAGCTCACTGCCTCGTAGAGGGCTTGGGAGATTCCCTGTGCTACCCCGCCATGGACCTGTCCCTCAGCCAACAATGGATTGATTACTGTTCCGCAGTCATCAACCACCACGTAGTCCAGGATGTCCACAGCTCCGGTTTGGCGATCGACCTCAACTACACAGGCGTAGCATCCCGATGGGTAGGAGAAGTTGGGAGTGTCCTGGTAGAGCCGTTCCTCGAGTGATCCCGGGGTTAACTCCTCGGGAAGACGCAACGGCTGGTAAGAGGCCCAGGCCACATCCCCCCAACTCACCTGGAGACCCGGTGTTCCCTTCACATTGAACGCGTTGTCCCGAACCTCTATGTCAACTGGGTTCGCTTCAAGCAGGTGTGCGGCAATCTTCTTCGCTCTGCCCAAAACGATCTGGCAAGTGTTGTGGACGCCAACAGCGGCGGTGGAGATGGCTCGTGAACCCATGGTGCCTATCCCTTGGAGAACCACCTCCGTGTCTCCGTGTACAACACGGATGTCATCGAATGGGATGCCAAGGGCGTCCGAAGCAATTTGGGCGAACACCGTCTCATGCCCTTGTCCATGAGGTGCTGAACCCACGAAAATCACCGCAGATCCATCGGGCTGGATACGCACTTGGCTCGATTCCCAGGAGCCAAGGTGGCCGAACCCTTCGAGAGATCCTGTTGGACCAAATCCTGCGATTTCCAGCCAACTGGAGAAACCTATTCCCAGGAGCCGGGCTTCCGGGTTCTGACGTCGTCTAGTTCGCTCCTCTTTCAGGCCCTGGTAGTCAAAGAGGGAGACACAGGTATCGAGGAGAGCCTGAAAATCACCCGAGTCGTAGACCACCGTGTCCTGATGCGGGACCTGGTAGGGAAACCGGTGAGTTGGGATGAAGTTTCGTTTTCTGACCTCGACCGGATCCAGGCCGGTGCGGCGGGCCACTAAGTCAACCAGACGCTCTATCGAATAGGAAGCTTCTGGTCGACCGGCTCCCCGATAGGCGGCTACCGGGGTGGTGTTGGTGACAACGTTGCGGAAACTCACCGACACCTTGGGGATCTGATAGCAACCAGCCGCCATCCAGGTGGTCAGAGTGGCAAGACCCATACCCGTCGGATCCGGGTAGGCCCCCAGGTTTTGGCTGACAATCATACGTACTGCCTGGATCATGCCGTCATTGTTGAATCCGATGTCGAGGAGGTGGGATTGGTCGCGCCCGTGGCTCATCTGGACCATTGCCTCAGAGCGAGTGGAGGCGAACTTGACTGGGCGCCGAGTCCATCGAGAAACAAGTGGCGCCAAAAACATTTCCGGATACCAAACGATCTTGTTTCCAAAACCCCCACCCACGTCCGGGGCGACCACTCGGCAAGCCTGCTGTGAAATGCCCAGCCAGGCCGACAGTTGATTCCGGTAATGGTGGGGTGCTTGGACAGAGGCCCACACAGTCAATCCGTTGGGAGCCCAATCGGCCAAGACGGCCATCACCTCGATGGGGATCGCGGCACACCTCTGATTATGTAGTTCAAGGGCAGCCCGTTGGTCTGAGCCTTGGAGTTCTCTTTCAGCGTCGTCTACTGCCGGCACTGCTAGAACCACATTGGATCCGTGTTCTTCAAAGAGTAGTGGTCCCTCCTCCTTTACTGCCTCGGCAACGTCGGTCACATGGGCGAGGAGATCCACTTCGACTACTACGCGTTCAACTGCGTCAACTGCTATATAGCGGTTCTCGGCAACCACTACGGCCACAGGCTCGCCAAACCACCTAACCCTGTCCCGAGCAAGGACAGGGCGCTCAAATCCCTCCACGCCTTGGGGTAAGTCTGGATAGTCGGAAAAGTCCTCGGCGGTCCAGATTCCCAACACTCCATCCAGGGTGAGAGCTTCTCGCAAGTCGATAGAACGGATAATTCCGTGGGCAACCGGTGACGGGACAAAGGCCATGAAGGCGCAACCACTTGGTTGCATGTCGTCCACGAACGTTCCCCGCCCTGAGATCAGGTTCGGATCTTCCTTGCGGACCACCCGTGCTCCTACAAGGCTCATTGGGCCAACTTACCTGTTGCGTTCATTGATCTCCCAGTCAATCGGTCGGCGGATCCAGGTGGTGGCCCTCGCGATCTTCCGGGTCGAACCACCACTCCTCAGCGTTCTTGACCGACGCTTCGGTTCTTGGCTTTCCCCACCTAAGCAGGCGACCTAGAAACCTGTCAGGTCCCGACTCCTCTTTGTGCCACCACCGACGTTGGCCACCGTAGATCTTTTTCCTGAAGGTGGAGAACCCCACTGCCAGAACTAGTGCTAGGCCAAAGAAAAGATCGTCTAGCCAACCGCTGCCACCGAGGCCGAGCAACTGGAACCCCTTTACTCCGGATGCCATGACGAATACAGCTAGAAGAGTTCCCATCGCGTTGAATCGGTTCTTGAACTGTGTGGCACCGAAAAACGCTGCAGCGAAAGAAGGCAGAAGGTAGGGCGGCCCTGCCGAGGCTTGGACGGAAGAAAAGTTTGATGCAAATAGGACACCACCTAACCCTGCTGTTAACGAGGAAACGAGCAGGGCCCCTACTAGGTATCGGTCTACTTGGACTCCCGCCAATCTGGCGGCCTCCCGATTTCCGCCTGTGGCAAACAGGTAGCGGCCTGTCGCTGTATGTTCCATCACGTACCAGACCACGAGAACCAAAATGAGCAGGTAGACAAAGGTCCACTTGAAACCAAATGCTGCCAAGCCAGTCAATTCCTTGAACTCTGCACTCTTGATGATGATCGATCGTCCTCGAGCCAAATAGATGCCATAGGCGATCAACACTGAACTCATTCCCAGGGTGGCGATAAAGGAGTCAATTTTGATCTTGACGATTAGAAATCCGTTAATTGCTCCTGCAGCCAAAGCAACTAGAACCCCCAACAGGATCCCAACCGGCCATGGCCACATCTGCATTTCGATAGCCCACGCGGTGGTTACCGCTGAGGCGGAGATCACCCCACCGATTGAGAGGTCGAACACCCCAGCGGAGAGGGGAACGATGAGTCCGATGGCAACAATGGCCCGGATAGCTTCGTTGTTGAGATAGAAACGATGAGTGTTCCACACGACCCAGAGGTCAGGGATCCAAATCGCAAACCCGAGAACTATCAGAACTAGCAGGTAGATGGCGCTGATGTTTCTGGGGTGCAACTTCTTCCAGCGGAACGGGGAACGCCGGGTGTCGAACCTACTCTCTCGGGTGTCCCGTTTACGCTTCTCTAGCCAGTCGATGCGCTTATTGCGTACCCTAAACCGCCAGCGAAGAACTCTTCCCTTCTGGAGTACTAGGCGCTGGCGGACCTCCCTGGTTTCTGGGTCGATCACTACCTCAACCCCGCTTTGGTCATCGCAGCACCACCTGCTCTGAAAGGCGCTCAGCGACCCTCATTCCCCGTCGCCGGTTCTGGGTTCCGGTTATCTCAGCCATGAGCCGGTCCACAGTTAATCGGGAGTCACTTAGTTCGGACACGATCATCCCCCCCCTCAGTACCAGCACACGATCACACAGCCGGACAAGCTCCTCAACATCTGAAGAAGCCACGACAATCGAGACTCCGCTTCTTGCAGCCTCTTCAATCAGGCGGTGGACCAAAGCCTTTGCCCCGACATCCACTCCTTGTGTTGGATCCGAGAACAAGAGGATCTTCGGATCAGTTCGCATCCAGCGGGCTAGGACCGCTTTCTGCTGGTTTCCTCCACTGAACTTCTCCATCCTGCGGAATGGATCCAGCGGATCCAGATCAACCCGATTGAGCCATTCACAGGCGTCCTCCAGTTCCAACCTCCGTCTCAGCCGGGTCCTCTTCTGTAAGGGTCCTAGGTGGGGAAGAGTCACATGTTCATAGGCTCGGTGTCGAGGCAACATCCCTAGACTTTTGCGATCCTCGGGGATATAGGCCATGCCGGCCTTGATGGATTCATGCGGTGTGGCGAAGACCTTAGTTTTGTCAACTAGCACCTTTCCAAGAAAACGAGGAGTTGCTCCGAAGATCGCTCCGGTGATCTCTTCCCTGCCCGATCCGACTAACCCACCCACTCCAAGCACCTCTCCAGGTCTTACCTTTAAAGAGACGCCGCGCAGGGTGATCCCGACCAGATTTTCGACCTCGAGACGGTGAACTCCCTGTTTGACTGTCACCTTTGGCTGCCTCCGGTCATCAACCACATCGCCTACGATTTCGTGCACTAGTTCTTCTTCAGACATTCCAGCCACAGGCATGCCAGTGGTCACCACCCGGCCATCTCTGAGGATCGTGACTCGGTCGGCAAGGTTAAGAACCTCGTCAAGAATGTGAGAAACGAAGATGATGCCGACACCAGCATCCGCTGCCTGGCGTATGGCCTGAAACAGAGCGTTTACCTCCCCCCGGTTCAATGAAGCCGTGGGCTCATCGAGGATCAAGATGCCTTGGCCCCCCAGTCTCCTGGTGGCCCGAACAATGGCGACCGCTGCCCGTTCAGCAGCGGTGAGTAGGCCTACAGCCTCTCGAACGTTGGGAGTAACTCCGAACTCAGAAAGTAGGCGTTGGGCCTCGGCGATTTCTTTGCGCCAACGGATGCGCCCGAAGCGACCAGTCTTGTATCCATGCCCGAGCCCCAGGTTCTCGACAGCATTCAGACTTGGGACCAGATCCAGGTCCTGGTGAACGACGCGAATGCGACCACACCGGCTGTCTCTGTGCCAGAGATCTACGGGCTGGCCAAAGAGATCCACGCGGGCTCCGCGGTCAGCTCTGATGTAGCCAGATAGCAACTTAATGAAGGTGCTCTTACCGGAGCCGTTTTGTCCGACTAGGGCGTGAATTTCACCTGAGTGGAGACGAAAAGCCGCTTGGTCCAGTGCCACCTGACCGGGGAAGGTCTTGCTCAACGACTGGACGTCGAGCAAGACCTTCCCAGTCTGATTGTGGTCTATTGGTCTCCCATTGGCAGGGGGCATCAGTTATCTGGAAGACCCCTCGGCTCCTTACTTATCCTCCCCACAGTTCGGTGTAGAGAGCCTTAAAGCCTTCTACGCCTGGCCACAGCATGTTTGGATCTGTTGACAAGAAACCTGTGTCGTCTGCCTCAAGGATTTGCAGGGGCAAACCGGCGGCGAGGATGTCGGGGTGACCCTCAATGACAGCAGCCGCCGGCTGAACAGCACGCCCGGGACTTTGCCCAGCCAGTGCTCGTGCGGCTGCATCCATGCCCCGCCATCCTAGGAATTCAGATGCGAGCCCAACTTCAGCTGTTTGAGTTCGACCTTCGGCGATGAACCCGAAGTTCATTGCGCCGCCCGCCTGAGACACTGCGGGAACGTCAATTCCAGCGTCAGCCAATGCCTCTGGAACGCCGAACATCATTCCTCCAAAGGCGAATACGGCATATGAGGCATCAGGGGTTGACTGGAGTGTGGAAACGACCTGGCCCGGTACCTCGCCGCCGATCAATCCCATCAAATCAATACTGACGTTCTTGATTGGACAGCTCGGGCACACGTTGTTCATCTCGTCAATGAACCCTTGTTCGAGTGTAGATAACACCGGGAAGGCAGGGAGGCCGAAGAATACGACTTCACCCTCGCCACCGTTCTGGGATACCGCGTAATCCGCCATCAGGACGCCATAGAAGTAGTAGTCATCCACGGTCAACAGGTTCGCCGTAATCCCATTTCCGGGCTCGTAGCCCTCAGGGATCGACCAAACGATCACAGGGGTCCCCGCTGCTTCGAGGGCTGCCAACTGATCGGCAAACCATTCACGTGGGTTACCAGAGGAAATCACTACGTCGGCTCCTGAATCGACAGCCGCCTGCCATGCGCTTGCAGTGCCTTCAGGCGTATCGTCAGAACTGAACACCTCCAACGACATTCCTAAGGCATCGGCGGCCCCAGCGATACCTATCCGGATCTCTTCGCAGACCACAACACTGCATTGCACGTAGGCAGCGCTCTTCCCTGCAGGAGATTCCGCTAGCGGTTCCGATATAGGTAAGGTTCCCTGCCCCTGACGGAATGCCTCGACTCGAGCAGTTGCTGCCTCTGAGTCACTTGATGCCGCAGCCGCGGTTGGGGTGAGTTTTGAGGTGGCGGGTGCTAAGAAATCTCGGACCTGTGACCAGGTTTCAGTGTCGGCGTCGTATCGGGCCATGCCCGCTCCAACAGCGCAACTGTGGCCTCCTGGCAGCGGCCCACAAGAAATCGGTGGGAGGCTGGCAATGGATATGGGGTTGTCGGCCAAGGTCTCAGCGACAGCGTGGAAGTTGTCATATGAGTAGTTGCCGTCGAGTCGGTCCCACAGTTCCAGGAACGCCCTCATATAGGAGTAGGTCTGGAGGCTGAAGTTCCTAGCACCATCCTTGCCGGGGCCGTCATAGGCGTCAGCTAGAGCACTCCAATGGTTGATGAAGTCGTTGTCAGTGTCTGTCAACGAGTTCTGCAACGCACCCAAGAACCCGTCAGCAGCTTCCGGGTTGGCCAGCGACACGGTGTTTGGCCCACCAGCGCCCGCAGCGCCCTGGTCTGAACAGATCAGCGGGTTGAAACCAGCTTCATGGAACCCATCCATGATCAAACCGTTCTGGGCGTTATCGACTGCTGTGAGGACCCCTTCGGCACCCGATTCGATCACGGCCAACACTGCCGGGCCGACCGCATCAGAGAGCACCTCGACTTCTTCTTTGGCCACGATCTCCATCCCATGGACCGGAGCCTGGGTGTCAATCGCGTTGAACGCCTCTACACCCATTTCGTTGTCCTGACCAATCGCAGCAACCTTGGTCACACCCTGCTCAGCGAAATAGTCGATACAGATCATTCCCTGAGCTGTGCGGGTCGCTCCTAGCAGATACACCTCCTGGATGTCCTGATCGGCGGGCGAAACCGGAGCCCAAAGAGGCGTCCCAGCACCTTCGATATCGGGATACGTCGAAGGAATGGCCTGAGAACCCGCAGTGCCAACAAAGCCCCAAACCCCGTCGTTGTCGATCAACTTCCGGACATTGGTGACCATCTGCTCGATCTCGAACCGGTCATCCTCCCAAGCCAACTCAAAGGTGCAACCGTCGACACCACCAGCAGCGTTGACCTCATCGACAGCAATCTGAATACCCGCCAACAAGCCCTCACCAGCCACAGCAGCACGACCCGTGAACGGCTGGCTCGTACCAAGCTTGACCACACCAGACTCCGTATCAACACCAGGAACATCACCAACGGTGTTCACAGCACACTCAGACAGATCCACAGCAGCCGCAGGCGCAGCAGTAGTAGCCACAGGCGCAGCATCATCAGCGTCGTCGCTACCACAACCAGCAGCAACCATTGACAATGCCAGTACCAACACCACAGCCGAACGTAGATGGGTTTTCATGTGAGCTTCCTTTTCTAGATGATTAGAGATAAATTCAATTAAGTGGCTGGCCCCTTGGTGATAACCGGGGCAAGGTAGCACCGTTTTGTTGATGCGACAAACCTGCCGGAGAGTCCGCCGGAAGCCAGTTATGCAGACTGGGTGTGTGAGAACTCTGCTACTTCTCAAGGCTGCTATGTGAAGTCAGCAGAAAAGGTGGAGTTGGAGCACCGGTTCTTTTGAAGTCAGACAAGACCTTTCGGCTCGTGATGCGATCACCGAGATAGCAGACACTAGGGGTACCAACTGGCTGGGAAGTTGGCGAATCCCCGAAGACATCTTCTAGGCAAGGTCCGCAAGGTTGAACAGCTTGAACTGGGTGTAGACCCTGAGAACAGCCACAGCGGTCTGTAACCTTGTTGGATAAGAAGATGACCAACGAAAAACAAACTGAAGTCCACACCTCAGGCAGTGGTCGAGGCCGGGTTATGGCAATGGACTCGGCCTACGACGTTGGTGAACACAACCGGGATTATGACGTATGTGTCAATTCCTCCTACTGCGGAGTTCTTCCAGCCCGCTTCATTGCCGAGCACCGGCCACGTGCCGCTATCGGGATGGACTGTGGCATTGGGCCCGCCGGAGCGGCAATCGCCGGGCTGTGGTATCTCGAAGCCTTGGGCATGCCCGCTGCTGCTGCTGACGTGATGTCTGCACACCTTGGCAACGGGGTTCACCTTTACGAAAACGGGGTGATCAGTTTTGCTAACCAGTTAGCCATCGATTGCGGTGTTCACCCGAAGATGTCGGTTCGTGATGCTGCCGCCCTGCTCCTGGAAGGAGATCCTGAGGTGGCGCCTGCAGCTACAATCACCAACCGAACAGTGGTGGAAACAGCGCCCGATGGTCGCCAGATCATTGTCACGGACTCGATCGCCTTTGGAACCAAGGAAGATATTGACAGGAATGTCCTAGTGACAGCTGGTCACACCGGGCGGTCGGCAGTGCCCTACCTACGTCGTTGTCGCCCTTGGGGGTTCATCTGCTCAGACGGAGGACGCGGTCTGGACGACTCTGGCATCGTAGGATTATCCATCGTCGAAGCTGACGGAATCGCAGGAGCGACGGTTGATGCTCGACTGGCCCAGATGGGTAGCGGCCTTTCCCATTACCACGATGGCATCATTTCTGCTGCCAACACTTGGGCTTTGGACCGGGGTGTGGACATTGGTATGACAGCCGTCCTGGCCGCAAAATTGCTACTTACCACGAAGTGATGGCCGGATCCTCACTACGTTTTTCTATCTGCCGAGAGTCGGTCAAACGAACATGCCTCTGGGTGGCGAACCGGTATTCGCTCGATCAATTTGAACACCGGTAGGCAGAGGAACAACAGGAGCGAAGCGGCCGCCCAAGAAAGGGTGTAACTACCGGTCAGGTCTACTAGGGCACCGAAGCCTGTGGGTGACACCAGGGCCCCTATGTAGTAGCCGACCATCATCATGCCAGTAGCTCGAGCGACGGCATGCGGAAATCGATCCACCAAAGCCGCGTGCAGAACACCGACACAAGCTAACTGTGAGGTAATCCCACCGAATAGGCCAATCGCCGCTAACCAGACTCCAACGCTGCTGCTGATTGCCAGAAATAACCCGGCTACCAGCGCAATAGACGCGAGGAGCAGCATGTGAGAAACCCGTCGGTTTGGGCCCAACCTGTCAGTGAAGACACCATTAAGAATCATGGCTGTGACTCCGACACAGGAAGCCACTGACACGGTGGTACCGGCGAGCGTCGGAGAGAAATCGAATACTTGTTCGAAGAAGGGCACTGTCCACGAAAAGAGTGGCTGCGTACCACCGATGAAAAGGAATGCTCCTACCGGGAACCAAATGAACCCCAGAGGTACACGGTGGTCCATCGGGGCTTCACCTCGGTCTGGTCGATCATCATCCAGATAGGCCAGTGCAATAAGTGCAGCCGCCGCCGCAATGACACCTATGCAACCCATGACCAACTGCCAGCCCCACCGATTTGCTGCCCACGGTCCGATCGCTGAAACAACCACAGCCATGGCCGGCACACCAGCCGTCTTAGTCGACAGCGAAGCAGTTCGGCGAGAAATTGGGACTACTGCAGTGATCGCAACATTCGTTCCAACATTGGACAGTGCATAACCAGCCCCTGCCAACACTGACGCTAGGAAAAGTACCCAGTAACTGGCAACTAGTGCCGAGACAATGGCGACAATCGCCACTATGGCCATGTCCAACATCACACTGGTTCGTGCCCCAATGCGTTCACAGATCCACCCACTGAAGATCGATCCCACTCCGGTACATCCGAAGTGCACGCCAATCAACAAGCCCACCTTGACCATTGAAATGTCGAGTTGTTCTTGTAACGCTGTGGCTACAAAACCGGGGAGGAACCCAACCGAAGCTCCCACTGCCATGCATAGCGAAGAGACGGCAACGACCCTTGTGCCTTTTGAACTCACCAGACAACGCACCCCCCACGTGTTCGCGAGTGTATTCTCAGGTGTTCCCATCCCACCAATTAGTCGTCCGTCTTGTCAAACGACTTGCACGCCTGGTGGAGAAACCTCTGAGTTGTGGGTGCTACCTAGTTGTGGGTTCTTCCCAATAGTAGGGGTTACTCATGGGCACGTTCCCAAGTCAACCAGTCATAAGCCCAGTTGCCGACTTTCCACCCTGGGATGTTGCCGTGGGAAGGCCAGGGGATGTCCAAGTCAATTCGTTGACCGCGGCTGATGACTTCGAGAATTCGCGATTTGTCACCAAGAATCTTGATATCACGTGATGGGTCACCATCGATTACCAACAAATCGGCAAGCATGCCTACCTCAACGGTTCCAAGCTCACCCTCCAACTTCATGCAAAACGCACCGTTCTTTGTTGCCGTGGTAATTGCCTCAAGTGGGGTTAGGCCCATCTCCTCGACAAATATCTCCATCTCGCGGGAGTGCCATTCGCCATAGGGGGTCAGACAAAATCCACTTTCTGTGCCAGAGATCAACAGGACGCCCTGATCATAGGCCTTTCTCAACATAGTGGCGGTCGCTTCGATCTCCCCGCGAAATACGTCCTGCATACCTGGGGTTGCCCCTACCTTGGGGCCAAAATCAGCCAGATTGGCTAGGAAAGTAAAGGTTGGGCTGATCGCAGAACCATTCTCAAGGCACGCCTCTATCCCGGCCTCGTCGAGGAAAGACGCATGCCAGATGAGGTCCACGCCGGCCTTGGCGCAATCCACAATGGACTGGGCGTTCCTACAGTGAGCGGACACTGGTACGCCCAACTCGTGGGCGGCGTCACACGATGCCCGAAGCTCTTCAAAAGTCCATGCCGTAACTTCACCCACCTTGTCGTGGAGCGACCCCGTGGCGTGAATCTTGATCCAGTCAGCACCGTATTTGATGTGGCGTCTAGTCCAAAGAACTACTTCTTCGACCGAGTTCACTATTTGGATGTATCCCAACCGGCCCTCATCTGGGATCAAAGTGCCAGCAGGTGCAGAAAGGGCAGCTGTTCCGCCAATAGCTGTCATCAGTGCATGGCAGCCAGCCACCATTCGGGGGCCCTCGATCACCCCCGCTTCGATCGCTTCACGAAGCCGAGGGCCCATTCCCCCGACCGAGTCGGGATCAAAAAATGACGTGACACCGGCACGCAGAACCTTCTTGAGGTTCTGGGCCGTTACCAGCGCAGCCAGAATCGGTTCCCGATGAAAGAACAACTCGTCGTTGGACTGCACCATGTCGAAGGTGGAATGGAGGTGAGAGTCGTGAAGGCCTGGCATGACAGTCTTTGACGTGGCGTCAATGGTCGTGGCTCCCGCTGCCGCAGATCGTTCTTCTGCCTCAGCGCCCATAGCAGTGATCCGCCCGTCTTCCACCAAGACGGAGGTGTTTGCTACGGGTGGCGCACCTGTCCCGTCAATTACATTTCCTCCAGAAATTAACAATGCCTCAGCCATATTCACCTCTATGAACCGCTACGCGGCTCCTGTGTTGTCCGATTGGTTCGTGAAATAATCTATGATCATAGATTATTTACTTTAGACTTGTCCAGAGGAAGCCGAGTCGGTAGGGACTTAGGTCCTCAGCCTCACATACTTTCTTGGTACCATTGAGAACCCTTGGAGGTAGCCAACGATGTCGTACCAAATGGAAATCCGCAGAGATGATTGTTTGAGCGCCGGCAAGTGTGTTGCCGACTACCCGCACGTTTTTTGCTTCGATGACGAAGAACTCTCGTCACTACTACCCGATTCACAATTGTTACCGAAACAAGAGATGTTGCGCGTTGCCCGGAACTGCCCCGGTCAGGCAATCGTCGTAACCGACGAGGCCGGCATCGAGGTTGGAAACTAGGGTCAGGTTCCTGGCCCTTTCGTCACATTTGCTCTTGCGGGCTCCACCGAGGTCAAACGTCACTTTCTGCGAGGGCCGACGGGAATTCGCCACCAGCGAACCAGCGTTCTAGGGCCGGCTTTCGGGCGACATCAACCAACTCGATCCTTAACTGGGTACCCGGAAGAGTGTGGTAAGTGAGTCCAACCGGTCCGGCATCTTCGCCGGCGTCGTAGGTCGCATCCCAGACGTACCCAGCAGCAGCCAGAGCTAGGGCATCAGATTGCAGGTCTTCACTCCAGTAACCGAGGTGGTGGATGCCACCGGCCAGATGAGGATCCCAGATCGTGCCTGGTGTGGCTTCGACCACCTCATAATGAGGTGGTCCGGTACGGGAGTAAGTGAACCGAAAGTCGGCCTCAACCACCCCGTTGGGTTGACGCAATGGAAACCTTCGCTGTTGGATGGAGGCCCACTCGAGTCCGATGCTCGATCCCAACTCTTCGAGCACAGTTTCGAAATCGCGGGCAACGATCCCAAAATGGTAGAAGCCATCACGTGGGACTAAGCCGTCAAAAACCATTGGTCACCTATACCTTTGCTTTGTGAAAAGACCATAATCTGTCTGATCAGTGGTTTCTTGGAGTGGGCGGCGAGAAATGAACTCGTGAGCACTACTTCAACAAGGCGATACCCCGCCAGCTGGACTACCTCCACCCAGGGCACAACCATGCTGACCGACCCGCCCCATGAACCCCATGGGAGTTCAGTTTTCCCTGTCTGCCATAGGTCAACCCTCAGAGTGAGGACGCCATGACCGGTTGGCAATGATGTCAGTGAAAATCTTGGAAGTCGAGTTGGGCCTGTTTAAGAATGTGCTGACGTTGCCTTGTCGGCTACCGAGGGGAGGTTGTGGCGGCGCACCGTGTCGGCCTGATCTCTGAAACTGGCCACCATGGTGTCGAGGTCCAGTTCGCCTACAGCGACCGCCCCAAGACAGTGCCTCAAGGGGGTTTAGGGTTGGTTCTGCCCAATTGGCTTTTCTGAATTGATGCCTCTGATTTGTTGTTGTTGTCAATATTGTGGGATCGTGCTGCTCCATTCGCCAAAGCGCTGTCCGCCTCACACGGTTGATGAGAAACGAGGTCGGGCACAGGGGTCTCGTTATTGGCTGCAGCTTGAGTAAGGATCGTTACTTGGATCAGTTTCTCCAGCAACTAGCAGCAGGCCTTGAATACGGCTCTAGTTATGCCCTCATTGGTTTGGGGATCGTCGTAATCATGAAGTCGACTGATGTACCCAACTTTGCTATGGCTGAGATGGGCCTCGTGGTTGCCTACTTTGCTTGGTTTCTGTCTGCCGACCCATCAAAAGGGGGTGTGGGCTGGCCATTTGTACCGTCGATCCTTGTTGCTCTGATCTTTGCAGCAGCGTTAGGTGCTGCCATCCAGTTTTTTCTTCTTCGACCACTAACCGGACTTCCCAACCAACCTCTCGCTTACCTTGCCTCGATCGGGTTCGGGTACATCCTGGTCGGCCGTTTCCGGGAGGTCGGCCTGCCCGGGTTTATTGATTGGATCCCGGGCCTGGAAGGTGGCTATCCGTTGGCAGTGTCGGTCATTCTTGCCATCATCACTGTACCGCTCACTTATTTGGCAGTCCGGAAATGGGTGAAGCCAGTTCCTTTTGAGACCCATTTTCCCCCTCTGTTGCTCACTATCGGCCTTACGTTCGCTTTCGGGTCCTTGATTGAGAACCTCTGGGGTTCCCGGGCGAGGCGTTTTGATGCTCCTTGGTCAGGAGTCTCCTTCGACTTGGGTTCGACCCGGGTCGGCTGGGACCAACTGGTATCTATTGCCGTGGGACTTATTATTGCCCTGGCTTTGGCCGTGTTTTTCCGTTCAAAATGGGGTGTCAGAATGCGCGCCATCGCCGAGGACGGGACGACCGCACGATTGCTTGGTATCAACGCAGGTGCTGTCTCACTGATCGCTTGGCTCATTGGCACGTTGATCGCTGGGGCAGCCATGATTCTCAACACGAGTTCCACAGTTCTTGAACTTGGTTCCGCGGATGGTCTCATCCTCAAAGGGTTTATCGCCGCTGTGCTTGGCGGCTTCGTTTCTCTACCCGGAACATTTATCGGAGGCCTAACCATCGGTGTGGGTGAGGCCCTGGCCGGCGGTCAGATTTCCACCAGTCTCCAGCCGACCATAGCGCTGCTTTTCGTCGTGGTGGTTTTGCTAATTAAGCCGGGTGGGCTGACCCGTCAAGCCAAGTTGCGAGAGGTGTAGAGGTTGACGGATTCACCGGTCGTCATGTCAGACAGGCATTCGCTGTACCCACCTCGTCCGCAAGGGTGGCGACGCCATCAGAACCTGTTCGCGCCGTTGATGATTTTCGCTTTTCTTGCAGCATTGCCATGGATACCGATATTTCGGTGGATCGACATCTTCGACTCAGGCAACAACTTTGGCCGGGGGAATCTTGCGTTTGTTTTCGCCTACGCGGCCGCGGCCGTCGGATTCAATCTCATCGTCGGCCATGCCGGCGTGCTTGGCTTAGCGCATGCCGGGTTCTTTGGTTTCGGTGCTTATGGCACAGCGATCCTCTCCGCTCCAGCTGAGTGCACGGGGGAAGGCTGTGAACCAATTGTTCGAGTGGCACAATCAGGTTACGACTGGCCGTTCCTCCTTGCCGTGCCGATGGTGTGTTTGGTCGCAGCGCTCATCGGAGTTCTGGTTGGTTTTCCAGCGGCGCGCCTTAAAGGGTTCTTCTTGGCTATCGCTACGTTGGCTCTCGGCGAGTTGATAATAAAAATCATTCAACTGGATGATGATATCTGGAGAGGCCTAAAGACGAACAGCGGCACCGGTAAGCAGGTCTCCCTCTTCATGATCCCCGGGTTAGATCGCACGCTTAGCGCATACATGTTGGCGCTTGTCGCTCTCATCATCGTCTTTGTTGCATACGCGATATTGACTGAGCGACGACTTGGGCGGACGCTCAAAGCAGTACGCGACATAGATATTGCAACAGGGCCAATTGGCATTTCATCCACCTACTACAAACTCGTGGCGTTCGCTCTGTCTGCTGTTGCTGCTGCTTTGGCTGGTGCCGCATGGGCTCAGAACAGTGCGTTCGTCAACCCATCCTCATTTCGGACCAGGCTGCTTGTCTTCCTTTTGGTTGTTCTGATAGTGGGGGGTGTTGGCCGCCTTTGGGGGCCACTCGTCGGGGCGGTGTTCTTCGTCTGGCTCCGTCAGGAGGTTCAGGACACCCAGAAACTCCTCTTCCTCATTATTGGTATAGCTCTTATTCTTGCTGTTCTGGTCATGCCGGACGGCATCGTGTCCTTGCCCAGTCGCATTAGTGGCAGCCAGTGGGCGAAAGGTGTGCGAAGTCGCCTTAGGTTCTTGAGGTTTCGCTCATGACCGCGGTGATAGATCCCGATTGGATGGCCCAAGAACCAGATGGTCGCCCGCTTACCATCAGCGACCTCCAGGTCGCTTTCGGTGGCAACAAGGTGATTGAAGATGTGGACCTGGCCTTTAGCAACGGCTTCAACGGGTTGATCGGTCCGAACGGTGCTGGCAAGACGACATTATTCAACGTGATTTCGGGCTATGTGCAGCCCACTCGGGGTTCAGTGTCTTTGCATGGCAGGGACCTCACTCAACTCTCCAAGACAGACCGATCGAAAGTTGGAATTGGACGCACTTTCCAGTCACCAAAATTGATCTTGGACGCCACAGTGATGGAGAACGTCCTCCTCGGTCGACACCATCTATTCCGATGGGGTCATTTGGCTGAGTTGTTTTTTTGGCCACCTCAGCTTCGTGAGGAGACAGAAGCCCGACACATCTGTATGGCCATGCTGGAGCGTTTCGAATTGGATGGCCAGGTCCACGAGAAAGCAGGGAACCTGTCGCTGGGAGCACAGAAACTGGTCGAGATGTGTCGGGCTCTGGTTTCTCAGCCCCAGGTGGTGCTTCTCGACGAGCCCGCGGCTGGCCTGGGCGCTGATGATGTCAGCGTTCTTCTCCGAGGCTTGCGAGAACTGGCCTCAGAACAACAACTATGCCTGGTCATCATCGAACACGACCTTGAACTGGTCACCAACCTTTGTACAGAGATCAGTGTGCTTCACTTTGGCAAGATCATCTCAAAGGGCCCGCCAGAAGTGGTTACCAATGACTCGGTTGTGGTCGAAGCCTATCTAGGCGATTCCTACAGGCAGGCCGATGCAGAAGCCACTGGAGAGATGTAATGCTGTTAGAGGCAACCAATGTCGTGTCCGGTTACGGAAACCTCGAAGTCCTCCATGGCGTTTCGATCACAGTTGAAGAGGGGGAAATCGTCTCGGTTCTGGGAGCAAATGGGGCTGGGAAGACGACATTCTTACGGACGGTGTCTGGTGTGTTGCCGTTGGATTCTGGGTCAATCAGATTCGATGGCGAGGACCTAGGGGGTCTTTCCATCGAACGACGGGCCACACGAGGGCTCGGCCATCTCCCTGAAGGACGAGGCATCTTTCAGAACCTCTCCGTACGAGAGAACTTGGATCTGGGACTTGGCCTTCGTACCGATGGAGCCAAGGCAGTCAGTCGGGACCGTGACCGACTCTTGGACCTGTTGCCTGACTTGGTTGAGAAAATCAACGATCACGCCTCGTCCCTGTCCGGTGGCCAGCAGCAGATGCTTGCTTTGGCCCGATCAATGCTGACAAAGCCGCGGTTGTTGATGATCGATGAGTTGTCGTTCGGTCTAGCCCCGTTCCTAGTCACAGAACTCTTCAATTTAGTGACCGACTTGCGGGAGGATGGAACGACCTTTCTTCTTGTCGAACAGAACGCGGGAGTACTCAGTGTTTCCGATCGCACTTATGTGATTCGAACTGGGAACGACGACGTGAGTGGACCATCGGCTGAGTTGAGCAAGTCTCACGACCTGGTTCGTTCCTACCTGGGCTGACCTGCACATGGGAAAGCTTGATGATGCTCTGGCAGGTAGTGGATTTCCATCGGCGATGCCCGATGTGCCCAAGCTGACGGGTCCTCAGGAGATTGCCTGCGCGGCACGCATTCTGGCTGCGTCCGACTACGCCCTTGATGTGGCTGGACACATCACGGTGATGTGCCCCGGAGACGATGGGACTATGTGGTGCACCCCCTACGGACTTTGGTGGCGGGAGTTAAGCGCCTCGGATGTTCTGGTACTTGACGCTGACGGTCAGGTCATCGAGGGGCGTTGGGATGTGACCCCCGCGGTATATATACACACCGAATTGCACCGGGCTCGGCCCGACGCCCGGGCAATCATCCACAACCACCCCTACTACGGGTCGCTGATGTCGACTATGCGCCTTCTTCCTGAGATCAGCGACCAGCAGGCCTGCATGTTTGACGGCGACCTCGCGCTGTTCGACGAGTACACCGGAGGGATCGATGAAGCGATTGGTGGCAGTTACCTTGCCCGTCGGATCGGCGATGCTACAGCAGTGGTATTGGCTAACCATGGGGTACTGGTTACCGGAGAAACCATTCCTCAAGCGGTTTTCCGAGCGTCAACCTTTGAGAGGACCTGTCGGTTGAACTACGAGGCCCAGGCCGTTGGCCAGGAACCCGTCCCTGTTCCTACCGAACAACGGGCAACTCTCAAGGCAGCTCTGAACGCTCCCTTCACTGTTGGCTACTACTGGGGTGGCCAGGTCCGCCATCTCCTGCGAGACGAGCGGGATGTTCTTGAATGATGGCAAGAACCTTGTTCGTCTTGGAGACAACGGGAATTGATGAGGTGATCCGCAGAAATGACTGACTCTCCTCCGAGGACCGACACAACAGGGGGTTCGCACGATTTGGCCCAGAATCGGCTGGGCTCGCCTTCTGACCCTACGCAGTCGCACGTCTGCTTTGGGGTTTCAAATGGCCAGGGAGTGGAGTACGGACACCCCCATCCACCTTCAGTTATCACGGTTCGCCACACCATGACGATTCATGGTAGAGACGCAGCGTCATGAGATCGATTCAGGGCATGTCAGTTCTTGTTACCGGTGGTGGTACTGGGATTGGTCTTGGAACAGCGGAGCGATTCGCTGAGAGCGGAGCTTTGGTGACCATCACTGGCCGTCGTGAACAACTTCTACGAGAGTCGGCGGAAAGAATCGGGAGTAGGTGCCGGGCCGTACCTGGTGACGTGACGATTGCCGAGGATCGCTGTCGGATGGTAGAAGGAGCTGTTGACCACGGCGGGGGACTTGACGCACTGTTGAATCTTGCTGCGAACATGTACGCAGGGCCAATCACCGAACTAGAAGAGGATCGGCTACTTGACTTGTTCCATGGCAATGTCGTGGCTGGGATGATGTTGGTCCAATTGGCCAAGCCGTATCTCATGGACCGTAAGGGTTGCGTCGTCTTTGCTGGGTCAGTTCACACCCAGAGAGCATTTCCAGGTGCGTCTCCCTACGCAGCGACCAAGGGAGCGATTGAAGTTCTTACCGGTGTTTTGGCAGCAGAACTGGGCCGAGACGGGATCCGGGTCAGTTGCATCCGTCCTGGTGCTGTCCATACGGACCTAATCGTTCGTAGTGGAATGGTTGAGACAAATCAGGATGCTCTAGAACGGCTAGCAGGGTTGGTGCCAGCCCATGCTTTGGACAGGATCGGTACCGCCGAGGAGATCGCTGAGGCAATCGAATATCTGGTCAGAGCCGACTGGACCACCGGCAACGTGCTGACTGTAGATGGTGGCCTGGGACTGGGTGTTACTCAGACTTGATTCACACATCTTTTGTGTGGATTCAATCGGTTGGCCTTCTGGCCTGGTTGCCACAGAGAATCCCAGGTGTCGGCGGTCGGCTCAAGCGAGAAGATGAGATGCCCGGCGGTCTAGGCGAAGAAGCTGTGCTGCGTTGGAACTCAATGTGTCAACTAGATCACCTGATTTGAGTTCTCCGTTTGTATCCCAGCCACCGAAATTGGTGCCAAATACCAGGCGTTCGATTCCCAGTTGGTTCAAGGCGAAACTATTTTCCATGCTGCCGGTCACATGGCAGTCAAACCACAGGTTCTGGAACGCCTTGTCGAAAGCGCCGGGTTCTCGGATCCATTCGGGGGCCGAGGGCCTGACTTCGGCTAATTTCCGCAATTTTGCGAGATGCATTGCTGTCGATCCTCCGCCATGAGAAATGCAGACATCGAGTTCTGGATGGCGGGTGGTGACCCCACCAAACAGGAGGGTTGCCGTAGCTATTGTCTCCTCGTAGGAGAATTCGATGACCAGGTCAAGGTCGAATCTGCGCATGCGTTCGTCGCGCAGGGGGCCATCGAGGCCTGACGGCGCCGGGTGGAGGAAGAGCGGCGTGTCCAGCTTGACACACGTCTCATAGAACGGGTCAAGGCGCTCATCATCCAGATGGATTCCGAAATCGGTCCCGATGTATCCGCCGAGAAGGCCCAGTTCTCTGACGGCATACTCGAGTTCGGAAATAGCGGCATCGGGATCCTGCATCGGCAGAGAAGCAAATCCCACAAAGCGGTCAGGGTGAGACCGTGTGACCTCGGCCATGTCCTCATTGTGCCGCCGGCAGTATTCAGTTGCATTTGGACTTGGGATCCAGTGGAGGTAGGTGAGTGGATTTGGTGACAGAGCCTGCACCATGATGCCCGCTTCGTCCATGGCTTTGAGGCGAAGGTCGTTCTCCATGAAAACTGAACCCCTATAGGGGATGCCATCGAGTCGCCAGTCGCCGACTCGAAACCATGGCGTGCCGTCTTTGCTCTCACCCAACTCGGGCCCGCACACCGGTCCGGCGGCACCCATGGTGCCCTCTAGGACGATGTGGGCGTGGACATCAATTAGACCAGTCAATAGTTCTCCCTGATAGGTGTAGGGGACGGTACCAGCCTGGCCCTAGCCAACCTGCCGCGAGATCAGACCCCCGTAGGAACCAGTCGGTTAGCGCATAACTGGATCGTTAGTTTCTTGAACCACAAGAAGGAACCGAGACGTCACTTGGTTGACCGGCCCATGTTGAATAAGAACTGTAGGCCTTGAGCGACAAATCGTGGATCTCCGTCATCACATATTCTTGATGGGCGGCACTTGCTTTGTAGTTGAATTATAAGTGCTGGGATGTCAGGTATTCGTAACCTGATGTGGTCCGAGTATTCAGGAACGGCGACCAGCTTGTGTTCTACGTGTTCACCACCCTGTTGGCCAACCCGAGATCTGGGTCGCGGAACTACGAGCGCCCATTCCGGCGTGTCGAACCACTCACAGGTTCCTAGTCAGTTACCAGTGTTCAAGCCTGACGATAGGTGTCCCAGAGTTCATAGAAGAGTCGGCTAGTCTCCATTGTGCAGTCAAAGACATGTTTGCGAGCCTCTGCTGATGTGGCATATTTCGACACAATCTCAATGCCTTCATCCCCGTGTTGGGTGTCGGCTGGGATGTGCATAGTCCAGAAAATTATCTGCTCATCAGTCATGCCATAGTTGTCCTTAAGAGCGGGCACGATTCTAGAAAAGGTTTCAGGAACAAAACTTTCTAATCCGATTCCAATGGCCGCCAGTGGCACGTACCACTCCCGACAGAAACCCATGAACTCGAAATACTCAGTGAGGCGACGACCAGCGGGCAACTGTTCAATTGCACGAGTCGCGTCCAGATCTAGTCCGAGAGCCTCACCGAACCTCAACAGGAGATCTGGGTGAGAGGCACCAACACCGGTCTCTTTCCCAGTGTTTTCCTCGTTGATGTTCATCAAGAGGGTCGCTCGGGCCTCCTCATGAGGACAGGTGACGTACATCATGCCGAGCCATGGAAGCATTCGGCTGATGTGCTGGTAGAACTGCTCGGTGAATAACTGGAGTTGCGGGATGGTAACGGTGCCGGCCTCCATCTCATTAACGATGGGGTGGTCGGTCATCCCGTAGCCAGGCTTGCTGCACTCATCCCGAAGATGTTCCATGAACTCTTCTGGTGTCATTGATGAGAGTTGTTTTCCTGAAAGTTCAGGAAGAGTTGTGGACGTGGTCATGATCCTCGCTTCGATGTAGGGGTAAGATGACTAACAACACTAATCATAGGCATGAATTCCATTCCGTTGACAAGTCAGTTGAGGTGACCAACCAAGATTGGCGTCCCTTTCCACTTGAGTACCTCCACCAGGTTGTTTGGGCTGAAGCTGATGCGCTCTCAGCTGTGTTGTGCTTTCCGCCGTGGTGGTTGACCGCTGCCTAATATTGTCAGTACCAGACATTGTGACTAGAAGTTGCCCTGTTATCGACATAGTAGAGATCGAGAACTAGAAGTTCATCCGAAAACTTGAGGAGGGAATCAGGACATGTCCAACAACGCCAACCACACAGTGCTAGGCAGTCGTATCTTGCAGACTCAAGAAGTCGCCGCCTTGTCGCAGAAGTTTGCTGAGGGCTATGCGCGCATCCGTGAAGTGACTGACACTGACGGGGCGGCTCCCGCATGGGCGAAGGCCCTCTATATGGCGTGTGCCGGAGCGGTGCGCAACCAGGATCTCCTCATGGAGCGTGAACTGGCGCGCTCACGGGACCACGGATTGACCCTCTCGGATGCTAGAGGTGCAGCTCTGGCCGTGTTGATAAGTCGTGGAGAAGGGGTTTACTCCAAGTTGTCTGAGGTCATAGGTCAAGTCTTTGGCGAGCAGATCGGTGAGCCGGAGAACGAGACTCCTGACTTCGTCTTGGACCGACAGGCCTGCCTCGATTACTTCGAGAGCTACTTCGATTTTGTGCCTGACTATGTCCATCTCATGGCCAATGAGGCATCACGGGCGTTGGAGGGCTATGTGCTCATGCGTCAGTGGTCGTTGGACGAGAACACGCTTGATTCCAAACACGTCGAGTTGCTCTTGTGCACCATCAATGCATCTGAGTTCTCATCACGCTTTGTCAATGTCCACGCTACTGGCGCGCGAAAAGCTGGGGCTACTGAAGCCGAGATTGTCGAGGCAGTTATATGTGCTATTCCGGTCTCTGGTGTCGCCTCATGGCTGCCTGGAGCTGATGGCATTATGGAAGGCCGCTCCAAGTAATTGATCAAATGGGTGCCATTTCGTTGTGACCGCCTGTCCTGAGTCAAGCGGGCAACTCGTACTTCTCAGAATGGGCGAATCAATCGTTCCTGACTTTGGGCAATTTTCCTGGCCTATTAGAAATCAGATGAGTCGATGGAAACGCGCTGGGAAACAATCTGTTCACCGAGTATTTCCATCTCATCCACTCCGGAGACGCCGTCAGCGGGGCCGTCTTCAATACGCCATTTGAGTTTGATGTTTGGACCACTCATTCGGATCTCTTCGAAAATAACCTGGCCTTTTCCCAATCGCTGAGGAACGGTCGTGAAATACGCCTTTATCTCAACTAGGCCGGTGAATGTCGCTTGTGGTCGAATGAGCGTGGCATCAGGTGCGTAGTTGGCTGCCATCGCTATCGGATCGCCGTTGACAACAGCCTGTATGTGTTCGACAGCGATCTCAACGGGTTGGCGAGTCAAACGAACTTCCGCCGATTAGAACTGGTTGCGGTCAAACACGCTCGCATTATTTGGCTTGTTGCCACTAGTCGATCGCAAACCATCGGATAGTTTCATCGAACATTTCGGGGGCTGTGTTTCGGACGTGTTCAATAGCCTCTTCAATGTCAATGCGCATAGCCTCTCTAGCGGTATCAGGATCTCTTTGGCAAATAGCATCAGCTACGGCAATGTGGGAGGCACATAGTTTGGTCACTCGATCCTTGGTGTAGGGCAGCCTCATGACGAACGGAACGGTCAGTTTTCTCAGCGCAACTTGGAGAACCTGTGCTATTCGATCTCCCGAGGCTCTTGCCACTAGGTCATGAAACTCGTCGCCACATGCCACCAACTTCTTCTCGTCTGATGAGTGTTTCATCAGGTTGTTGGCTGACTCTTTGATGGGGGTTAAAAGGTCGACCAACAGGCTGTCGTGGCAGTGCCCGGCGGCCAGGGCAGCGATCTCAGGTTCTAGGAATCTACGGGTGTTCATTATGTCTTGGAAGGTTCCCCCTGTCCGTTGCAATAGCAACGACATGCTGGATGACATTGAGTGAGGGTCAAGTGGTTTCACAGTCGGACCGCCGCCTGGGCCAGGTCGGATTGATATCACTCCCTGGTGCTCGAGAATCCGTAGCGCCTCCCGCAGAGTGGCTCGACCGATGTGATAACTATCAATCATCTCTGGTTCAGTCGCTAGCTTTGAACCGGGGCCAAGATTGTTGGCGACAATCTCGTCCACGATGCGCTGTGCAGTTTCGAGCGACTTTTTTCTCTTCTTCAAAGTCGCTTGCCCGATCGTGAGGTGATCCTCGGTCGAACTCAACGCGGACATCGCTTCTGGATAGGTCAACGATCCGCTTTCAATTCACACCACCAGGAGAAATACAACGGCATCCGGTCACTGTTCACGGCAAGTGACTGTGCGTTGGAACTGTTGAACCAATAGTCAACCAGGAACAATGCCGCCGGCTTAGTCGCATCTCACCCTCCATCACTGTTAGCCACTCTCTCCAACTGAGTCAACCGCTCTAGGTCGGGGAAGTTGGGAAAGAATCGAGTGGACAACTGCTCCATCGACGACCAACTCATGACCATTGACGTAGGACGCTTGGTCGGATGCTAAGAAAAGTACAGCATCGGCAACATCTTGGCATTCTCCCAGACGGCCAGAAGGCACCTTCGCAGTCCGTAAAGCCCGAAACTGTGAATCGGCAAAGATAGGTGCGGACATTCCGCCATCGATCATGCCGGGTGCTACGGCGTTGACACGAATCCCTACCGGACCCCATTCAATGGCCATTTGGCGAGTAACCGAAGCAACGCCAGATTTTGTAGGGCCATACGAACCCGCGTTGGGATTTGGGGCGACACCTCCGATTGAGGTCATGTTGATGATCGTTCCCGATCCACGCTCAGCCATGCGTCTCGCAGCTGCCCGAGCACAGACAAACGTACCGGTGAGGTTGGTTGTGACGACTGCCTGCCAATCCTCCAGGGAAAGATCAACCAACGGGCCGAATCTTACGATCCCAGCGTTGTTGACCAATACATCTGGGATGGCGCCAAACACGTCGAGTGCCGCTTCGACCTGCTCTTCGTCAGTTACCGAAGCGGTCAGTGGTACACCATCGGCTAACAGGGCGGCGACAGCTGCTGCGCCATCGCCATCAATGTCTAAGACACCGATGCGGTATCCCTGATCGGACGCGGTCTCGGCGATACTCCTGCCAAGACCAGTGGCTCCGCCAGTCACGATCATCGTTCGTTTGCCCATCGCAAATTGCCTTCCCTAGTTTCTGGGTGGTAGGTCCTAGCCGTCGGGTTGGTAGTAACGCGACCTAATCGAAAAGACCGCTTGGAGCAGCATGTTCACGCCATGCGCCGATGTCGAGATAGTCACGTACCTCGGTTATCAAACCGGCGTCCTCATCGACGAGAAACACGCCATTGCACTCCACACAGTATTCGGCCCCGTTGATCCAGAAGCGATCCCGACGCTCCAACCAGGCGATACCCGGTTGATACGACTCAGTTATCACATCCCACTTGACCTTTGTAGAAGCCCCCAAGATGCGTTGAAAGAGGCCAGCTATTGCCTCTGGGCCAACAACAGGCTCTCCGGGTACATTCCGGTAGGGCGCACTTGGGGAAAAGCAGTTGGCTACGGCTCGGGCATCCCGATTCTCGACTCTGAGGAGAAACGTTTCGATTACCTCACGGGTCCGCTCCGAAGCCAATTCAACCTCCCCCTCAATGCCAGAAATCCCAAGACAACAGTATTTGTGGTAAAGATAATGCATTCTTAAGATCACTGCTCAAGGAGTCGTTTCATGAGTTACGTCACACTCTCATCATTTGAAGATGTCCGTCAGGCCTACCGTCAGCGCAACTTAAAACAGTCGCTCTATGACAGTGCTGGTTTAGTCATGAATGACACGCTTATTGTTCTCCATGGGGATGACCATCGAAAGCGGCGGCGACTAGAGAACAGACTCTTCCGCCGTGATGTTTTTGAGCAGTACGAGAATGACTTCATGCCTCCAGCAATATCTGAGGCCTTGGATGCCGCTCAGGTTGAAGGGAAGTGTGATTTTGTTCTCACAGCTCGAAGGATTGTGATCAACCTGACGGCACAAGCCGCTGGTGTGGATCAGTCTGAAGGAACCGTGGAACAGACTGAGCGTCTCTTTCAACAGGCGGTCAAGTTCAGCGAAGGGGCGACTGTCGTGCATTCAACGAGAGATCCGGACGAATTGAATGTGGAGGTTCAGGAAGCAATCGATGCATGGGATGAAGAGTTCTTTGGCCCATCCCTTGCCCGTCGTCAACACCTATTAGAACAGTTGGAAGCTGGTGAGATCGCTGAAGAGGAACTTCCGCCTGACCTGATGATGGTTCTGGTGCGTAACCAAGATGACCTACAACTGGAGCGCGAGGTAATTCTCCGTGAGGTGGGTTTCTACATGCTGGCCGGGATGCACTCGACGGCTGCTGCGTCCGTCCATGCAGTTCATGAGACGTTCGAATGGCAGAAGAGCACTGGAACATCCAGCCAGGATCTACTCGATGACAAGGCACTACTCCAAGCCTGTGTTCACGAGTCGATGCGTCTCCATCCGGCTAGCCCTGTAGCGAGACGAGAGGCAGTTGGTCCTGTCGACTTGCCTGGAGGAGTCAGCCTCAGTTTGGGAGACACAGTGGAGTTGGACCTGATGACAGCCAACCGGGACACCGAAGTCTTTGGATCAGATGCTTCAGAATTCAGCCCTAGGCGGAGTCGGCCAGAAAATGTAGAACCGTGGGGCCACTCATTCGGTGGAGGAATCCACAAGTGCATAGGAATGGAACTTGACGGAGGAATCCCACCCGACACCGACGATGACTCAATTCTCCTGTTGGGGACAGTTGGCCTGATGTTGGAAGATCTCCTGAAACGGGGAGCACGACAAGATCCCGAAGACCCACCCACTCAAGATTCAACGACCACACGAAAATGGTGGGGTAGGTACCCGCTGATTTTCGACGACTAACCGCTCGTTGGCGATGGCCTTTTCAACCCCAGTCGAGGCCTCAGAGTACCGCAGCCAAGCCAAAGGACGAGGATGGGGTGTTGCGCGGCGTTAGGCCGGGAAAGGAAGGTTGCCGGAATGACCGGCCGCCGGCGGACCCGATGACAGGAATGCTGCTCACCCCAATCGACCTCGGTCCGATCACGGTAAAGAACCGGGTTGTCTCTACCGCTCACGGCGCATTTCTGGACTTTTACCGGCCGGGGATCGACCCAGCCCAATACGTCGCCTACCAAGAGCGCCGGGCCCGTGGTGGCTGCGGCCTGATCATCCTCCAGGCCATGCTGGTTCACCCCACCAGCCAGACAATGGGCCAATGGATGTGGGACCAGGACGACATCCTGCCCAAGTTTCGGCTCATGGCCGACCGAATCCACGCCCATGGTGCAAAGGTCTTCGTCCAACTAGCCCACTACGGAGCTCAGTTCCGCTCCGACGGGAATGCTGACATTCTGCCGTTGTGGGGTTTCAGCCCGATGCTGTCCCCGTCTGGTTGGGAACCCTCTCACGAGATGACCAGGGCAGAAGTCGACGAGGTACTTGAGGGCTACGAACGAACCGCCGCCGTAGCCCTCGAGGCTGGTCTCGACGGGGTCGAGATCCATGCAGCCCACGGCTATCTGGTCCAACAATCATTCAGCCCTTGGGGCAACCACCGCAACGACCAGTGGTCTGACCCCCTCAGGTTCATGTTCGAGGTAATGGCCCGGGTCAGAGCGGTCGCCGGTTCAGAACGAGCAGTCGGTCTGCGCATCTCAGCCGATGACTTCCTCAACTGGTCTGCTGGAGGCCTTGGAGCCGACGGTCTACGTGCTGTCGCCGCCGAAGCTTGCGGTACCGGCCACCTCGACTACCTGAACCATTCTGCGGGAGCGCGCTCAGCCCATTACGCACGCTCGATCGCCAACTATTTCGGTGAGCCGGGCCGTTTCATTCCTCTGGCTCGGGGGTTGCGCGCCATTTCGTCGGGTGTTCCGGTAATAGCGGTAGGCAAGATTCTGACACCAGCCCACGCAGAGGCGGTCCTCACTGCGGGTGAGGCCGACTTGGTTGCCATGACTCGAGCCCAGATCGCCGACCCTGATCTGGTGGCCAAGTACGTCGCTGGGTCTGCCGACCGGATTCGTCCTTGTGTCGGCGCAAATACCGGCTGCGTCGATCGGATGTCTGAATCGCTGCCCATCACCTGTTTCCACAATCCGGAGGTAGGCCAGGAGTTGACTCACGCCGAGTTGTTGCCAGCCCGTCGATCGAGAAAAGTGCTAGTCGTCGGTGCCGGGCCGGCAGGCCTCAAGGCCACGGAGGTAGCCGCCCGACGGGGACACCAGGTCACCGTTGTCGAACGAGAAGCCCAACCAGGTGGCCGACTGCGGTGGGTGTGCGAATTGGGTGCACCTGCAATGATGTTTGAGTCCATCACCTGGATCCTCCGGGAACTAGATCTGCTAGGCGTTGAGGTGACCTGCGGCGTTGAGGTAGACGAACAGTTCCTTCGTAACATGGCACCCGACGTCGTTGTTCTCGGTACCGGCGCCACCGGGTCGGGCATCGATGTGGACAGCGACGGATCGGTATCGGTCCTCACCGAAGACGAAGCGATGGCTACCAAGGTCACCGGCCGGCAGGTTCTAGTCGTGGATCTTCTCGGCTACCAACAACAAGCTTACGTTGCTGAGTATCTCGCCGCCGGTGGTGCCTCCGTCACTGTGGCTACCCCGTTTCCTCAGGTCGGCCAGAATGTTGGTTTCACCCACATCAGGGGTCACTTGGAACGGCTGTATGGCTGGGGCGCAGACTTGCGCACCTCGACTGTGCTCACCGGGATTTCTGACGGTGTAGCACAACTCCGCCATCTTTATTCAAGAAAAACCGATCTTGTCCCCGTGGACTTAGTGGTCGCCGGGACCATGGCCCAGGCCAATACGGCCCTATACGAAGTGGCAGATTCGGTCGCCGATGAGGTATTCCTGGTTGGTGACGCTGTCGCTCCGCGGACTGCTCTGCACGCGTTCCGCGAGGGCGACGACGCCGGTCGCCGGATCTAGCCGAAACTCACTTTCTCTGCCCCTGAGCAGGGGGTCAAGTCCGTTGTCTTCAAATATTGGTGAACGGTGGACAACGAGGCTCTCCACCATTTCCCGATGGAGAACACCGACCTTGTTCCCAGTATGTCCTTTCCGTGGTGGGAGCCTGGTTCCTACAGGTCTGGCGTACTCCCTGCGCTGGAACAAACATCGATGGACTCAAGGGTTCTTCAAGAGAATACAATCCGTCTGGCCATATCGGGAGCCCGTTGGGAACGGGACACCCCGCCAATGGGACAGCCGATCCCCATGTCCCTCCCTCTAATCACCGGGGCAACTCGAGATCTGGGTTGAAAAATGCCCCTCCAGTTATCGCTACCAGAGCAACCAGTGTTATTTTCGATCTGTGTGGTTCAACGTGTCCGACTATCGCGTGGTCTTCTTCCGACCTTGCGAGGCCCATGTGCTGGTCACTGCCAGAAACATCGCCAATATCATCCGCTACCAGCCTGACCTAGGAGTAGAACGATAACTCACCAACCAGCCCGAGTAGTCGGTCGGCCAGCCAAGATCCTCCTCACCAAGATCGGTCTTGACGGTCACGACCGCGGTAGCCGCCTAGTCGCCACCTTCCTGCGCGATGCTGGTATGGAAGTGGTCTATACCGGGCCGTGGCAGGAAATTCCTGCTGTGGTCAACATGGCCATGGAAGAAGACGTTGACGTGATTGGTATCTCCTCGTTGGCTACAGACCACCTAATAGTCCCCAAACTCATGGCCGCACTTGGCGAGGCGAAACTCAATGACGTCGCCGTTGTGGTTGGCGGCATCGTTCCCGACGACGAAGAGAGGGCACTATACGAATCCGGTGTCGCACATGTCTTCCACCCCGGCACGAAGCGAGAGGAGATCGTTGAGGTTCTAGAATCGCTGGTAGCCGCAAGGAGGTAGGATTAGCTAAAGAGTAGTTCACGTAATGTGCAGCTGACCACGCGTTGTCCCGTTCCACCAACCTGGTGGAATAGGTTTTTCAGTCCCTGCCAACAACACTTGGGAGGCACTATCACTATTGACCGCACCACCGGAGAAGTCGACACGCCTCACAGTCGCTGGCTACGGGAATTCGCCGCCCACACGAGCGGTGCCCGAAAGAACCGCTCAGGTGTTGATATCAGACCTCTCTATGGCCCCGCGGACTGGGACTCCAAGAACTACATAGAGGATCTCGGCTATCCGGGCCAAGCCCCCACCACCCGTGGCATCCACGCCAGCATGCACCGAGGCAGGCCTTGGAGTCCTCGCCAGATTGTCGGCTTCGGTTTGCCTGAGGAAACCAACGCCCGCATGCATTCGCTCTACGACGCTGGTGTGACCGGTCTGTTTGTGTCGCCATGCAACAGTCACATGCGTGGCTATGACCCCGACGAGGTAGACCGCGAACTGCTGGGCACATGTAACACCCTGATCTCAACTACCGATGATTTGGCCACCCTTCTCCGAGGCCTACCCATTGACCAACACAGCATCAGCCTGGGTGATACCGCCCCCTACACCTTGGCGGCAATGTTGTTGAAGGTAGCCCGTGACCGCGACATCCCCTGGCAGGCCTTGAGTGGCACGACCAACCAATCCGACTACTTGTCGCACTATGCGGCGCTGCACATGTTCTTTCGCGTTCCTCTCGCCGGTCAACGGCGCTTGCTGTTGGACCATGTCGAGTGGATGAACCGCGAGGTCCCACGCTGGAATGCACTTTCCATTATCGGCCAGCACATGCAGGAAGCCGGTGCGACACCTGCTCAGGCAATGGGCCTGACGATCTCTTCTGCCATCCAGTACGCCGAAGACCTGTTGGCCCGGGGACACGAGGCCGACAATTTCCTGCCGCGCTTCAGTTTCTTTTTTGACATCTCAATCTCCTTTTTTGAGGAGGTGGCTAAGTTCCGAGCCGGGCGACGCATCTGGAACCGAATCACCCAAGAACGCTTTGGAGCCCTTGACCCACGGTCGCAACGCTTCCGCTTCCATGCTCAGACTTCGGGTGTCGATCTGACCCGCCAGCAACCCCTAAACAACATCACCCGCGTAACAGTGCAGGCCATGGCAGGCATATTCGGTGGCTTGCAGTCACTGCACACCGACTGCTACGACGAGGCGCTTGGCACGCCGACAGCACAAGCTGCTCAGACCGCCGCAGCCACCCAGAACTTGCTACGCGCCGAGGCCCACCTCGACGACGTTATCGATCCTCTCGGTGGTTCCTATTATGTCGAGGCTCTGACCAACGAGATGGAAGCCGAAATTGTGACGGTGATAGAGCAAATCGATGCAGCAGGTGGGATGTATGCGGCGGTTGAGATGGGACTAGTGCAGCGCATCATCGGCGAATCTGCCCTGGCCTGGCAGAAACGCATCGACAGCGGCGACGAGACCGTTGTCGGTGTCAATGACTACATGTTGTCTGATGACACCAGCCAGCGGCCGCCGTCGCTTGAACGCCCGGATTCCTCCCGACTGGATGGGTATCTTGCGCGCCTAGATGCTTATAAGAAGAACCGTGATCTCAGCACTGTACAAAGAGCCACTACGGCACTTGCTCGGGCGTGTAATTCCCAGGACGAGAATGTTTTCGCCAGAGTCGTGGAAGCAGCCCTATCCGGTGTCACACACGGTGAGATCTGTGCCACGGTTAGAGCTGAGATGGGTTTTGGCCATCCGCTGGTGGTGGCGTAAGTGGATAGACCAAGGTGAAGAGCGCCAAAACATCATTACCTGGCTGGATGGCAGTGGCAGTTAGGACCCTGGTCCGTTGGTGACCAGCACCAGAAGTGCTTTGACCTAGTTGTCAGGCTGCTTGATGGATCCGGTGACCGCTATGGGCCCTCTGTGGCAAAAGTCTCTGCTGTCCCATTCAGAGCTTGGGAGCGAGTTTGCCCTGATTGAGTTGACACATAACCTGCCCATTTTTGGAGTATTCGCTGGTACGGCTGTCAACTTTGATTTATCTGTCCACCCGATGTTCCAATTCAGGACTTCAAGGATAAGCAGGTCAGATTTCTTCGGGCGCAGCACTATTGGCACCGTGGTCAGCATCACCCACAGGAAAATGGTCACCTGGCTACGCCACGAGTTCTGCATCGACCGACCTCTGGCGGTCACATGAACAAGACGTCTCGAGCTCAAGGCTTCCAACCCACCCTGGTCGAACGTCTAGTCGCTGGAGAACCAGCGGCACTGGCTCTTGCCATCACAGCAGTCGAGAACCGGACTGAGGACGCCACTGAAGTACTAGCCGCCATCCACCCCCACCTGGGTATGGCCTCAGTGGTAGGCTTCACCGGCCCGCCGGGCGTGGGTAAATCAACTCTAATCAACGCCTTCATCGAAGAACTCCGACGACGAAAAAAACGCGTTGGCATCCTCGCCATCGATCCCTCCAGCCCGATTACCGGCGGCGCCATTCTGGGTGACCGCATCCGCATGTCAACTCACAGTTGCGACCCCAGTGTGTTCGTACGCTCGCTAGCCTCGCGTGGGAACTTGGGTGGGCTTTCGCGTACCACCGCCCACGTCACCGATGTGATGGACGCGGCAGGTCACGATGTCGTGATTATCGAAACCGTGGGTGTCGGCCAGTCTGACGTGGACATCGCTGAGATCGCCCATACCAGAGTGGTGGTCTGGGCTCCTGGTTTGGGCGATGATATCCAAGCCATCAAGGCCGGCATCCTAGAGATCGCCAACATCCTCGTCGTCAATAAGAGCGACCTGCCGCTAGCGGACCACACAGTTCAGCACCTGAGGGTCATGCTGGGTCTACGAGATCATGACGCACCCCAGGTGCCCATCGTCTCCACCACCGCTACCACCGGCAATGGCATCGCCGAGCTTGCCGATGTCATCGAGGCTCACAACGAGACCTTCGTCACCACCGATCGTCACCGAGATCCCCGTGTGCGCATACGCCGGCTGGTCGCCGAGGCCGCCAGCACACTCATCAACGACCGGGCTGCGAAGGCCGCCAACACCAATTTCGATGAACTCTGTGATCAGGTGCAGCGAGGCGAAATCAGTTTTGAGGAGGCTGCTAAGACGATGCTTCGCGAACGGATACTTGAGCTTGATTGAAACTCGAGACCCAAGTCCGTGCAACTTGCCTGCCCTGACGAACGTGAAGCATTGGTCAACAGAGGTTAAGAAAGGGCCAAAACCTCAGCTTTCCAAACCGACTGAGTGAGTGTCTGGAGGTGTTCAGAGCGCCTTCAGTTCGGCCTGCAGTTCATTCATTGCCTCAAAGCTGAAGCGGGCAAGATCTGGATCACCGAGGCCGGTGATGTTCCACATCACTAAGTGGCGCAGCCCGGCGGCGTGGTAGCTGGCGATTTCCTCGACGAGTTGTTCAACTGTTCCAGCGAATGCATAGTGAGCGGAGACCCTTGGTGGGATCGCCTCAACGATCCGCTCCACTTCCTGACGGGGAATGCGGCTCGGGATGAAGTCATGGAACCCTGCGTCTCCCCCCAGGGGTGGGGGGACGCCAAGACTTTCGAATACCCAGTTGGGCATGAGAATGCAGAGCATTCGGATCATCTCCGAAGCGAGTAGTCGGCTGACTGACTCTTCGTCGGGGCCTACTAACAAGTACCCGAGCATCCCAGGAACGAAACGGTCCAAATTCCGTCCTACCTCTCTAGCGCCAGTGTGGATTCGTTTGAGGGAGTCGCGGTATGCCGCAGGAGACATTTTCGTTGGGAGCCAACCGTCGGCGTACTGGCCGGTTAGTGAGAGCATCCGAGGCCCGTGGGCTGCTAGCCAGATTTCCGGAGGACGAGCACCATAGGGGTCAAGACCCATCACTGCGTCTTGGAGTCGAAAATGTTTGCCCTCGAAGTCAACCTTTCTATTTCCAGCGTTCATCAATAGCCGAATGACCTCTAGGCCTTCGGCGAGTTTGGCTACCGGCTTAGCCCAATCAATGCCATAGGGCTGAATGTTGAGTTGTTCTCCAGAACCAAGTCCTAGGATTGCCCGCCCTTTAGTCATGTGGTCAAGAGTGAGCATGGTTTGAGCGATCGAAGCCGGGTGTCTCCGAAGCAGGTCGGTCACACACGTCCCAACGCGAATTCGCTCTGTCTGAGCTCCGATCGCTGCCATCATTGCGAATGGGTCCACGTGCACGTGGCTGGAGGGCTGGTGTTTGGCTAATGGCGTGAATTCCTCGTTCCACATGGTGTCTGGATGCCAACCCATGAGGTGATCCGGCCACCACAGAGCGTCATAGCCGAGCTCTTCCATCTTGACGCCAAGGGAGATGCCCCGATCTACGGGTGGGATTATCTGGCCCGGAGCCCCCAGTTGAATATCCATCGTTCTCTCTTCCTGGCTGTAGGCAGACCAGCGCAACGCCATGATGTCTCGTCATATTCTGCGGTAGATTTTAGGCGACCATGTTTATTGAAGTGGCTAATCGTAGGGTTGGGTCGGGTGGACCCGGCTTGCCCAGATTGAGGAACGGAAGGCTGATGCCGAAATGACTGGCGCTGCTCTCGTGGTTGGAGGTAGTGGTGCAATCGGGGCGGCCATATGTCGAGCCATTGCAGCAAGAGGCATGGATGTGGCCATTACAGCGCGGTCCAGTACCGAGTCGGCAAGGAACGTGGCGGCAGATGTCGAAGGGCTGGGCAATCGAAGCTGGGTGGTGGAGGTAGACCTGGACGAGCCGGAGTCGTTGGCAAGGGCGGTGAAGGAGACCGTTGACAATTTCGGTTCTCTGGACACGCTTATCTATGCGGCCGGTCTGTTTCCTGACCAGATGTGGTGTAGCACCGTGGACATTGAGAAGTTCAGGGCACATCTGGTGTCTGAGACGGTCGGATGCTTTGCCTCCATTTCCTATGCGATCCCCCATCTAAGAGAAACTGCAGGTTCTGTGGTAGCGGTTACTTCGGTCGCTGTGCGTCGAAACGTCCGGAGGGACGTTTTATCGGCCTCCCCGAAAGCGGCAATCGAAGCGTTGATTCGCAGCGTTGCGGCTGAGGAGGGGAGATATGGCTTGCGGGCTAATGCAGTCGGTGTGGGGCTCTTGGCGGATGGAATAGCCCAGAAGTTGGTTGACTCGGGTGCTGTGGCGGCCGAGGCGATGCGGGAGACAGAGGCCGCCTTACCTATGAGGCGGTTAGGCAAGGCGGTCGAGATCGCGGAAGTTGTCTCCTTCCTCGTTTCCCCCAGCGCTTCGTATGTCACTGGCCAGGTAATTGATGTCGACGGTGGCTACTCGGTCTAGCTCTAACTGACAGACTGGTGAACCAGCTATTCAAACAACCGTTTGATTCGCAGTTGTATTGCCGTATGTTCTACAAGAGCCTCAAACCATCGTCTTTAGGCGATGGAGGGTTGAACCGGAGGATCCAGAATGTCTGAGGCGTTTATCGTTGATGCTGTTCGTTCGCCCATGGGTCGCTTCCGAGGCGGTTTGAGCGAACTTCATCCTGTTGATCTCGGAGCCGAAATCCTTCGCGGCCTGATGGATCGGGTAGCCGTCGACCCGGCGGATGTCGATGACGTCATCTGGGGCTGCGTCGGCCAGATTGGCGCACAGGCATTCAACATCGGCAGGAATTGCTGGTTAGCGGCGGGATTTGATGATGGCGTTCCTGCAGTGACGCTTGATAGGCAATGCGGTTCCTCCCAGCAGGCAGTGCACTTCGCTTCCCAGGCGATCCGGTCAGGGGACATGGACCTAGTCGTAGCTGGCGGTGTGGAGACCATGAGCCTGGTCACCTTGAATAGCCAGGCGGACGTGGGCCCGGATCTTGGTATGGGTTATCCGTTTGAAGCCGAGCGGTGGACTGGACGGTTCAGTGATCAGGTCATTCACCAGTTCCGGGGAGGAAACCTCATAGCGGAACAGTGGGATATAAGTCCTGCACAGATGAATCAACTAGCCCTGAAAAGCCACCAGTCGGCTACCACCGCATGGTCTGAAGGACGTTTCGATTCACAGTTTCTGGAAGTTAATGGTGTCCAGCGTGATGAAGGGATACGTGAAACCACCATTGAAAAGATGGAGTCGCTCAGCCCGTTCAGTGAATTCGGCCCCCTGACGGCAGCGATGTCTAGCCAATTGACAGATGGTTCAGCTGCGATCCTCCTAGCCTCCCAGGCCGCGGTTGAGCGGTATGGGCTAGAACCGATGGCTCGAGTTCACACTGCAGTGGTCACCGGAAGCGATCCGGTCCTCATATTGACCGGACCGATTCCTGCCACCAGAAAGGCCATGGCACGGTCTGGCCTTGAACTCGACGAGATCGGTCTCTTCGAATGCAACGAGGCCTTTGCTTCTGTCGTATTGGCCTGGCAGAAAGAGATCGGAGTGAATCCAGATCTCGTGAATGTCAATGGTGGGGCAATCGCTCTAGGCCACCCACTTGGTGCAAGTGGCGCACGCCTGATGACCACTCTTGTCCATGAGATGAATCGGACGGGAACCAGGTACGGCCTGCAGACCATGTGCGAGGGTGGTGGACTTTCGAACGCCACGATCCTTGAGTTGGTCTAGACAAGGCGAAGATTCGAAATCGGCAAGGAGTAGAGAAAGAGAGCCATGGGAATCCACATCGACCATATTTCATTGCTGGTGTCAGACCTGGACAAGGCTCACGCGGACTGGGAGCACATTCTTGAAGTCCTATCCCCGGAGCACACGTTGTCTGTCACGCGCGGAGAAGGCCAGGACGATGTTGATGGCACACCTATGAGGTGGGTCACCTTCCAGAACCCTGATCCAACTGGCGTGTCCATCCAACTCTGGTCTCCGGCTGAGCCCGGGCACTGGCCGGACAAGGTCCTGGCCAAGAAGGGTGAATACGTCCACCACATAGCCTTCTGTTCCGACAATTTCGACAAGATGATCGATGACTGCCGTGATGCTGATATTCCACTGGTCCTTGGTGAGCCGTCGAATCCAAACACACAGCCCTGGTTGAAGTGGAACTTCATCTCCCCCGAAAAGGCCCATGGGCCGCTGATCGAGTTGGCTACTCGCTACCTCACCGGCGGCGAGAACTGGCTTCCCCACCCGGGGAACGCCGAGAACTCTGAACTACTTGGCGAACTCGAAGACCGGTTTGTGGCCGATTAGTCGAAGTACGCGAAGCCTCGACCCTAAAGCCACCAAGTGCCTTCCCACTTCCTAGTTTTGGTTTGCCGAGGGCTTCAACGGTGAGAGTAGGCGTCACTATGCCCGTCGAAGACGGCCTCTCAGCCAATGACTTTGTGCAGATCGCGGTAGAGGCTGAGGAACTTGGCTATGACACGGTGGTCTGTGGCGAAGTAGCTGGGGCTGAGGTCATGGCGACGCTTGGGATGATGGCTGCTCGAACTGATCGCGTTCGTCTGGCGTCCGGGATAATTCCCACCAGCACCAGATCCCCGGTTCTGGCAGCTATGGGATTCGCGACCCTGTCATCGATGGCACCAGGGCGGATATCCGTTGGGTTGGGTGCCTCGAGTCCGATCATCGTCGATGAGTGGCATGGGCGAGAGTTCACCAAGCCCCTGACAACTACCAGAGATTTCATTGAAATATTCCGTCGTGCAATCAGCGGCGAGAAGACCTCCATGGAGACCGAGACGCTTCGGACGAGGAACTTCCGTCTAGCGATTGACCCGAAGGCTGAACTTCCGATCTGGCTGGCTGCGATCAATGACCGGATGCTTCGTTTGGCAGGAGCGATGGCGGACGGCGTATTCTTGACTTGGTGTCCTCCATCTGAGGTCCAGCAGAAGCTTGAAGTCGTTCGCTCAGGTGCAGTCGAGGTAGGGCGAGATCCATCTGATATCGAAGTGGTGCTCTCCTTTTGGGGCTTTGAGGGTGAAGCCGAGGATGTATCGATGGTTCGAGAACGTTGTCGACGGTCAGTTCTTGCGTACGCGATGGTTCCTACGCACCGATCCGCTTTCCTCCAGGCGTTTCCGACGCTTGGTGAGGCGGCGGCGGCTTGGGAGGCTGGTGACCGTGAGAAGGCACTTGAGCACACTGGTGACGATGTATTGGACTCGATGTGTTCTGTCGGACCGTCGGGTGTCGTCTCCGATCGAGTAACCAAATACGTTGATGCCGGTGTGGACCTGCCGATTGTTTTCGTCGTAGGCCCGGGCCATTCGGGTCCCGAACCGGCTCTTCAAACCATGCGATCAACCGCGAAAACTCTAGGGTTGACGTCTGGTTGAGTGAAAAGCATGGAAAGCAGCCGCTTGCCAAGCAGGGCGGCTCAAGAATAATCCTTGGGTGCAACCGACCGTTTGGTTGATTGTATGGTGAGAGCAACGGTTCAGACCGTGCTGCTGGTTGGGAAGGATATTTCATCCTCGGGCTTACTACTGGACGGATGGTGTTGGATGAGCAAGTGTGATGTCGTAGTGATTGGAGCGGGGGCGGCCGGCCTAACCGCTGGGGCGCTGCTGGCTGCAGAGGGCAAGTCCGTCCAGGTCCTGGAGCGCTCCCCGCACCTTGGTGGACGGGCTTTGGCAGTTGAGGACGAGGGGTTCACAGTCAATCTTGGTGGCCACTTGATCGAAGACTCAGGTTCTGGCATAACCAAGGTCTTTGAGCATGTCGGTAAACGCCTTATCCACGGTGAGGTATCGAAAGAGATGCCTGTCTGGGACAATGAAACAAGGACCTGGGGCTCCATACGCGACCGTATGCCGAACAAGGCGGAGGTCAAGAAAGTCATCAAGGCGCTGACCGAGACGACCTGGGACGAACTTGAAGAATGGGATGACCGCCCCCTCCGCCAGTGGCTAAGTCAGTACACGAGTGACCAGGGAGTCATTGATCTCTACGAATACATCTCAGTCCTCGAATGCCTGACGGACAATTGGTGGGACCATTCAGCGAGCGACAACCTGTGGGTGCGAAAGATGCACTACGAAGAAGCCCGTATGGCCGCGTATTCGTGCTGGCCAGGTCAGGGTTGGGACGGTCTCTGGCAAGATCTGTCCGACGCGATTACTGAGCGCGGCGGAAGTGTTCGACTCAACACGCCTGCTGGCCGCGTCCTGATCGAAGACGGCAAGATACTCGGGGTCACCATCCCACATGAGGGCAATGTGCCGAATGACTATGACGATGCCGAGGTGATCGAGACCGAATCGGTGATCTCGACGCTCCCTGTCTGGGACGTTCTCAAAGTAGTACCCGAATCGGCCCTGCCGGATTGGTACTCCCAGCAGATTCGTTATCTGAGCCAGGATCGCTGGAGGGTGGCTTGGCTCAACCTCTATATCGCCACCGAAGAGCCAGTAACGATGTGGGACCCAAAGGAGTTGGCTACTTGGACTGCGACCCCACACAGTCCCACGCCGGGCTACATGTACGACCAGGCAGCCATGGATCCAGGCTCCTTTCCGGAGGGCATCCACCTTCATTGCATGGGCGGGGTCATACCGGGAGAAAGGGGTCGGGATACCGAGTATGTACGAGGAATGTTTGATCGCTTCGAGGCTGGGATCTATGAGATGTACCCGGGCCTCAAGGACGGTGTCTGGAAGCGACGGGGGCTCGTTTTCGACCCAGCATTCGGCATAGTGCAGAAGCCGATGTTGGTTGGCTCTTTCCGACCCGACTGGCGGGTGCCGACTGTTGATGGACTCTATTTCGCGAGTGAGACCTTCAAGAGTCGAGGGATCGGAACAGATCGTGCTGCGCGGGCGGCTCTATCGTGCGTTGAACATTACCTAGGTCGTCGGCTATCTACATTTGGAGATGGTTGGCGTTACTGAGTTAAGTTAGAGGTCTTGTTAGCCTCTTCTGAAAGAGAAGGAAAGTTGGAATTCTCTCTTACCACTGAACAAGAAATGTTTCGCGACACGGTTCGTAGTTGGGTCGAACGCGAGTGCCCAAAGTCCAAATCGTTGGAATACGAGACACAGGAGTTTGACTACCCGTTCGAGTTGTGGGACAAGATGTCCAAAGCGGGTTTCCACGCGATCGGCCTGCCGGAGGAACTCGGTGGCCAAGGTGGCGACGTCGTCACGCAAATGATCTTGACCCGTGAGATGGCTAGATCTCTCGCCGGCCTGACCTGGATCTACGGGATCAACGCCTTTTGTGCAAAGTCGATCAACAAGTTTGCCCGTGATGAGGTCAGAGAAAAGTTGATTCCCGATATGGCTGCCGGGAGGACGAGGGTTGCGATATCCGTAACTGAGCCGTCTGGTGGAACGGATCTGATGGGTGCAATGCGGACCAGAGCCGTGAAGGTGGATGGAGGCTGGCGACTAACTGGACAGAAGACCTGGTGCACGGCAGCGCACGTCTCGGACTACCTCTTCATGATGGCGAGGACCGAGGAGATAGAAGACAAGCCGGCGAAAGGCGTGACTCTGTTCCTCGTGTCGAATCCGACCGAGGGTCTGGAAACTCGCCAGATCCCAAAGATCGGGATGCGATCGGTTGGCTCTTGTGACGTATTCCTAGACGATGTCTTCGTACCGGATGAGTTCGTTGTTGGTGAGCCGGGGATGGGCTTCTACCAGATGATCGAGACCCTCAACAACGAACGCATCATGGTTGCAGCGCTTTGTACTGGAATCATCGATGGCACGATCGAGGAGATCCTCGATCAGTTGACGAACCGCACGGCTTTTGGTAAGACCATTGGAAGTTTCCAGGTATGGCACCAGTACGTCGCTGATATGGCGATGATGCAGACACAGGCAGAACTCCTCACCTATTACGCGGCGTGGAAGAGTGACCAGGGGGCTGACTGTGGTCGGGAAGCGAACATGGCGAAGGTGACCGCTTCCGAGTACGCAGGAAAGTGCGCAGATATTGCGATGCAGGCTCTTGGTGGCCTCGGCTATTCACTTGAGACGCAGCCACAGAGGTACTGGCGTGATGCTCGTCTGTATCGCATTGGGCCCATCACCAATGAGATGGCACGAAATAGCATTGCGGAAACCTTCGGGCTGCCGAGAAGTTTCTGAGTGCCTGCCCTAATCCGGCCTTCGGGCGTATCTGGCATCCAGCATGTCTGGTAGGAGAGTTGCCCTCGTTACGGGCGCCGGACGCGGTATAGGTAGTGCTGTTGCGCGTCGATTGGCCGCGGACGGCTTGTCCTTGGTGGTCAACGATCTAGACGAAGCAAGCGCAAGCCAAACCGTAGAGGAACTTCTCGGTATGGGCTTTGTGGCAGTGCCCGCAGTCGGATCGGTTGCAGTTCCAGAGAGCGCGGATCACATTGTTGACGCGGTAGGAAAGGAATTCGGTCGCTTGGACGTGCTGGTCAACAACGCCGGCGTGACTAGGCCTGCAATGGCCCACCGTATGACCGACGAAACTTGGGAGTTTGTTATCGACGTTGCGCTCACGGGAACCTTCAATATGTGCCGGTCGGCATTCAGCCTCTTGCGGGATGTGGGCGACAGCGCTGACTCGCCCAATAAGAAGGTCATCAACCTGTCGTCGATTAACGGAATTTATGGAACTGCAGCCAACGCCAACTATTCAGCAGCTAAAGCAGGAGTCAATGGGTTGACCCGTGCCCTGTCACGCGAATGGGCGCCCTGCGGGATAAACGTAAATGCAATAGCTCCGGGTTATATCTCCGGGACTCGGATGACCTCAGTCCAGGAGGAAGGCGGCGATTTTGGTCTTCCGATTGAAGTAATCCAATCTGTCGAGACGACGATACCCATCGGGCGGGCCGGGATTCCGGAGGATGTGGCCGGTGTGTGTTCGTGGCTTGCCTCAGCCGACAGCGACTATGTGTGTGGCCAGATCATTGAGGTGCATGGCGGCCTGGAGATCATCAAGGTGGCCGACTAATGCCCGAAGAAAAGTTGACATCGTTGAAGGAAGCCATAGGGAAAGTTCCTGACGGCGCAACTGTGGCTATCCAGAACATGGCCACGCAGTCGGCACCGATGGCAGCTGTCCGTGAGCTCATCCGACAGGGGCGCACTGGACTGGAAGTCGTAGCCCTAGTCGGCGGCATTCCAATCGACCTAATGGCCGCGGCTGGGTCAATGGACAGATTCACAGGAGCGGCTGTATCGATGGAACAGTTCGGCCTCTGCCAGGCGTATAGAAGCGCGGTGGAGTCAGGACAGATCGTCGTCCAGGAACTCTCAGAAACCGCTCTAAACGCGAGACTGGGAGCAGGAGCACGCAACCTTCCATTCCTCCCAACCCGTGGCCTGATTGGCACGGACCTCATCGCGATCAACCCAGACCTAGTCATGATCTCTGATCCGTTTGGCGGGTTAGATGTGGTCGCCTGCCGGGCACTGATCCCGGACGTGGCTCTTATCCACTGTCATCGTGCAGACCGTTTCGGGAACCTTCAGATGGAGCCCACAGCAGTTTGGCCAGATATCGGCATTATGCCGAAGGCGGCTAACAAAGTGATAGCGACAGTCGAGGAGATCGTCGACACGGAGGTTCTGCGAAACAGCCCGGAAAGAACGTTCCTTCCAGGGTTTATGGTAGATGCAGTCGTCGAAGTGCCATTTGGGGCACATCCCACTTCGTTCAATCCGCGCTACGGCTATGACACCGCTTTTCACCACGATTGGATTGCTGTTGCGCGCGACCCCGAAGGCTTCGAATTGTGGATGCAACGCTACGTGTATGAACCAGACACCCAAGAGGAATATCTCGATCAGGTAGGTGGAGCCGACAGACTAGAAGAGTTGAAGCGCTGGGAGATCACCTCGTGAGCGACGAGCTTTCGATTGACTGGACGGTTGACGAGCTAATGATCACGTCGTTGTCCGCAACGCTGGACAATGACGATCAGGCCTGCAACGGAATGGCATCATTTATTCCGGTTATTGCTTTCCAGCTGGCTCGACTTACACATGCCCCTGACTTGGTATGGGTGGCTAGTTCGATTGGCCTTGATGCCCGCCCCGAGCGAGTCCCGGCTTCGACTCTCGAGGCACCTCTTTGGCGAGACTCCGTAATGTATCTAGAGCAGTACTCAACGTTCTGGGACATCGTGCTCAAGGGAAGTTGGCTGCAGAAGTTTTGTGTAGGAGCTGCACAGCTTGACCGTTATGGAAATGGCAACAATTCGGTGATTGGTGACGAATACCATCGACCGAAGGTTCGCCTTCCTGGTACGGCGGGCCTCGGCGATATGGGTTCGATCGGTAAACGTCTCTTCTTCTGGAATCCGAACCACAATCCGCGGTCCTTCGTTGAGAAAGTCGACTTTGTGTCATGCGCCGGATGGCTTGGAGGTGGTGACGAGCGTGAGCGGCTTGGGCTTACTGGAGGGCCGGAACTGGTCATTACCAATCTGTGCGTGATGGACTTCCATCCGGAAACGAAGCACATGCGGCTCAAGTCGGTCCATCCAGGAGTGACGACGGAAGAAGTCCAAGAAGCAACTGGTTTTGAGTTGCTGATTGAAGATTCTGCCGTACCGGAAACTGCGGTCCCGACTGTTGAGCAAGTTGGTCTCATTCGAGACGTTATTGACCCTGACGGCATGAGATTGCGTGAGTTCGGACGTTGATAGTTGGAAGCCATGTCACCGTTCCCGTCAAGGAGCCAATCGCTAACAACTGTCTTGTCGGCGTTGTCGAGGGATGGTGAACAGCACGATCGAGACGGGCTGTATCGTTAACCGCCTCCTACTTCTTGGTCTCTCATGATGGGGAACTTGGTGACAACATTCTGTCTACTCAACTTTGCCCTGTATGTATTGGGCGGTGGCAAGGACACGGATAGTTGCGTTCATTAGAAGAGACGTCCGTACTAATCACCGGAGGCGGTTCTGGGATCGGCCTTGGCGCGGCGGAGCACTTCGGTAGTCGTGGAGCGTTTGTGACTATTTCCGGGCGACGAGAAGAGCCTCTTCTCGCCGCTGCCGAGCAGATCGGAGCTCGATGCAATGCGGTGGTAGGGGACGTTACGGTTGCCGCGGATCGACAGCGCATGGTTGAAGCTGCGGTTGAACACGGTGGAGGGTTGGATGCACTATTGAGTCTCGCTGGCAACATGTATGTCGGGGCGCTTGGTTCTCTTGAAGAAGATCGTCTTCTCGACCTCTTCCACTCCAACGTTGTCGCAGGAATCATGTTGGCCCAGTGTGCTAAGGATCATCTGGCAAAAAGCAAAGGAAGCATCGTGTTTGCCGCATCTGTGCATACACGCAGGGCGTTCCCAGGCGCCTCGGGTTATGCCGCAACAAAAGGTGCTATCGAGGCGTTAACCGGTGTGTTGGCTGCCGAGCTTGGCCGGAAAGGGATCCGAGTGAACTCTGTCCGCCCCGGGGGAGTGCATACGGAAATATTGGTTCGTGGTGGAATGGCCAAAGATGACGAAGAGTCTCGTGCGCGAGTAGAAGGACTTGCATCTGCCCACGTGCTTGGACGAATTGGCACCACAGAAGAGATTGCTGAAGCGCTTGAATATCTGGTGTGCGCTGAATGGACCACCGGAGAAGTTCTTACGGTCGACGGGGGTCTGAGCCTCGGAGTTACCAAAGGTTAGGTTCCGGATTCCTTATGAACGAAATGCACCGCTCGTTGATTGACCGCTACTTCTCGGCTCTTAATGATGAGGACTATGAAGTTCTAGAAGATGTTTTCCACCCTGAAGCGGTACTACGTCCACCTGGTACTCGTTCTCGCACTGGGCATGATGAGATCATGCGTTTCTTTCGCAAGGTCTTCGAGAAGTTTCCACAACATGCGGATACCCCGAGTCGTGTCCTATCGGATGGCAACTGTGTAGTCGTGGAGATCGATTTCGCCGGGATGACGAGCAGCCAGAGTCCCGTGTCCTTTCCTGCTGTTGATATTTTCGATATTGAAGACTCGCAGATCACGAACCTGTCGCAGTGGTTTGACACGGCCGAAGTCGCCCGACAGGTCGACGCCGGCTGGTTCTGCGCCACGTGAGGTAGCGGCCGTGCAAGAAGTCGTAGTCCTCGGCTCCGGGGTAGCTGGTCTTACAGCGGCACTCGCTGCAGCGGAAGCCGGAGCAGCAGTTCATGTGATCGAACAGGCGGGTTTCTTCGGTGGGACCACTGCTCTTTCCGGTGGTGTTGCCTGGATGCCGAACAACCACCTGATGGAACCAAACGGCGTGGAGGACAGCAACGACGATGCATTGCGGTACCTCCGTGAGGTGGTCGGCGGTGAAGCCGATTTTGGGCTCCTGGAAGTGTTTGTCCAAGAAGCTCGTAGTACTGCTCTCTGGGTTGAGGAACTAACGCCGCTGCACTGGGAATCCCTTCCCTATCCTGACTATTTCTCCGAGCGTGTTGGTGGTCGACTGGGGCACCGGTCAGTCGAACCCCTTGGATGGCCGGTGCCGGAGGATGTAGCGCGGCAGATCAGGTCTGCTCCCAATGTCGCGTTACCGGTGGCGTATGGAGAACTCTTGGCCGGGATGCCCTCGAGAGAGGAACTGGAAAGACGCCAAGAACGAGGCATCCTGACGATGGGTCGAGCGTTGGTAGCCGGGCTCTTCTCGGCAGCGGTCCAAAGGGGAGTTGGATTCGAGGTGGGTAGGAGGATTGCTTCACTTTCCGATCTCCCCGCGTCGTCGTCGGTCGTTCTTGCTACAGGTGGCTTTGAACGCAATAGGGATCTGTGCGTCGAGCATCTGGGTCGAGAGATTCCAGGAGTCACCGGCGCCCCAGGGCTCAGGGGCGATGGTCTGGTCATTGCGACTGAGGCAGGCGCTGACATGGGCAATATGAAGGAAGCTTGGTGGTGTCCGTCCACCGTATTTCCAGACGAGTTGATAGACGGGGAACAGTTGTTTCGACTTCTCCTCACTGAGCGTGCCCGACCGGGGTCGCTCATGGTCGATGGCGGCGGTAAGCGATTTATCAATGAGTCGCTCAACTACAATGACGCCGGTCGGGCTCTTGTACAAATGCCAGAACTCCGTCCAGACGGGGCCGTGGCGTGGCTGATCTTTGATTCCAGTTATCGCAGGCGGTATCACCTCGGCACAATCCGGAATAATGCCCCAGATCCTGAATGGCTCGTCTCAGCGTCCTCCTTGGAAGGGATGGAGTCGGAGTTGGGCATACCCGTGGGTCAGTTAGAAGAAACGGTCGTGGAGTTCAACCGAGGTGTATCCCGTGGTATCGACACACGTTTCCAACGCGGCCGGTCGGCGTATGACAGGTTTGTCGGCGACCCGACTAGCCCACACCCGAGTTTGGGAAAGGTAGGTACACCTCCCTTCTATGCGTTACCAGTAATCCCTGGATGTCTCGGAACCAAGGGCGGTCCTCTAACTGACGAAGACGGCAGGGTCCTGTCTAAAGGAGTTCCTGTTACCGGCCTGTACGCAGTTGGTAATGCGGCGGCTAATCCTTTGGGGACTGCCTACCCTGGGGCTGGCGGAACGATTGGTCCTCACCTAGTATTCGGCCGTCGTGCCGGCTATTCGGCGGCGAAAAACGGTTGATGAGAGAGTTTCTGCACCGACCGAATCATGTTGAACATCGAGGGGTTAGAGATGGGTTGGTGTGAGGCGACCACCTTTGGTGACCTGCTTGTCCGGTCAGCCGAAAGATATGGTTCAAAGGAAGCCGTCGTGGTCCAGGATGATCGGCGTTCCTTTGAGGGCCTCCTAGAGTCCGCCATCCAGGCTGGGCGATCCCTCCTCGGGCTCGGCGTAGGTAGGGGTGATGCTGTCGGCATCCTCATGCCCAATTGCATCGACTTTGTTGAAGTGATGTTCGGGGGGGCGTTGATCGGAGCCCGGGTAGTGCCCATCAACGCCCGCTTCAAAGATCGGGAACTGGCGTACCTGATCGAGAATGCAGACCTGACCATCCTTCTGACAAGTGACATCGTCGACCAGCACACCGACTATGTCGAAATCCTCGATTCCTGCTTGCCTGGGCTTTCAGAAGCATCGGATCCAACCACTCTCAGGTTGGATTTGGCCCCAAAGTTGAAGAGTGTCGTGATGCTCGGCAATTCATCTCCGGCCGGGATGGTCGATCGTGAACGCTTCGAATTGTTAGCTGGAAGTGTCACCGATGAGGATGTCCACCGATTGCGTACGCGAATCGCCATCCGCGACATCGCCATGATGATGTATACCTCGGGGACGACTGCTGACCCCAAGGGATGCCCAACCACACACGAAGCCCTGGTGCGCACCGCGGTAACGGGCTGCAGGAACTGCTTCGAGTTGACCACAGAAGATCGGTTCTGGGATCCGCTTCCCCTCTTTCACATGAGCGCCATTCTCCCCCTCATTGGTTGTATAGATGCTGGATCGACGTACATAACGCTCACCCACGTGGAGCCCGGGGCCTCAATTCGACAACTACGTGACGAGGCGTGCACCTTTTCGTTTTCCACGTTTCCCACTGTGACGAATGCCATCCTCGACCATCCGGACTGGGATCCAAAGGAGTTCACCCAGATCCGGGCATGGACCAACGTCTCATCCCCTGATGGGTTGCGCGAACTCCACAAGAGGCTTCCTGATTCCCGACACCTGAACGCCTATGGGTGCACCGAGATTGGTGGTGTGGCGTGCTTCACCCGGCCCGACGATCCACCCGAGACGTGGGCTACGACCTCTGGCCCTCCCTTCGATGGAATCGAGATAGAGGTACGTGACATCGAAACCGGCCAGCCCGTGGGGGTTGGTGAACGAGGATTGATCTGGTCCCGGGGCTACAACCTGTTCGAGGGTTACCACAAGGATGAGGCGAAGAACGCGGAGTCATTCGACGACGACGGTTGGTTCTGTACCGGCGACATTGGCGCAATGGATCCAGAAGGTCGAGTTTCGTATTTGGGCAGGGTCAAAGACATGCTCAAGGTCGGCGGGGAGAACGTCGCTGCTGTTGAAATCGAATCACTGCTGCAAACCCACCCTTCTGTGAGCATTGCCCAGGTCGTTGCCGTGCCCGACGCCAAATACGTCGAGGTGCCGGTCGCGTATGTCGAACTTCGACCAGATTGCGAAACTACGGAGAAGGAAGTGATCGACTACTGCGACGGGAAGATCGCCAGATTCAAGATCCCCCGTCATGTCCGCTTCATTTCTGCAAACGAGTGGCCGATGTCTGCGACGAAGATACAGAAATTTCGACTACAGGATCGGTTTGCGGAGGAACAGCACGCTAGTTCTGGGTGACTCTCCCTCTGAGCGCGGCGTTGGGGCTATTCCATGCTCACAGGGCACTCGTTTGCTATGTCGAGCACCGTGTAGACTCGACCGATTCCTAGGCAAAAAGCAATCGTGGTAGCTAACTCCACGATTTCGACGTTGCTGAACTGGTTCCGTAGTTCAGCAAAGAAGGCAGCGTCCAGATTCTGGTGTTCTGTGGCGAAGCGCTCTGCAAATTCGATAGCGAGACACTCCTGTCCTGAGTAGTCCTCCGAGTTCTCGTACTCGTGGACGTGCGAGTACAACTCCTCGGTGAGTCCCTGCTGCATCGCCGATGCAGCTCGAGTGTCGAGTCATATAGGGCATTCGTTGATCTGCGCGATCCTCATCCGTGCCACCTCTCGAACCCGAGCGGAAAGAGAGGAGGTCTCGTATGTAGCTTTGCGCATCGCATCGATTCCGACACCGAAATGCGGGACCATTTCCCACAGTCGAAGCCGCTCGAGGCCATCGCCATCGGGGACATCTATATGTGCCAATTCACTAGTCCTGGTCCGGTGTTAGAAGGGGTAGTCCTCAGGAAGCATTGTCTCGTGCCAAATCTGACTCTGCCACCATAGCCACTCGCCGTTCAAGACCTGTTCGATGGTCATCGTGGGATGCTGTTCGTCCCAACTGATCGGCGTCTTGACAATCTGGATTAGGCAACCAAATCCAGAACTGGGGCGAATAAATGTCTCCTGCCACAACTCCCGGGAAGTGAGATCCGTATCGACCACCTCAAATCCTGACTTCGTGAGGTCACTAATAGTCTTGCTGACGTCATCTACGGCGAGTGTGATGTGGTGGAACCCTTCGCCGTGGCGTTCAATGAAGTCGGCGAGGTAGGACTCGCTTGACAGTGGCTCAAGGATCTCTACCTTGAAGTTCGCCAGTATGTAGACGACCGAGCGAATACCAAGTCGCCGGTCATCTCCTCCGTACATCAACGTTCCGCCGAATGTGTCTCGATAAAGCGGCACTGCGCTGGCGATCGAACGAACGGCTATTCCGATGTGGTCGACGCGGTCGATAAGCGACACGTTTGGATGGTTAATGGAGTTTGTGTCAGGTAGTGCCGCTTTACCGAGTGTTCGCCAACTCATCTGGCCTCTCGATCCGCTCGGCTATAGCACTTGGCAGAATGAGTCATATCAATGCACCGTTTCTCCGCAAGGTGCTACGACGTGAATCTCTGTGGCTAGAAGGTCGACTCTCCCAAAGACAAGGCCGGCTAGTGCCAGTTCTGCCTGAACTCTGTTTGCTGACCTGAGGTGGGCTTGGGCTCGATCTAGGTCCGGGAACCATGCCATGAGGACTGCGTCGAAGACTGCAGGAGGCAGCCCGGTGTGTGCCTGGTGGTCGGTGACTAGGACACGCTGAGCAAGTGGCTCGTCTTCTGCAACGACGTCTAGCACTTCGTTGCAAATGACTGATGTGAGTGGGTCTCCTTCTGCCGAGGGATGGCGCCGAAAGGCAGTGATTGCCTTGACTGTTGAATTCGGTGCTGCAGAGAGGTCGCCGGTTGCCAGTTGTTCACGGACGAGAGCGAGCGAGAAGCGTGACTTGTCAATGAAGGCATCTTCATCTTGACGTACCGACTCCAAATACTCTTTAGAGGAGAAGCCAGCGTTCATTGATTCGACGGACTCAAAGGCTAGTTCAGAACAGGCATCGAAGCCCGGGTAGGGAAGCAGTGGCTTCCCGTCGACTAGTACCGAGTGGTTCTGGGTGTAGGCCAGTAGGCCGGGGATGGCTCCGGCTGCGTCGGCATGTGATGTCGCCCAGTAGTTCTGGAACGCTTCAAAACTCCATTCTGGGAGCCTTGGGGCCATGCCGAATCTGATGATCATTAGATTCCCTCAAAGTCGAAAACCTCTGGACGATTCAACGTTTCTTCCTTCAGTCGGTGCTTTTCGATCCTCTCGCTCGGTGTCTTTGGGAAACATTCTCGTTGTTCGATGTATCGAGGGACCATGTAACTGGGCAGGTTTTTCTCACACCAGGATCGCAGTCCTGGGATGTCGATAATTTCTGAGGCCACAATGTCCAATTTGATGTCCTCTTCCCCCAGGTCAGACGGAACGCCGTATGCGGCAGCCTCAACCACCGTTGGGAGAGTGAGCACTGGGATCTCCACTTCGGTCGCCCCAACCATTTCCCCACGCCGCCTGATCCGGTCCTTCTTTCGGCCGACAAATGTCATGACTCCGTCCTCGTCGTAGAAGGCCATGTCACCGGTATGGAACATGAAGTTGCGCAATGCTTCCACGGTGATTTCTGGATCCTTGTAGTACTCACGCATCATGGAGTGGGGAATCAGGGAACGGAAGACCATTTCTCCAATCTCACCGGGTGGAAGGAGGCGGTCGTCTTGGTCAACTACGCCGTATTCCATCCATTGAGCGGGCATGCCCATGGCGCCGATTGTCTTGCCGGGGAGAAGGTCCGGTCGGGCCGGGATGGGAATGATCTCGGTCATGCCAAATCCCTGATAGGTCACCTTTACGTTGAAACGTGATTCGAAGCGTTCGAGATCCGGTGGTGCCGGCGGGCAGTAGATGACCTTGAGTTGGTGTTCCGGCACGGTCTCGGTCCGCTTATCGATTATTGCTGCCATGGGACCCAAGATGATCGAGAATGTGGCCCCGGATTGTCCGGCCTGTTGGAAGTACTGGCCCGGGGAGAATGACGTCATCAAGTGTCCAGTGCATCCCGCATGCAATGAAAGGTTTCCAACAAAGTGCATGGCAGCGACGTGATAGATCGGCAACGGGGTGAATAAGACGTCGTTTTCAGTCTGCTGGAGGGAGTCAACGAGAATTGCGGAGGCCAGGTACAGGTAGTGGTGGGAGTAGACGACTCCTTTGGCAAGGCCTGTGGTTCCTGAGGTGAATTGGATGAGGGCGTTTTCGTTCCAGTTGGGTAACTCGCCGGGCAGTTCGGCGGGGAGGCCGGCGATCCACCGGTTGAAGCCGATGACGGTGGCTCCATGCAGGCTGTCGACTTCAGGAGTTTCGCCAACGACAACAACATGCCTGACGGTGCCCATATCGTCCAGGTCGACAAGGTTTTGAAAGAACTCATCCTTCACGACGATCACCGATACGTCACTCTTGGTGATGACGTGGTGTAGGTGCAGTCCCTTGGTCCGGGCGTGGAATGGCACCGCCGTCCCGCCTGCGGCGTGAGTGCCGTACATTGTCGGAAAGAATTCGATCTGGTTGGCCATGAACAAGGCAACATGGCTACCGCCGAAACCATCTCGCATTAGTGCCTGCCCGATCCTGCAGGACATGTTGTACCCCTCGGCGAAGGTTATTTGCGACTCAAAATCGACGATCAGCCAGGGATGGTCACCTCTATTGGTCGCCTGGTCTCTCAGGACGCGCAGTAAAATCCGGTCTTCTGCCTCGTATCGAAGCGCTACCTTCCCGAGCGGTTCGCCAACTCCTTTGAGCAGTCCCTGCCGGTCGAATGGGTCGGGCATTGGTGAGTTCGCTCCTAAGGATTGGTTAAAACGACCCTACCAACCGTTCGATAGGTGTTTGTATGGTTGGTCTAGGTGGAGAAAGGCTTTGACGACCCGGGTCCCAGCGGCCCACAACCATCTAGGAATGATCTACGTTGACGACGGAAGTGATGAAGGCCAATGACCAGCAGCCCGGTTGAGGGGACGGTGACCGTCGAGTAGCGATCGATCTCGCGTAACAGAAGAGGTCCGTTGAAGCGCAGTAAGGAGCATATTTGTCCACAGGCACAATTCTGCCAGTTCAGACCGGAGGTTGGTGATGGATAAATCGGGTTCATTGGAAAGTCGGGTCGACTATCTCGAAGCCAGGATCGAGATAGGAGACCTTGTCGCAGCGTATGGAAGAGCTGTCGATGACAGGGACTGGCGGTCCCTTGGGGGGTTGTATTGCATAGACGCGATGTTTGATGCTGTTGAGGGCCCGTTCATCGGCAGAGATCGAATAATCGAGTACTACGAGAAACGCACCTCAATGTTCGGAGTCACATACCACTATCCACATTCTGTTGAAGTAACTGAAGTAGATGGAGACTCGGGAACAGGCGTGGTCTGTGCACACGCAGAGTTGGCAATAGGTGGCCGGGCCTTCTGGGCTGCCCTCCGGTACTTCGACTCCTACAAGAGAGAAGACGGTCGGTGGCGGTTCGCCGAACGGCGTGTAGAGCAACTTTATGCAATGGAGCTCAGCGAACTCCCGGATGGAATGGACTCGTTGCTTCGCAAGCGCTGGCCAGGCACGGAACCGGCTCAAGCCGATTGGGGTCCAGGGTCTGGCTGACTAGTTCGTCTGAAGCTTCACCGGGAGGCTTCTGACACCGCGGAGGATGTAGCCCTCTTCTTCTGGAGGGTCTTCAGTCCATTTGATCCTGTTATAGGTATCAAGCAGGAGATTCATCCCTTCAGTCATCTCAAGTTTGGCGAGTAGCGAGCCGGTGCAGAAGTGCGTGTCATGGCTGAATGAAAGCACCGTGTTGTTTGCACTGAACTGGGCTTCGGCGTTTTCGGAAAATCGATCGAGGCTAAAGCGGTCTGGTTCGTCGAACATCTCAGGATCCCGGTTTGCGGCCGCTAGCAAAAGGAGCACCTTGGAACCTGCAGGGATTTCCTGGTTCCCAATAGAGGCATCCTTCTTCGTCGCACGGTTGATTGCATGGACGGGAGGGCAAAATCGTAAGCCTTCAGCGAGGGCTGGGAGGAGAAGGTCTCGGTTGGTCTGTAGCTCGATCCAGAGTTCCGGTTCTGAGATCAGTATTCGCAGCAGGTTCGCCAAAGCTCTGTCTGTTGTCTCCGCTCCCGCTGCTAGAAGGAACATTGAGGAGGAGAGGATTTCAGTGTCGCTGATTGGCGCGCCTTCGTATTCACCTTTGCAGAGGGTGGAGATGTAGTCCTCTCCTGGTTCGGAGCGTCTCTCCATTAGTCGGGGAGTGATTAGTTCATGGAGTTCTTCTATAGCTTCCAGGCCGTCTCGAAGGATGTCGGGATCTCCACTCTGGTTCGAACTACTGGCGGCGACCATCCGGTCATAGGTAGTACGAAAACCAGTGGCTTCTTCCATGTCCATTATCCATGCAGTAACAATCAGCGGCATTGGAGTTGTGAAGCCACTCTTCAGATCTATCGGGTCGCCTAGAGGCAGCTCGTCTACAAGCTCTTTACACAATGTTCGGATGTAGTGTTCCTGACTGCCCGATAGCAATTTTCTGTTACGAATATGTTTGGCAATAAAAGCATCCTTACGACGATGTTCGATGCCATCCATGTGGAGAATGACTCTTCCATAGATCGATGTCGTCCCTTTGCCTTCCAGAAGGGGCCCAAATGATTCTCTATCTGCCAGAACAGATTTGACATCGGAGTAACGGGAAACGATCCACCCCTCAGCTGCTTCGCTCCAGAAGACGGGCGACTCCTCACGTGCTTGCCCATAAAAGGGACCGAGGTCGCCAGGAGAGCCGCTAAGTACGTCTTCGAACTGCGTATCAACTGATGTCATGACCGTCTCCTGCCTCGGCAATAGGTCGAAAGAGAGAAGGGGCTTCTTTTCAACCAATCGTTCGGTTGGCACTATAGTTCCCGCATGCCAGATGGCCATTTCGACGTCATAGGTATCGAAAGTTGGGTCTCTGACCTCCAGGACGCAAGCCCCCGGGTGGACCGTGCTCTGGCGAGCTTGGCTCAATCGTTGCGACACGACGGATCACTCCCCTCAGAAGAAAAGGGCATTGTTGTCGCTTCGATCGCAGCTTCCAAGGGCGACAGCGAGGGTTGTAGTCGCTGGGTGGAATCGTTCTGTGGAGAGTTCAAGGAGTGGCGAATGCTCGCGGCACTTCTCTTCCTCTCAAGGGGAGCGCCCGCTGCCCGGACCCTGCTGACCGCCACCGGTTCCCTGAGTGAGATCTCGTCTCGGCCAACCACAGCGAACAGTCCGGATGCCGAGGAGATCGCGGAATACTTTCTTGGGGTCTTCGGTCAAATACCGGCACGAGTGGCCCTGTTGCAGGAACACGCCCCTGAGGCCCTCGAAACCTATTTTTTCCTGCGAGAAGAAACTCTTGGTGGCCATGGGCTAGATCCAAGGCTTGCCCAACTTGCGTTAGTGGGTGTAAACGCTGCTGACAGGCAGGAAGATTTCACCTACGAGCATGCTCTCGGAGCTCTCAAAGAGAAGGCGTCTGCTGGCCAACTAGTCGAGGCAGGGGTGTGCGCGATGCTGTATGGGGGCCTTGCTTCGTGGACGACAGCTGCGGCAGCCATTGCCCGTGTTCTTTCGAATAGCGATGACCACGCCTTCTAGAGATGCGACCCGGTGTCTGCCATCCGAGGCGAGATGGCCATTGAGTCAAGTAGGGATAGAGGAACCCGAGAGTGCCCAAGACTGATCGGTTGGTGGTCCCGGCGGATGCACCAGGAACGTTCCCCGAGTGGATCAGAAGTGTTTGCAGTCGACTAGGGGAGAAGACGGTTCTTGATGTGTGTGGTGAGGTCAGGACTGCCGCGGAACTTGACTACCGGACTGACTGCTACTCCTCAGGACTCTCGACCCTCGGCCTACAGACTGGTGACCATGTAGCCGTCATGATGCTGAACTCGGTTGAAAATATCGAGATCTGGTTCGGTATACAGAAAGCTGGTCTAGTGGAGGTCCCAGTTCATACAGCGAGCCGCGGCAACCTGCTCCAGTACCTCCTCGACCATGGCGACGTGAAGGCACTGGTTATCGACGAGTCGCTGACCGGTCGGATAGAGGACATTCTCGAATCACTACCGCGCTTGCAACACCTAGTGGTGAACTCGGACTCTGCTCCGAAAAGGTATGCGCACCATGTGACTTCTCATCGACTCTCTGATCTGTGCCTCGACTCTCCACCCCCAAGACTGGAGTTATCCACGCAGTCGACGGCAGTTATTTTGCACACGTCCGGTACGACGGGACCGCCCAAGGGTGTTGTCCTATCTCACGGTGCGGTTCTCCACCTAACCCGTCATCTGGTCTGGCTAATGGACTATGGGACTACTGATCGCCTGTACACGACATTTCCTCTCTTCCACAACAACGCCAAATACACCTCAGTGACGGCTGCGTTGGAATGTGGCGGAAGCCTGGTCATGGACAGGAAGTTCTCGGCAAGTGGCTTCTGGTCAACCTGTCGAGAGAAGGACGTGACTGCCTTCAATTACATGGGCGCAATGCTGATGATGTTGTACAAGCAGGCACCCAGTGAGAGCGACCTGATCAACCCTGTACGAACGGCGTTTGGCGCACCTTGTCCGGTACACATATGGGAAGACTTCGAAGCCCGGTTCGGTCTCTCGCTCGTAGAGGTTTATGGGATGACAGAGTCCCCGATGGCCTGCGAAACCCGACTAGAACGGCGAAAGATAGGAACGGCAGGACAAGAGTCGACGACCTATCAGGTGATGATCGCTGATGAAGACGATCGACCAGTCGCCCCCGGTGTGCCGGGCGAGATCTTGATTCGACCAAAAAGTCCCAATGCAATCTTTTCCAGTTATTACAAGAAGGAGGAAGAGACGGTCGAAGCATGGAAGAACCTCTGGTTCCACACGGGAGACCAGGGGAGTATGGATGAGGAGGGATTCCTCACCTTCATCGACAGGAAGAAGGACTGCATCAGGAGGAGGGGAGAAAATATCTCCTCCTGGGAGATTGAGTCGGTGGTCAACAGTTTCGACCAGGTGGTCGAAGCAGCGGCGTACGGCGTCGACTCCGACCTCAGCGAAGCGGAGGTCATGATCGCCGTAGTAGCCCGAGATCGGGCGACCTTCAATCCTCTCGAGCTAATCGAGCATTGTCATGGACAGATGTCAGATCATGCTGTTCCGCGTTATGTCCGGCAAGTCAATGAACTTCCCAAGAATCACGCGCAGCGTGTGGAGAAGTACCGCCTCCGAGAAGACGGTCTGACGGCAGACACCTGGGACCGTCTGGCCGAAGAGGTATCGAAATGAAACAGATGCGGTCTCCGAATCGGTACCGCTTTGATAGGTCGAGGAAGGAGATGTAATGGACGACCTCATCCATGTCGAGCGTGGCCACAGTGTCCTGATGGGTGATGGGATCAGGTTGGTTACAGACGTCTACCATCCGCAGGGTGACGGACCGTGGCCGACTCTCGTATTTCGAGTTCGCGGGAGCCTTTCCGCAGGGTTCATCACCCATGTCTTAATGCTCAACCCTTTTCTTGCGGTTGAGCGTGGCTACGCAGTCGTCATCCAGCAGGTCCGAGGTCGCGGACTCTCAGAAGGAGAGTGGGCCCCATTCTTCAACGAAGGTAGTGACGGAACCGACTGCGTTCGATGGGTATTGGATCAACCGTGGTGCGATGGTCGGATCGGAACCTACGGCACTGCATATTCGGCGGTCTCGGCTCTACAACTAGTGGCCCAGGGCCTCGATGAGGTCAAGGCGTGCACCGTGCTGGGCACCAACGCCAACCCGTATGACAATTGGATTTATACCTCTGGCTGCTTTGAACTCGGCTGGAATGTCTACTGGGCATACATGCTGGGTATCGAATCCATAGGACGCCTTGAGTGCAGCGATGACGAGCGTGCTAGAAGGAAGTCGGATCTTTCGCAAGCGATCGTTGATCTGCCTGACGTCGTCAGGCGGCTCCCCGTTGATCGGCATCCAGAGCTTCGAAACGGGGTATCGCCGTGTTACGAAGATTGGCTTGAACACTCCTCATATGACGGGTACTGGGACTCGATCAACATCCTCAAGAAGGCCCCACAGATTTCGGCACCGATCCTCAGCATTGTGGGGTGGCACGACAACTTCCTTAAGTCACATTTCGATCTGTACCGACAGATCACCAGTGTGGGTGCTGAACCAGGTCGCTCCAACCATCGGATGGTTGTGGGTCCATGGGAACACGCGAGCTACGTCAACCCGTTCTCAACCAGTTCCAACGGAGTCTGGGAGTTCGGACTTGAGGCATCTTCGGGTGTCGGGTTCTCTGGTTCGCTCGTCCTTGACTGGATGGATAGGTGGGTCAAGGAGGAGACAAGCGCCGAAGCCAGTGGAGTCCGATACTGGCAAATGGGTGAGAACTGCTGGAACGAGGTCGACGTGTGGCCACCTGTTGGTGTGGAGATTTCCTGGTACCTGAGTTCTGAGGGTAGCGACGCAGCAGTGCGCAATGAAGGTGAGTTGGCACTTGAAGCACCTGATTCACAGTTCGCTGACACCTTTGAGTACGACCCAGCGGATCCCACACCAACTGTTGGTGGAAAGATCTTGATGCCGTTTATCCAACTTGCCGGTGTCTACGACCAAACGTCGGTCGAACAACGGTCTGACGTGACCTGTTACACCAGCCTGGTGTTGACCGAACCCGTTGCCGTGAGTGGACCAGTCAAATGTGTGCTTTGGGTCAGTACCAGTGCTGTGGACACCGATTTCACGGCGAAGTTGTTGGATGTTGAACCTGACGGGATCGTCGCCAACCTTGCTGATGGAATCGTTCGCCTGAGCAGAGCGTTTCCAAATGGTCCGATTGGACCAGGCACCATTCAGAAGGTGGAGATCGATCTCTGGGATCTCGGCCACACCTTTCTGCCGGGCCACCAGATTCGACTCGAGGTTGCTTCCGCGAACTTCCCGAGATTTGACAGGAACCTCAACGTCACTTCTAACTCTGGATTTCTCTCACTTGATGACGCAGTAGTCGCCACCCAGACCATTTACCACGACGAGGATCGGCCTAGTCGACTCGTTCTGTCGGTAGCTGCCCGCTAGCGATCGTCTGTGATCCAAGAAACTACTACCACCGCGGTACCTGCTAGGACTAAGTCCCCCGTTGGATCGAACCAGCTGGACATCGCACTCTACGAAGGCTTCATCAGAGTCGTTCGTTATCGCCGTCGCCACACCCGAAGCCTTGACATGGTCGCCTTCGAAGACGTTGGTCACAAACCTAATCCTGAGACGCTTGGTCGAGCCCGGACCAGCCCAACTGGTCAGCATGTTTGCGACGTATCCGACGTTCAGCGGTCCCTGGTTGATTCGCAGGCTTGTCCCGTTGTCATCGCTAGTCGCAGGTTCGAAATGAATCGGGTTGGGGTCACGAAGTACGGTGGCCATGAGAGCCATTCGTTCAGGAGCGACAGGTCCGTGGTACCAGACGGGTATGTGATCTCCGACTATGACGTTCATCTGGATCGCCTTCCGGGGTCTGATTCAGTCCGGAGGAAGAGCCAGGTGTTGGTTACTCGAGTCGCGATACCTGCCGTATCTGACAACTCGATCGCGAACACGACGGCATCAAAGACGCCGGCTTGCTTACCTACTTTGTGCTCGACGGAAAGTATCTGACCTCGAACCTGGTATTCGATGCCTTGCTCCAGAGGTCTGAGGATCTCCCAGTCGTACTCGCCAGCGCGAATCGCAGCAGTCGACTCGGCGCCACACAGATCAAAGATCTCTTGGTAGGTGAGCCCGACTGCGGCCAGTGGGGCGTGGAAGAGGAAACTTGGATGGGTGTAGGCGGATGAGAAGTGTTCTCCTGAGGTTGCCTCAGTGAGGAGGCAGTTCTTCCAGTGCTCGATCTTGTAGGACCCAGAGGGGAACCTGTAGCCCACGAACTCTTGCATATGTTCGATAGGAATCACGGCAGTAGGGTTCTTACGGTTCGGATATTGGCAAATCTCTTGGATGTCAGTGGTCGAAGGTGGCTAGCAGAGGAACAAGATGGCCGATAAGAAAAGTCTTTCTGACAGTGTGCAGATGCTCTTGGATGAGCGAGAGATCTGGCGTTTGATGGTCGAGTACTTCGACGCGGTTGATGCTTTAGACCCGAGACGCGCCGTTCAGATATTTAGTGCCGATGTGACCGGAGATTTCATGACAGGTCGCGTCTACCAAGGTCGTGAGTCTATTGAAAGAGCACTGGGCAAGATTCTTCTCCAATATGAGCAGACCAGTCACCACATCACGAACCATCGGGTTGAGATATCGGGGGATCAGGCCACCGCATGTACTTGGATCTACGCCTTTCATCGGATGGTCAACAGTGATGACGTGTGGCACCTGTGGGCTCGGCATGTTGACGAGTTGGAACGTGTAGATGGGCTGTGGAAAGTATCGAAGAGGGTGCTTGCCGCAATTGATTCGGAGCCTCGCTGGGATGTGATCAAGTCCGATTGGTACTACGGCCACCCAGGCCGTCGTGATCGGGCGGTCCTCCACGCACAGTTGACCTGTGACTCCGAGCGAAGGAACCGATGACGGCCACTGTGGGCTCCTTTAGTGTCGACAACCAGACCATCTGGGTCACTGGCTCATCCAGGGGAGTAGGTCACGGAGTCGGTAGACACCTCTTGGAACAAGGCGCCCGGGTCATATTCCACTCTCGCAACAGTGAGCGGCTTGACGATCTGGTGTCTGACCTAGGTGGCGCACCTGAGGTGACGACTGTCTCCTGCGACGTGCGTAGCCCGGGCCAGGTGAAAGATGCCGTTGCGGAGATCGCACAAATCCACGGGAAGTTGGATGGACTGGTCGCCAATGTCGGAGGAGCATCGTTTGGACCCGCCGCAGAGACTGATCCAATTCAATGGAGCAAGATGCTCGAACTCAACCTGTCGGCATCGTTCTATTGTGCACAGGCAACTCGCCACCTCCTCGCCGACTCCGGAGCCGGATCAGTGGTGTTCGTCGGTGCAGTGGCTGCTTTCAATCCAACACCAATGTTCGCCGGCTACGGCGCAGCGAAAGCCGGTGTTGAACATCTAGTAGGAAGTCTTGCGGCCGAATGGGGTCCCGAGATCCGCGTTAATGCTGTTTCACCAGGTCTGATATTGACCGAAGGTTCTCTGGCCGCTGTCTTTGGAGGATCACAAGATCTGGCAGACCGCGCTGGCATTACGACCGCCGTCGGTCGTCTAGGCCAACCGTCGGACATCGGCATGGCATGCCAGTACCTGCTGTCACCAGCATCAGCCTTTGTATCTGGCACAGTTCTCAAGATCGACGGCGGTGCGGTGGAAGGACCGACACAGCGAATCCTGTCAACCGTCAATTCGCTGAAAGGTCGGACCTGTGAGACCAGCGCTTGACCAATGACTGATCCAAGGCTCTCGGTTTCTCTTGCAGACCTCCTTGCATCTCGGGTGGCCAACTTCCCGGACAAGGTGGTCATCCGGTCAGATCAGGGATATTTGACCTACAAGGAGATAGAAGAGCGATCCCGGTTGATTGCCGAGAATCTGTCGACCGTCGGTGTTCAGAGGGGCGACAGCGTTGCCACTATGGTGCAAAGAACAGACCAAGCTGTAGCAGTTTGGTTCGCGTGTGCCCGTGCTGGATTTGTTGAAGTTCCACTCAATGTGGAACTCAAGGACGAGTTGCTGGTCGATGCTGTCGAAGGCGCGAACTGTTCCATCATCGTCGTAGGCGATGACCCGATAGCAACCCAACAGTTGGACGCGTTAGAGGAAAGGCTTCCGCGTGTATCCAGGATTGAGGACCTTGAGGCACTTGTAAGGGTCGACGAACGCACCAACTGGCCCTTGAGGCCGGATGAGGTGTCACTGATTCTCTACACGAGCGGCACGACGGGTCGATCCAAAGGAGTCAGGCTCAGCGACCGGATGACCATGAGGCTGGCTTGGTCGGTTATTGACCACGTTGGTCTCGCCAGGGACGACGTGCTCTTCACCGTGTTCCCACTCCATCACATAGCGGCCCGGTTCGTTTCAGTTGTTGCTGCGATGCTGATCGAGGGCGAAGTCGTGATTCAGGAGAGGTTTTCCGCGAGCCGGTTCTGGGATACTTGCTCCGATCACGGAGTAACGGCAATCCACTACCTGGGAACCCTCCCGCTGATGCTCTGGAATCAGGAACCCGTTCCTGGTCAGGAAGAGAACTCGGTACGAGTTGCCTACGGAGCCGGTATGCCAGAAGAGATCCAAGAAGGCTTTGCACAGAGATTTGGTCTTGAGATATTCGAACTCTATGGCTCAACGGAGCAGGGTGTCGTCACAATGTCCCGCCGAGGTTCTTCGAAGACGGGCACATGTGGGCGCCCAGTTGCCGATGTCGAACTGCAGATTCATGATCCTGAGGGGACCCAGTGTCCAGCGAACGTCGTGGGAGAGATCGTCGTCCGGAACCGCGAGCCTGGGATTTTCTTTGACGGCTATCACGGTATGCCGGATGCAACAATCGAGGCTTGGCGGGATCTCTGGTTTCGGACCGGTGATGCTGGATCTGTTGACGAAGATGGCTACCTCACCTTCACCGGTCGGCTGACCGATTCGATTCGGCGACGCGGAGAGAATGTCTCGGCTTGGGAAGTGGAAAGGGTTCTCACAGAACACAAAGATGTAGTTGAGGCGGCAGTATTCGGAGTCCCGTCAGATCTGGGTGAAGAAGAGGTCATGGCAGTCGTTGTCGGTGACAGTGTTGACCTTCAGGAACTTTGGCAGTACGCAGCGGGAAAACTCCCAGGCTTCGCCGTTCCTCGCTATATGAGGGTTCAGGATGAACTTCCGAAAACACCGACGGGAAGAGTCCAGAAACATCAGTTGACCGATGCCGATGGAGAAACAAGCGAGTGGGAACGCGGATTAACTCGGTAGCCGTTTTGGGCGCAGGTGCCCTCGGTTCGCTCTATGGCGCTTGGATGACCCGCGCCGGTCTTGACGTCACGCTGGTCGCTCGTGAGTCGCATGCCAGAGAAATAGAAGCCAACGGATTGCAGGTTTTCTCCTCTGGCGCCTCGCAGATATCAGTGCCCGTTCGTGCTGTATCGGATCCAGGCCTTGTCGGTGATGTGGATCTCTTGGTTCTTGCCTCTAAGTCTTTTGACACTCACGAACTTCTCGACAACTGGCCCGGACATCCGGCATTCGCATTTTCCGTGCAGAACGGAGTCGGCCAGGCCTCGGAGTTAGTGAAGCGCTATGGAGGCAGTGCCGTCGGTGCGGTTTCCATGGTCGGTGCCACAATGTCTAACCTTGGGGAAATCTGGCACACCCTTGGTGGAGTTACTTATCTCGGTGACTTACCAACCAGTAATGAAAGCTCCGCAGAGAGGATAGGTGAGACCCTTTCGGCCGGCCTGGAAGTTGTGGTCTCGTCGGATATCAGATCTGTTCAGTGGTCGAAAGCGGTCCTTGCAGTTGCGGCCATGGGAGTTGTCGGTCTCACCCGTCAGGACTACCACAGAGTCTTTCTCCAGCCAGACAGCCGTGCGGTATTTCTTGAACTCGTTCGAGAAGCAGCATTAGTGGCTGTCGCAGATGGTGCAGAATTGGTTGATCTCCCCGGACCTCTCGGGGTGGCGGGCTTGTTGTCTCTAACTGATGACGAAGCGATGAGGCGCCTAGAAGCGATTGGTCAAGAAATGGCTGAGTCGGGTGCCACCAATGTGCGAGTTTCGATACTGCAGGCAATTGACCGTCAGCGTCCACTCGAGGTTGATGCTGTGTTCTTGGACGTCGTATCCGTGGCCCACGCGCATGGCATCGATGTACCACTTGTCGAAAATGTCACCAGACTCCTTGCAGCGGTCGATTCGGCTATCCGAGGCGATGCGTGATGAAGGCAGGAGCCCTTGCCGGGATGTTGGACTTGCGGTCGAGAGGGTTGGAAGCACTCGCATCGGTTGATGATTTTGAACGAACTGCCAGTCGGAAGTTGCCCCGCATCATTTCCGATTTTGTCGCCGGTGGCTCGGACTGTGAAATCACAGTGCAGGGAAACCTCTCTGCTTTCCGTCAGATCGAGTGGGCCCCGCGCTATCTGAAGGATGTTTCTGATCGGTCGGTCACGACAGATGTCTTCGGGCAACCGCTACAAATCCCCGTGATGCTTTCTCCGGCTGGTCTCGCAAGCTTGGTTCACAGGGATGGTGAACTGGCAGCAGCCAGGGCAGCGGAATGTGCTGGAACCGTCTTTGTCGTTTCGACAGCTTCAAGTTATTCGTTGGAAGAGATATCTGCCGTAACGACTGGCCGGTTGTGGTTTCAGGTGTACCTCTGGAAGAGTCGTGAGGTCATCAGCGAGCTGGTCAAGCGGGCCGAAGAATCTCGCTACGAAGCGCTAGTTCTAACCGTTGACGTTCCCGTTGTGGGCAAGCGGGTCCGAGACGTCCGGAATGGCATGGCCATTCCACCGCGCATCCGACCCGGCAGCGTCCTAGATGTACTACGAAGGCCCCGATGGCTCGCACACTTGTCAAAGGGTCCAGAACTGACATTCGGATCCCTCGTCGGGTCTGTGGATTCAGGAGGGCAAGAAAGCATCGCCTCCTATGTGGATCAAGAACTCAGTAACTCCGCTGCGACCTGGGACGAACTCACCTGGTTGCGTGGGATCTGGAAAGGGCCCCTCCTTGTCAAGGGGATTATCACCGCAGAGGACGCGCGAGAGGCCTTGAGGAGGGGTGCCGACGGGATCATTGTCTCCAACCACGGCGGCCGACAACTCGACAACTGTCCGGCGTCGATCGACGCTCTTCCTCACGTTGTGGACGCAGTGGGAGATCGCATCGAGGTGTTCATGGACGGCGGCGTCAGGCGTGGAAGCGATGTAGTGAAGGCGAGAGCACTGGGAGCAAGTGCCGTTTTCGTGGGTCGTCCCTGGTTCTGGGGACTAGCAGTCGGAGGTCAAGAGGGTGTCGAAAGAATGCTTGAAATCTTCTCCGACGAGATTGACCGGACGCTCGCTCTTCTCGGATCCCCAGACTTCGAAGCGGTCGATAGTTCAAGAATCTGGGCGCGGGAAGGAAACTTCGGCTGACCCCGAGGGACTTTCTGGCTAATCCGCCAACTGACTTGATACGAGGTCAACGACAGATTTCGCCAAGACAGCCAATTCCGGTTGCTCTAGGGCAGAGACGGGGTGGGGGAGTGCGACCGTGGGGTAGCTTTCTGCGCCCAGGGTCGGGCATACAGAGTCAACTATCTCCTGGAATGGTTCGGTGATAAGGAGGGAGGCCGGAATCCCAAGACGCTCTAGTTGGATCGCATCGTGCAAACTGCACGCGGTGCATGCACCTCAATCACCTATACCTGTGATGACCATTCTTGACCGGGCTGCAACTGACTGAGCGACGTCGGCTTCAAGCGGTTTGCCGGCCGATGATTTTGAAACAAGTTCAACATTGGCTATTGGAAACCGGTCTTCCAGAAGGGAGGTCAATTCGCCGAGGAGTTGTTTCGCCTTGGGTTTCCCATTGTCGATGATCGAGAGCGTGAAAGGCTCTGTGGGAACTGATCGTGGTGCGGGAACAAAGTTCTCTATCTGATCGCCTTCGTAATCCGGTCGTAGAACGATTGATATCTCGCAACTAGACATCTTTGCCTCCGATGATTTCTGAATGCCCAGCCTTGGTTACTAGCCTACTTGTAACTCTGGAGTGCTGTATTGGCGCCCACGCGGGCATATAGGCGGACCATCCCGCTCCCGGACCACCCGCTGTCACCAGAAGTATGTCATCTGGGCTTGAAACGCTGGGCAGCAGGCCATCTTCCTCCGGCGCCATGTTGTGTGCGCCATCCAGTTCAAGAAGGACCCCCGCGGATTCGAGTTCTTCAGCAGAGATCCGGCTGTGCTCAGCTAAGAATGAGCGAATCTCGTCTTTTGACCAGCCGTCATGGGCTAATGATTCGCGAGCCTCGTAGCCGAGAACAACTGCAACCTGCGCTCCTTTACCAACAGTGAATGTGGCCGGACAACGCATTGCCGAGGCGATCGTAAGAAGCCACCCCCTGGAGTCTGGGTTGAGGTGATTGGCGATCTGGCGCGGTCCCTCCGCTGCCAATACCGTGACCGAGGTTGAGCCTGTGGGGGCACCCAACTCTTCAACAAACGTTGGCCACCCCGTGGGTGGCGTTGTTTCGGCCAAGACCATTGAGTACTTGCCCGGGTGTCCAATCGACGAAGCATCCATCACCCCGGTCCGCGCGCCAAAGACGTTCATGGCTACCAGACGAACTGCCCGTCCGATCGAAGCATTTGCTCGGCTTCCGCTCCCGAGAGCGTTGTTTAGGTGGAAGAAGCCATGTTCTTCCACGAGGGGTCCACTGACTATGAGGCAAAGTGCCGCTCCACCGGTCGAACTCATCACCGCATGTGCATTGAATTGAGGATCGAGGATCGCTTCAAGTGCGGCTACCACCAGCGGGAAGTATTCGGCCTTGCATCCAGCCATCACACTGTTGATAGCTGCTTTCTCGGCGGTGAGATGGCGGTCCCGCTCAGGAACAGAGCCGAGCACGGCGTCGGGTGCAAGGTCGACGACGCCAAGCGACTTCTCGACCAGATCCGGCGTCGGTGGGATTACGGGAAGGCCGTCCGTCCAACCGCGATCAAAGAAGTACTCAACAGCTTCGGTGCCGGACAGGTTGAGTTGTTCGGCCATGGTTCCAAGTCTCTCAGGTCAGTGCCAAACAGGTCTTTTCCGACTGTAACACGTACCGAACGAGCATTGACCAACCGGTTGGGTGGTCAGTATCCTTGGAATTTCACCTTTTGGGACCTGTTCCGCACAGGTCTGAGAGTCGTTCACTCCGTTGGACGTCGGTTCCGACCAGGGAAGCCAGTCTCGGTTAGACGTAAGGAAAGTCGTCAGAGTGGACAAACGGGTAAGCATTGAACAGGCGGTCGGAAGCATCCCTGACGGTGCAACGGTAGCCCTCGGTGGACTTTCCATGAATAGTGCCCCTATGGCCTATGTGAGAGAAATCGTTCGTCAGGAAAAGCGTGATCTGACGGTCGTGGCGATCGTGGCCGGTATGTCAGTGGACTGGCTCATAGCCGGTGGTTGCGTCAAGAAAGTCGTCTCAGGACTAGTCAGCTTTGAAGGCCTGGGCCTTGCGCCCACATTCCGAATGGGAGTGCAGTCAGGGGCGGTCGAGATCGAGGAGTATTCAGAGGATCTCCTCATCTGCCGGCTTAGGGCTCAGGCATGGAATCTTCCTTTTGTCCCGACGAAAGCCGGGCTGGGTACAGACCTGATCCCCCTGCACGAACAGACGGGGACGATCCGAGCCGAAGTTGATCCAGCCACTGGGGAGCATTACGTCGCATGCACCCGTCTCCCCGTCGATGTAGCCCTTGTTCATGCCCATTCAGCAGATGAACTCGGCAACGTACGTGTCGACCCGAAGTTGATCTGGATGGACAACGAAATAGTGAATGCGGCGGAAAGAACGTTTGCCTCGGTGGAGCGATATGTAGGCCATGCGGACGTAGTTGCAGAGCCTCACAGAACCACCTATCCACAGTTCATGGTGAGCGGCGTTTCACTCGCTGAGTTCGGGGCATATCCGAGTTCTTGCTTTCCGGAGTACAGCCACCACACCGAGTTCTTCCAGGCGTATTCGGCTGCGGCATCCGACCCGGAAGAGTTCGCAACGTTCTTCGCCAGCCGCGTCGCGGGACCCGAGACCTGGGTGGACTTCATCCAGTCCAGCGGTGGCGAGGAGATGGTCGCGTCACTTAGGAGGTCTTCGGCATGACCCCTGAGGTCGAGGGATATGGATGCACTGTTGACGAGCTCATGGTGGTGGCTTTCAGCAGGGCGATGGATAACGACACCCGGGCATTCAACGGTGCTGTCTCCTTCATCCCGGTCTGTGGGTATCTACTGGCTCGACGCACGCACGCTCCAAATCTGGTCTGGGCGGCCTCGTCCATTGCCATTGACGCAAATCCGCCTGCCATTCCTGAATCCACCCTGTCCGACGCACTCTGGGACGGTGCATCCATGTTGGCGACGAGTTCATACGACTTCTGGTCCTACGCGTCGGGTGCGAGGTACAACACCTTTGCCTTCCGGGGGGCACAAATGGACGCCCGCGGCAATGTGAACAACACGGTTATCGGTCCCTATGAGACACCGAAGGTACGTCTCCCAGGGGGTGGTGGGATGGCCGACCTGGGGTCGATGATTCCGAAGATCTACCTGTGGAACACAACCCATAACCCACGGACCTTTGTTGAGCAACTCGACTTTCGATCTGGCATCGGTTGGGGGGACGGTGGAGACCATCGGGAATGGCTCGGTCTTCCAGGTGGCCCGCAACTTTGCATCACGAACCTTTGTGTCTTTGACTTCCACCCCGAGAGCCGCAGAATGCGTGTCTCCTCACTGCATCCTGGTGTGACCATCGGTGAGGTCCAAGAGTCGACAGGCTTTGAGGTACTGGTGCCCGATGGAGAGATCCCGACCACCGGAAGACCCACCGAAGAAGAGTTGCGGATCCTGAGAGAGGAAGTCGATCCGACCAGTGCCCGGCTCCGCGAGTTCTAACTGAACTAGTTGTTCCGGACCTCGGCAGGCACTGACCAGCAAATGCAGTACGGGATCGTTCTTCCTATCCAGGGGATCGGCCAAAGTCTCGACGACTTCCTCGGCGAGTTGATCGTCGAGGCACAGGTTGCCGAAGAATCAGGGTTTGACTCCGTCTTCCTCCCTGAGCTCCACCAGGCGAAGAACGGGGCAGTCGTTTCACCTACGGTCATAGGCGCGGCCATCCTGCAAGCAACGTCCACACTTCGTTTTGGAACCGCGGTGCTCGCGGCCCCCTTGCACCATCCGATCCGAATTGCCGAAGACGCCCTGATGTTGGATTGGCTGTCCAGTGGAAGGTTCATCCTCGGGTTGGGAGCTGGACACCAGATCGCGGATTTCGTGGCTTACGGCGTCGACCATGGGACCCGCACCGAGCGGTTCGAGGAGATTCTCCACATCCTTGGACTCTGCTTCTCAGGACGACCATTCAGCCATGATGGAGATTTTTTTCAGATCGAAGCGGAGATCACTCCAGCCCCGTATTCGGAGCCGCGACCACCGATCTGGCTCGGAGGCCATGGCGCCGCCGGTATTGACCGTGCAGCTCGATTCGGCGACCTTTGGTTGGCCGACCCACAGCGACACGTCGCAGTGATCGCCGAGTTGGCAGAGAACTATCGAGAACGCTGCGGCGTCCACGCCACCACACCAGCGGTCGGCATGTTCAGGGAAGCCTGGATTGCCAACGACCATGAGTCCGCCGTCAGAGAGTGGGCTGAATCTGCAGTGGCCGTGCATCGGTTCTACTACAACGTCGGCGCATATCGGTCTCAATTCGAAGCGTGGGCGACAGCTTCACTTTCACTTTCAGAACTCACCTTCGACCTGCTGTCACCGGGGAGGTTTCTGGTAGGAGACGGAGAGCTCTTGCGCCATACCGTCGAGCAATGGAGGAACCTGACAGGAGTGCAATACTTGGCGCTCAGGTTTCGACATCCGAAGGGTCCCAGCCACGAGGCAACCTGTGAAGCTCTTCGTAGGTTCGGTCAAGAAGTGATATCGACGACATCAGGAAGTGAAGAAGAATGAAGGTCGAAGGCTCGGTCGGCCTGGTGACGGGAGGTGCCTCAGGGCTCGGAGCTGGAGTCGCTCGTAGCCTCCTCGAACGTGGTGGACACGTGGCAGTTCTGGACCAGAACCTTGAGGGGGCCGGAACTCTGGTCGATCAGTTCGGAGATTTGGTTACCTGCCACCATTGCGATGTCACCGATACGGAACAGGTCGAAAATTCGGTTTCAGCAGCGGTCAAGGCACACGGTCGACTCGATCTGCTCGTGAGCTGTGCCGGAATCAGTTTTGGCAAGAGAGTGATCTCCCGAGACGGAGAACCGCATTCACTCGATCATTTCAAGAAGCACATCGACATCAACCTTGTTGGACTCTTCGATGTAGTCCGCCACGTCGTCGCGGCCATGGCGAGAAACGAACCATCGGAAGAAGGAGAACGGGGCCTGATCGTCAACCTAGCGTCCATTGCTGCATTCGAAGGACAGATTGGACAGGCCTCCTATGCAGCGTCGAAAGCAGGCGTTATTGGGCTTACCTCGCCCTTGGCGCGAGACCTTGGCCTACATGGAGTGAGGGTCTTGTCCATCTGTTCAGGAACAATGGACACACCGATGCTAGACACCTTGGATCAGGCGACCATTGACTCCATCGTCTCAGGGAATGTCTTCCCGAAGCGTCTGGGCCGACCAGATGACGTCGGCAACCTTGTTGTTCACTGCATGGAAAACACTTTCCTCAACGGAGAGACCATCCGCCTCGATGCTGGGTTGAGGCTAGGGCCGGGCTGAGGAGGAACGAATCATGTCCGGACAAACCGAAGAACGCTTCTTGCTCGAAAAGCATGCTGGACGAGTTGCTCACCTGGTGATGAACCGCCCTGAGAAGCTCAACTCCATGGACCGGCCCTTCGTCGACCAGTTGGCAGAGTTGATGGGCCAACTGAGTTCGGACACTGAAGTCAACTGCGTGGTCATCAGGGGAGAGGGGAGGGCGTTCTCGGCAGGAGGCGACATTGCCACCTTCCCCACATTGACCGAGTCAAGGGAACGCGCCGAGGAGCACGTAGGGGCAGTCTTCGCTGCGTTCCATTCAATCCAAGAATGTGTAGTTCCGGTCATCGCTGCGGTACACGGCATCGCACACGGAGGAGGCCTTGAGATCACGATGGCCTGTGACATGGCGGTTGCGTCAACCAGCGCCCGTTTCGCGTTTCGCGAAGTCGACCATGGCCTCATGCCCGGGTTTGGCATTACTCGGGCTTCCGCGAAAATCGGCCTTCCCTGGACGATGCGGTTGGCTTTGACCGCTGAAGAAGTTGATGCCACAACCGCTCAAGAGATTGGCATCGTGATTGACGTCGTCGAAGACGATGATCTCATTACCTCCGCCCACGATCTTGCCTTGTCGGTTGCCTGCCACAGCCGTCACGCACTCGAGGCCATCAAACGCCATTTGAACCGTGATTCCGGAAGAGGCATAGACGAAGCAGTGATCGCCACAGCGGGGACTTTTGAGGATGAATCGACCCGAAGGGCTATTGCGGATTTTCTATCACGCGAGTGATTTGTCCAGTTGCCTCACTCCGCTAGCGACTGTTCCAGTTAGTGCTTCAGATCTGGTTGAAACCAAATAAGAGAAAGGTTCTATGACAATGGGAGATCGACTTGCTGGCAAGGTGGCGATCGTGACCGGTGCCGGTTCCGGCATCGGTCGCACGGCGGCTATTCGGTTCGCGGCCGAAGGAGCGAAGGTCGGATGCGCTGACCGGGATCGAGATGGACTCGATGCCACTGTTGAAGAAATTCAGGATTCCGGCGGTCTGGCTGTCGCCTGTGAAGTCGACGTCACTGACGAGAAGCTGGTCAAACAGATGGTCACTGAAACCAGTGATGCATTTGGAGTGGTGACGGTCCTCTACTCCAACGCGGGCATTGCCGGTTCTGGCAATGCCAAAGACCTGACACTTGCCGAATGGGAAAAGGTGATCGCTGTCAACCTCACGTCTGTTTGGCTCTGCAGTCGAGCATGCCTGCCCGGAATGATTGAAGCCGGTGGGGGTTCCATCATCAACCAGGCAAGTGTCGGTGGTCTGGTTGGAGTCCCGGGGATCGTTTCCTATGCGGCGGCGAAAGCCGGTGTGATCGGTCTGACCAAGCAGATGGCCGTCGAGTACGGACCCTCGAAGATACGAGTGAATGCCATCTGTCCTGGGACCGTACCGACACCCTTAGTGGAAAAGACCTATATGGCGAGGGGCGGATTTGCTGCTACGGCGGAAGCGGGTACAAACCCGACATACGAAGAACTTCTTGAACAATCGCTATTTCGCTATCCGATTGGGCGTGTGGGGATGACTGAGGACATCGCCAATTTTGCGCTCTATCTGGCATCAGATGAATCGGCGTGGACCACTGGTGTGGTTGTACCCATCGATGGTGGGATGACTGCCGCCTAGATTCGGGCTCAAGTTGTTTGTTCGGAGTTAGACCCCGTCTGTCGGTTCAGCCGGGTACCAGTAATCCGGCGTGATGGGTTCCGAATCTGGTGGACGATCAATAATCTCGAGTGTGGTCTTGAGCGGTCCTTCAGACTCGAGGTAGGCAAAGCGGATGTCTCCTATGCGACCTTCCATGGCCGGTGGGCAGCCCCGATTGCCAAAATGTTCAAGTGCGGTGTCGAAGTCGAGTCCTTCATGCTGCACGAGGACGTGGTGGACTCCCTCACCATGATCCTTAAGAAACTCCTTGTAAATCGATGGCCCATCGACGGGTTCAATGATCTCCCACATCGTGTCACCCGTCCACGCAACGGCGTACTTGAAACTGAACTCAACCGACTCTCCGCGAAGTCGCATATCCGTTAGGCGCGGCGGTTCAAGGAGCGCGACCCGCCAGGGACCGATTCCGATCTCGTCGGCATACCACTTCATGGTTGATTCAACGTCATGGACGACTAAGGCGACTTGATAGACACCAGAAATATGGCTGTTCGGCAACATGGTCATGCTTTCGCGTATCGAGTTTGATTCAGCAGTTATTTCTAGCGGGGGTCAGCAGTGTGTTGGTATGAATTCCAATCAGCACCGAAAGCTTCTTCAAGTAGTGATACCGCCTGTGAGGGATTTTTTCGCTCCCGGATCTCTGCATGGCGACGACTGATGCTCTCATCATGCCGGTTGTCGGTAAATACCCAGAAAGTGTCGTCAAGTATCGCGTCGTGCACCAGATCGGCAACTTCGCTTGACTCGAGGGCTATGGTGGCAAACTCCTTAAGAATTGCTTCACGGACTCTTTGGTCTTCATCAGAGGGAAGTGCGGCAGCACGGTCCCGGAGGTGCTCTGGTCGGTTTCGGATGGAATCGACGATTTGGGTATTCACGAGCCCGGGACAAAGAGCGGTGACTCCCACCTGTGAGCCTGCGGCTGACAACTCGTTGTAGAGCGTTTCGGCTATTGAAACCGCGGCGTGCTTGGTTGCCGTATAGGGGCCGGAGGTGGGGTAGCAGGTATGTCCCATTACTGAGGTGGTGATAACGAAATGACCTTCATCTTCGATCATAATTTTGTCGAGAAACGCATCAATGCCGTGGATGATGCCCCAGAGATTTACACCCAGCACCCACTCCCAGTCGATGAGCTTGAGTTCAGCCATCGTTCCGGGTGCGCTTACCCCGGCATTCAGACAGATCACATGGGCGGCGCCGTAGACGTCGTAGACCTCAGTGGCCACATTTTGCATGGATTCGGCCTCGGAGACGTCGCATCGAACCCCGATCACCTCGGCCCCAGCCGCATGTAGTTCACCTACTGCCGATTCAAGGGCCGGGGTCTCAATGTCAGCAATCGCCAGATGCATTCCGGCGGCGGCAAAGCGGTGAGCAAATGCCAAGCCCATGCCAGAGGCACCCCCAGTGATCACTGCCACCTTTTCGCGCAGGTTGTCCACGGTTAACCAGCTTTCAGGAACCCTGTCTTGTCGGTTACGGAGAGAGGCCGGGGCCTTTGGCCCCGGCCTCTCTAACCGTTCTGATCGTTGCCTCCCTAAAGAGAGGTCAACTGTTGGTCTTAGTCCTCGAGGTTCACCGCGACGTCGTCGAACGACATTGTCTCAGCGATGATTCCTCGACCGAGCGCATACGCAATGTTGTTTTCGATTCCCGCACGGTCAATCACGCCAGTCTTGGTGAGGCTCGCAATGTTGTTGTCATAGATTGCCGCAGCCAAGTCAGCGTCACCGCCGCTTAGGTACTCCGCGATCTTGGCAATCGTCTCATCGCGATTGTTCCGCATCCATTCGGCAGCCTCGGATGTCGCCGCTGAGTAGTGGCGGACAAAGTTCGGGGCTTCCTGGATCAGGACCCGTGAGGTCGTGCGGACAAGCGAAGGCCATTTCAACGCATCCGGGCCGTCACCAGCTCGTAGCGAGAACGGCGAATAGGCCACACCGGTCAGCGTCGGAGTCGACAGTCCCGGTTCGAAGCAGATGCACCAGTCGACCTCACCGGAAGCCATCGCAGCGATGGAACCAGCAGCCAGACCGGTAGCAACGTACGTCGTGTCCTCTGGGTCGAAGCCAGCCGAGTCAAGCAACTGTCGAGCAATCTGCTCAGCAGCTGCACCCCGTGCCACGACACCAACAGTGGTGCCGTTGAGGGCAGCCATAGCGCACTCCCAGTCGCCCTGGTCGCAGTCCATCGTCGGAACAGCACCACCAGTCGAAACCACAATGTCGAAGAAGTGGTAGTCGATGGACTGAGCGAACATGACGACGTCAAAGCCCGCGTTGCGGATACCTAGCATGTTGTCCGGTGTGTTGTTGACGAAGTCAACCTCATCGGCAATCAACGCGGCAGCATTCGCTGGACCCGAACTGCACTGGACTGCTTCCATTGTGATCCCGCGAGCTTCTAATAGGCCAAGATCCCTGGTGAGCTTCTCAGCCATAGATCCGAACGACGGTGAGCTGCAGAATCGGGCCAGGGAACGCTCAGGATCACCAATGGCCAGCTCGTATTCGAACACGACCGGGTCGATGCCGTAGACGCCGTCAAGGAATTCGGCGTATTCGCTGAACTCGCCGGCTGGCACCATGCCGCCAGTCGCACGATCCATTGTGAACGGTGCACCACATGGGTTGTGGTTGCTAGTCGTCCAGTCGATGTTGCAGGAAAGGCCCATGGTGTCGAACTTGCTCTGCAGCGCCTTGGTAAGGGTCGCCCGGGTCACGTTCCCACTGTTTTGCTCAGCGGCCTTCACGATGGCCTGATGCAGGATGTAGCTGTTGACGAATCCGTGCGAGAAGTTGTTCACCAGGTCCTCGCCGGGGTAACCGGCCAGGTCGGCGCAACGCTTCAATTCGGATGCACCTGCAGCGTCGGAGTTCGACGTCTTGAACGAGTGCACGCCGTAGGTGTCGTCAGTGACGTCCTCAGGCGAGTTCTCAAAGATCGAGTTTGCCGCTACGCCATGGATGCCAACCACCGGAATTTCGGTGATGCCGGCAGCCGACATGGCCTTGAGCACCAACTCGTTGTGGTACGGCGCACCGTGCAGGGCAACCATGTTCACGCCGTACTGATCAATTGCCTTCTGCAACTTGAGGATCTGGGCGGTTGCTTCCTGGACACGCAGGCCGACGTACTCGGTGCCGACGTAGGTGCCGCCTGCAGCGGTCACCGAATCCTGGACGTAGGTGGCGTACTCGGTGCCCGATGGGACCTCAAGCACGATGCCTAGGACGACAGCGTTGGACGCGTCGCCGAGCCTCTTGGTAGCCACGCCGACAAAGATGTCGGCCTGGTCGCCGTAGGCAGCAATGTTGTGGAAGAACTGGCCGCTGCCAAGCGTCGGGTCAATGGTCTGTGGAGGACCAATAACTGCAACGTTGGCGGCCTCGAGTTCCGGAATGGCCTGTGCGGCCTGGCCGGAACCACCAAGGTCGACGAGGGCAATGACCTCTTCGTCCTCGATCAACTTGGTGAGTGCGAT